>Ga0209226_10000022_pt1 | contig 114278 bp, 85 predicted proteins | sample BarGraNGADG00212_2_FD_184497 | JGI IMG/M metagenome (GOLD analysis project Ga0209226, IMG submission 184497) | Arctic peat soil microbial communities from Barrow, Alaska, USA - Barrow Graham LP Ref core NGADG0011-212 (SPAdes) (version 2) | ecosystem: Environmental > Terrestrial > Soil >...
GCTAACCTTCTAACCTCACAGGGGAAGTGTGTCATCCCGAACGAAGTGAGGGATCTCTCAGGGCTCATAATGAATACTTTACATAATGTTGTCATTAGTAGCGCCAGCGAGGAATCCCCCTCACCTATTTTGATTTAATTCCAATTCAATTATTATTCATTCCGGATACTCATATTATTTTAAGTAGATTCTTTAGTCTCTTTTCGAACAAAACAGTCCTTTTTTAGGTTATATTCTCAAAATACTGATCTACTCCTAAATTACCAGAAAACAGAGCATTTTTTTAGATAGCCACATTTTATGATAATGGATACTGAAAGACAAGAACACAATATTTTAGAAGGGTACAAAATGTTACTGTACTTTGCCGGTACCATGATTATGTTTGATCCTGAACAGGAGTGCATTAATGATTTCTGGAAACAAGGGATACTTAAAAGTCTTCCCGTTTCAAGCCTGAATCCAAGGTTCATAAAGGCTGCCTCTCAGTTACATGAATCGGTTGGAGATCAAAACAGCAACATTGATATGATGTCTTCTGATTATAAGTCACTTTTTGTTGGAAATTCAACCCCTTCGGCCCCTCCGTTCGAGTCATTATACAGGAGCAAGGACTATTTAGTTTTTGAAAAGCAGAGATCAGAAGTGATGGAGTTTTATAATTCTTATGGATGGGAATCAAGATATAAGGGAAAGATTTCTGATGATCATCTTGGAATTGAACTACTTTTTCTGACGCGGATGATTGAAAAATATCTTGTTCTTGATGATGAAGCCTGTAATTCAGAAATGAGAAATGAGATACGAAGATATATTAATCTGCATTTGTTATCCTGGGTTCCCGATTGGAATGAACAGATACAGAAAAAAGCAATTACAATAAGTTACAAGGGAATTGGCACTCTGGTGCTTGCCTGTATTGAAGACATTTACAGTATTATGGGACAGAATAACACAAAATTCAATTAATTTCGAAGCGCTTAAACACTCTTTACTAATCCATTACAGTAGCTTGTCAGTTTAAGTATATCATCACTATTTCCGAACTTTGGCTTGTTTTGTTTGATATATAATCTGATCTCATTTTTAAAATCCGGAAAAATCTTAATTAATTGATTTGCATCGCGAAAGCTTTGCATCGAATTATTTAAACGGATCCAGTATACTATTTCCTTTTTTATTACTATGTCCTGGTCAGTCAAAGTATAAAATTCTTTACCAACCTTTAAGCTGTTAACAGAGGTGGTTGATGAAGCTTCAGAGGCTCTGCCGTAAGAATCCATTTTAGGCGGTTGCTGAATTGATCCTTTATACTGAATAAAAATAGAAACTGGATTTTCAGCCAAAACTACAAAAAAAGCTTTTCCCACTGGTACAAGCTTCTTGTCAAGGATATAAATAGTATCGACAGAGCCAGAATTACCCAACCCAAGTATCTTCCCATTCTGAACAAAAACCATTTTTTCAGAGATTATATTATAGTTTAAAAGAAGGTCAAGATTGTTGCCTGTTTTCATACTAACTTTCCCTCTTGAAAACTCGGGAAAAAGAAATTGTTCAGGGTGTTTCAGGGTATCCGATTGAGCTCTCATTCCGGTTATAAAACAAAGAAAAATTCCTATTAACGGTAATACTCTTTTATTCATTGTATTAGAATTATTTTGATCAGAAGTTCGGGTTAAAGAAATCTATTATTGCACCAACATAATATTCCTTCCATCCTTCAGCTATATCATCAAATTGGTCATCAGGAATATTTGTATGTTCAACAGTTAAAACAGAATTCTCTCTGTCGGGAGCAATCGTGATGGTTACTAATGATTTTTCAGGCTGGTCACCGAAGTACCACTCCTGCACCATCTTTTTATCCTGAATAAATTCAATATTTTTCCCGGTAATATCGCCTTCCCAAATAGAAAAATCACTTCCGGGTTCAATACTCATCTGAGCTGGGTAACCGGACCATAATTCAATAGTATATGGGTTGGTAAGAGCTGAATAAACGTCAGATGGTTCAGCATTGATTTTGAAGGTCTTTTTAAATGTCTTCATTTCATAATATGATTTAGTAAAAAGACAAAAGATAAAAGTACAAAGATAAAAGTATGACTATTTCAACTCTGATAAATACCGTTCTGCGTCTATTGCAGCCATACAACCTGATCCTGCTGCTGTAACTGCCTGTCTGTAATGCGGATCCTGAACATCACCGCAGGCAAACACACCTACAATATTGGTTTTTGATGTACCCGGATTAGTTTTAATATAGCCCACCTTATCTGTTTCAATAAACGGTTTAAAGACCTCAGAATTTGGGGTATGCCCGATGGCCAGAAAAAACCCGTCAATCTTTATTTTCACAATTTCTTCAGCAGCTGTCCCCTTTTTCTTTACAAGCGTCGCTCCTTCTACCCCATTCTCTCCGAACAGATCAATTGTCTGGTGTTCCCACAATATTTCAATATTCTTTGTATTGCTGACTTTATCCTGCATAGCCTTTGAAGCCCGCAGAACATCCCTTCTGACAATCAGGAATACTTTCCGGCATAATCCGGCAAGATAGGTTGCTTCTTCCGCAGCAGTATCTCCACCACCAACTACAGCAACATCTTTACCTTTGTAGAAAAATCCATCACATGTAGCACATGCAGACACTCCCTGGCCTGCATATTTCACCTCCGATTCCATACCCAAATATTTTGCGGTGGCTCCTGTAGCTATTATTACTGAATCTGCCTCAATGATTTTATTTTCATCAATAGTAACTTTAAAAGGCTTACCTGAAAAATCCACAGCTGTTGCAATTCCGAAACGGATATCTGCGCCGAAACGTTCTGCTTGTTTTTTCAGGTCCTCCATCATTTCAGGTCCGGTTACCCCATCAGGATATCCTGGGAAATTATCAACTTCAGTGGTTGTTGTAAGCTGCCCGCCCATCTGGAGACCGGTATAAAGGATTGGCTTAAGGTTTGCCCTTGAAGCATAAATAGCTGCTGTGTACCCTGCTGGTCCCGATCCGATAATCAGACATCTGACTTTTTCAATATTCTCAATATTAATGGTTTTCGGGTCTTTATTAAGATCCATTGGTTTAAATATTTCCATATAGTAATAGCTATAATTATTAATACAAATATAATGAACTTTGTACTTCACAGAATGACTAATGTTACATACAACTATTTCAACAGATTTCAAACACAACAAGTGGATAACCTTTTTTGTATTATCCGAATAGTTGATTATTTTTGCACCACAATCGGGGTGTGGCCACGCCTGGCGTGGTAAACTCCGTTGGCTAGCGTATCACGCAAGGCGTGAGGGTCGTCTGTTCGAGACGAAGAATAGTCAAAAATATTTTCGGGGTGTGGCGCAGTTGGCTAGCGTACTTGCATGGGGTGCAAGTGGTCGTCCGTTCGAGTCGGATCACCCCGACAGGGTTTCAGAAGACCTGAAAAATTCCAGTACATAGTTTAGTATATGACTCTAATACTAACTATGTACTTTTTTTATATGTGAGTCAAATAAAACCCATCCACAAAGACTTAATTAAGATGAATGGATTAAACCTAAACATTAATAAAGCAAAATCAATTATTTAAATCAGATTCTCTACAAAATGTATTTATAATATTGTAATTGGATTTAACTATCTTAAAGATTTATTATGAATATTTATATTCGATGAATATAGTTCATGTAACTGATCAATATTGGCCATCAATCAGCGGTGTTTCCGTTACAGTTGATGCTTATATAAAGGAGTTTACAAAAATGGGGCATAATGTTTTTTTGTTAGCTCCCGAATATCCAAATGCTTCTGAAATTGATAATAAGAGGAATAGTTCTCATCTTTTCAGATTTAAATCATACAAAGTCTTTTTTAATGTAGAGAACAGACTGGTTTACAGAACTCAAAAAAGTAATATTTATAAAGTTCTTCGATCAATAAATCCCGATATTATTCATTTACATACTGAATTTGCAATGGGGAAAATGGCCTCCTATTATGCTAAAAAATTTCATATTCCACTAGTAATAACTGCACATACCAATTGGGAAGAATTAATAACCTATTATATACCCTTTATGCCTTCAGGGTTTGCACGAATTTATTGTCGATGGTATATGCGGAAGAGCTATAATAAAGCCGATGTTGTTGTTGTGCCTACTTCTCTAATGGGTGTTCTACTTAAACTTTATTTTGTTAAGCCACCTATTCGGGTTATTCCTACCGGAATTGATATAACTGAATTTTCATTAACTTGTTCAAAAGAGGAATCAAATTCACAACTTTTTGAATCTTACCCTCAATTAAGGGGCAAGAAAATTTTATTCTTTGCAGGTAGAATTGGAACAGAAAAAAATATCACTTTTTTGATAGACGTACTTAAAGAGTTATTACCCAAAAACCCAAATACGATTTTAATAATATGCGGTGATGGGCCTGCTATTCCTGAAATTAAAAATTATGCAAAGGAATGTGGCGTTTTTGAGAATCTGTTATTTACAGGATTTATTGAACGGCATAAACTCAAAACTTATTATTCAATAGCAGATGTTTTTGTAATTGCTTCAAAAGTAGAAAGCCAGGGAATGGTAGCCCTGGAATCGATGGCTTGTGGGACACCGGTAGTGGCTATTGGCGAAATGGGAACACGTGAAGTAATGGGAGGAGATTATGGCGGATTTATGGTCGATAAAGAATTGGAAGAATTTACTGAAAAGGTGGATCTTTTATTAAATAACAAATCTGTTCATTCATTAAAATCGGATGAAGCTTTGCAGCACTTATCTAAATGGACAATTCAATCGAGCGCGGAAAAAATGTTTAAGCTGTATACAAATTTGCAAAAAACAGGAAAAGTAAAGATGTGAAATGACACAATCGATCTATATTCTTTTACCTCATCTCCTCTAAAAGAACTGACTTAAACTTATTCTTATCAAGTTTTTTAATTACTGTTGAAAAAAAAGTCATAGAAGCGGGTTTCCCTAAATCGCAGAGGTGGACCGCAATGCGAACATTCAATTTTCTTTTTACTAAAGACAGTGTAAACATCAACCATGCTAAAATTTTCAAGAATATCAATTCTTTATTAACCGGACTACCTAAGGATATAACCGATGAAAAGTGCCTTTTATTCTCAACTGAAATAGAAAGTAGTTTTTCAATAAATAAAGGATTTAAAGATTGAAAAAGTTGAATGTTTTTTTAGTTGCAATCCAGCAGGGTGGGCAAATTCCCAGGTTACAACCCAGTAATAATTTCGAATTGTAAAACATCTCTCTGGTATTCTCGCGAAGAAGATCGGAATCATCAAGGTATTCGGCCTGGTATTTATGATAAAAAACTAACGTCTTGGGAACATTTTTTGAGCATTGGTGAGATAGCCCATGAAAAACTATTTCCAATTTTTTATTTACAAGATTTTCTAAAATAAACTTTAAAAGCACATCCTCATTTTCCAGTGACTTATCGAAAATGAGATGCACAGTCAATGGAATCCCGAATAAATCCATCACATGTTTGATAGTATTCATAGAATTTTCACCACCAGAAACCCTTACATCGTGAAGTGCCAGTGAATAGATCCTTTCCATTAGCTATTATTGGATATAAGACAATTAAAGGATACGATAAAAAACTTCATGCCGGATTTTTGTTTGTCAAAGATAAGTTTAATAAATTTTCTATTTAGTCACGTTCCATTGTTTCCTGTTATTTACAACGTTATATTAGCTTTGTTTTGTTCTCTTTTGTACATTTGGCCGGACAATTAGGGTAAATTCAGTAATCCAACATTTAACAGGAATAAATGAAAGTCAAAGCAACACTAATTTTAATAGTAATAATTACATTTTGTGGTTATATCTATTTCTCCAAACCTAACAAAGTAGTTATTGACGAAAATGGTGAATGTGAAGGTCTTGTAAATAAAGCCAGGGCATTTCTTCAGGGTGACAGATTCTGGAAACTTCAGTTGAAAATGGCAAATGACATTTATAGTAAAAGTATTGCCCCTAAAATACCACCTTCTTCAGAAATGCAAGAGTTATATCTAAAACTGATGCAGGATGAGATAGCTTTAAATGAAAAAATGAAAGGCTTATATTCGCCTGATGAGCAGATGGCTAATCAGTTAAGAATGAAAGCGGATAGTCTTGAGAGGTCCAGTAAATGGCATGTGATTGATGACGCTGCTGTTGCTGAAACTATGAAAGAAGCAGAGAAATTAAAAATAATAATTCCAATAATTGAAGCAAAACTCAGGGTCTCAAAACCTCAGAATAAACCAACAATATAAATAGTTGCGTTTCTGTTTTTAATAGAGCGTCATAATACAACGAACCGATAACGCATTGCGTTTCAGATAAATATATCTTGAAAAACTACTGATATCATTTGTCATAAGACGATACCAGGCATCGGAAAAACCTGACTCAGTGGAACTCCACCAGCAACCTCTGCTTCCCATATCATCGAATGCTCCTTTACCGCTGCGAACACCACCCGGGAGAGCTGTAAACAAAAATTCATTAGTGCCGGTATCATATTTAATCCAATGCATGTCATCAGTTTCTTTCAGTTTACTGTATGCAGCAACGTCTCCACCTAAAAAGTTAACTAAAGTTGACCATTCAGCATCGGTTGGTACATGCCACCCGCTGGGACATACTCCTCTGCTGTCAGTTGCGGCATACCATGTATATAATCTGCCATAAACATCCGCATTGTTATCTTTTCCAGCAAAAGCCCATTGATATTTTGGCGCAATTTCACCTTTTATATCTTTAGATGAAAATCCGGTTGTTCCTATTAATTCACCATTGCGATATTTGGTAGTTTTCAGGTTTTCAGCCATCCATGTCTGTGCACCTATTTTAACAGTTTTGTACTCATTGCCATCACCGTCTTTCACTGTTTGTGCATTAACGGATGTCAGTACCAAGCCTAACATTAGCGCCGCAGTCAGTTTCACCTTTTTATGTTTCATATTTGACCTCCTTATTTTGAATTGAAATAAATTATCATTTTAGTATTTTTTCAGGCTTTCGTAAAAACAATTACCCCGTTTTGTCCGCCAAAACCAAAAGAGTTTGAAATTGCTGCTTCGATTTTTACAACCCTTGCCTTATTTGGGATCACATCCAGATCACATTCAGGATCTTTTGTTTCATAATTAATAGTTGGAGGTAAGATACCATTATATACTGAAAGTACTGTAGCAGCTGCTTCTACCGCACCCGCTGCTCCAAGAAGATGACCAATCATTGATTTATTCGAACTTACAGGTATCCTTCTGTTCCCAAAAGCTTTTTTAATTGCAATGGCTTCAGTCTTATCATTCACTTTTGTCGAAGTTCCATGAGCATTTATATATCCAATATCTTCAGGATTCAGTCCTGCATCTTTCACTGCCATCTGCATGGCAGAAGCAGCCCATATACCATTTGGTTCAGGAGCAGCTATACCGTATGCATCAGATGTCATTCCGAAGCCACTCAACAATGCAAGAGGTTTTGCCCCTCTATTTTCAGCATGTTCCAATGTTTCAAGAACAAGAACACATGCCCCTTCTCCCATAACAAATCCATCTCTGTTGAGATCAAATGGACGACTGGCCTTTTCGGGATTTTCATTGCAAGTTGAAAGTACACCCATGCTTGAGTATCCGTCCAGAACATAAGGAGTAATTGTGGATTCTGCTCCACCTGCAAGAATCACATCTGCCATACCAGCTCTCATCAATCCCAAAGCTATTCCAATAGAGTGTGTTCCCGTGGAACAGGCTGCAGAAATTCCAAGGTTTGGACCATGAATATCGAGTACAATAGCTGCATTACAGGCTGGCATATTGGCTATTACCCTTGGAACGGTCAAAGGATTAACTGATCCGGGGCCCATCTTTACAAACCTTACAAGCTGATCTTCCATATGAATAGGGTCTCCTGCAGCTGACCCTATCACACATCCTATTCTTGACCTGTCTTCAATACTCAGATCAAGTCCGGCATCTTTTACTGCTTCAATTGCTGCACTGGAAGCCAGTTGGGATACCCGTGCAAGTTTACGAGCCTCTTTGCGATCAAAATAATCTTCCGGCTTATATGACATTACTTCTGACCCGATCTGGGTTTTGTGCAACTGAGGGTCGAAAGACTGAATTCTTTTTATTCCCGAAGTACCTGTAATCAATGAGTTCCAGAACTCTGAACGATTACAACCAATTGAGGTAAACACACCAATACCTGTGACTACAACTGCTTTATTTTTATCCATAGATGGAATGGGATCAAAGTATTTTAATATAAACAACCTTATAAAGATAAATAAAATGTGCAAAAACCTAATAATAAAGTCAATTCTTATATTCATGACATATTAGTTTTGAAGGTAGTTCGTCATATTTTATGGTTCCTGAGAATTATTGGTTAATTTTGCAGACTTTTTATAGACAAAGAACGGTTAATTTATATTTTCTAACAGATATTCTCATAAATGATTACAGTATCAAATCTTAGTATCCAGTTTGGGAAACGTGTATTATTTCAGGATGTTAATATGGTTTTCACACCTGGCAATTGCTATGGTATAATCGGAGCTAACGGCGCAGGAAAAACCACATTTCTGAAAATGCTGTATGGTGATGTGGAAAACCGAACAGGATCAGTATCATTTGGACACGGTGAAAGACTATCAGTACTAAAACAGGACCATTTTGAATTTGATGAGTGTGTAGTTCTTGATACAATAATGATGGGCCATTCTCAGCTCTGGAGTATAATGGAAGAGAAGGATATCCTCTACTCAAAGACTGAATTCTCAGATAAAGATGGAATAAGGGCTTCAGAACTGGAGGAAATATTTACGGAATTGGATGGTTGGAATGCTGAGAGCAATGCAGCAAGTTTATTAAGCGGATTAGGGATAAAGGAAGAACAGCACCATAAATTATTAAAAGAACTCACAGGGAAGGAAAAGGTAAAAGTGCTGCTTGCGCAGGCTCTTTTCGGAAAACCTGATAATCTTTTACTTGATGAGCCCACAAATGATCTTGATCTTGAAACAGTAAACTGGCTGGAGAATTACCTCTCCGAATTTGAAAATACCGTACTGGTTGTATCTCACGATCGTCACTTTCTTGATTCTATATGTACTCAGATTATAGATATTGATTTTGGCAGAATTCAGCAATTCTCAGGGAATTACAGTTTCTGGTATGAGTCGAGTCAGCTGGCTCTGCGGCAACAACTTACCCAGAATAAAAAGGCCGAAGAAAAAAAGAAAGAGTTATTGGAATTCATTGCCCGTTTCAAAGCCAATGTAAAAAAGTCAAAACAGACAACGAGCAGGAAGAAAATGATTGAGAAGCTGAATATTGAAGAAATAAAAGCTTCAACCCGCAAATATCCGGGTATAATTTTCACACCCGGACGAGAACCGGGGAACAGTATCCTTAATGTGAAAGGGCTTACGAAAACCATTGAGGGTAAAACATTATTCAAAGACCTTAACTTCACCATAAATAAAAATGACAAAATAGCTTTTCTGTCAAGAGACGCCAGGGCTATGACAATTCTTTTCGAAATACTGAAAGGTCATGAAAAGCCTGATCATGGGACATTTGACTGGGGACAAACAATTGTTAAAGCTTATCTGCCTTTAGATAACGATAAATTTTTCGAAAAGGATATAAATCTTATTGACTGGCTCGCTCATTATTCTGAAGATACAAGTGAGTTGTACCTCAGGGGCTTTCTTGGAAAAATGCTTTTTTCAGGAGAGGATATCTATAAGAAAGTAAATGTTCTTTCAGGAGGAGAAAAAGTCAGATGCATGATAGCGCGTATGATGATTAGAAATGCCAATGTTATGCTTCTGGATACTCCTACAAATCATCTGGATCTTGAGTCCATACAGGCATTTAATAATACTCTGATAAAGTTCAAAGGAAATATCCTCATGTCCTCTCATGACCATGAGTTTATTCAAACTGTCTGTAACAGGGTTATAGAGATAGGACCTAAAGGAATGATTGACAAGCAGACTCAATATGATGACTACATCTCGGATGAAGTACTGATGGAAAAGAGAAACAAACTTTACTAAGAATTATCCTCTATTTTGGTCCTCCCATCGTCAGGTCCGGGAGTATAATATTTAGTGTCTGCACCTGTAGTGTTGATCCTTATGAAACACATCGGACAGCTATCCTAACCTGCATTTAGAAAGAAATTATTGCTTCATCTCATTGCAATATTGAACCAGTTGCACCAGATTAGACGGTTTATCAAACTTAATGCGATTTTCTTTAATATACTTTTTGACTACAGCTTCCTTACCCGGAAAATATTTTACGAATTGTCTTTCATTCAAAAAACTGTTCAGAGTATTATCTTTCCTGATCCAATAAACAAGATCAACTTTTACCTGAAAATCATCCGGCAGTTTAAGATTATAGTAACCGCCTGAAAGTTGAACTGATGTCATCATTTTGGTGTTTGATACCTGAGATGTACCACCATAACCTGCAGGAGTTCCGGGAGGAACAAGATCTCCTTTATGTTGGACAAACAATGAAATAGGTGCAACTAACAGTACTTCATGAAAAATTTTTCCTACAGGGACAAACTTAGTGTCCTGCAGAAACACTGTATCAACCATTTCAGTATTTACCAAATCATAAATATTTCCATCTTTCTCATAGACAATTTTTTCAGATACTGTATTATAGTTCAAATCAGTAGTCTGGCTTTTTCCGTTTTTCATTTTAACCGTTCCCGATGTAAAATCAGGATAAAGGAACTGAGGAGCGTTTCCATCAGGAGTAGTCTGAGAACTAGCTGGTAATGAAATCGTTAAAACAAGAACTATTATCATAGTTTTGCTAAACCTTATAAAACAATTTAAGTGCGTCATATAAAACTATTTTGAATTAAATTGATAAACTTATACATATTACACTCTCTTTAACACTTATTCATTGTATTTTAACGCATTAAGGAACCACTTCATCCTTAATTTTATTTTAGTAAAGTTATAATTTAACTTACTATTCTACATAAGAATTCAGATTTTCCCATCTCACTTTCCATTTGCCGTTATGCGGAAATTGAGCTGCAACACACATTTTTGCAACAGCTGTCAGTAAACCGCCATTACCCGGTAAATAAATTGCAAGTCTGGCATCCTGATAATTATGGCCATTAAGTAAATATCTGTTCTTTGGTGCTTCCATCAATAGAAAATCCATGGCCTGTTCTGCCCTGCCAATAGATGCTGCGGACATCGCAAGCATTGGGAAATCCCACCCCCAGGTAGTTTTCCAGTTCCATTTTTTCAATATCGTATCGAGAGAATTTCCGAGAATAACAGGATCAACCAATTTGGTTTTAGGCATAACTCCTGAAATGCCTGAGACAATCGGGTGATCGCTCATGTATCGTTGGTTAGTGTATGAGTCTTTTGTGTCTTCAGAACAAAGATACAATCCATTTTGTACGGGGAGTTCCGAGATCTTTTCTGTAATATCTTTCCATTTAGACACAGGTTCAAGATTCAAACGTTTCTTCCATTCCTGGGCTGTCTTTAATCCCCAGTACCAGTAAACAAGCTCAAAGGGAGGATTGATAGTTGTCTCGAGTTTCAGGCTCTCCTGTGCAGGGATCAAAACCGGTCCCAATGTATACCGATGACTTATACTGTCATACCATGCGTAAGATGACATAAAATCAGCAGTTGCAAAAACAAGATCTTTATACCTTTTTAAAATTTCTTCTTTGTTCTGAGCGTTTTTATACAGTAGTTCAGCAAAAAAGATAACATGTGGTTGCTGCCAAATCAGGTATGTCCCTACATTACTTGGACTCTCCCTGCCATCAGGACCAACCATCTTCGGCCATCTCACACCTGCATATCCCTGATGTTCTGCAGTCTTTTTAGCATTGTCAAAAATATTGAAGTAATAGTTCATCAGTTTTTCAAGGACATCAGTTCTCTGCCATAATGCAAAATGTACTGCATGCCACCAATGCATCTCAAGGTGGAACTTGCCGAACCAACTATTGTAGGTGAGTCCTGTCTCTGCAGGAGGCATTGATCCACTACACTGAATTTTTGTCAGATATTCAGATAAAATAACCCTCCTCTCAAGTTCATTCGCTCTGGGATCAGTACATTTTGAGAAATCGACAGCACCACCGGTAGTCCAGAATTTTTCCCAACTCTTTCTACTTGCAACTTCAGTTTCGTTAAAGGTTTGTATTCTTCCTGTTCCCGGATTTGGTGAGAACTGGCATGAGAAAGAATAAACTGAATCCGACCGTTGTGGTTCAATCAGATACTTATCTTTTGAAACCTCTTTGATCTGTGCGCTGTTTCGCCAGATGAGAACATTATATTTGTCATTGTCCTGACTCCTTAAGAACAACGTAATATTATTAGTATCAGACAGGATTTTTGTCTGACTGTTTTCAGGAATATTACTATCATAACCATTCCAGAGAGCATTACCTGAAGGAAAATTCAATTTTACTTTTAGAAGCCCCTTCCCTATCAGACCTGATACTATTTTCACCGAAATCATATCATAATTTGGATGACAAACTGTTTTAACATGAACAGGTTCCCCATTTATTTCAAACCGGCTGTCGATTTCACCAGTCCATAGGTTAAGTTTTTGAACCGGTTTAGTTATATCTGTTATAGAAACTTCAGTACCATCTTCATTCTGAATCTGAAGTCCAATAATTCCAAGGTGCTGGCGATGCGGATTGCTTCTCAGCCATTCTGTTGCTGCAGCTTTCCTTACATCCTCTGCAACTTTGAACTGATTGACATATTCAACATCCCTGCCGTGCACATCGTAGCTCTTATATACATCTGATAATTGAAAATTTTTGGGATTTTCAGTTGTGTGCCAGCCCCAGTCCGACATAGTGCCAAGTGGAATGCCTTTGGAATAGAATTCAGGGAAAGTCTGCAACCCGGTAATATCAACTGTAAACGCGAATTCACCATTTCCTACTGACAATGAATTAAGGCTGTCGATTACTGAGTTTTTAATATTATGCCGTGTTACAAGAGAAAACCGGTCTATTTTAGAATTGTCGTTACAACTAGTTGTTAATATGATAAATACAATAACAAAAAGAAAGTCAAATTTCATCCTCATATTTAATATTTTTATTTTACTGACTTCAAAATGTATCAAAACATCAAAATTTATTCCTTACTGTTACCTGAACTAAAGAGTACGCAAAGATGACGCAATGTGCTCAAAGTTAAATCCTTAGTTTTCCTCTTTATATTTTTGTATAATCCGATATCTATCTGAACTTTACGACCTTTGCGGTTAATGGATTTCAATTTATCTGCTTTATGTAAATATAATATTGATATGGTCATTGACCGACTGGTTTTTAAATTATTTTTGAGAAACTGAAAGGTTCTATAAACTTCACTTTCAGAATAACTAAAATTATGGATGCAGAAATCACAATAATCGGGGCAGGAGTAGTAGGACTTGCAATTGCTGAAAAGATCTCAGAGAAATATAAAAATGTTTTTGTTATTGAAAAACACACAACTTTCGGTCAGGAGACAAGCAGCCGCAACAGCGAAGTTATTCATGCCGGAATCTATTATACAAAAGACAGTCTTAAAGCCAAACTCTGTATTGAAGGGAAGAAACTCCTTTATGACTATTGCAGAAAGTATGATGTACCTTTTAATAATTGTGGAAAACTGATTGTCGCAACTTCTGAAACAGAGATCGCTGTTATTGAAGGGATACGACAGACGGCAATAAAAAACGGAGTTGATGACCTGCAGGTACTTGATAGAGATCAGATTGCTCTGATGGAACCAAACATATTTGCTTTAAAAGCTCTTTTCTCTCCGTCAACAGGAATTATTGATTCTCATTCTCTGATGAAACAATACGAAACCAATTCGATAAATAATGGGTGTCAGATTGTTTATGGAAGCGAGGTCACTGAAATAAAACGTATTAAAGACGTATACGAGATTACTCTTCTCGATGCGGATAAAAAGAATTACAGTTTTACTTCCGGAATAGTGATTAATTCTGCCGGGCTAACATCAGATAAAATAGCAGAAATGATTGGAATTAAAGATGATAATCTTAAAATAATGTTCTGCAAAGGAGAATACTTCAGGGTTAACCCTCCTAAAAACAGGCTCATTAAAAGACTTATTTACCCGGTTCCGCATGTAAATATGGAAGGGATTGGGATTCATGTGACCATCGATATGAGTGGAGGGGTGAAACTTGGTCCCGATGTAAAGTATCTTGAGTCAAATGTTTATGATTATAAACTGACTCCATCAAAACAGGAGGCATTCTATAAGTCTGCTAAAAAGTTCCTTCCTTTTCTTGAATTCGATGATATTGCACCTGAGATGGCAGGCATTCGGCCAAAGATCCAGAAACCTGGTGAACCTTTGCCGGACTACTATATAATGGAAGAAAGCAAGAGAGGATTTCCGGGATTTATAAATCTGATAGGCATGGAATCGCCTGCATTGACATCTTCATTAGCTATCGCAGAGTATGTGAATGGTTTGATTTTCAAGTTGAAATAAATAGAAATAAATAGAAATATTGTTATAAGTATTTTTCCATAAATTCACTGCAGCTCAACACCTCAATTTCTGAAAAGTAAAAATCTCCTTTGTCCTCGGTTATAATTGTCTGACAACCGGATTCAAGTGCAGAATAATACTCTAAACCGTCTTCGAAATCAATAATTTTTCTATTACTGATGGTTTTAAAAACAGCATCTTTATTTGACGGAGCTATATGGATATTTGTTACAAGAAGTGCAATTTTTTTCCCGGCAAGGGCTGCACCACTTTTCTTTTCAGCAAAATAAAAAGCGATGGCAAGACAAATCGGTGATGTAAAGAGCTGAAAATTCTTTTTTTCAGTCAGACTAAGAATCCTGGAAGCATAACTAAAAAGCGGATATTCTTTGTTAAGAACTGATACTAATACATTAGCATTCAGAAAAATCTTCATTTCCTTGAATTAAGGAATTCATTTTTCAAAGTTTTACGGGATTTTGGCCTGGTAATATAGCGAGCTTGCCCTTCGGCTATTTGATTGACCCAATCCGATACCGGCAAATTTTCAATGTTTGTATAATTACCACTTGTTATCTGCCGAAGTAGAAACTCCATCATACGGGATAAACTAATATTTTGTTCATCTGCGAATTTTTTAGCCTTTCCGATTACTTCTTTATCGAAGGACAATGTAATTTTAGCGTCCATGGTATAAATTTTTATACGACAAAACTAATAATTTCATACGTAAGAAACAAATTGAATATTGGGAATCAATAATAATATATTTAGAGATTCCTCTAAAGGTACTAATGACATCTCTCTGCAACTCATACATTACTAATTATTTGTACTTAAGCTACCTTTGATCATTTATGAAATTACTAACAAGAGAAGGAGATCCTTCATTCATCCTTTCCTAATCCTTGGATTTTGAGTAATTATCAGGAAGGATGAATTCAGGATGACAACATTTTTGGGGAGTGCGATGAGGAAGGAAGAAACGGCGGTTTGCCCCAGGGAAATTCAAAGTCCCTATTTTTAAAAGCAAACCGCCGTTTCTTCCTTCCTCCCTATGAACCAAAACAATATGTCATCCCGAATCCATTCATCCGGCAATGTTCTAAATAACTGGCAGATATAGAATGAATGGATGAGGGATCTCCTTCAGACCTTACTCCTAAGCAGTTTCTGAAGATCAGACATCTCATCCCTGAATCTGGCAGCTTCAACAAAATCGAGTTCTGCCGCAGCTTTCTCCATACTCTTACGTGTCTTATCGATAGCCTTTTCCAGAGCTTCACGGTTCATGTATTTCACTACAGGATCAGCAGCTATATCTGGTCTTCCCGGTTCCAGGTATGCTTTTGCAGCCTGTCCCTTCTTGCTTAATCCACTAAGGAGCGATCCGGTTTTTTTCGTTATCTGAGTCGGAGTAATATCATTCTCCTCATTATATTTCAACTGCTTTTCTCTGCGTCTGTTAGTCTCATCGATAGTTTGCTGCATACTGCGGGTAACTTTATCGGCATACATTATTACTTTACCGTTTAGGTTACGGGCAGCTCTTCCAGCTGTCTGGGTGAGAGAGCGTGATGATCTCAGAAATCCCTCCTTATCAGCATCAAGGATAGCTACCAACGATACTTCCGGAAGATCAAGACCTTCTCTCAAAAGGTTAACACCCACAAGAACATCAATTGAACCGGTTCGAAGTTCTTCCATAATATCGATCCTGTCAAGAGTATCTATATCTGAATGAATATAACTGCATTTGATTCCGTACTTTATCAGGTAAGATGAAAGCTCTTCCGCCATTCTTTTGGTAATAGTTGTAACCAGAGTTCTCTCCCCTGCTTTTGTACGTGTCCGGATCTCCTCCATCAAATCATCAATCTGATTAAGACTCGGACGTATTTCAATAGGAGGATCAAGAAGGCCGGTTGGCCTGATCACCTGGTCAACATATACTCCTTCGCTTTTTTCGAGTTCATATTCAGATGGGGTGGCACTGACAAAGATTGTCTGACCCGTTAGTGACTCAAACTCTTCAATCCTCATTGGTCTGTTATCGAGTGCAGAAGGCAGTCTGAATCCATACTCAACGAGAGTTTGTTTCCGGGAATGATCTCCTCCGTACATAGCTCTTACCTGTGGAAGACTCACATGACTTTCATCTATTACAGTGATGAAGTTATCGGGAAAATAGTCGAGTAAACAGAAGGGCCTGGTACCTGACTTTCTCCCGTCAAAATAACGGGAATAGTTTTCAATGCCGCTGCAATAGCCAAGTTCCTTGATCATTTCAAGATCATACAATACTCTCTGTTCAAGCCGTTTCGCTTCTTCCCTTTTTCCAATATCATTAAAATGAGTCACTTGACGGACCATATCGTCCTGAATATCACTTACAGCCAGATTAATTCGCTCTCTGGTTGTAACAAATATATTTGCAGGATAAACGATATATTCATTCAGCATGTCAATTTTGCTGCCATTCACCGGATCAAAAGTGTTTATCTCCTCAATCTGGTCCCCAAAAAATACAATTCTCACGGCTATGTCAGCATAAGCAGGAAAAATATCAACAGTATCTCCACGAACACGGAAGGTACCATGCTTAAATTCCATTTCATTTCTTGAATAGAGACTATCTACCAGCTTCCTGAGGAAAATGTTTCTGCCAATGTTTTGATCTTTTTTGACATGAATGGTATTTGAATGGAAATCATCGGGGTTACCAATACCATATATACATGACACTGAAGATACAACGATGACATCGCGGCGTCCTGACAGAAGTGACGAAGTAGCGCTAAGTCGAAGTTTTTCTATCTCTTCATTAATTGAAAGGTCTTTTTCTATGTAGGTATCTGATGAAGGAAGATAGGCTTCAGGCTGATAATAATCGTAATAGGATACAAAATACTCTACCTTGTTTTCAGGAAAGAACTGTTTGAATTCTCCATAAAGCTGTGCAGCAAGAGTTTTATTATGGCTAAGAACCAGCATAGGACGATTGACTTTTTCAATAACGTTGGCAATTGTAAAAGTCTTGCCTGAGCCTGTTACTCCTAGAAGTGTCTGGAATGGAACCCCGTTATTGAGTCCTTCCACAAGTTGTTTTATGGCTTCAGGCTGATCGCCAGTGGGTTGAAATTCGGAAATTAATTTGAAATCCATAATGTGGTTGTGAAGGAAGTTACAAAATTAATAAAAAAAGGCGCCTTAACAGCACCTCTTCTATTTATATAATGTTTTATCTATCCTAAATAACCTTTTAATAATCTGCTTCTTGAAGTGTGTCTGAGTCTTCTGATAGCTTTTTCCTTGATCTGACGAACTCTTTCACGGGTGAGACCAAATTTTTCGCCGATTTCTTCAAGAGTCATCTCCTGGCAACCAATTCCGAAGAAAAATCTTATTATGTCCCTTTCTCTTTCGGTAAGTGTTGCGAGTGCCCTGTAGATCTCTTTTGAAAGAGATTCGTCCATCAGCAGCTTGTCAGCAACCGGGGAATCGGAGTTTGTAAGAACATCAAGCAGACTGTTATCTTCACCTTCAATAAAAGGAGCATCAACAGAAACATGACGACCTGATACTTTCAGGGTATCGGCTACCTTTTCCTTTGGCAGTTCAAGTACATCAGCAAGTTCCTCGGGTGAAGGAGTACGTTCGTTCTCCTGTTCAAATTTCGAAAAAGCTTTGTTGATCTTGTTAAGCGAACCAACCTGGTTTAATGGTAACCTTACAATTCTTGATTGTTCGGCTAGAGCCTGAAGAATAGACTGCCTGATCCACCATACAGCATAGGATATAAACTTAAAACCTCTTGTTTCGTCAAATTTTTCTGCTGCCTTGATAAGGCCCAGATTTCCTTCATTGATTAGGTCGGGAAGACTAAGTCCCTGGTTCTGATACTGTTTTGCAACAGATACAACAAAACGCAGATTTGCTTTGGTGAGTTTTTCAAGAGCAGCTCTGTCGCCTTTCTTAATTCTCTGAGCCAGTTCAACTTCTTCTTCTACCGATATCAACTCCTCCTTACCAATTTCCTGTAAATACTTGTCGAGTGATGCACTCTCCCTGTTCGTTATGGATTTGGTAATCTTTAGTTGTCTCATTATGCCTCCTAAAAAATTTCCGCAAAGATATTGCTTTATTATGTAATAACAAAAATAATTAACTATTGTTGTTTATCAGAGGATTTTATATTTAAAATCCTCTGATAAACAATAACTTATATATGAAGAAATATTAATTCCCGAACGTATAACTAAAGAGAGTTCCATCAGATTGGATACCTCCAACAGACTTTAGAGTATTTTCGTTATTTGTAAATTGTTTAACATCAGAAGGACTTTTGACTTTTTTACTATTCACACTTAGTATGATATAACCACGCTTCATCCCCAGATCCTTAAATCTTCCATCATTCAAATCACTTATTTTTACTCCATAATCAACATTAAATGATCGCATTTCGTCCCGGCCAAGAGCCACCAAACTGGCACCAAAGACTTCTTCATTACCATTGGTTGCTGCTGTAACAACACTCGTGGTTCCGGCAACATTCTTCATAATAAGTTGTGCAGTATTCTCCTTCCCGTTTCTAATATAAGTCAATGTTGCTTTATCACCAGGACGTCGTTTCCCGACCTGCTCCTGCAATTCAGAAACTGTATTTACTGCCACTCCATTGAACTTTACTATCACATCATTTTCAATCATATTCGCATTTTCAGCTGAACCTTTTTCAATGACTCTTGTAATCAGGACTCCCTTTACTTCATCAAGATTCTGTTTCTTCGCCACTTCTGAGTCAACATCTTTGATTTCAACTCCTAATCTTGCACTTTGAACTTCGCCAAACTCTTTGAGATCATCTACAACCTTTTTCACAATTGATACAGGAATTGCAAATGAATTGCCAGAATAATCTCCGCTTCGCGATATTATCATGGATGTAATTCCTACCAGTAATCCTTTCGTATTTACAAGAGCTCCCCCGCTGTTTCCCATATTCAGCGCTGCATCAGTCTGTATAAAAGACTCGATCCTGAATGTGCCATCAGGTAATGTCAGGCTTCTTCCTTTTGCGCTTACGATCCCGGCTGTTACGGTTGAAGTAAGATTGAAGGGGTTTCCTACTGCCAGTACCCATTCACCCAATCTTAATGTTTCCGAATCACCAAATTTGATATAAGGAAGGTTTTCTGCCTTGATTTTTATAAGTGCGATATCACTCGCAGGATCCCTTCCAATAACCTGCGCTATGAAAGTCCTGTTGTCATTTAAAGTAACCTCAATTGATTCAGCATCTTCAATAACATGATTATTTGTGATGATATAGCCATCTGCTGACATAATTACCCCTGATCCATACCCCTGTACTTCCTGTGGCCTCGAATTCCTTCTGCCATAAAAATATTCCATAATAGGATTCTCAGCTTGTCCGCTCATTACTGTTTTTGTATGAACATGTACCACACCATGAACTGTCTGCTCTGCTGCGTAAGTGAAATCAATTTGTCCTCCATCCTGCATCTGGAGAGAAGTCAGAAATGCCTTTGCACCCTGACTTTCAACAATTGAACTATCCTTCGAAATAACCTGTACCGGTTTTTCTATTATTCTGGTATATGCAAATAAAGCAACAGATGCCCCTAAAAGAGCCATTAAAAATGCACCTAATAAATATTTTCCTTTCATAATCGTAGTTTTTAAATTAAATTTTTTCTTTTAATTCTGGTTTTACTCACTTATTAACCCTTCATAAAAGATTCCTATCTTTACAACCAATTTTCAGTAGTTTTGTTTTACAAAGATCATGCATTTTTCGAGTGAACTTTAACAATATACAAAAATTTAACAACAATTTAACAGGTATGACAATACAATTTAACAAATATCAGGGAGCCGGTAATGATTTCGTAATTATAGACAACCGGAAAAACGTTTTTAATCCTGAAGACTCTGCACTTATTAATAGATTATGTGATCGGAGATTTGGAATCGGAGCCGACGGTTTGATACTAATCTGTGCAAGCTCTCAATATGATTTTGAGATGAAATATTTCAATTCCGATGGCTTTATCGGATCAATGTGTGGAAACGGAGGCAGATGTTCAGCCGACTTTGCAATTAAATCGGGAATTGCCGGCAAGACTCTCTCTTTCCAGGCAGCTGATGGTTTACACAAAGCCATTGCTGAATATGGAATAATAAGGCTGCAGATGAATGATCCGAAGGAACCGTATCTTGTCAACGGAAGCTACTTTATTAATACAGGATCACCACATTATGTCATTTTCAGAAAAGACATTGACAAGATTGATGTTAATACGGAAGGCAAGAAATTCAGATGGGCTGAAGAATTTGCTCCGGGAGGTACCAACGTAAATTTCGTTGAGTTGACGAAAGACGGTATATATGTCAGAACATTTGAAAGAGGTGTTGAAGAAGAAACCCTTGCTTGCGGAACAGGTGTCACTGCGTCTGCCATTGCAACAGTTCTGGCCGGACATCTTGACACAAAGACTGTCAGGGTTAAAGCAAGAGGGGGAAATTTGTCAGTTTCTTTCAATATTTCAGGGAAGAGTATCTCCGATATATGGCTTTCAGGACCGGCAACATTTGTTTACTCCGGAGAAATAGAAATTTAAAGTAAGACAAACTTGACATTGTATAACACTCCAGAGGATTGCTTCGTCGCAAAGTTTACCCCGCCCCGCGGGGCTCCTCGCAATGACAGTTAATTCTAGTAAGTTCCTACAACAAGCAATAAGTAACTTTAAGATGCAAAAAGAACGACTTTACGGGAAGACACTAAATGAGCTGATTGCAGTTACCAAACGTATATCATTACCCGGATTTGCCGCAAAACAGATAGCTGACTGGCTTTATAAGAAAGAGATACAGTCCATTGACGAGATGACAAATCTGTCAAAAAAAACTCGCGAGCTCCTTTCAAATGATTATGAAATAGGACTTTCTGCCCCGGTTAATGAATCAGAGAGCACCGACGGGACAAAAAAATATCTTTTTAAAGTCATGAAAGACAAATACATAGAAACTGCGTACATGCCTGATAGAGAGCGTGCTACAATATGCGTATCATCTCAGGCAGGTTGCAAGATGGGTTGTATATTCTGCATGACGGGGAAGCAGGGTTTTCAGGGAAATCTTTCATCGAATGAAATACTTAACCAGTTCAGAAGTATACCTGAGTTCAAAAATCTGACCAACATGGTTTTTATGGGTATGGGTGAGCCATTGGACAATATTACTGAAGTTCTGAAAACTCTTGATATTCTAACAAATGACTGGGGTTATGGCTGGAGTCCTACCAGGATAACCGTAAGTACCGTTGGTCTGGTAGCCGGGATTAAGGATTTTTTAGAAAAAAGCAGATGCAATCTGGCAGTAAGCCTTCATTCCCCGTTTGACGAAGAGAGAAGAAAGCTTATGCCAATTCAGCGTACAAATACTGTAATGGAAGTGCTGGATGTTATACGTAATTTTGATATAAACAGCCAAAGAAAAATATCTTTTGAATATATCCTGTTCAAAGGGATGAACGATACCCCGCGTCATATTAAAGAGCTCGCGAGAATACTGAACGGAATTAAATGCAGGATCAACATTATTCGATTTCACCAGATTCCGGGATCTGAATTCCATAGCCCCGATCTGGGAACAACTATTAATTTCAAGGACGCACTTAACGCCAAAGGGATTCTTACTACAGTCAGGGTAAGCAGAGGGGTTGACATCCAGGCTGCATGCGGACTCCTGTCAACTCTTGAACAAAACAAACCGGCCTAAAAATGCGGAGAAAGTTGTTTTTAATCTCATTTGTATTTATTTCTATCTGTTCATTTTCACAGAAAAGTTCAATTGACCCCTTCCTTTCAGATTCTTCATTGATTCACGCTTCTGTTTCTATATGCATAGCTGACCCTGACAATGGAGAAATAATAGCAGAGTATAATTCAGGAAAAAGTCTTATTCCTGCATCAGTCATGAAACTAATTACATCTGCAGCTGCACTTGAATTACTGGGACCTGATTACACTTTTAAAACCACTGTAGGGTACACCGGTTCATTAAATAAAAGAAGCGGGAAATTAACAGGGAATATCGTGATACAGGGAGGAGGTGATCCTGCTCTCGGATCAAAGAATTTCACCGAAAATTATCAGGATTTTATCGGCAAGTGGATATCGGAAATAAAAAAACTTGGTATTACTAAAATAGACGGAAGAATTATTTCTGATGATTCTTACTTCGATTATACACCGATTCCTGACAAATGGCTTTGGGAAGATGCAGGTAATTATTACGGTGCCGGGGTATATGGACTATCTGTTTTTGACAATATGTACGAAATTCATTTTAAAACATCAGTTGATAGTACTTTTCCTGTTATTAAAGAGATAATTCCGAACGAATGCAAATTTGAATTAAAGAACCGGCTTATCGCTAACGGAACATCCGATAAAGGAAATGTATTTGCTGCCCCATACAGTAAAAATGGATGGATGGCAGGATCAATTCCGTCCAACAAGGAAGATTTCATACTTAAAGCCTCGATTACTGACCCTCCACTACTTCTGGCAAAAATTCTGAATGATAAACTTGTGGCTGGTGGTATAATAATTTCAGAAGAGCCGACAACTGCCAGATTAGAACAGAAAAGCTTATCTGAACCAATTGTCCCGATTACAGAAACACAATCTCCTCCATTGGCAGAGATCATAAAAGTGCTTAACCAGGAGAGCATTAACTTATATGCAGAAACCTTGTTGAAAGAGTTAGGAAAAAGGTATAAAAACAAAGGCTCAACTTCGGCAGGCATTGCAGTTGTCTCTGATTTTCTTCATAATGCCGGAATAAAAACGGAAGGCATGTTTATAGAAGACGGAAGCGGTCTCTCCCCTCTCAATGCAGTTAATACGAGGGAATTGGTTAACTTATTGATTTACATGAAGCGAACCGGGAAATATTTTAAGGAATATTATGCATCTTTACCTTATGCCGGGGTAGAAGGTACTTTAAAAGGCTGGTTCATGGATCCTGTTTTTGATTCACGACTTAAGGCAAAAAGCGGTTCGATGACAAGGGTTAGAAACTATGCAGGATATTTCTCAACAGTCTCTGGCAGAAATGTGGTTTTCAGTATTATCGTGAATAATTATACAGGTCCCTCAAAGAATATTATTTCCGGTATTGAAAACATTCTCAAAGAAATAACACTCACAAAGTAACTCATTATGAATAATAAGTTAGCGGTTAGAAAATGTAAGGAATATGAACTTCATGAGGTTTTTGACATTATTTCTGAGATTTACAAAAAGACCGACGGACCGGATGTAAAGGGGAAGCTTGTTCTGGTAAAACCAAATATTCTTACTGACGATGATCCTGCCAAATGCATCAGCACCCACCCTGTTGTAGTTGAAGCGATGGTAAGGTTTCTGCAATCTAATGGGGCAGAAGTTTTTGTTGGAGATTCCCCGGCTGTGCATACGCAGAAATTCAGAGGGGAGAAATCAGGTATTTATAAAGTATGTGAAACTACAGGAGCGACATGGGTTGATTTCACATTAAATCCAATAGAAAAAAAACTTAATAAGGGGAAGATAAAAATTGCTTCTATAATTGACAGAGTTGATCTCATAGTATCTCTCCCAAAGTTCAAGAATCATGAACTGGTTTACTTTACAGGAGCAATAAAAAACACACTTGGACTGGTACCGGGATTCAGCAAAGGGAAACAACATGCGCTGCATCAGGACAGAAACGGATTCGGTGAATTTCTAGTTGACCTGACTGAGTTAAGAACTCCCGACTATTTCCTGATGGATGGAATAATGGGAATGGAAGGTCCTGGTCCGGGAAGAGGATATCCGATTGAAATAGGTCTGTTACTTGGATCAACCAACCCACTGGCCCTGGATATGGTTGCCAGCCGGATAGCAGGGTACGATCCCATGGTTGTACCAACAAACAGAACTGCTTTGTTCCGTAAACTGTGGCTTCAGTCAGAGGAAGATATTGAATATGACGGCCCGGAAATCAGCACAATTGTAAAAAATGGATTTAACAAAGTACCCATTTCGACAAACAATAATATTGCCCTCCAGTTTGTAATGAAAAGGATCCGAGTCCTTAGAAAGCTCGAAAGAAGGCCGGTCTTTATACATGAAAATTGTACAGGTTGCAGGAAGTGCGTAAATATTTGTCCGGTCAAGGCTATAGAACAACTTCCTTCAAAAAAGACTCATATTGAACTTACTGACAGCAAATGCATAAGGTGCTTCTGCTGCAGTGAAGTATGTACTGATAATGCCGTTGAAATAAAAAGGAAGGTTTTCGGTGTATAATAGAACAAGAACTTGCTCCGCTGGCGCGGATTTGCAATCCGTGCCATTTGCTCGGTTGAAATCCATATTATGATTTTGGCACCGATTTCAAATCGGCGCCATCAAAGTGATCGTTCTTCTGTTTCGCTGGCGCGGATTTGCAATCCGTGCCATATGCTCGGTTGAAATCCATACTATGATTTTGGCACCGATTTCAAATCGGCGCCATCAAAGACGTTGCCGTTAAAAGCAAGTTAAGACTGTATGAAAAATTAAAGATCCTGCAGATCAATCAGATATATTAAGGATGCTATTGCTGCACTACCCATCTGAAGTTCCCTGATATTCACCTGTTCGAAAGTATCGTTTGCTGAATGATGGTATGAAAAATACCTCTGTGAGTCAGGCATAAAGCCAATTTGAAGTGCACCCATCGCTTTAAGCGGAGATATATCGGAACCGCCTCCCCCCTTATCAAAATCTCTTATATTATATGGTACGAACCATGATGCCAGGGCCTGGAGTTTTTCAAGTTTTTGTCCGTCAGCATCAAATCCAAACCCTCTCGGACTCATCACACCTCTGTCTGATTCCAGCGCTGCATAATGTATTTCACCTTTAATTTTAGCTTCTGAAGCATAGGCTCTTCCGCCTGTTCCTGACATTTCTTCATTCATGAACATGACAGCTCGTACTGTTCTTTTTGGTTTTATCCCAAGCTTCTTATATAGTCTGATCATTTCAATTGCCTGAACACAACCGCCTCCATCATCATGAGCTCCTTCTGCAATATCCCAGGCATCAATATGACCTCCAACTGTAATATATTCATTGGGTTTAAGTGAGCCATGAATTTCACCAATTACGTTGTATGAGAATGAGTCGGGATAGTTTTTACAGGTGGAAACGAGACTGACTGAAAGTAAGGAATCAGTCTTCAGCCAACTGCTTAATAGCTCCGCACCAATTGTAGAAACAGCAACAGCAGGTATAGGATTAACGCCGGTCTCATAATGAGTAACTCCGGTATGAGGAAAATCATCGAGAGATTGCGTTGCTGACCTGACGATAACAGCTATTGCACCAAGTTTGGACGCCTCAGAAGCTCCCTGTGTGCGCTGATTTACTGCACCGGAGTAACCTGAAAATGAATTAATCAATTTATTGTCAGAGGGCCTGTTATAGAAGACAATTTTACCCTCGATTCTTTTCCTTCCTAATGCCTTAAGTTCATCAAAGTCATGGACTTCAATTACTTTTGAAACAACTCCTTTCTCAGAAGTTCCTACAGACAGGCCAAGAGCGGTTATTGAAAGATCATGTTTCCCGTTTTTTGAGGATATCATTCTGCATTTCTCAGATCCTCTCTTCCATACCGGGATTGGAACTTTTTGCAGCCAAACTGTGTCGGCTCCTGCATTAATCAGAGCTTGTTTTGTAAACTCGATAGCCTTTTCCGCTTCTGCTGATCCCGCAATTCTTCCCTTCGTGTTTTTACACAGGTATTCAAGGTTTTTATAAGCAGTACGATCAGTTAAGGCCTCATCAAAAATGGAAGTCAGAATCTTCGCAGGGTCCTGTGCCATCAGCTTAACGGATAGCAGTACCAGAACAAATGAAATAGAAAGATTACGCACTTTATAGCTTTTAGATATCAATCTTGGCGTATTTTGCATGAGTTTCGATAAACTCTCTTCTTGGCGGAACTTCATCGCCCATAAGCATGGAAAATATATGATCTGACTCAGCAGCGTTTTCAATTGTGACCTGCCTGAGAGTTCTTGTTTCAGGGTTCATAGTTGTTGACCAGAGTTGTTCTGCGTTCATTTCACCAAGACCTTTATATCGCTGAACTCCGACTGATGATTCTTTTCCCTGTCCCATCTCAGCTATTGCTGCGATACGTTCTTCTTCTGTCCAGCAATAACGCTCAGCTTTTCCCTTCTTGATAAGATAGAGTGGCGGGGTGGCAATATATATGTTTCCTCCTTTAATAAGATCAACCATATATCTGAAGAAGAATGTCATGATTAGTGTTGTAATATGTGAACCATCGACGTCAGCATCAGTCATAATAATGATTTTATGATAGCGGAGTTTTGAAATATTAAGAGCTTTACTATCTTCATCGGTACCTATATTTACGCCAAGTGCAGTAAAGATATTTTTTATTTCCTCGCTCTCATAGATCCTGTGCTGCATTGCTTTTTCAACATTCAATATCTTACCTCTCAGGGGCAATATAGCCTGAAAACGACGATCGCGTCCCTGTTTTGCAGTACCGCCTGCAGAATCACCCTCAACCAGATATATCTCGCATGCAGCCGGATCTCTGTCAGCACAGTCGGCCAGTTTACCTGGAAGTCCCGATCCTGAAAGTACGCTTTTACGTTGAACCAGTTCTCTTGCTTTACGTGCAGCATGACGGGCAGTTGCAGCAAGAATTACTTTCTGAACAATAATTCTTGCATCTTTTGGATTTTCTTCGAGGTAATTGGTAAGCATCAGACTGACTGCCTGATCGACTGCCCCCATGACCTCTGAGTTCCCAAGTTTTGTCTTTGTCTGACCTTCAAACTGAGGTTCCTGAACGTTAACTGAAATAATAGCAGTAAGCCCTTCACGAAAATCGTCGCCGTTGATATCAAATTTCAGTTTTGATGTAGCTCCGGAATCTTCAGCATACTTTTTAAGAGTGCGGGTGAGACCACGTCTGAACCCGGCAAGGTGTGTACCACCTTCGATAGTGTTGATATTATTTACATACGAATGGACATTCTCGGAGAATGAGTTATTATATTGAAGTGCTATTTCAACGGGGATCTCTGTCTTATCCCATGTAATATGAATTACCTTTTCAATCAATCTTTCACGGTTTGCATCAAGATATTCGACAAACTCTTTAAGACCTTCCTCTGACTGAAACTCTTCATAGCGGGGTTTTCCTCCATTACCATCATCAATAATTTCTCTCATATCTTTGATTGTGAGAAGTATTCCTTTGTTCAGGAATGCAAGTTCACGAAGACGGGCTGAAAGAATCTCAAAATTAAATTCAGTTGTCTGGAATATTGTTCCATCGGGTTTGAACGTAACAGTTGTTCCTGACTTATCTGAGGTACCAATTTCTTCAACTTTGGTAACAGGTTTTCCCTTTTCATATTCCTGTTTAAATATTTTGCCTTCCCTGTTGATGACAACTGCCAGATGCTCTGAGAGGGCATTTACGCAGGATACACCAACACCATGCAGACCACCTGACACTTTGTACGAATCCTTGTCAAATTTACCGCCTGCGTGAAGAACTGTCATAACTACTTCAAGAGCAGATTTCTTCTCTTTCTCCATTATACCGGTTGGTATACCTCTTCCATCATCGATAACAGTTACTGAATTGTTTTCATGAATAACAACCTCAATTTTGGAGCAATAACCTGCAAGTGCTTCATCAATTGAATTATCAACGACCTCATATACAAGATGATGTAAACCTTTTATTCCGATATCACCAATATACATTGCAGGCCTTTTACGTACAGCCTCAAGACCTTCAAGCACCTGAATATTATCTGCTGAATAATCAATACTATCCTGTAATTTTTTCGCGTTCTCGCTTTCGTTCTCACTCATTATTCCAATATTATTAAGTCAACATTTTTAAAACCAGCAACTTCTCATATTCACAAAAAAATCAATCAGAATCCCGAGTTCCCAGCCCGCGAAACCAACCTCACTTTATCTGCTATAAATTATTGATAATATGATTATTAATTACCGTGGCAAATATAAGGATTTAAAACGATTTTTTCCTTAATTATTTGTTAAAAATAATGCACAGTTTTCAACTAATTTTCAACCTTCTAAGTCTCATTTAAGTGATTTTCGTTTAGTGATTAACACCCCTCCGCCACGCCAAGGCGTGGCACCTCCCCTGAATGGGAGGCAACTCTCATTCATTTAGTGAATTAGCCCCTCCTTAGGGGGTCCCGATAGCTATCGGGAGGGGGTGGCGGGATTTAAAGGCTATAAGTAAACCCTGCCATAAACAGCAACCTCTGGGATGGATAAAATGCCCATTCGAAATTGCGGTTGTAAGATATGTTATCTAACTTTGTCCAGATGGATAAAATTTTTGAGTAACGGTACTCAGCTCTCAGGTCAAGATTAATATGAGCGGGGGCACCAAAATTATACAACGGCGGAACTTTATAGAAATCAGCATTAAGAACTCCGAACTTTCTGGCACCGATACCTGATAAATCCATCCCAATCAGAATTTTATCTCTAAGGTTATATTTCAACCCAAGCTTTGCATCCCAATTAGGCATATTCCATGCAAAGCTACTATTTGCGAGTGTATATTTATATAGATTTATATTCCCGTTATAAGATATTTTATCAGAAAAAACTCCACTTACTTCACCATGAACCTGCAGAAGATCCACATCATCTGTCATTGCATCAAATGTGTTCCCCATCATCAACAAAGTCGGATAATCCATTGTGTAATAGAAGAGCATATTTTTAATGAGTGAATATTTTACCGATGCCAGGTAGTTTCCCCCTAATCCTGTATTTCCCTTCAGACCTGTTGTTACAATCAGAGAATGATCAGTATTTTGTTGTGTGAACAAGAATTCATCGGATCTTAAATACGGATTTTCTGAAAACATTTTAACGGGGTCGTTCTTCTCAAGTTTTCCTGACAAACCGGCAAAAAAACTAACATAGGATGGAACTACTTTGAAACCGAAATTAACATCCGGGTATAGATGAAAAACAGAAGAGGTACCTAAATATTCATCCAGAACTGCCTGAAAACCAAGTTTAAAATTCCATTGTTCCGTACTCTTTTTTATGAAAGGACTGATTGAGGCAATACCAAAACCGGTCTTACTGAAAATCGTATCATTATGTTTGAATAATTCATAGTCAATTCCTGAACCAACATAAAATCCATTGTAAGATTTAGCCATAATTCCTTTAAATCCTGCATTATGCTGATACAGTTTGCTAAAAGTGGATAAATAATTGTAAAACACATCGAACTTATATGAAAAGCTTGTGGAATCGAGTGTCAATGAGGACAATGAAGCTTTTGCACCTGCACTATAATAACCACGTCTGATATCATTAGAATAGTTTATGACAGCGGGGTCGTAACCATAAGCATACCTGGTCTTCTGAGCAAAATCCAAAGAACTTTCAAATACATTTTTCCTGAAGAATTTTCTTCCGAAAAGCGAGGCATCATTGTCCATATATCCTGCAAATCCTTTTTTATTAATCGGAAGCTCTACATAACCATTTGAAGAAAAATGTCGTGCATACAAGCCTATTGCACCCTTCTTTGACCGTTCATTGGTTATACTGATTTCAGCAAGAGGGGTGAGATAATTACCCAAACCAACATTAATAAAGCTTTTATAGAGTTTCGGTAACGGATCGGGAAGTAATGCTGCTGCTTTAATGGGGCTCACAGTATATGCAGGCATGAAAGGCTCCGTCTTTACTTCATAGTGAAAATCGGGCGTGACTTTCAAAGTATCATTCATTTCAGGCAGAAAGCTCCTTTTTTTAACATCGGAAAGTGAAGGCTTAAATGGATTGTAAAGGGTAACCTCCCTCTTAAGTCCGGCTTCCTGTTTCTTTTCCTGGGCTCTGGCCGGAATTAAACAAAAGAACAGGAGGAATGGTATAATAAGGTTTCTTTTTATCATGTCAAATCTGTTTCTGATTCATTTTTCACTATCTGTCAATCATCAATTATATTTACTGTCACATCACTTCTTTTCGTTCAGGGAATCCAGTTTGGTTTTCACTTCGTCAAGAATACCGTCATCGCTGATAGTATAATAATCTTTCAGACTCTGAAGTGTAGCACGTGCCTGCAGAAGATCGCCTTTTTTTATGCTTATGTCAGCGAGAAGCAGGAACATTCTTGCCATCCAGAATTGATGAGGGGTATTCTTGTCGATAAACTCTGTGATAACTTTTTCAGCTTCAGCTGTCATGTCCTTTTTATTTAACAATTCAGCAACCCTGTATTTTGATTCTGCACCTTCAATACTGGTAACCTCTGTTGCCACTTTCCTGAACTCTTTAAGTGCTTCATCAAAATTATTAAGACTATAATTTGCTTTAGCGTTCATGAAGGTTGCCTCTCTTACTAACTCCTGGGGAATATTCGGGGAACTATTGATTTTCCCGGCAGCAACAATTGTCTTCTGTGCATCACCTGCCTGATAGGAAGATCTTAGCTGGCCTTTAAGAGCTATAAGTTTGTTCACATCATTTCCTGCTGCTTTCTCAAGCCGTTCGTAATAATCTCTTGCCGAATTATAATCTTCTTTGTCAAATAATATTGATGATGCTGCTATCAGCGATTGTTCAAGGAACTGATTATTGGGCTCATTTGAAATATCTGTGTATAATTTAAGGGCTTCCTCGTTATTGCCTGACGATTTCAGACACTCTGCCAGATAAAACTGAGCATTCAAACGGAAACTGCCATTTGGAAACTGAAACATGTAACTTTTAAAAATCTCAGTTGCTTTATCATATTTACCTGTCATGTACAGGTTTTCCCCGGAGGTATACAGAAGCGAATCTTTTTCAGCCATGTTCACATCACCATATCCATCAAGTGTCTTTAAGTATGCGAAATAAGAATCTACATCATTTTTGTCAACATAAGTATTTCTTAATCCGGTGATTGCTGACCTTGCTTCAGGTGTTGATTTGAAATTTTCTATAACTTTTTTGTATTGTGTAATGGCTTTATCATTTTCTCCAAGGTTGTTATAAAGTAGCCCAAGCTGAACTATTGAAGGCGGAACAAACTGGCTGGTTGGATATGTTGCAATAATATTATTAAAATCAGCTTCCCCGTTTTTGTAATCTTTAATAACCAGAAAAGCCCTTCCTCTCTCGAAAATAGCATTTGGAACATAAGATGATGAAGGATATTTCACAGTCAGGGATGTCAGAATTTCTACTTTGCCTCTGTTGTCATTCATCAGACCAAGAGAAAAACCTTTCTGGAACATAGCATAGTCAGCATCGAGATTACCGTACTCGATAACTTTATCATAATAGTTTATTGCCATGAGGTAATCAGTTGCCATATAATAACAATCTGCTATTCTGTTCTTGGCATCAGCAAGAACTTCTGGTTTTACATTTGTAACACCACTTTCGAAAGTTTTGAAATTGTTAAGAGCATTTGTATAGTCTTTCAGATTGAACAGTGAATAACCAAGGTTATACCTGACAAGGTTGTATTCACTTAAAAGCATGGAACCCGGGATGCCCATGAAAAGCTCGTAATCGCTTTTAGCTTTGTCATAATTAGCAAGACGGTACCAGGCTTCTCCCCTCCAGTAAATGGCTCTTGACCTGATCGATATGTTATACTTTTCGTATTTAAGAGATTTGTCAAACAAGTCGATTGAAGCTTCGATCTCCATATTGTTAAACAATTCCAATCCTCTGAAAAATGCTACCCTCTGGTATGCTTCCTCAAGTCTGGCATCTTTATTACTTATCTTATCGAGAGAGGAGAGAGCAGCTTTGTAGTTTTTTATCTGTAAGAAAGTAGCTACCAGATAATCGTATGCTTCCTGTATCCTTTCTGAACCGGGGTAAAGGTCAATATATTCCTGAAAAGAGGCAATTGCCTCTCCGAAAGGAGAATATGCAAGTTCATAAGTCAGTTTTGCATAGTTATAAAGTGACTCCTCTTTAATTTTCTTATCATTATTTAGTTTTGAGGCTTCCCCGAAAGCTAATTGCGCACGTTTTTTGTCGCCTTTTTGCAGATAGCAATCACCAAGAAGATTCCAGATGTTTTGACTTATAAGGTCACTTTGAGCGCCAATCTCCAGAAATATTTTAATTGCTTTATCTATATCTCCGGTTTTATAATAGCAATATCCAAGTTGATATTTATCCTCTCTTCCACTTGCTCTTGCCCCGGTTGAATACTTTTCGAGATATGGCAGGGCGTCTTTGTAATTGCCCTTATTATAATTTGCATCACCTATAAATCTGTATAGTTCAATAGCTCTCTCCTTCCCTGCTGATTTAAGAAGATCTGGAGCCATTTTAAGAATGCCATCATAATCTTTCTGAATATATAAAATCTGGACAATATAAAATGGAACTACACCTCCGAATGTTTCATCATCCTTCAGTCGAATGAATCCTTCCATTGCGGTTTGATACATTTTTTGTTCATAAGCAATCTGTGAGAAATAATAAACTGCCGGCGGGGTGTATTCTGTATCAATGTCCTTTATCTCTGAAAACATAAGAAGCGCCCTTGGTTTGTCACCGTTTATATAAAGCGAATATCCAAGTCTGAAAAAATATTCTGCCAGTTTATCCGATTCCAATTCCTGCCTGTTTACTAATTCATAATATTTTGCAGCTTTTTTATAACTCTTGTTTTGATAAAAATAATCTCCAAGCGATAATCTTGCTATGTTTAATCTTGGACTTTCGGGATGTGAGAAAATGTACATTATCATCCGGTATTCAGCATCAGGATTGAAAAGTTTTAATGCTGCAATGGCACTAAAGTATTGAGCTTCTGAAACCAGAATCTCATTTGATTTATCATCATTTTTTATAAAAGAATCAAACAGGCGGATTGCTGCAGGGTATTTCTCCTTATTAAATAATTCCATTCCCCTGTTAAATTCAGAATCAAGTTCCCTGCCCGTAAATGGCACCTGTGAGAAAGCCTCAATTATGAAAATAAATAGAAAACTGAATATTGAAATGAGTTTATTTCTGTTCATAACTTATTTTTTTTAGCCTTAGTCAATCACACTGTATCTGCTCCTGAAATTCTGAAGGAGAACAGAACATGTTAATTGTAAGCCACATATAATACTAATCAGGTTTTTTCAATTTATCGTAAAATTACAACTATTAAACGCCGGCAAAAGGCCTTTATTACTGAATTTATCAACATCTAAATGTTAATTATCATTTCTTTCATTATTTTGCAAAATAAATAACCTGAAAATGCAGGAAAATCTACCATTGGATGTAATTATCGAACTGACAAACTGTACTATATGGCAACAGGATCATCTTGTACTGTCTGATGTTAATCTAAGTGTCAGTAAAGGTGAATTTATTTACCTGGTAGGCAGAGTAGGCAGTGGAAAATCGAGTCTTATTAAAACTCTTAACGCTCAAATTCCTCTTAAAGAGGGAATTGGACTTGTAGCCGGATATAACCTTTCAAAATTGAAAAGAAGGGAGATCCCCTATCTGCGAAGAAAGATCGGAATCGTTTTCCAGGATTTTCAATTGCTTATCGACAGATCGGTAATAGAAAATCTCGAATTTGTATTAAAGGCTACAGGGTGGAAAAACAAACAAGAGATCAGTACGCGGATAGCTGAAGTTCTTGAGAAAGTTGGACTTGGATTAAAAGGCTATAAAATGCCCCATCAGCTTTCAGGAGGAGAACAGCAGCGTGTTGTTATCGGAAGGGCTTTACTCAATGATCCTGATATTATTCTGGCAGATGAACCAACAGGTAATCTTGACCCGGAGACTTCAGAAGGGATTATAAGATTACTTCAGGACATCAGTAAAACAGGAAGAGCTGTGGTTGTTGCCACTCACAATTATACACTGCTTAAAAAATTCTCTGCCCGCACCATTAAATGTGATGAGGGAAGACTTATGCAAGTCAGTGATGATGAGGAAATGGAACTTTTAGTGTAACCTTTAACCGATTAGGATTACTGATTACTGATTTAAACTACTCTTCAACAATTATCAAATCCCACGGCTTCAGTAAGAAGCTATCCCCCTTATTCAGAGGTTTATTAGTCAGAAGATCGATCCCTTTAGTGAAATTATAGATAACTGTCTGTTCCTTGTTCGAATAGTTGAGGTAATACCGGATAGTCTTACCCTGTTCATTGATTCCGTATCTCATAACGATTGGATAGACCATTTGTTTCTCTGTTGAAATTCCTGTTTCCAGAGCCTTATTTGAAATGATCTTTGACTGGATCTCATCTGACACAAGACACCCCTCATAAATAAAACTTCCTTTCCCGAATCTATTCTCGGTTATTGCAGGATACTTCCCAAAATCAGGATCATCGTACATAGCAAGAGGTTTAGCTGTTTCCGGTATTATATATTCGATCCAATCCTTTACTTTGTTATTATCGTCAGCCACTTTAAAAGGATTACCTATTAGTGATAGGGGTTTCGCACTTGAAAATTCCTGATAATAAAAACCGGCTGCTTCTCTGAGAGGGCCAGGTGCTTTAACATGGCGAACAACAGAATTCTCATCACAGAAACCACTTTTAACTGACATTATAACATGTCCCCCTCCTTTTACAAATGCTGAAATTTTATTCAGCAACGCATCACTTGCAATATATAAAGGGGGAATAAGCAAAAGTTTATAGCCTTTAAAATCAGCATTTTCCGCCATCATAAAATCAACGCCGATATTTTGCCTGAAAACTGCAGTATGCATCTGTCTCAGAACCTCCATATATGCATTCCCATTTTTAAAAGGCATGTAACTTATTCCAAAGTCAGATTCGCGGCTATATAAAATTGCAGTTTCGTTTTTAATCTTAAGATTCACAAGTTTTGGTCCGATTTTCTGAAGCTCATGAGCCGTTTTGCTTACTTCATTATAAAACCGGTTTGGTTCCATGTCATGACCCAGAACCCCTTTCCAGTAAGTTTCCTGTCCGTAATGTATTGAATGCCAGTGCCAGTATTCAACCATATTTGCACCGGAAGCAATATGTGAATAAACAAATAACCTCCCCTGACCATCAAAAGGAGGGTATTGCCCTTTTGAATCCCATCCTGTTGTCTGAGCATTGGTTTCAGTTATCAGATGATTTGTCTTCTTTACACTTCTGTAAAAATCATCAGCCCACATTACGTCTTCTCCTTTGGCATCGTTCTGACTGCCATGATAAACATTTAAACCGGCCATATCGAGTTTCTTTGTGGCTTCGAGTTGATCAAGACTCGTTAGCCATGGCATGAAGTCGTGCATCACAAACTGATCGGGACGTTTGTATTCATCAATAATTCCTGCCTGCCAGGTGATAAAATCAGCCGGGACCTTCTGACTATATCTGTCCCATTCCAGTTTATATGATGGGTTAGTGGCATTTTTCCTTGTTGGAAATTCATCCCAGTCGTTTAGTGTCATTCCCCAGTAGTTCAAACCCCATAATATGTTGAGAGTATCGGTTGTTTTATACTTATGTTTCATATAATCAACAAATCCCCTTGAAAAATCATAGTTTGCAGCACCATAGGATGAGGTTTCATTGTCAACCTGGTATCCGATAATAGCAGGATTTTTCGCATAATGCTCCATCATTTTCCGGATGATCCTTTCGCTAAAAAATAAATAGGTAGGGTTTGTTATATCAAAATTTTGCCTGATCCCATAACTGCTTTTAGATCCATCGAGACGCTCAACAAATAAATCAGGATACTTTTTTGCCATCCAGGCAGGGATTGAATAGGTTGGAGTTCCAAGTATAACTTTGATCCCGGCTTTATTCATCCGGTCTATAATCCGGTCCATCCATGCAAATTCAAATCTTCCCTCTTCCGGTTCAAAAAGGCTCCATGTTGATTCACCCAAACGAACAACAGATAGTCCTGCATCCTGCATCAGCTGAACATCCTTTTCAAGCCTTTCATAAGGCATATATTCGTGGTAATAAGCTACACCATATAATATAGTATTGAACTTCTGTGGTTGGGCATTTATTGTTGCCATCAATAATATAAGCAACAGAACCGTCAATAATCTCTTCATTTTTATATAATTAATTTTACTAATGTATTAAAACTAATCCAAATTTACAAAATCAAAGATGCAGGGTTCTGAGTGCAAAATAAAACATCTAACATAAAAGTCCGGGATTATGTACAAATTAAAAAATATCGTATCTTTCTTCCTTAACAAAACACTAAACTGATTAAACGCAAACAATTATAAATAAGTAGTTTTAACTAAATTTAAACACATGAAAACAATAATGAAATTTCGAATCTTAGCAATCTTACCGGTTTTCATCTTAGCTACTGTTCTCTCTCAGGCTCAGACTCTGACTCCTGCTGAAAAGAAGGCAGCTGAAGTGAAGAAGCTTGAAACCGCCCTTACTGTTGCGAAAAATAAGGTAGCTCTAAATGAAAAGCAGTTGAATAATGCAGATTCACTGGTCAGCACCGGTAATAACCTGATAAAAGATGGAAAGACAGAAACAAAGGCCGCTGAATCAGAACGCAAGACTGTGGATAAAACTTATGCTACTGCAAAAAAACCTCTGCTAAAGCAATCAACATCAAAAGATAAAGAGGAAGTCAAGGCAGCCAAGGCTGACATTAAAGAACTTGATACCCAGTATAAAATAGATACTAAAGCACTTGACACACGATTAAAAGTCGCAACTAAAAAGTCAACTACCGGTACAGCTAATGTAACTAAAGGTAAAACAACTCAAAAGACTGCTAAGGATGCACTAAAGTTATCACAAGCTTCATTAGATGCAGCTCAGGCTAAATATGATACAGCAACCGGTGTTGCAGATGACTCCCCAAAAGGAAAGAAAAAGAAATAGTTGAAAATCAGCTGAAGCTGATTTTAAGACAAAAGACAAAAGTAAAAAGATAAAAGTGAGGAGGTTTTCTAACTTTTATCTTGTGACTTTTGTCTTTTATCTTTTCTTACCTTTTATTTACTGTCAATAATAACCGGAAGATTCTTCCCGTTGGTCATGAAAATCAGCTTGGCATTCGGAGAAGCTGAAATAGCTTTAATCATTTCGTACTGCAATAATTTATCGCTAAGTCCCGTGCTTAATATTTTCTGATAATCGGCAATACCCTGAGCTTCTACTCTTTTTCTTTCAGCTTCCTGTCTTTCTTTCTGAAGAACAAAAGTCATCTTCTGGGCATCCTGTTCAGCATTAATTTTTGATTCAATAGAAGCTTTTACTGATGCCGGTAATGTAAGATTCCTTACTAAAAGCTGCTCAAGCAATAATCCGCGTTCTTTAAAATTTACTTCAATTGTTGAAAATATTTTTGCCTGAAACTCATCCCTTTTTGTTGAATACAATGCAACTGCATCGTAATATACAGCGTTATCCCTGATCTTTGTTCTGCAAATCGGACGAACGAGAACATTCCTGTAATCAGTTCCAACCTCCTTAAGTATTCTCGGTGCCTCAGCAGGTATAACTTTATACAAAACTGTAAGGTCGACGACGACCTCAAGACCATCAGCCGATAAAACATGTATTGCATCATCGCCCTGTTTTGCGCCTTCATCCTGAACACCCGACATAGTATAATTTTCCGTTCTGGTATCGAATGTAACAACCTGTACCAATGGGTTAATAATATTCAATCCGCTTTCAAGAATATTATTGCTAACTTTTCCAAAAAGTTTCTGAACACCAACCTGACCAGGCTCAATCTGAACGACACATGCAATTGACAATCCAACCAGAATTACAATAGCTCCAATTGTTCTTATTATCGATTTATAGGTCCTCAAAGGAGGATCAGCCTTTGCAGCTACTATTCCAATAATGAGAATTATTATTCCAATAACTAATACTGACATAACTTAATTTTTTAAATAGGTTAATAAAAAGGTTAAAATTAAGTTACGAAGGTAATCAGAAAAACGATAATCATGTTATTGATTAATTAACAAATATTTAACATCCACTATCCGGTGATAAGTAGAATTATGACGACCTTTGCCATATGAAAAAACGTGGACTAATTTTATTTAATATAATCTTTTTTCTGGCTGTTTTTTTCAACCTTGGAACTGAGGCGCATTCCGATTTCAATGCTCATCTGTATACCATTGGCACTTCAACTGGAGAGAATGATGCTGAGGAAAATTACAACTCGGAAAATGATTCCACGAATTATGACCAGTTTGACCAGCCTTACAGTTTTGATTTAATCAGGCGACCTGTTGGTCAAATACTTATCCCAGGCAACTGCCCTTTGGTTAAAGACATCATTTTTTGTGTCTGGCAACCGCCAAAAATTTCCTGAGACTTTAAATTCAAATAAAAGATCCTGCATTAGTTTAAAGCTAATGTTATCGGATTTGTATAGGTCCTAAATAATTACCAGCATTCTAATAATAATCAATAAAACAAACGATATGAATATATTAAGTCATTTCGACCACCCGGTTAAAAAGCATAATAAAGAATATTTTGTTCATCTTGTCAGAATTGCAAAGGCTGATGATATTGTGAGCCATCATGAATTTGAATTACTTAACAGGATAGGTAAAAAACTTGGGTTTACCGATCCTGAAATTGAAGCTCTGATTGAAACAACAGGGAAGTCAGATTATATTCCACCTTATGAATTATCGAAACGTTTTGATCAGGTTTATGAAATTGTAAAGATGACTCTGGCAGATGGGGTAATAGATAAAAATGAGATGAGGTTAGCCAGTAGTTTTGCAGTTAAATCGGGGTTTGATGAAGATGAAATTCCAATCTTATTAGTTAACTTAATACAAGGCATTAAAGAAGGGAAAGATGAAGAAGAACTTTTTGAAGTATATAAAAAAAACAGGAAGAATTAAGTAGAGTCATTATTTCTCATTTACAAAAAAAGATGGCATGAAAAGGTGGCTTAAAAGATTACATATCTGGAGTTTGCAATGGGCTAATACAAAATGGGGCGCATTGGCATTGTTTTTATGTGCTTTTGCCGATGCTTCCTTTTTTGGATTACCAACCCCTGTACTTTTTTTGGCGTTGGTATTATTAAATGTAACTAAAGCATACTGGTATGTATTAATAGGAACCTTAGGTACATTGGCAGGTGCTATTGCCGGATATTCAATAGGCCATTTTGCATGGTTAAATCATGAAGGGCAATTTACAATGGTTGCTCAGTTTTTGTTTAATAATATTCCGGGCTTTTCTGAAGCAGGCTACGAAAAAATCCAAATGTTGTACGAAAAATGGGACTATTGGATATTATTTGTAGCAGCAGCTCTTCCTCTTCCCTATAAAATATTTTCAATCTCATCAGGGGTATTTGATGTGAACCTGGTCATCTTTTGCGTTGTCACATTTTTAAGTCAGGGGATAAAGTTCTTTCTCCTGGCCTTACTGACAATAAAGTTAGGCCCGGAAGTAAAAAAACTTTTTGAGTATAACTGGAAACGTATAGTAATTCTGGCAACAGCAGGTATTGCAATAGCTATTATCTTAATTAAAATATTCTGATAAGATATACATTTTTTGAGTAATTGAATTCAGTATTTGAGCAATCACTTCTTCCAGTCCTGCAAAGGCATTACAGGAAAAAGACTTATTGTTTAAGAAATCTGACAGGCCAAGGCAGTCTGTTCCGGTATAACCTGTAATAGGGAACATTCAGACTTCCAAATGATTTCATAAAAGAGGCAATTGCAGGAATAGATGACCCGGCAAAATCCAGTCTGGTTGAAGATGATGCATATTCCTTTATAATTTCATTGATTACGAAATAACCGGTTCGGAGGTTCCTGCTTTCAGTAGTATTAGCGGTAAAAAGTATTGTTATTGATCCCGGTACCTGAATCCGGAATACTCCGGAAATAAGCTTCTTACCTGCGCCCCTTACGCCAATAATTTTACCTTTCGCAGAACTAATACAATAATTCATCAGGTGTTGAAGACGATCGTAATCGTGAGTCTTAATACCTTCAAGTGATTCTCCTGTGTTCAAAATGAAAAGGGTTACCAGCTCTTCAGGAGAAATTTCAGAGGTGAGTTCAATTTTATTTTTTTCGCTTATCTGAATATTTCTGCGGCAATCGGAAGTAAAGTTATGTCCCAAATCATCATACGTCAAGGATAGATCAAGCTCAAAATTATCTTTTTCAGTCAGTACGAAGCCTGGAGCATCGGGCTTATTCCCGACACACAAGTCGATTAACTTGAATTTATCAGGAATTGAACCAAGGAATCCATTGATCTGATTTGTTACCGGTTTTTTAATGGAGAATACGCCCATTTGTTGCAGAAATATTGGCGTTGCAATATAATTTATTCCAAAACGGCTGTGTCCCGGCAAAGGGAAAACAGAATCATAATTATCAGTAATGAGAGCCTGCCAGCCAGGAGCCATTATATCAAGATACCATGAGTAGGCATAAGGTTTAAATCCAGGTGAATTTTTTATACAATTGTCCCAGAGATCCCTGTCTATCTCATCGTTTTTATGATAAAAAATCATTAATTCTGATTTTTGAGCATAAATTCAAAAACATCCCTCCACCCGATCCATTCCTCATTATCAAGCAATGAAGTATTATGCCAGATGCTTACAAAGAGTCCTCCCACTTTTTTGGTTTCACTTATAAGTTTTAGAATGAGCTCTTTAGCGGCAGCCGGATCAATATTTTTATATTTATACAAAGTGGCATCCATTACCTGAAAAGGGACAATTTTTAAAGTAGTCTGTTTATCTTCCAGAACATCATAGAAATAGAATGGACGCGCTATTCCTGCTCTGAAACCCGGTTCATCGGGATAACCCATTGAATAATCTTCTGAGATACCTGCTTTACAGATATCACGATATGATTGAGGCATAAACAATCTTATATAATGAAATCTGCTTATTATGACAGCTTTACCAGACATTGAATGAAGCCTTACAGATTCCTTGTTAATCATTGAATAGTCGCCGGCAGCATAAAAAGAAGGATGAAGACCTATTGTGAATTTCTCAGTTATTGAATGGATCAGCTTTATATATTCATCATTTTTCCAGGAAGGATTTTTATCGTATTGTGAATGATCGCCAACGGGAAAGAAGAACCGGACATCTGCTTTGTGTTTTTCTATGTTCTCAATAATATAATCAAAGACCTGATATGGATCTTTTTCTCCTTTTGCCATAGTATTGTATCTTTCACCCACATGACCTTCATTATTGGTTATATCACGAAATAACCCTCCCAGAGATCTTATCAGACCTTTGCCCAGATATGCAAAAGGCTGATCAGCATCACTTGTCAGAAGTGCCTTATATTCATTGCGTTTAAAAGCAAGTGACTGAAACTTCTTCAGCAATGCCTTTGCCATTTCTTTTGTCCATTTATCAATTACAGGAATCCCAAGAAACCCATTCTTAAACGCTAAAGATGAAGAAGCCGGGAATCTCTCAAATTTATCAGGTTGAAAATCAAGATATTCTTCATACCTGCTGACAAGATAAAATGATGCTGCAAAAATATCAAAAGGAATATCGGAATCAGATGATGAAGGGAAGAATACAGGCAGCGATTTCCATTCACTGATAATTATTTCCCTGGGAGCAATTCCGGTTTCAAATAACAACGAATCAGGGGCGATTTTAAATGATCCGGTTATATTTTCTGATGAATAATTAATTACAGGATTCTTACCAAGTTTGCGTTTATCGGTAACGACTTCCCATGACAATCCGAGGATATCTCCAAGGATTATTCCTGCCACGTATCTGAGACGTGGAGCATCCTCTTTTGTATAAATTCTTACCGGTCGGGAGTCCATAATTACAAATGTATGAATAATTTGATTATCTTTGCGCCCTAATTAACAAAGTGATTTCCAAGAAGCGTTTAATACATTTTGCCCAGACTGCATTTGAGTTCATTTCGGCCGGGATAACAAATCCATCGCGCTCCCGAAACCACATCATAAAAATAAATAATGATAAATTTTGAAGAAATGGGATTCACTCCCGGTATTCTGAAGGCTATTCAGGAACTAGGATTTGAACAACCCATGCCTGTACAGGAAAAAGTAATCCCACTTATGCTTGGAGATGGGGGTGATATTATCGCCCTGGCCCAGACAGGAACCGGTAAAACAGCAGCCTTTGGCCTGCCACTGGTTCAGGCAACAGACACAGAAATCAATAGCACTCAGGCGCTTATTCTTTGTCCTACACGCGAATTGTGCATGCAGATCACCGGTGATCTGACTGATTATGCAAAATATACCGGGAAGCTGAAAATACTTGCTGTTTACGGAGGTGCAAGCATTGATAACCAGATAAGAGGTCTGAAAAAAGGGGTGCATATTATAGTTGCTACTCCGGGAAGGCTTATTGACCTGATCGGAAGAGGCGCAGCAAGATTAAATGCTGTTCATACGGTTATTCTCGATGAAGCTGACGAAATGCTCAATATGGGCTTCCTTGACAGTATTAATGAAATTCTTGAAGAAGTTCCCGATGGAAGAAGGACTCTGCTGTTTTCTGCTACAATGTCTTCTGAAATTGCCTCTATCGCAAGGAGGTACATGAATAAACCTGTTGAGATTACTATCGGTACAAAAAACTCATCCGCAGATAATGTGAGCCACGCCTATTATCTTGTCCACGCAAAAGATAAATATAAGGTACTAAAACGTATTGCTGACTTTGAACCCGATATTTATGGAATTGTATTTTGCCGTACCCGTATTGAAACACAGGAGGTAGCCTCAAAACTTATCAACGACGGATATAATGCAGATGCACTTCACGGCGACCTGTCGCAATCGCAGAGAGATGCTGTTATGAATAAATTCAGGGTAAGAAACCTCCAACTGCTGGTTGCTACTGATGTTGCTGCAAGAGGATTGGATGTTGACGATCTTACGCATGTTATTAATTATAGCCTGCCTGACGATATTGAAGTATACACACACAGAAGCGGCCGTACCGGAAGAGCAGGAAAAACAGGAATCTCAATTTCACTTGTTCATCTGAGGGAGAAGCATATTCTTCAGCAGATTGAGAGAAGGGTTAAAAAAACTTTCAAGGCAATCGCTATTCCTACAGGAACTGAAATCTGTGGGAAACAGTTGTTCAACTGGGCAAATAAACTTCAGAATGCTGCCGCTGAGCATCAGGAGATCGAAAAATTCTTACCTGAAATAAAAGAGAAATTAGCTGCTCTCGACAGAGAAGAGCTACTCAGAAGAGTTGTAACTCTCGAGTTTGACAGATTCCTTGACGATTACAGAATAGGTGGCGATATTATTTCCCCTGTTTCTGAGAAAGAAAGCACATTCGGCGGACGGTCGTCAGGCAGAAGAGGAAGTGACAGGGAAGAATATCCCTCAAATTACACAAGATTGTTCATTAACCTTGGAAAGACCGATGGTTTTTTCCCCGAGCAGCTGATTGAACTTGTAAACTCCAATACTAAAGGGAAAAAAGTTCCAATCGGGAAGATTGATCTGTTAAAAACATTCTCATTCTTTGAAGTTGATCCGGGTTATGCGGATGACCTTATTGCAGCTTTGAATGATGCAAAGTTCAATGACAGAAGAGTAGCCGTTGAGATTGCTCAGGCAAAAACCGACGGACCAAGAGGCGAATTTTCAGAAAGAAAACCAGCAAAGTGGTCCGACAGGAAACCTGACCGAAGAAGTTCAGGCGGCTTCGAAAGAAGAAGTGCCGAAAGTTCTGAAAGGAGAAGCTCTGGAGGTTCAGAAAGACGATCCTACGGAGGTTCAGAAAACAAGAGCGCCGGATATAAGAGAGAAAGCAAATTCGGTAAAAAAGATAAGAAGAAGTACAGCAGGTAATTGCCAGATTCCTAATCTGATTTGGCAACCCCCTAAATCCGCCATATGGGGGACTTTAGATCGAATTTTATTGACCTTTAGAACTCTTCAGTCCCGCTTTGCGGGATTGTGGGGTTTTAATTCAGAGAGCCTTTTTGAGGCTCTTTTACTTTTATAGCCAGGAAGATCATAGAAATAAGTGCTATTGTACCACCGAAACCAAATGCAACCGTTCCTCCATATCCAGGAATAACCTTGTCGAAATAGCTATAGAGGAACCCGAAAATTATACTTGCAGGAAGAGCGCCCAATCCTATCGAAAAATTGAAAAGCCCAAAAGCTGTTCCCCTTTTCTCCTCTACAACCAGGTCTGCAACAAATGCCTTTTCAGTACCCTCGGTGAAGGCATAGAATAAGGCATAAATACCAAACAGAACAAACGTTGCAATAACCTGTAATCCTGGAGACAAGAAAACAATAAGCGCGAAAGAAATATAGACAAAAGCATAAATAGCCCAACCAATATTTATTACTATTTTCCTCCCGATTTTATCAGAAAGAGACCCCATTGGAGTTGAAAAAACTACCTTAATTATATGGAAAAAAGCCCAGACAAGGGGCAAAAACAGGATATTAATAATCTTTGATTGTGAAGTTTCATTGCCAAAATTTAAGATCATTTTGTGAAGTGGGGTTATCCTGCTGACAATATCAACTACTGCACCGCTTTTCTGAATTGCCTCCTGGACCCTGAACAATAGAAAGGCATCTGACGAATTTCCCAGTGTGAAAAGTATCATTATCAAAAGGTAATTCCTGAAATTTTTATCAAAACTTTTAAGTGAAAAGGAAAGGGGTTTCCCAATCAGGATTTTTGGCGCCGCTTCTTTTACAAAAAAAACGAGTGTCAGAACTGCCAGAATTCCTGGTATTATAGCAAGAAAGAATGTCCATCTTAACGCAAGTAAAGAATCTGTAAATTTAAAACCAATAAACAGAACGGAAAGTGTAAAAATAGCCAGCAGTGGACCAATAACTGCTCCTACATTGTCCATGGCACGTTCGAAACCATAAGCTTTACCCCTTATACTTTCATCGACAGAAGAGGCTATCAATGCATCCTTTGGAGCCGCTCGTATTCCTTTTCCAACCCGGTCAAACATTCTGATTATGACTATCTCCCATGCCGAGGCTACTAACCCGGTTAATGGCCGGACCAATGAAGAAATCAAATACCCGAGAAATACAAGTAATTTTCTTTTCCCGATTTTATCTGAGATGATTCCGCTAACCAGTTTGATCATGGATGCTGTGGTCTCAGCAACACCTTCAATCACACCCAGTAAAACAGCACCTGAGCCCAGAACTGCAACAAAAACCGGAACGAGGGGGTATATCATTTCCGAAGCAGCGTCTGTGAAAAGGCTGACAATCCCAAGCATAATTACTACCCGCGGAATCCTGTTTTTTGCCTTTTCAGTCAAATCATCTCTGTTTTAGAATGTGAACCTGACATATATACTACCTTTTCAAATAATCATTAAATAAAACCTGAAGATAAGCTTTACCTATTTTTTCGGCATTGACAGTATCCTTTCCCTCCTTAAGCACAAAATTACTAAGCTTATGATCATACGCTACTTTGGAACTATCAGTTATGAATCCAAATCCTTCATTGAAAGTATAGAATGCAAATGAATTAGATTTATCAGATAGCAGGTCTTTACCAAAAGGAAAATTCCCCTCGATTCCCATCTGATCTAAAAGGGTCAGTGGAATATCAACCTGGCTTCCAATCTTCTCAATTCTCATCCCTTTTTTCGATAACGCCCCTCCTGCCCATACCATAGGAATTCTGAATACATAAGGCGAATAGATAAGCATATCCTCAGAAATCCTGGCACAATGATCTGCTACCATTATAACAAGAGTATTTTTCCACCACTCTTTTTCTTTTGCCCAATCAAGAAAAGCTCCCAGCGACTTATCCGTATAATAAATTGAGTTTCTGTATTTTGTATACTGATCATTTCCCGGAAAAACAGGCTCCATTGGGACTTCAAACGGCTCGTGACTTGAAAGGGTAAGCACTACTTTCAGGAAAGGTTCAGTAACTGTTTTCATAGAATCTTCCAGAGCTTTAAACATTATATGATCGTGTACTCCCCATTTGGAATTATAATTTTCAGGACTAAAATTATTCTTTGTGATTATGCTCCTGAAGCCAGATCCTATTACAAACGAATTGAAATTAGCAAAATTTATCTCCCCCCCGTACCAGAACGCGCTATTGTAACCTTTATCTATCAGTATCTTAACAAGGCTAGGAAGAGTCTGACTTTTCTTTGGTTCTTTGATAATTGACTGGGCCGGCTGAGCAGGATAACCATCCAGAATTGCAGGCATAGCTTTATCGGTACGGGTACCGGAAGCATAAAAGTTCGAAAACAATACACCTTCTTTTATGTATCTGTTAATGTTTGGAGTTGCTAACGAATCTCCGCCTAATGGTCCGATAAGATAACCACTGAAACTTTCAAGAACAACTAAAATAATGTTTGGTCTGGTGGTGTTAAGTATTTTTTCAGGTATCCCTTTTTTGACAGTCAGAGAGTCTACAAGTGCAGTAGCAGCAGACAAATCTCCGAATTCATAAGGATTCTTTACAGGTTTTTGAGTGAAAGCTGATGTTCCTACATTCCAGACCGCATTAATTGAAGTATGGTTAAGGAACATTTTCTGACTGAAATAAACAGCTCCTGAGTTTATCGGAGCTACACCAAACCCTCCTCTGATTGGAATAATCAAAGCACCCCAGAGAATCATGAAGAAAATAATTCCGGCAAGAGGATAACGGATTTTTGATAACTTATCGAATAATCTGTCAATGTATTTTTTATAAAGAAAAATAAAGAATGAGCTTATCAGGATTATTGTTATAAAAAATATAATTGCTTTTAATGTACTCACTGAGGCCATCGCCTCTCCGGGTGTTTTAAGATACAGCATTGGAGTATAATCCATCCGGAAACCCCAGTAAGAATAGAGATTTGCGTCAGAAACAACAATAAGAGCAGAAAATACAACCAGGACATATGTATACCATCTGATAAAAAACTTATACCAGTTCCCGTCAAAATATATTCCCGGGATGGCTAATAAAACAGGCACCAGCAAATAATAACCTGTAGTTGAGATATCAAGTTTCGAACCATGAATGAATGTTGCCAGAAGTTCACTAAAGCTGTTATGAAAAGAGACATGAAATTGTAAAAAAATGAAAAACAGCCGGGCAAAAATGAAAAATACAAGCCAGTAGATGATGTAAAAACTTAATGCTATGAGTCTTTTTTTCATGTCTGCAAATCACTTGATAATACTTTGGCTGATTCCTTTGAGTTTTTATAATACATCAGTAATGCAACTATTATGATGACTATTCCGGTTATAGTAAGCCATTCTGGTCTCTCATTCGGTACAAGGAGCCAGCTTAATATGGCTCCCACTCCGGGAATAATAAACTTCCACAGATTAAGTTCGGAAACTTTCACTCCCGGACGCTGAAGAAGTTTAAACCATAATGAAAATGCTGCGGCTGCCATGAAGCTTAACCACGATAAAATCAGCCAATACTCTGCTGGTTGAGGACCATGAGATCTACCTTCAACCGGTAAAGATATCAGGTAAAGAATTACACCTCCGAGAAATAGTGAAGATGAACTAAGAACCAATGGGTTGATCCCTTTACTTTTTAGAGAAACGATCACATTGCTTGTTGCAACCGTCGTATTGGCAAGGAGTAACATAAGAACCCCCAAAAGTTCAGTTAATGTCCCAAGCTTAAGAATCTGTCTTCCGGCACTGATAAGTACAACACCTGAGATACCAAATATTATTGTAATAATTTTTTTTCTTGTCAGCTTATCATTATCATGCATAAGCGAGGCAACCACTGCCGTTACCAGTGGCTGGCAGCCTACAATAACTGCTCCCAAAGCCCCTGGAACCAGATTTAGTCCATGATAGAATAACGCATAATTAATAACAGTCTGAAGGATTGCAACCCATGCAACTACCTTCCAGTGCTCCTTTACCATCTTAATGTAGATGGCAGGTTTTATAGTAAACGGCAGGATAATCAATCCTGAAATAATAAACCGGATACCTGCAAAATGTAAAGGGGTATCATACTTCAAACCAAGCTTGATACTTGCATAAGCCGTTGACCATAATAAACAGGCTATGATAGCCCAAAAAATAGTATTTCTCTTGCTGTACAATGAAAATGTTTTTGCTTGCAAAGATCAGAAAAAAAAGATTCCGTTAAATGTAACAGAATTTGAATTCAATTTTAATGTCAGAACTGCATAATATTTAATAGTTTTGTTTTATTCAACCTGTTAGTCATGACTATTGCAGAATATATTGCTAATCAATTATTTAGTTGCGGTGTAAGATATGTATTCGGCATCCCGGGAGGACCGTCAATACCATATCTTGAGGCTTTCAGAGAAGCAGGGATAGAGTTCATTCTGACTTCAAACGAATCAGCTGCGGGGATAATGGCAGATGTAACGGCCAGGCTTACAGGTGTTCCTGGAGTTTGTCATGCCACATTCGGACCCGGCGCAACAAATATCACAACCGGAATCGGAGGAGCATTGCTCGACAGGTCTCCTGTTATCGTTTTTACCAGTGAGATGGCTGATAACATGTTGAGCAGGACAACCCAGATGAATATCAATCATCAGAAACTTTTCGAACCAATAACAAAAGCAACATTCAGGATGAGTGCAGAAAACGCAGCTGAAGTCATGGAATCAGCTCTCAGACTCTGCCAGGAAGAGTACCCAGGTCCCATCCATATCGGACTTCCTTCTGATATTTCAGGAGTTACGATAAATCCCGAACCAACAACTGGGATATTATCAGATAAACCATTTATCCATAATGATATACAAAAGATAATTTCCCTGCTGGAGAAATCGAGGCATCCTATTTTTGCAATAGGACTTACAGCTGCTCGCCTCAATCTTCGAAATGAAATACTGGAATATCTTGATTATTGTAAAATTCCTGTCGTGATAACCCCAATGGCAAAAGGGTTAATACCTGAAGATCATCAATGTTATGCAGGTGTATTATTTCATTCCTTAAGCGATTATCTTGAAGACCTTTATGAAAAAACCGATCTGGTAATAGGGATAGGGTACGATCCGGTTGAATTTAACTATGAGTCGTGGATGCCCGATGTGCCTCTTGTACACTTCGATGTAAAAGAAACCGATATGCCATCAGGCAAATCCATAACGCAATATATCGGACCCGTGGATGAGTGGTTCCGGATTCTTAAAAATCTGAATAACGATTCTCATTTATTTGAGCAGGATCTTATAAAAGGGATCCGTGATGAGATGGCCTCTGTTTTTAATGGGTTCACAAACCATTTTGGTCCTGCAGCAGCCCTGAAAATTCTTCGGGATGAATTACCTGATGATATAATACTTACGGCCGACGTAGGGTCGCACCTTCATCTGATAGGACAATTCTGGCAAACACATGGGAAAAGCAGAATTATAATGACAAACGGATGGTCGGGAATGGGATTCGGCATTCCAGCTGCACTTGCGGCTCAGATAAATATTCCTGAAGCAACTGTGGTTTGTGTTACCGGCGATGGTGGTTTTCTCATGATGGCCGGGGAGATAATTACAGCAAAAAGGTACAATCTGCCTGTAATAATTGTTGTTTTCTCCGACGGTGAGCTCAACCTGATCAAAGTTAAACAATCGTGGAAAAACCTTGCACCTTACGGAACAGTGCTATACCAGGGGGATCTTTTTGGAACTGATACATTTCTGGGAGTGAGGGTATTAAGGGCAGATTCGCATGATAGTATGAGAAAATCAATAATTGAAGCTCTTTCTGTCAACGAACCTGTGATTATCAATGCTGTGATCGATCCTGAAGATTATAACTGGTTGATTGTAAGAAGATAGGTTCAAGGGTACAACTCCGTGCAATCCGTCCCGCAGGTTGTCAGCAATGTTTTTATTATCAGCTATTAAAGCAAGCTTCTTAGCATCAAATTCTGACCAGGGTCTGAGAACTATCCCCTCAAAAACTATTTCCATTATATGATTTAACTCTTCTTCTCTTTCTTTGGTTTCGGCACAACAGCTACCTTTTCCTCTTTAACTTCTTTCTTCGCTTTTGCAGTCTTTGGTGCTTTTGCAGCTGGTTTTTCTTTAACAACTGCGGCTTCTTTAACCGGGGTTACTTCTTTTACCTCTTTTGCCTCTTTTACCTCTTTTTTTTCTTTTACCGGCTTTGTTTCTTTATGTTCTTTCGCCTTTGTTACTTTTACGGGAGCAATTTCTGCTTTATCAGCTTTTTTCCGTGGACGTCTTATTCCATAAGATCCCATAATTATTTTTCCTCTTCTTGATTTTTTATCACCTTTTCCCATATTCAATTCGTTTTGATTAGTTTTAAAAACCCTTCTCAGGGGGGAAGCAAAGTTAATAAAATTCTTTAATTTTTATTGAATATATTTGTCTAAACTATTAAACATTTATGACATACTGTGAATATATCAATACCATTTCAGGTGAAAAGCACAACCTCCACAAAGAATATCATGATAATCATTACGGGTTCCCTGTTGAATCAGATGATGAACTTTTCGAGAGGTTTATGAACGAATTAAACAATTAATACTTTCTAAATGAGAAGAGCAGACAGAGAGATACCGGAAATTACTTTAATTGAAGAAATAATTCAAAAAGCAGATGTTTGCAGAGTTGCACTTGCCAATGAAAACATACCATACATCGTCACAATGAATTTCGGTTACAATCCGGCACCAGAACAAAAACTGTTTTTCCATTGTGCTAACGTTGGAAGAAAACTGGACATGATCAGAAAAAATAATTATGTCTGCTTTGAAATGGATACCGATCATGAAATTTATGGAGGAGAAAAAGGGTGCGACTGGGGAATGAAATTCCGTAGTGTGGTTGGATTTGGAATCATTTCAATTGTTACCGAAAGAGAAGCAAAAATTCAGGGGTTCAATTGCATTATGACCCACTATGGAGGTGAAAAAGAATATACCTACGACGAAAAAGTTCTTTCAAGGACAACTGTTCTTCAACTTGACATAAATGAAATATCTGGAAAAAGAAAATAACAAATCATAGAAAAAAATCATGAAAATAAACCGTATTTTAATTGCTGCAATTCCTGCACTTCTTCTTATTGTAAGCTTTGCGTATACAACAGTTCCCCAAACAGCTGTTAGTGAACCCAGGATTGTTTTAACACCAAAGCCAGGTCCTGAACCCAGAATTAACGGGACAATGGTATTTGGTGTAAGGCCGGGATCTCCCTTCCTTTTTACAATCCCGGTAAGCGGTTTAAGACCCATGAAATATGAAGTAGTGAACCTTCCAAAAGGGCTGACCTGTAATCCTGACAACGGACAAATAACAGGAACAATACAGACGCCAGGTGAGTATAACACAACTTTCAAGGTCACAAATAAGCTGGGTTCAGTCCGAAGGAAATTCAAAATAGTTTGTGGTAACACACTGGCTCTGACCCCTCACATGGGATGGAACAGCTGGTATGTCTGGGAGAATCATGTTACTGACAAAATAATGCGCGAGGCAGCAGATGCCATGGTAACCTCGGGGATGATGGATCATGGTTATATGTATGTCAATATCGACGATTGCTGGTCGGTAAAACCCGGATCAAAAGATTCAACACTTCTTGGTGAGCCCAGAGATAAAGCCGGAATGATCAATTCGAATAAAAGATTTCCTGACATGAAATCGCTTACAGACTACATTCACTCAAAGGGATTAAAAGCAGGGATCTACACCTCTCCCGGTCCTTTTACCTGCGCAGGACATGTGTCGGCTTACGGGTTTGAGGAACAGGATATTGCAAGATATGTCAATTGGGGATACGATTTTCTGAAATACGACTGGTGTTCGTACAGCAATGTCGGCAGGAGAGATACTCTTCCCAGTCTTCAAAAGCCTTATATTCTGATAAGCAATATATTAAGCAGGCAGAAACGGGATATTGTTTTAAATCTCTGCCAATACGGTATGGGTGATGTTTGGAAGTGGGGAAAGAAAGTCGGGGGTAACAGCTGGCGCACAGCTGACGATCTCGGAGGTTCCTTTCAGAGTATTGGAACAGCCCTTTTCAGGGATGGATTCGACGTCTTCACCAAAGACAGTCTTCATCTTTACGGAGGACCAGGTGGCTGGAATGATCCTGATTATCTTCTGCTTGGCTACCTGAGCAACTGGAAAGGACAAACAGTTCCGACACCGCTTACTCCCAATGAGCAGTACACCCAGGTATCACTATGGAGCATACAGGCAGCTCCGTTTATTTTCAGCGGCGACATTACACGCCTTGATGATTTTACACTTGGGCTGCTTACAAATGATGAAATAATTGAAGTTGATCAGGACCCGATGGGAAAACCCGGATTCAGGGTTTTAAAGGACGGCGATCTTGAAGTATGGATAAGACATCTGGAAGACGGATCAATTGCAGCAGGTCTGTTTAATCGTGGCGAAAATGTAGCTAAAATTACAGCAAAGTGGTCAGATATGGGTATTTCAGGAAAACAGAAAATCAGAGATATCTGGAGACAGAAAGATATTGGAACCTACCTCTGATTTGGTCCCCAGACATGGTGTGGTAATGGTAAGAATATGGCCATTGGCTAAATAATGACTAACTTGCATTTTTTATTCAGCATATTATGCAAACATTAAACGATTTACGTCTGGCAGTTCTTATTGATGCCGACAATATTCCCTATAGCAATGTTAAAGGGATGCTTGAAGAAATAGCAAAGTACGGAACACCGACCTTCAAAAGAATCTACGGAGACTGGACAAGACCAACCATTTCGGGATGGAAATCAGTGCTTCTTGAAAATGCCATAACACCTATCCAGCAATACAGTTACACCAGGGGAAAAAACTCTACAGACTCGGCCTTAATAATCGACGGGATGGATATACTCTACTCCGGAAAAGTTGATGGTTTTTGTATTGTTTCAAGCGATAGTGATTTCACAAGACTTGCAACCCGGTTAAGGGAAGCAGGAATGAAAGTAATTGGGATCGGCGAGAGAAAAACCCCTTATCCTTTCATAGTGTCATGCGATAAATTCATCTATCTTGATATCATCGCATCATCCATAGTAGTTCCGGATGCTGCTCCGGAGATCAAAAAAAGAGGTAAACCTTTGGTAAAAAAGAAAAAAGCTGAAGAACCGGATCCTCAATCTTCCACACGCACTGTAAAAAGACTCATAGCCGCATCCATAACTGACCTGGCCGATGACAATGGCTGGGCATATCTGGGTGATGTTGGAAACCTTATCCTTAAGAAACAGCCTGATTTCGATCCACGTAATTTCGGATTTCCAAAACTTACACCTCTTATCAGATCGCTTGATTTTGAGATCGATGAAAGAGAATCAGGTCTGAATCATGTGAAACATATTTATATCAAGAGCCGGAAACAGTAATTTAGTGACTGAGAGACTGGGAGAAAGAGATTCCTCGCTTCACTATTTCTACTGACAACATTCTATAAAGTGCAGATTATAAGCTAGATGAGATCCCTCGCTTCGCTCGGGATGACAATTTGGTTTTGATCAAGAAGGTTAGCGGTGAGAATTTTACCGGTAAAATTCTCACCGCTAACCTTCTAACCTCACAGAGGAAGTGTGTCATCCCGAACGAAGTGAGGGATCTCTCAGGGCTCATAATGAATGCTTTACATAATGTTGTCATTAGTAGCGCAGCGAGGAATCTCTAATCGTATAACTTTCCCTTTAAAATAGCTGTTTTAGCAAGAACTTAATTAAGAAAAGGACCTTGTAAATGGATTTATAAACAAAACCCATCTGTCTGAAAATTCCGACAAATTTGTCTCTTTTTCTGCCATTTATGCTATTTATAATACCAAAAAGCAGTATTGATACAATATATTATGGCGAATTATTTTTAGTTTACAAAAATAAATTCGACCTTTGTACCTGTTTTATAAATACTTTAATAATCGAATTATGAACATTTACGTAGGAAGTCTTCATTTTAAAATGAGTGAAGCAGAATTAAAAGAAATCTTTGAAGAGTATGGCGAAGTAACATCCGCAAAAGTCATTATTGACAAATACTCTGGAAAAAGCAAAGGATTTGGTTTCGTTGAGATGCCGAATGATGCTGAAGCTAAAAAAGCTATCGAGGAATTAAACGGAGCTGAAGTTAGCGGTAGAAACATTATTGTTAATGAATCAATCGAAAGAACAGACAGAAAAAGTAATTTCAGAGGTGGCGATAATGACCGCAGAGGTGGCAGTGGCGGTGCCGGCGGAGGAAACAGAAGAGAGAACTACAGGTAGGTAACAAAAATCTAAAACTATGAAAGGTACTGTTAAGTGGTATGACAGAGTAAAAGGGTTTGGATTCCTTCAAACAGAAGATGGCAAGGATATCTTTATTCACCGTTCTGGTTTAGAAGTTTCCCACACCGACCTTGAGGCAGGCCAGGCAGTTGAGTTCGAAATTGAACAGAAAGAAAAAGGACCGGTTGCTATCAAAGTTAAAAAAGTAGATTAATCTTACTCAAACTAATACCAAAAAGGCTGCAACAGAAATGTGCAGCCTTTTTTTATTATTATTTCTTCTTCTTCTGATCTTCCAACCTGTATTCAGGTTTCTCCTTCTGATCTTTTACCATCTCTTTAGGATCATCGAGGATAGGAGATTCTTTTAGCGAATTCCAGTCAAAATTTGCATCGAGAGGAGATAAAGCTTTCTGCGGATCGAAAATCCGTAGATCTGGACCCAAAGCATTATAAGGTGTAAGATCTGGAACTCCTGTGAACATATCTGATAAATCTGTGGCACCTGCATCGTATTGATTAAGATATGGAAGGCCCAGAATGTTCCAGTATGTTTTAAACAGACTCCCAAAGCTGTAGTGAACCTTACTTACATAATTCTTCTTAGAATAAGGCGAAATAACCATTAGTACGCTTCTGTGTGCATCAATATGGTCGACACCATTCTGGGCATCATCCTCAGTAATAATGATTGCCATATCTTTCCAATACTGAGTGTGAGATAAAAACTCCACTACTCTTCCAATCGCCAGATCATTATCGACCATATAACTTTCTCTGAAAGGATATCCTGCTTCAGGTCTTTCACCTGCACCATGATCATTCGGAATGATTACTGTCAGCATCTGCGGCATTACCTTTCCCTCTCCCATCCATTTTTCATTAAATTCCTTAATAAACTGGGTTACCCTGTATTGGTCGGGTATTGACATATTAAATGTTGCATATTCTCTGGAGGTCCTGCTGAAAATCGGAGTCGGGACAGGATAGTTTGCAAACTGTTTTATCCCTGTCTGTTTGAAAGAATCATCATAAAAAGCAGGTTCAAACATTACACTGAAACCAAAATTATAAAAGTCAATCTTGTTTCGTTCAAGATGATCCCACATTGATCCCGATTCATTATAATCTTCGGGATAAATAGCTCCGGCAGCTCCATTCATACCAAGACTTCCCGGAGCTTTGGAGGCAGGCTTATAATCTCTGTTGCCGCCATAACTTGCAGGGGTACATGTCTCAACCCACTCATTTGGATATGTATTTACCAGCCATCTGTGACCATCAGCGGAGACATCAGAATCGACATAAAAATTATCGCCAATGGCAAATTCCGAAGCCAGCTTAAGATGATTTGCCATTATCGTGGCATCTTCAACCCTGGTTGTTCCGGCTTTGTTGGAAAACGAAATATTATGCCCATATCTGGCAATTGTCGCATCGCCAACTCCTTTAGTCACCTGACCAAATATCTCATCGTAAGTACGGTTTTCTTTAGATATGAAAACAATGTGCTTAATGGGAGATTCTTTTTGTTCGCCATAAAGAGGGATAGGATTATCAAGACGGGTTTTCAACAATTCTTTTGCTCTATCCTTATGAAAATTATTATCCAGAACCTGATCAGTCATTTTTTTCAGTTCTTTCTTTGATGGTATCGGAATAATGGAAACTGTGCCTTTCATGAGATTTCCAATATAGGTCCCCTCTCCCCCAGCTTTGAAATCTTTCCCTCCATTTGGCCCACTGCCATATCCCTTGGCATTAGTGACAATTATATTCCTGCCATCGGGTGATATCTTGAGTTTCGAAGGGAACCACCCGGTTGGGATATGGCCTGTAACATTAAATGAAGGCAGATCAATAACCCCAATAGCATTTATACCTGCCTCAGCAACAAACAGCAGCTTTTCATCGGGAGAAACTGCCAGTCCGAAAGGGATTACTCCCCGGAAATGTTTTAATGTTTCATCAGGCTTCAGGTATATCTCCTTTACGACGGAGTCAGTTTTAATATCAATAACAGTTATGTTGTCATTGTTTCCGTTACTTGCAAAAATATAATCGTTGGTGGCAACAAGTGAATTCGGACTGGAGCCTCCGACAGCAGGAATACCCTGAACCATCTGGCCTACGAGGTTACCTGTTTTTATTCTTGCCGTTACCTTTGGGTTAGCGATATCTTCAATTGAAATAGCCCATACTGAGAAAGCTTTATCACTATTCGGATCGCCCAGTCCTGGAATTACCATTGAATCCTTAACAATCCCGTTCTTCATCTCCTCTGTGTTATATCCGAAAGCAGGAAAACCCAAAGCCCTTTTATAATCCTTTTTCTCTTCTATGTTACCGATTTTACTGTACTGGAACATTCCTACATTCGCCACATATACCTTCTTCTCATCATGCGAAAGAGCAACGCCAAATGGATAACGGCCGACGGGAACAGAATTAATTACCTTCATTTTACGGGTGTCGACAATTACCATGCGAAAGTTCATCTGGTCCACAGCAAAAATATAATTCCCGTCCTTTGTCATTGCCATATCGCCAATATAGCCATCGGGGAATTTGGTTCCATCTTCAGAGACAGAACAATCTACAGAGTCCTTTTTGCTACCAGTCAGCAGGTCAAAGGTGAGTATACTGTTACCCTGACCTCCGGCCACATATACCTTACTATTATCAGGAGAGATGGCCAGTCCCATAAAAACCGATTCAAGCACCCCTTCATCGTTTGAAAAACCAGGAGGAACCTGTTGAATCTGAGGGGCAGCTGAATTCAGATCCCGGATAATTGATATTGAAAGAGGTTTAATTCCGGAATTGGCAGTTACTGCAATTTCCCCGTTACTGCTTAGAGCCAGACCAAAAGGGTGTGGAGCAACGACAAGACTTTTTCCTGATGGAGTAAGTAAACGACCATTAGGGATAACAGTTACCCCTTCCTTATTTATAGAGGTATATAAACTTCCGGCAGGTGCGGAAATGACCACAGGGTTGTTTTTTTCAGTGCTGCATTGTGGCAGCAGAAAAAGGAATAAAATAAACAGTTTATATAGACGCATTATTGGTTAGTAATTTATGCGATTATCAGAAAAATCAGGCCTAAAATAATTGTAGGGAACCTAAAATAATTGTAGGGAACGGTTGAATTATTGTAGGGAACGGTCGCGACCGTTCCCTACAAATTTTGTGGTTAATGGATTCGTGTTTTTATACTAGTTTCCACCCTTTACGATATTCGTAGTGCATCAATTTTGTTGCAGCACCATCTGTATCATCGATGAAGGTTTCAGTTTGCGGATTCCATTTAATAGTGCGTTTCAATGCACATGCAATGTTACCAAGGGTGCATATTGTGCAGCTGCTGTGACCGATTTCAACCGTAACGACAGGATCTTTACGTGAACGTACAGACTCCACGAAGTTTAGCTGGTGAGGAATTCTTGTTTCATAAGGTCCTTCAAAAGCAGTAGCGGATTTAGGAAGGGCATATTTTTCATCAGATGATTTAAAAGATCCCCTTGAAACTTCGATCCATCCTTTTTCTCCCCAGAATTTAACTCCCTTGGTTTTTCTCTCATCAAATGGTTCAGAGGTCATAACAACGCCATTCGCATATTTATAAGAAATGAAATGTGTTCCGTCGTCAATAGGTGAAATTTCAACCGGACCATTCTTGTCCATGCCAAGACCCCACTGTGCTATATCGAACATGTGAGCGCCCCAATCGGTTGTAAATCCGCCACCCATCTCTTTGTACCAGCGCCATGCGCCCCACAATTTCTCATTCTGATCAGGATCAAGTGTGATAAGAGGATCGAGCTGATTATTGAAATGAATTGGCATTGGAAGTGAACCCAGCCATAAATCCCAGTTCAGATCGGCAGGAATTGGTTCCTCAGGAAGGTCATATGGTTTTGGAGGATCACCTACAAATGCGTTAACTTTTGTTATCTTGCCTAATGCTCCATCCTGTACAAGTTTTACGGCATGCTGAAATTCAGGTGATGATCTCTGCATACTACCAAGACCAAAAACAATTTTACTATCCCTTACTGCTTTTTTCAATTCCTGACCTTCTTTTATAGTAAAAGTCATTGGCTTCTCGAGATAGATATCCTTACCAGCCTTGCATGCAGCAATAGCGATCATAGCGTGTGAATGATCAGGTACTGCAATAACTACAGCATTTATATCTTTTCTGTTGAGGATGTCCTGATACTTCTCATAGGTATCTACTTTTGCTTCTTTTCCGGCTTTTGTATAGAAAGCCTTTACGCGTTTTTCAAAACGTTTCCTTTTAATTCCATATACATCGCAACCGGCTACAACTGTTACTCCGGGTATCTGAAGGAAACCATTGAGGAGAAACATTGCCTGTTGACCCATACCGATGAATCCAAGTTTAACTTCAGCGACAGACTCGCTTTTACCAAATGAAGTAAGACGTGGAAGTACCATAATACCTGCCATTCCTGCAACTGAAAAGTTCAGGAACTGGCGCCTTGATAATGCTTTTTTTTGTTCTTTCATAGTTATTAATTTAGAGTAAATGTGTTTCTGTTAGTAGGGATAAAAGTAAGAAATTTTTTATCACACAAAAGGATTTATTAAAAACTTACTTAAAGGGGAAATGAAAAATGTATAGTAAATTCAGCACTCTGAAATCTTCCAGCTGAATCGCAAATAAAATAAGCACTTAACGATGAAACATGTTACTTTGAAAGTCTTGGATAATTTATTAATTTTGTTAGAAATGATGATGTGATAAGAAATTTTAATGAAACCGACACAAAAAAGCATACTAATTATCTTTATTTTTCTTCTGGGCAGCTGTGTTTCACAATTTATTCCTGAAACCAAAGAAAGTCAGGAATTACTTGTTGTTGAAGGCCTTCTAACTAACACGCAAGGTCCTCATACTATAAAACTTTCAAGCTCCCTTCCTCTGGGAACAACGAAAGACCCAAAACCTATAAGCGGAAGCATTGTTACGATTTCTGATGATTTTGGTAGCTATATCCGGTTAACTGAAACAGAACCGGGAACATACATTACACCTCTGTTTTTTCATGGAGTAATTGGACGATTCTATACTTTACATATCAGAACAAATTCATCTTTAGGCAATTATAGTTACGAATCATTCCCCATGGAGATGAAACCTGTCCCCCCCGTCGACAGCATATATTATGAAAAAGTAACTATTGCTGATAACAATAAATTTGCTCAGCCTAAAGAGGGCTGTCAGATCTATTTAAATACACACGATGAGACAGGTCAGTGTAAATTTTACCGATGGGAGTATGATGAGACATGGGAATTCAGGCTTCCATACACAGTTCCAAATTATATATGCTGGGTGTCAGCCAGTTCTGATAAAATCAACGTTAAAAGTACCACATCACTTGCAGAAGCAAGGATAATGAAGTACCCTCTGAGTTTTATTTCAAACACAACAGACAGGTTGAAAGTAAAATACAGCATGCTGGTAAACCAATATTCTGTCAGTGAGGACGAATATCACTATTGGGAAAAACTACAGAATCTTTCAGAACAGGTAGGAGGCCTGTATGATTTAATTCCTGCATCTATTCAGGGGAATGTGTATTCCACAAATAATCCAAATGAAAAAGTACTGGGATATTTCAGCGTTTCTGCAACATCCTCCAAAAGGATTTTCATAAAAGATAAATTTGCAGGTATTGTAGACCTTTATAATGCTGATGCATGTGTTGCAGATACTATTTTCGGTGGAGCATACATCCCAAATCTGAATTCAACTGTCTGGGTAATAGTTGATAACTTCCTTCCGTCTTATAAAGTTATTACATACACCAAAGGCTGTGCAGATTGTACTACCAGGGGAACTACGCAGGAGCCTTCTTTCTGGAGAGAGTTAAAATAAAGACAAAAGTCACAAGACAAAAGGGAAGAAGGTATTTTGCGCCTTTGCGTTTTTGCGTGAGATAAAATGCCATTGTGTCACTAAAATCTACCGAATATAGAATACTTTTCAGTATTACAATAAATTGATGAATAGAGAAATAATCCCGGATTGTTAGTCTCCAGCTTTCTTTCCATATGAAGAATCGGCTGGTCTTTTTTGAGTTGAAGCAATTTACTGATCTTAGCAGTCGCCGCAATAGCTTTTATCCTTTGTTCTCCTCCTGTAATCTCAACACGGTAATAATCACGTAGGATCTGAAAAAGAGACCTGTTTTCAAACTGGCGGGCAGTTATCCGGGGAAGGTTTATGTTAGCAATAAAACTGATATCGTAAAAAATTGGCACATCATCAAGAAGCCTTACCCTTTCCATATATATACAACCCGATTCTTTTTCCAGGTCAGTCAGTGTAAACATAAAATCAGCAGTCCATGGTATCAGTATCGGTTTCACAATGATCTTTGTCTTCAGATTCCTGTCCCCTACTGCCGATGTAGTCCCTGAAACTGATAGTATACCTATCTCCCTCTGAAGATTATGGACTATACTCCCTTTCCCCTGATGCTTTCTTATGTATCCATCGTTAGCAAGTGTACTAAGCGATTGCCGAACAGTAGGACGAGTCATTCCATACAACTGACATAACTCATTCTCAGAAGGCAATAGGTCACCTTCCTTGTAAACGCCATCCTGAATGTGCTTTTTAAGAACCTCGAAAAGTTTCCTGTACTGAGGTATGGTTTTGAAACCGGTCATGCTTGAAATATATTGATATAAGTAGATATAAAGTAGAATATTTTGTAAAAATAATATTTTTTACTTGTAAATACAAGTTAAATGAATTATTTTTGCATGCATCAATTTACCATGGAATTAAGATAATTTTAAAAATTGATTGATTTACTTATGGTTACAAGTTAAGCAGTGATAGTATTATGAAAATTACCAGGGATTGCTTCGTCGCAGAGTTTACCCCGCCCCGCGGGGCTCCTCGCAATGACGTTACTAATTATGGGGGTTGTCAAAACACCCGGCACCAAGCACCCAGCAACTATTAAATAGAACAACACAACAACTTATTAAAGAATTAATCTAACAAGATAAAAACATGGCAACAGCAGTAATAATGCCAAAACAGGGGCAGTCGGTCGAGACCTGTATCATCACAAAATGGTTTAAGAATAAAGGTGAAAAAGTCTCTGTAGGGGATATACTTTTATCATACGAAACCGACAAGGCTGCATTCGATCTTGAATCACCGGTTGAGGGTGTTCTTCTTGATCTGTTTTTTGCCGAAGGGGCCGAAGTGCCTGTTCTGGTAAATGTTGCCGTTATTGGGAAAAGCGGTGAAGAAACCCTTTCATTTAATCCAAACCAGGTTGAGGCTAAGGTTGAGGCTAAGGTTGAGGCTAAGGTTGAGGTTAAGGTTGAGAAAAAGGTTGAGGCTGAGAAGATATCATCTGCAACTATAGGAAAGATCAGGATATCACCAAGGGCAAAAAAACTTGCAGAGGATAAAAAGTTCAATTATAATGCCCTGCGGGGTTCAGGACCAAATGGTAGAATAATCACAAGCGATATTGATAAAGCTTTGTCAGGGGCCACTGTCGTCACAAAGATTGTTCAGACAACAGGCGCTGAATTTACCGAAGCACCTCTGAGTAATGTAAGGAAACTTATTGCAAAAGCCATGCATGCTTCATTGCAGAACTCAGCACAGTTAACCCATCACATGAGCGCTGATGTACGTCATCTGCTTGAGGCCAGACAGAAAATTAAAAACGAAATATCATCCGGTAAATCCCCTCAGGATATTACTTTGAACGATATGGTTTGCTGGTGTGTTATAAAAGCACTCTTGAAATTTCCTGAAGCAAACAGTCATTTTCTCGATGACCGGATTAAAACTTTCAATACGGTTCATCTCGGACTGGCAGTTGATACTCCACGTGGATTAATGGTTCCGGCAGTTAAGAATGCCAGTGATATGGATCTGGTGACATTATCAAAGGAACTCAAATCGGTTGCAGAATCATGCAGAAAAGGAAGTGTCAATCCTGAACTGATTAAAAGTGCTGCTGCCACCTTCACCGTATCAAATCTTGGAAACTATGGAGTTGAAATGTTCACCCCTGTAGTAAATCTTCCACAGGCAGGAATCCTTGGCGTATGCACAATTATTAGCCGTCCAGCCAACATGGGAAATGGCATATTCGGTTTCGTTCCATACATCGGATTATCACTTACTTACGATCACAGGGCTATCGATGGAGGTCCGGCTACGCTATTTCTGAAAGAGATTAAGGAGCAGATCGAAGGCTTCAGGTATTAAGGATTGCTTCGTCGCCAGCTCCTCGCAATGACGGTTTAAAAAGAAATTAATATTGTGAAAAATGAGTGGAGATTGCTTCGTCGCAAGCTCCTCGCAATGACGCCTAAAATTATAAAATAAAAGATATGCCAAAAAGTCAAAACATCAATCCGAAAGAGGTCAGAAAACCTAAATTCATTGAATTCGGGAAAATTCCTGTAAACCAGTATAACAAATCCATTGAAGAGGAAAAGAAGATTTTCAGCAAGGAAGATTTTTTAAGAATCTACCATGATATGGTTGTTATCAGGGAATTTGAAAACATGCTCAACCTGATCAAGACTACCAATGAATATAACGGTATTCCATATAACCATCCCGGACCGGCTCACCTCTCTATTGGTCAGGAAGCAGCCGCTGTAGGAATGGCTTATACTCTTGATGTCGACGACTATATCTTCGGATCGCACCGGAGTCATGGTGAGATTCTTGCAAAAGGATTGTCAGCTATTCATCGTCTCGATGAGGATGCTCTTTATTCGGTTATGAAAAACTACTTTGGAGGATCCGCTTTGAAAGTTGTTGAGAAAGGATTTCAGGGGACAATTAAAGATCTGGCAGTAAACTTTCTTCTGTATGGGGCCCTTGCTGAAATATTTGCCCGCGAAAACGGATTCAATAAAGGTCTGGGTGGATCAATGCATGCCTTCTTCACTCCTTTTGGAATTTATCCTAACAATGCTATTGTTGGTGGTTCCGGAGACATCTCTGTAGGTGCAGCTCTTTATAAAAAGATTAATCGTAAACCGGGTATCATTGTTTGTAACATTGGTGATGCTTCGATGGGCTGCGGTCCGGTTTGGGAAGGGATCACATTTGCTACAATGGATCAGTACAAGACTTTATGGGATGGAGAATACAGGGGAGGATTACCTCTGATATTCAACTTCATGAATAACCTGTATGGGATGGGCGGTCAGACAATGGGCGAGACAATGGGTTATGATATCCTCGCACGGGTGGGAGCCGGAGTTAATCCTGAAATGATGCATGCCGAGCGGATTGATGGTTATAACCCTCTGGCAGTTATCGATGCTTTCAAAAGGAAAAAACAGATAATAAAAGATAAAAAAGGTCCGGTTCTACTAGATACTCTTACATATAGAATAAGCGGCCATTCTCCATCTGATGCATCTTCTTACAGATCAAAGGAGGAGATCGAAGCATGGCAGCAGGAAGACTCAATATTAGCTTATGGGAAAACTCTTGTTCTTGCAGGACTTGCAAAACGAGATCAGCTTGATGAGACGGCCAGAGAAACAAAAGAGCTGCTTGGCCAGATGCTGAAACTGAGTATCAACGATGAGATATCTCCACGGATAAATATGAAACATGATCCTGACTGCATAGGAAAGATGATGTTCTCTGACGGATCAATAGATCAAATGGAACCAGGAACTCCTGAAGTTCTTATGCCAATTGAGGAAAACCCAAGAGTAAAATCGCTGAAGAATAAAGAAAGGTTCTATAAGGATAAAGAAGGCAAACCTGTTTCCAAAGCTAAATTATATCAGTTCCGCGACGGTCTGTTCGAAGCAGTAATTGATCGTTTTTATAAAGATCCAACACTGGCAGCATGGGGTGAAGAGAACCGCGATTGGGGCGGCGCATTTGCAGTATACCGCGGATTAACTGAAGCTCTCCCCTATCACAGGCTTTTCAACTCACCCATTTCTGAAGGGGCAATTGTTGGCACAGCTATTGGTTATGGGATGTGCGGCGGAAGGGTTATTGCAGAGATCATGTATTGCGATTTTCTCGGTCGCTGCGGAGACGAAGTTTTCAACCAGCTCCCGAAATGGCAGGCAATGAGCGGAAATATTATCAAGATGCCTGTAGTTATCAGAGTATCTGTAGGTTCGAAGTATGGAGCTCAACATTCCCAGGATTGGTCATCGCTTACAGCACATATTCCGGGATTAAAAGTCGTGTTTCCGGCAACACCTTATGACGCCAAAGGCTTAATGAACACAGCCTTGCAGGGCACCGATCCCGTGATCTTCTTCGAAAGCCAGAGAATCTATGATATAGGTGAAATGTTTCATACTGAAGGTGTACCAGAAGGTTATTATGAAATTCCATTCGGAGAACCTGATATTAAGAGAGTTGGTGATGACATAACCATTCTTTCTATTGGAGCAACATTATATCCTGCACTTAAAGTTGCGGATATACTCAAGGAAAAATATGGATTAAGTGCTGAGGTTATTGATGCACGGTCACTGGTTCCGTTTAATTATGAACTTATTCTCCAATCTGTTAAAAAAACAGGAAGGATTGTCCTTACAAGCGATGCATCCTCACGTGGTTCCTTCCTTAAGGAGATGGCCCAAACTATTACAGAACTGGCATTTGACTATCTCGATGCACCTCCCGTAGTTGTTGGTTCACGTAACTGGATCACACCAGCTTATGAGATGGAGGAATATTTCTTCCCTCAGCCTGAATGGATACTTGATGCAATTAACGAACGCATAGTTCCTCTCAAAGGACATAAGAATAAAACAGATTTTTCAACAATAAAATCAATCATACTGAATAAAGAAGGAGTTTAGATTGTCTGTTAAGAAAAAAGCTCCTCCAGGATTACTTCAGAATTATTTTTAAATTTTGGACCTGATTTTATTTATCTTGCGTTGTTGAATTATTGATAGTTAACCATTATGCAAAGAAGGTTTTTTTTGATTCTTATTTTTTCAGGTTTCACATTAATTGCTCAGAACCAGAGCCGGAGCCTTGACTTCTATTTAAATGCAGGCCTTCAGAACAGTCCACTATTGAATGATTACAGGAATCAGATCAATTCTGCAACTGCTGACAGTCTTCTTATAAGAGCATCAAAAAAGCCATTTGTTGAAGCCCGGTCGCAACTAATGTACGCCCCTTTTTCCCACAACTTCGGCTACGATGATGTTATAACTGATGGAGGCAACTATACAGCAGTAATGGGAGTTTCACAGAATATTTTTAACAAAAAAGAGCTTACAAATAAATATAATGCTGCTAACCTGCAAAGACAACTTGCTGCTAATTCAACCCGGATCACTTCCAACGAATTGAATAAAGTGATTACAGATCAGTATCTTATCGCACTTTCTGGTTATAACGACTATCTTTTTAATAAAAAATTTCTTGAGCTTTTCGATAAAGAAAACCGGATTGTTACTGAATTCGTAAAAAACGGGGTATGTAAACAAACCGATTATCTGTCACTTGTAGTGGAAACTCAGTCACAGGTAATACTTATCAGTCAGGTAAAAGGACAATTCCGTAAAGATCTGATGCAGCTTAATTTTCTTTGCGGGTTAAATGATTCTATCTGGGTTGAACTGACGGAACCCATGATCGGAATAAAAGGGAAAGCTGATATCGAAAAATCTCCTTCCTATATACAATATAAAATTGACAGCGTAAAAATTGAAAATGAAAAAGCAGCAATAGATATAAGGTATCGGTTAAAAGTGAATTGGTTTGCTGATGCCGGTTTCCTTACAAGTACCCCATTTAATTTTTATAAACACTTTGGCACCAGTGCTGGTATTGGTATGAATATTCCGATCTATGACGGTAAACAAAGAGATATTGAAAAACATAAACTCGAATTTGATGAGAACAGCAGGCAGATGTACCAAACCAGCTATCACAACCAGTATTTTCAGCAAATTCAACAGCTTAATGACGAACTCAGGTCGCTAAACGAAACATCTGTTCAGATGGAAAACCAGCTTAAAACATCCGATCAGCTTGTTAATGCGCTTAAAGGGCAACTTGAAGCCGGTAATATTCAGATGACAGAATATATTAATGCCATTAAGAATCTGAAAAATATTTCCAGAAACCTTAACCTGATGAAAATGCAAAAGCTTCAGGTTATTAATGAAATGAATTTTCTCTTAACACAATAAAAATATACTGATGTTAAAAAGAACTAAAATTTACTTTTCACTCATTCTGCTTACATGTATTATAGCAGTTTCAATGTCATGTGGTCACTCTACTGAGACTACTGAAGAAGTTGTGGATGTCAAAACACCGGTTACAATAGCTCCGGTTGAATTCAAATCTGTTGAATCGACAGTAGACCTGCCTGCTGTTTCTACGTTCCTGAATAAAAGCATAATAAGGGCAACTACAACCGGGACAATTGAGAAAATCCTTATAAATCAGGGTGATGTTATTGGAACCGGGCAACTGCTTTTCACAATCAGAACCCGTGAGGCCATGGCACTAAATAATTCAGTTGGCAGTGATAGCAGTTTGTCATTTAAAGGACTTATAAATATCACTTCACATAATGAAGGTGTAATAAGCGCTATTTCATACCGAAAAGGGGACTTCATTCAGGAAGGCGATGAACTTGCTGTGGTTTCAGAACAAAATAGTCTTGTTTTTATCCTCGATGTTCCTTATGAACTGGAAAAGTATATTGCCAACAACAAAACATGCACTATAGTCCTTCCTGATAACAGCCGGATTAATGGAAATATAACAAGGAAGCTCTCTGAGATGGATATGCAGTCACAAACTATAAGGTATGTCATAAAACCATCTGAGACACAACATCTTCCAGGAAATCTGATTTCCAAAGTCAGCCTGGTAAAATCATCTAATTCGAAAGCCCTGGTACTTCCGAAAAAGGCAGTGCTCGGTAATGAGACACAAACTGAATTCTGGATAATGAAACTTGTTAATGACAGTACGGCTATAAAGGTTATTGTAAGCAAAGGCTTCGAGAATAATGATGAAGTAGAGATAACCGATCCTAAGTTACTTGCTTCTGACCGGATAGTTCTTACAGGAAATTACGGATTGCCAGATACTGCAAAAGTCTCAATTATCAAGGAGTGATTTTATGAAGAACTTTTTTCTTGCCTATAAGAATCCGATATCTGTCATTCTTGCAGTGATCATTGTCGGAGGGATTTTCCTCTACGGACAGATTCAGGTTTCGCTATTTCCCGAGATCACTTTCCCAAAGTTAAAAGTCATAGCCGATAACGGAGAACAACCTGTCGATAAAATGATGGTGACTGTTACCAGACCACTTGAAGACGCTATTAAACAGGTACCTGATCTTAAGATATTAAGAAGCACAACCAGCAGGGGAACATGTGAAATTTCTGCATTTTTAAATTGGGGAGCGGATATTAATGTCAACCAGCAGATGCTTGAATCGCGTATTTCCCAGATTAAGAATGATCTTCCTGCGGACGTCCAGATTCAGATTGAGAAGATGAATCCCTCAATACTTCCGGTGATAGGATTCACAATTGAAAGTGATAAAAAAACTCCAATTGAACTTAACCTTCTTGCAACCTATATAGTAAAACCGTTTTTATCACAGATAGATGGTGTGTCATCAGTTGGGATCATAGGCGGAAAAACAAAAGAGTTTTGGGTTGAGCTTAATCAGCTTAAAATGAGCACCTTTTCGATTACTCCGGAAATCATAAAAGATATGCTCAGCCAGAATCATTTTATTACCTCCAATGGATTTCTTACCGATTACAGACGACTCTACCTTAATATTACCGACGCAGGTCTTTATAACTTAACTGATATTGAAAATGTAATACTTCGTAATGACGGAAAAAGGATAATTAAACTAAAAGATGTCGCAGTAGTTAACGTCAGAGAAAAGACAGAATATACCAGGATAAATGCTAACGGACGTCAGGGATTATTGGTAGCTATTCTGAAACAGCCCAATGCCAACCTGATTAAACTTTCTGAAAATGTAGCTTCGAAACAGAAAGAACTTGAAAAAATTCTTCCATCAGATGTTCATGTCTCATTATATTACGACCAGGCCGATTTTGTCAATAAAGCCATAAAGAGTGTAAACGACAGTCTGTGGCTTGGATTACTGCTTGCAATTCTTGTTGCAGTTATGTTTCTAAGGTCCTTCAGGGCAAGTGCAACAGTTCTTGTCACTATTCCGGTAACGCTTTTACTTACCATTATAGTTTTGTATTGCATTGGCTATACTCTTAATATAATGACTTTTGGAGCAATAGCTGCTGCCATAGGTTTAATTATTGACGATGCAGTTGTGGTTGTTGAACAGATTCACAGGACACACGAAGAATTTCCTGAAAAACCATCCAATCAGCTTGTTCATCAGGCTATTAAATATCTGATGCCGTCGATGGTAGGATCTTCGATAAGCACTATTGTAATTTTTATCCCGTTTATGCTTCTTGGTGGTGTGGCCGGAGCCTATTTCAACGTATTAACAAATACGATGGTTATAACTCTAGTCTGTTCCTTCTTCGTGACATGGATTGGACTCCCGGTGATATACATTTGGTTTTCACAGATAAGATCATTATTTCCTGAAAGAAAAAAAGAGATAACCAAGCTAACGAAAAAGAGGAATTGGGTAGGTTTTTTTCTTCGCTGGCCGGTACTTTCAATCCTTTTTATCATTTGTTTACTTGGATCAATAATTTATATTACTCCCCGGCTCGAAACAGGTTTTCTTCCTGAAATGGATGAAGGATCGATAGTTCTTGATTATAAGTCACCCCCAGGTACTTCTCTTGAGGAAACAGACAAGATGCTTGTTGAAGTTGAAAAAATCATTGTCAAAATTCCTGAAGTTGTTACCTATTCAAGAAGAACAGGGGCCCAAATGGGATTCTTCATTACTGAACCAAATAACGGAGATTATCTCATTCGCTTAAAAGATGAAAGAGACAGAAGTACTGTTGAAGTAATTGATGATATAAGAAAAAGAATTGAGGCTACACAGCCTGCGCTGGAGATAGATTTCGGACAGGTAATCGGCGACATGCTGGGCGACCTTATGGCATCAGTTCAGCCTATTGAAATAAAGATATTCGGAAGCGATCAGACTACCCTCAACGAGCTGGCAAAACAGGTTGGCTCAGAGGTTGAAAAGATTGACGGGATCGAGGATGTGTTTGATGGAATTGTTATTGCCGGACCAACAATTGAAGTTATTCCAGATCAGCAAAAGCTAGCTCAGTTCAACCTCTCTCCTGCATCTTTCCAGTATCAGCTGCAAACACTTGTAGAAGGAAATATTATTGGCAGCATCACAGAGAAGGAGCAATTAACCAATATCAGGATGATCTATCCTAACAGTACTAAGAATAGTCTTGAAAACATTAAAAATCAGTTTGTATTCCTGCCTAATGGAAAATTGAAACCTTTGGCTGCCCTTTCATCTGTAAACCTAAAAGAGGGCGTGGCAGAAATAAACAGGGATAATCTTAAATCAGTCTCAATTGTCACTGCACGACTTAATGGAAGAGATCTTGGAAGTGCAATTAAGGAGATTCAGAAAACACTGGGATCAAAAATTTTTCTTCCACAGGGATATCATATTGAGTATGGAGGGGAGTATGCTGATCAGCAAAAATCATTCAAGGAGCTTCTTATGATACTTATCTTATCCAGCTTGCTTGTATTTGCACTGATGCTATTCCTTTTCAAGGATTTCAGAGCAGCATGCTCAATTCTGTTTATTGCTGTGCTTGGTACTTCCGGAAGTCTGATTGCACTGTTCATTACCAACACCCCTTTAAATGTCGGAAGCTATACAGGTCTGATTATGATAGTCGGAATCATTGGTGAAAATGCAATCTTCACTTTCCAGCAGTTTATGACAAATCGTGAAAAGGGTTCAGTTGATGAATCCCTGATTTATGCAATTTCAACACGTCTGAGGCCAAAACTTATGACAGCGCTTGGAGCTATAATAGCTTTGATGCCGTTAGCAATCGGCGTTGGAACAGGAGCTCAGATGCATCAGCCTCTGGCGATAGCAGTTATTGGTGGTTTTATTATTGCTTTGCCTCTTCTTCTGATTGTTTTGCCAACATTATTGCATCTCCTATACCGGAAGGAAGATAATAGACTAGTGGTTTGAAAGGAGTAAAAAAGATTTCAAATCATTCGGTATCTTTGTCTTGAAATATTTAGAAAATGGAAAACATAATAGAAAACATTAAAGGTAAGTCGGGATTTATAATCGACATGGATGGAGTTATTTACCATGGGAATAAGCTCCTTCCTGGTGTTACTGAATTCGTAAACTGGCTCGAAACATCAGGCAAAAAATACCTGTTCCTGACAAATTCACCCGAAAGGACACCCAGGGAACTCCAGGAGAAAATGAAAAGACTTGGTATTACAATCGGTGAAGAACATTTTTATACAAGCGCAATAGCTACCGCTAGTTTTCTTTCAAGTCAGAACCCAAACGGAAGTGCATATATTATTGGTGACGCAGGACTCATTCACGCCATGTACAGTGTAGGGTATACAGTTAATAATGTCAATCCCGACTATGTAGTTGTTGGTGATACACATAGTTATAATTTTGAAAAAATCGAACTTGCTGTTAACCTTGTTCGCAGAGGTGCCAGACTGATTGGTACCAATCCTGATGTAAGCGGCCCGGTAGAAAACGGAATAACTCCTTCAACAAAAGCGCTGATTGCACCAATTGAAATTGCCTCAGGCAAGAAAGCTTACTACGTAGGAAAACCAAATCCTCTGATGATGAGAAGCGCACTTAAAATACTTGGAGTAAAGAGAGAAGATGCAATAGTTATCGGCGACCGTATGGATACCGATGTCAGATGCGGACTTGAATCTGAACTTGATACCCTCCTGGTTTTAAGCGGAATAACAGACACAAACGGGATAAACCAGTTCCCTTACAGACCACGCTATGTTCTGAATGGAGTAATTGATATTGTTAGTTAAGTTTTTCATGGAAATCAAAGACAAATACAAATCAGAAAGGAAGGAAGTTGCCCGTTTCATGAGGCGGCTTTACAAACATGGTCTAACTACAACTTCAGGAGGCAATGTAAGTTTGCGTTTATCAGAAGAACTTATTGTGATAACACCTTCGGCGACAGATAAAGGGAGAATGAAGTGGAAAGAGGTTGCCATTGTGACCATTTTCGGAGAGAATCTTACACTTGATCTGAAACCATCAATTGAAACGGCAATGCATCTTGCTGTGTACAAAAAGAAAAAAGATGTTCTTGCTATTGTTCATGCCCATCCGGTCATGGCATCACTTTTCACGGCTATTAAAGCAAAAATCAATACAAATCTTACTGCAGAAGCAAAAGCTATATTAGGTGATCCACTTCTGGTAAAATATGCTGTAATGGGATCTATTGCTCTGGCCGATATTGTAGCTGAAAGTGTTTTAAAGTCTGATATTCTCCTTCTCGAAAATCACGGTATTCTTACTACCGGCTCAAACCTATTACAGGCTTTTGACAAAATTGAAGTGCTGGAAAATGCTGCTAAGATGACACTTATGACAGAAATGACGGGCAAAAGAAGACCTTTGGACAGGGCCAGAATTCTGGAACTTGAAAGATTATTCAGATGATCGTTGCTGAAGGTACCGCAAAATGCACTTAACTGGTAACTTTAAATTAAACAATATGGAATACAGAACACTCGGGCAATCAGACATAAAGGTCTCAGTACTGGCATTTGGGGCATGGGCTATCGGAGGCTGGATGTGGGGCGGTGCCGATTCAAAAGATGCTATAAAGGCAATAGAGACTGCAGTAGATCATGGCATGACAACAATAGATACTGCTGCAGTATATGGCTTCGGATTGAGTGAGGAACTTGTCGGAAAAGCTATTAAAGGAAAGAGATCAAAGGTACAGATACTCACCAAGTTCGGATTATCATGGAATGAAAAGAAGGGAGAATTCTACTTCGCATCGCAGGATAATGAAGGAAAAGAGATCAATATCTATCGCTATTCTTCAAAAGAAAAAGTAATAAGCGACTGCGAACTGAGTCTTAAACGCCTGGGTACAGATCATATAGATTTATACCAGATACATTGGGCCGATCCTACAACTCCGGTTTCAGAAACAATGGAAGCTTTGGAAATACTTATTAAACAAGGAAAAATAAGGGCGGGTGCTGTTTGCAATTATTCAGCAGAGCTAATGACTGAAGCTGAAAAAACCTTCAAAATAGCGTCAAACCAAGTCCCATACAGTATGGTAAACCGGGCTATTGAGAAAGAAGTAGTTCCTCACTGCGTAAGTAATAATATAGGTATTCTGGCATATAGCCCGCTGCAGAGAGGGCTACTGACAGGCAAGATTAAACAGGGACATATATTTAATGAAGGGGATACCAGGCCAACAACCTTGTATTATAAAGAACCAAACTTCTCAAGAATCATGCACCTCACCGATAGTCTTGAGGAAATAGCGCAGGATCGCAATATTTCTCTTTCTCAGCTTGTACTTAACTGGACGATACAGCAGCCTGGAATCACATGTGCACTCGCCGGGGCAAGAAATGCAGCACAGGTACTTGAAAATGTTAAGGCAGCTGACTTCCGTCTGAGTAGTGAGGAGATCACCGGGATAAATGAACTTATTTTAAATCTGAAATTAGAAACCAAAATATAATACAAGTGATAAAGAATTTTCTTGAGGAGCTTCCTACATTGGAAAAACTTACCAAAGAGGTAAAGAATATTTCAGTTCCTGAGTATCGGGAAGCTAACGGTCACATACATACTCCATATTCTTTCAGTGCCTTTTCAGATATGGATACCATATTCAGAATGGCCATAGACGAGAAGATAGCCCTTCTGGGAATCAACGATTTTTATGTAACTGACGGTTACGATTCTTTCCACAAAGGCTGTCTTGAAAATAAAATTTTTCCTCTTTTTAATATCGAATTTATTGGATTATTGAAAGAGGAACAACAGAAAGGGATAAGAATAAATGATCCTAATAACCCGGGAAGGATCTATTTCAGCGGAAAAGGTCTCGACTATCCTTTTCATACCGGATTTATGCTCAGGAAGCAGCTTAAAAGTGTGATAAAAGCAAGTCAGCTCCAGGTTAAAGCAATGATAACTAAGCTTAACAAATTGACCGGCCCGGTTAATCCTGCTCTTTTCCTGTCGTACGACAAAATAAAAACAAATTATGCTCATGATCTGGTAAGGGAACGCCATATTGCAAAAGCTTTAAGGATAGCTATAATGGAGATCTATTCTTCACCGGAAGAACAGCTCACGAGCCTTGAGACAATTTATGGCGGCAAAAAATCTAAAACCGGATTGTTGAATGAAGCTGCACTTGAGAATGAAATACGTTCCAACCTTTTGAAGAGTGGCGGTGGAGCATTTGTGGAAGAAGATGAGAAATCTTTTCTTGAACTAAAGAAGATCATCAGAATCATTATTAAGGCAGGTGGAATTCCCTGCTACCCGGTATTACTCGATGACCCCACAGGCAAGTGCACAGAGTTCGAATCAGATCCTGAGAAACTGTATCTGTCACTTAAGGCACTCGGCATTGAATGTATAGAACTTATCCCGGGAAGAAACGATTTCTCAGTACTTAAGAAGTTTGTAGATTTTTTTTATAAAAAAGGATTCATAATAACTTTTGGGACCGAGCATAACACACCCGAAATGATCCCTCTTACAGTATCAGCCAGAGGATCGGTACCTCTTGACGAGTCGTTGAAAAAAATTGCCTGGGAAGGAGCCTGCGTTATTGCTGCCCATCAGTACCTGAGAGCTGATGGCCGTCAGGGGTACGTTCTGCCAGATGGAACTCATAGTGCCAAACAGATGAGAGAATTGATAACTCTCGGACAATTAATTATTGAATACTTCTTAAACAATCACTGATATGAAGCCGAAAATTAAGGAACTGATTGAGATTTCGAAATTTTATGGTGCCAGTAAGGAATTTGTAATTGCCGGAGGAGGAAATACCTCTTATAAGGATGAACAAACTATCTGGATTAAAGCAAGCGGACAATCACTGGCTGAGCTTACTGAAGATGGTCTCGTAGCCCTTAGCAGAGAAAAGCTTCATGTAATTTCATCAAATAGTTATTCTGATGAGCCCTCTGTCAGGGAAGAGCAGGTTAAAAATGACATGTTTCTGAGTATTCTTGAACCCGGTAAAAACAAGCGGCCTTCTGTTGAGACTTCCCTGCATGAGATTATTCAATATAAATTTATTGTTCACCTCCATCCTACCCTTATAAACGGAATACTTTGCAGCAGGAATGCAAAGAGCCTGATATTAAAGATTTTCGGAGAAAGTGCCCTTTTCGTACCATATACCGATCCGGGGTATATCCTCTTTAAGAAACTTGAAGCAGATATTATCCAGTTTCGTGGAAAGTTTTCAAGTGATCCTCAGATCATCTTTCTTGAAAACCACGGATCATTTGTTGGTGCGAATACTACAAAAGAAATCAAAAAGATCTATAGCGAAATAATTCAGAAAATCGGAGAACAAATCCCTCCTCTTACTAAAATTAAACCTCTTCCGTTTAACCCGATTCTTAGTAAAGTACTCCCCGGATTACGGTTGCTTCTCTCATCCGGGCATCCGGGTGTTATCAGGTTCCGTAATAACTCCCTGATTGCCAATTTCTATCAGAATCAGCAGGAGTTTCATAAAATATCATTGCCTCTTACTCCTGATATTATTGTCTATTGCAAAACAAGGTATTTATATATTGAACAATCCTCAACACCTGAAAAAATACTCGACTCTTTCAAGTATCAGCTTCCTCATTTTGTAAGCGAGTATGGTTACAATCCAAAGGTATTTATAATTAAGGATCTTGGTGTTTTTGCAATAGCTGAAAATTATGCATCAGCAGAAGCTTGTCTGGATGTTTATGAAGACCTTATTAAGATCAGTCATTATGCTTCACTTTGCGGAGGGATTAAATTCCTTACCCCTGAACAGGTAGATTTCATTGATCACTGGGAAGTTGAGAATTACAGGAGAAAGATCTCAAATGCAGCAGGGTCAGGTAACAAACTAAATAACAAAATAGCAATTGTTACCGGAGGTGCCCAGGGATTTGGCGCAGGTATTGCTGAGGTACTTTTCTCTATAAACATGAATGTCGTTGTTGCTGATCTTAACGAAGAGACCGGCTGCACCCTCGTATCTAATCTGAATTTACGGAAATCCGCTAATAAAGCCGTCTTTGTCAAAACTGACGTATCTGATCCTGTTTCAGTTAAAGACCTGATCAATGCAACTGTAATGGAATTCGGAGGGCTCGATTTGATGGTTAGCAATGCCGGAATTTTAAGAGCCGGCAGTCTTGAAGAAATGGATCCGGAAACCTTTTCAAAAACCACTGACGTAAATTATAATGGTTATTTCCATTGTGCTAAATATGCAGCGGAAGTCATGAAACTCCAGAACCAGGAGAACCCGGAATATTTTTCCGATATAATCCAGATTAACTCAAAATCGGGACTTAGAGGAAGCAATCGTAATTTTGCTTACGCAGGTGCGAAGTTTGGAGGAATAGGGCTCACACAGTCATTTGCCCTGGAACTGGCACCTTTCAGAATTAAGGTAAATTCTATATGTCCGGGTAATTTTTACGAAGGCCCTCTATGGTCAGATCCGCATACCGGTCTGTTTGTCCAATATCTGAATACAGGAAAAGTTCCCGGAGCAAAAAGCATTGAAGATGTAAGAAAGTTTTACGAAAATCAGGTTCCTATGAAGAGGGGTTGTACCCTCCAGGACGTAATGAGGGCCCTGTTATATATTGTTGATCAGGAATATGAGACAGGTCAGGCGGTTCCGGTTACCGGGGGACAGGTGATGTTAGGCTAAGGTTGAGGTTGAGGTTGAGAATAAGAAAAGTATGAAAACAAAAGCAGTAAGAATATACGGAAAAAAAGATTTGCGGCTGGAAGAATTTGATCTTCCTGAACTCAAAGATGATGAGATCCTCGCACATGTTATCTCCGACAGTATCTGCATGTCATCCCACAAAGCAGCACTGCAGGGCGCTGATCATAAGCGGGTTCCGAATGATATTCATATTAATCCTACTATTATTGGACATGAATTTGCAGGTGCAATTCTTGAAGTTGGAAAGAAATGGCAGCATAAATTTAAACCAGGACAAAAATTCTCTATCCAACCAGCTATGAATCAGATGGGAACTCTGAATGCAGCAGGTTACTCCTTCCGGTTTATCGGAGGCGATGCAACCAATGTGATCATACCATCAATAGTTATGGAAGCCGATTGTCTTCTTCCATACGAAGGAGAGGCTTTTTTCCCGGCATCTCTTTCAGAACCAATGTCATGCATAGTAGGTGCATTCCATGCAAGCTACCATATTCCCCCCGGGACCTATGTTCATAATATGGGAATCAGAAAAGGCGGAAAAATGGCAATATTGGCAGGTGTTGGCCCAATGGGACTTGGAGCAATAGATTATGCTTTGCATTGTGACAGGAAACCCGGGTTATTGATAGTTACAGATATAGATGATACACGTCTGTCAAGAGCTGCTTATCTGTTTACACCAGAACATGCTGAAAAACAAGGGATAAAGCTCATCTATGTAAATACCGGGAAAATGAATGACCCGGTAAAGCACCTTCGTGATCTCACTGAAGGAACAGGATTCGATGATGTCTTCGTTTTTGCTCCTGTCAAACCGGTTATAGAACTTGGTGATGCAATCCTTGGATTCGACGGCTGTCTCAATTTCTTTGCCGGACCCACAAATCCGGAATTTAAAGCTGAATTCAATTTCTATAATGTTCACTATGCATTCACACATATAGTTGGCACATCAGGAGGCAATACCGATGATATGCGGGAATCTTTAAAGCTAATGAGTGAAGGAAAGATCAATCCTGCTGTGATGATAACACATATCGGCGGACTGGATTGTGTGGTTGAAACAACATTAAACCTACCACAGATTCCGGGAGGAAAAAAACTTATTTACACTAATATTTCTATGCCTCTGGTATCTCTCTACAAGCTTAAAGAATCAGGAGAAAAAGATCCGTTCTATGCCGGTCTTCACGAAATTGTAAAAAAGAACGATTACATCTGGTCGCTGGAAGCTGAAAAGTATTTACTGGAAAACGGGAAACCTGTTTAATTGAAATTAATTATAAGTAACTGGTATTATATTCAATTACCGTCGGCTTTAACCGACGGTCTAAGACAACCTACTTTATTTTAGGACTTTAGTCCAATAAAACCTCTAATATAATTGGGCTAAAGCCCTCCTTGAGTAGGTACGTATTACCGTTGGCTGAAGCCAACGGTAATTAATAATCTAATTGCCTTGCTTTCAGTTCTTTGGAGAACTCTTCCGAGATATAGTTCTCGTAGCTCAGACAAACGTGAGTTGCAAAGTCCACTCCTGAAGTAATTATCTTTGACCATTCCTTTTCACCCAGCTTTTCCAACTGATCCCTTCCATAATTATTCCGGTAGATAGCTGTAATCATTCCTGCATTGAAATTATCACCGGCTCCGATTGTGCTAACCGGAGTGATCTTATGAACCGGGAATTTTCCTGAAAAAGATGTAGTTCTGACATAAACACCCTCTACATTTGCTGTGTAAACCAGGCACTTACAATATTTTTTCACAACTTCCCATGCCTCATCAACTGTGTTTGCCCCAAAAATATTTTTAAAATCTTCGTCCGATCCCCTCAGCAGGCTGGTCATCTTCATATTTTCTATTATGAGCGGTCTGAGTGTATCAAGATCTGAAAGATGTGTAGATCTGAAATTCGGATCATAAAGAATCAGAGCCCCATTCTCTTTCGCAGAGCTTATAAATTTTTTAAATTTCTCCCTTATCTCCGGCCAGATAGCATAAAATGATCCGCATTGTACGATATCATCCTTATTGATGACGGGGAAATTTATGTCTAGCCGTTTTGCAGGAAAATTTTTATAAAATGAATAATTGGCGTCATTCTTCTCATTCAGGAATGCAAGAGCAAGAGCTGTACTCCCGTCACTAAAACGATGAACGCATGAGGAATCAACCCCGTTGCTTTTCAGAAAATCATCAATCAGAGTTCCAACATCATCCTGTCCGTATTCACTTATGAATGATACCGGCAGATTCATTCTTCCCATTGAAACAACGCTGTTCAGGACTGATCCTCCAGCTTTTGCTGCCTGAGGCTGATTATTTTTAAAAATAATATCAAGCACCGTTTCGCCTATTCCGTATATTTTTCTCATATAAATCGTATTTATGAAGGTGAAGATACAAAATAAATTTAAAGCTTTATATTTGCTTTATAAGACATGATATATGAAAGCAATGATGCTAACCGGAATCAGGCAAATTGAATTGAAAAACATTCCTGAACCTGCTGTGATAAAACCTAATGATGTAAAAATCAAAATGTCTGTTCTGGGTATTTGCGGCTCAGATGTTCACTATTACAGAAACGGGAAAATCGGTTCTCAGAAAGTGAAATTCCCTTTCACACTCGGGCACGAGGGGGCTGGAGTTGTTGTTGAAGTGGGACCTAAAGTAAAGAGAGTAAAACCAGGTGATAAAATTGCTATAGAACCGGCTATGCCGTGCTGGGAATGTGACCAGTGTCTTGCAGGAAGGCATCACACCTGCAGGAAACTTAAATTTCTTGGTTGTCCGGGACAGGCAGAAGGGTGCCTTATGGAATATATAATAATGCCTGAAGAGAGCTGCTTTCCTTTAACAGGGAAACTTACTCCCGATCATGGTTCAATATCCGAGCCCATGGCAATCGGAGTATATGCAGTAAAAAAATCCGGTGGTGTCAAAGGTCTTAAAATCGGAATATTGGGATTCGGACCAATAGGGATGAGCGTGATGCTGGCAGCTAAAGCAGAAGGTGCCGATTCTTATTATGTAACTGATAAACTTGATCCGCGTCTCTCAATAGCAGCCAAAGAAGGAGCTTCGTATACTGGCAATCCATTGAAAGAAGATATAGTTAAGAATATACTTGGAAAAGCAAATCTCGGACTTGATGTCGTTTTTGAATGTTGTGGTATGCAGGATGCTTTGGATAATGCTTGTGACATACTCAAACCGGGAGGGAAACTTGTTGTTATAGGAATTCCTGAATTCGAACGATGGACCATGAATGTTGAAACAACAAGGAGAAGAGAGATTTCGCTTCAATTCATCAGACGACAGGTAGATTGTGTTGAACCGGCCCTGGAAATGATGAAAAACGGAAAAATTGATATAAAAAATATGGTAACGCATCGGTTCCCGTTCAGCAAAACAAAAGAAGCTTTTGATCTGGTATCCGATTACAAAGACGGAGCAATGAAAGTCATGATCGATTTCTGAAAACATTGAAAAAAAATCTAACCACGAGGTTCACGGAGAGCACGGATAAAGACACGGATTTAAAATTCCTTGTTAATCAGTGTAATCCGTGGTTAATCTTCATCTATCGCAATTTTCACTATTCCTTGCAGATATACAGAACCCAGTCTTTATAGTCAGGAGCACTTGGGTATCCATCGGGACAACTGAACTGCAGAATGGATTTCCCCTGAATTGGCTTGGAGTCGTAAACCTTACCTGTTGCCGGATTGTACCAGTTATATCTGTATTTTTTACCAGCAGCACTTATATCCATTTCTATTTTAGCTGTTCCTCCGTAACGTAGATAGATGACATATTCCTCACCTGGTTTTGCCAGACAGAAAGGTTGTGGATATTCCTTTACCAACTCAGGATGTGGTGACATGTTCCACCATTTTTTATCCTTAAAGAAAGCAGCAAGATTCTTCATTGATACAGCACCTTCATAATCGTATGTTGTTCTGTCAAATCCCTTCTCGTAAGGCCACGATCCGGCGCCTCCGGGTGCTTCAGGCACACTTGCAAGCCAGACATGTCCTCCACCGTAAGTATGTCCGGCAGCTCCTGACAGGATAGCTGACCATGCTGCAAGCCTTATGTCCATCCCTTTTGGGTTTCCTTCAATAAATTCATACCATGGTTCCGTTATAACAACCGGTTTTGAAGGTTTACGCTTATACTCTTCAGAAATTACATAAGGGATCATCTCATTTGCATATTTGCCATGACCCACCTGACTCTGATTATAGTCGAGCCAGGTTTCCTGATGCAATACACTTCCTGTCGACCATTGCGGAGCTTCGGCCCCTCCATCCCAGAATGGCGGGGTATTATGAAGACTGATTATCCGGTCATAAGGGTCTTCAGTTTTTATAAGGTTACCCAGCTCCTTCCAGAAGTCAAGATTAAATCCTGCATAGTTATTCATATTATACTCCCCTGCTACAACCCAGATAACATTATAGGCTCCAAAACGATGTACAAGGTAACGCCACCAGCGCTCCATCTTCTCTGCTCCAATTAATGTGTTAAGATTCGGTCTGCTCCACCATCCGTGTATCCATACCGTTATTCCTTTTGAATTTGCATAACGAATCATATCCTCAACAATCTTCAGTTGTTCTGTATCCAGTATAGTATAAGTTGCATCCAGCATGGAGCTTTCCCTGCCCCATCCGTTACCCGGCACAAAAAGCTGACCAATATTAAACCCCTTTCCGGAACGGTCGTCTACAAGTTGTTTAAAAGATTCCGGTTTTATCCTGCGATTTGTCCAGTTCCACCAGGTGTCACCAATCCACAAAAACGGTTTACCGTCGGTATATTCAAAGAAATGACCTGCATTTTCTCCATCCTTCTTAACCCTGACCAGACCATGCCTGACAGGATTAGCTGCTTTTTCTTCATCTGTCCAGGCAACAACCTCAAAGCTTCCCTTTTTACCATTCATGCTCCTGTCAGTTGAGAAAGTGGTATACTTCCAGCTTCCACTCACCGGTGCAGTAAAGTTTACACGCCATTCTGATCCGCCGTTCCAGAAACCAACAACTGTAATACTCTTATTAAGTGCATCTCCCGTAGTACCTGTAAAGGTTACACTCAGCAGATCACTTCCCTTTATTACAGGGATATCCTGATAAGGGTTTGAATATGTTTTTGTTGATTTAAAAGAAACTGAATATACATCCCATTGGTGAATAGGATCTGCATTTGCATTAAACATCAGAGAAAAAAGTATTAAAATTAAGAACAGAATTTTTGGCATCCTGGAAATGATATGGAAATTATTCATTTATAATAAGTTTAAATTTGTTAATAATCCTTGTTTTTTGTTTAGTAAGGTGAATTATTGGAATATTTTTTATAAAATTAGTTTTTTAAATTAAATATCCGGTTATGAAAACAAAGAGTTTAATACTGAAAAGTTTATTAACAGGCTGTCTGACACTATTATTCATAACGCTTTCAGCTACAGCATCTGCAGAACTTGCAAGTAAAGAAAGAAACATCCTTGCAAATAAAGCCAAAGCAATTGATCTGGCAAAAGTTCTGGTAACCAATAACTCATGGAACAAGCTTCCCGATTACAAAAACAGGCAGTTCTGGCAGAGTCTTCCTGCAAACATTCAGAAAGAGTATATAAGCAAAGCTGAGGGATATCTGAATTATAACTGGCCTGTAGTAAAAGCAACCGACTATCTTGAATTTATCCGTTCAGGCGATCGAAGACAGGAAGCTTACTCAGCCTGCAGCAATGCATTGATCTCACTTGTTATGGGTGAGCTGGTTGAAGGGAAGGGACGTTTTATGGATCAGATTATTAACGCTGTTTGGTATTACAGCGAGCAGACATGGTGGGGATGGTCGGCACATTTGGGCTCACAAAAAATTGGTTCCGGCTTACCTGATATTAATGACCGGTTTGTTGATCTCGGTGTAGGGGAAGTTACCAACAACCTTTCATGGACATGGTATCTGTTTAAAGATGAATTTGATAAGGTACATCCATTGATCTCGAAACGTTTGAAACAGGAAATAGAAAACAAAGCTCTGATCCCATATTTTACAAGAGACGATTTTTGGTATATGGGATTTAAAGGAGGCAGGCCAAACAACTGGAACCCATGGATTAATTACAATATGCTCAACAGTTTTCTCCTGGTCGAAAGTGATCCTTCAAAAAAGGTCGCCGAAGTTCAGAAGATCATTAACTCACTCGATAAATTTCTCAATGGTTATTCTGATGATGGCGGCTGTGATGAAGGGCCATCTTACTGGGGTGCAGCAGGCGCTTTACTATATGAGAGCCTTGAGATTATGAAAGATGCCACAAATGAAAAATTTGATGTATTCGGAGATCCTCTTATACAGAATATCGGAAAATATTTTTACAAAGTCAATATTCATGCACCCTACTTTCTGAATTTTGCTGATGCCGACGCGAAAACAGGTGGAGATGCATCTGCTGTTTACAGATACGGGAAAGCAATTAAGGATCCCCAAATGCAGCAGTTCGGAGCCTATCTTGCAAAGCTTGGGAAATGGGGAGAACATAGTTTGGGTGGTAAAATATGTGATCAGATCAAAGACCTTGGATTAATTGCTGAGATAGGTAAAGCAGAGAGCAAAGAAGCTCTCGTCGCCGATTTCTGGCTTCCAGATACTGAGGTTGCAGGAGCACGAGATAAAGAAGGAAGTTTCATGGGGTTTTTCTTTGGTGCAAAAGGAGGTTTTAATAATGAGAGCCATAATCACAATGATGTCGGCAGCTGCATAATGTACTACGATGGCAAACCCTGTCTCATCGATCTTGGACGCGAAGAATACAATGCTAAAACTTTCAGTTCAAGACGTTATGAAATATGGACTATGCAGTCAGGCTATCATAATCTTCCTGTAATAAACGGAACTGAACAGATGAATGGTGAAAAATTCAAAGCAAAAAATTCGACCTTCGCCGCCAATTCAAAATCAGCAACATTCTCAACCGACATTGCAGGCGCTTATATAAAAGATGCATTGGTAAAAAGCTGGATCAGAAGCTATACCCTTAAAAGAGGTAAAAGCTTTGTAATAAGCGACAAATATGAATTATCCGGCACCAACAACTCTGTTACTTCTTCAAACTTAATAACTTACTGCAAAGTATCTGAGATTAAAGCAGGTCTGTTAAAGTTTGTTGGCGACAGGTTCAATATGAATATGACCTACAATCCAAAAATAGTAAGTGCAAAAATTGAATTCATTGAAGTTAAAGATAAATCGTTAAGACGTTACTGGCCGGATGGTGTAACACGTGTTAAGTTTGAGTTTATAAATCCGGGTTTAAAAGGAGAACAAACAGTTACTTTTACACCGACTAAATAAAAACAGATCACTCGCTGGCGCGGATTTACAATCCGTGCCATTTATGATTCTTGGTGATTTTTACTTTTGTCTTGTGACTTTTGTCTTTTGTCTTGTTTTTTTCCCTTGTAAATCGAATAAATATAGTTTAAAAATTAACTTCGTGAGATTAAATTTGAGCACTATGGCGGCAAATAGAGAAAATCCAATAATACAGGAGAAGCTTTCCCCTGATTTTGAAAGAAGTATAGCCTACCTCGATAACCTGATGGTAGTAATATGCGATTTTAAAAATGGACCAATGAAGAATCCCGATCCTCCTCATTCCCATCTTCATGAACAAATAACTTATGTTGCTGAAGGGGAGTTAATTTTCTATTTAGATCAAAAAGAACAGAAAATGGTTACCGGGGATATAATCACAATTCCTTCCGGAGTACCACACTGCATTAAAACTTTAACCAACCATGTCAGACTTATTGACAGTTTTAACCCTATAAGGAACGATTTTCTGAAATCTGATGTTAAAAAATCTTAAATAATCAAATCATAAGACAAATAATCTGTTTAACTAAGATAGAAGAAACTAATTTTAACAATTTATTGACGATTAACATTATGTTCATAATTTGAAATTTACAAACTATATTTTTAAGATAAACCTCATGAAAAACACAAAAGTATCTAATAATCAGAAGCTTATACGTTCAAAAAGTTTATTCAGATTTATTTCTGGCTGGGTGCTGTTTCTTCTGACAACTTTAACAATAGCAAAAGTTCCAGATACCTTAGGAAAAATAAATACTGATTTCCAGGCAGGTACTAAAGTTACTGTAACTTCCCACTCATTCAACAAAGGTATTAATGGCAAGGTATTTTCTTCGGTTACTGTGGATGATGATAATACCAAGTGGTTTGTGACCGATGTCGGGATAGTCAGTTTTGATGGAAAAAAATGGAGCAAAGTGAAAAAAAACAAAAAATTCCCATCCGGAAATTTAAATGATATTGAATATACCTCTTCATCTGATGGAAAGAAATTATTAATTGCATCACCCCAGGGAGCATTTGTAGCCTCACTCCCTCTTGCTGCAAAATCTGGCGTAACTACATTTAATTCAAAAACTACCTCTATACTGAGCGATAATGTTCTTTCTGTAGCTATTGGAAAAGGCTCATTGCGATGGTTTGGTACCGATAAAGGAATTTTCGCATTTCGGGATGAAAAATGGCTGTCAAATTCTTATCAGAGAGGATATCCTGAGAGACTATTCAGAAATTCTCCAATAACTGCTATGGCAACCAGCTTTTACGGTGACACTCTGTATGCAGCAACTGAAGGAGCCGGTGTAGCAAGAGTTTACAGGAATTCAGTCGACGCTATTTCAGGCGCTTCTGAATATGCTATTTGGGGTCCTATTGATATGCCATCTGATAAAGTCTACAGCATTTGTATTACGCCGGATGAGACCCAATGGTTTGGCACCAATATGGGCGTTGCCAGACATATTGGAAAAAGAACACTTGAAAACTGGAAAGTATTTAATACAAGTAGCGGACTTATTGATAACTTCGTTCAGGCGATTGCTGTAGATAAAACAGGGAAGGTATGGTTTGGGACAAAAGGAGGTGTTTCTGTTTTTGATGGATCTTCCTGGATATCTTATACTACCAAAGACGGACTGACCAGCAATAATATTCTATGTATTACAATTGACAAAAACGGAGTTATATGGTTGGGTACTGACAATGGAGTTATCAGTTTCTACAACGGAGAATTCATAAACTACAAATAGAAAGAAATTAATTTAAGTTCTATTACCTTGGAAATCATGTTGACTGACATATATAATTAAAATGTAAAAATAATGAATGATAAATTAAATATTAGCAGGCGTAATACCCTTAAAATGATGGGACTTGGCTCTGCAGCCTTATTGGCTGGAGGCTTCCGAAATACTATTTCTGCACAAACACCTGTCCAGAATAATCTACAGAAACCACCTGTTGGACTGCCCCCACTAAAGATTAAAAGTGTTAAAGCCATAGGTACCAAACCTGGCGGATCGAACCTGATTGTAGTAAAAATAGAAACTTCTGAACCCGGATTATATGGATTAGGCTGCGCAACATTTACCCAGCGGGCAGAGGCCGTTGTTACAGCTATAAATAGTTATATGCCCGATTTTTGCGTTGGACGCGATGCCGATAATATAGAGGATATGTGGCAGGCGTTTCATGTTAGTTCATACTGGAGAAACGGACCGGTATTAAATAATGCTTTAAGCGGACTTGACCAGGCTTTGTGGGATATTAAAGGGAAACGTGCAAATATGCCTGTTTACCAACTACTGGGAGGCAAATGCCGCTTCGCTGTCGATTCATATGCAAGTGCAGGAGGCAACACTCCTGAGGAAGTTGCAGATGGAGTACAGAAATTTATGGAACAGGGCTATCGTCATGTCAGACTTCAGCAGGGAGGTTACGGGGCACTGAATCTGGCGACTAAACCCGATTTTAAAGATGCAGGATTTGGTATGCCAAGAGATAGTTTTATGGATGATCAGGCATATCTGAGATCAGTACCTAAAATGTTCGATGTTGTAAGAAAAAGATGTGGTGAGGAGATTGAACTTTGTCATGATATTCATGAGAGATGTCAGCCAATGGATGTGATTAATATGTGCAGGCAACTTGAACAATACAGACCATTTTTCATCGAAGATCCTGTATCTCCTGAAAACATGAACTGGTTTGAACAGATTCGCTCCAGTACAACTGTCCCTTTTGCAATGGGTGAATTATTCAATAATATAAATGAATTTGCCGGACCTATTTCAAAGCATCTTTTTGATTATATCCGTATTCATGTTTCACAAATCGGAGGAATAACTCCTGCCATGAAGGTGGCAAGGTTAGGTGAATGGTTTAATGTGAAAACAGTATGGCATGGACCGGGAGATGTATCACCAGTTGGTCATGCAGCTCAGGCTCATATGGATCTGGCTTGCTGGAATTTTGGAATTCAGGAAGGTCCGGGGAACTTTTCAGACAGAATCCGTGAAGTGTTCCCGGGAAGCCCGACAATTAAGAATGGCTATGTTTATGTGAATGAGGTGCCTGGATTGGGAGTAGATATCAACGAAAAAGAGGCTGCCAAATATCCGATAACCAACAGTGCCGGAAACTGGACAGTGCGTAAACGGGACGGGACTATTATTACCCCTTGATATTCGATAATATTGATATAACACAGTAAAAAGGAGAAAGAAAAAAGTAGAAAGAAAATACGATATTTATAATTGGAAAGAGAGTCTTGTAACTTCAAACAAAAAATACTATTATGAAAAATGCTATTTTGTTGATCTTTGTTATGTGTTTTGCAAATCTGGTTCAGGGTCAGAGTAATAACAGCAAGACCTCCAAACTTCTTATCGGAACTTATACCACTTCTGCAACCAGTGATGGTATTTTTGTTTACGATTTCGATAACAGCACAGCTGCAGTTAAACTTAAATCCAAAATATCGGGTGTTGAGAACCCTTCTTATCTTACAATCAGCCGCGACGGAAAATTCGTTTATGCAGTTAATGAGGTAAAAGATGGAGGTGTAAGCTCATTCCTTTTCGACAACACATCCGGAGAACTAAAGTTTTTAAATAAGGTCAGTTCTGGCGGATCAGGTCCATGTTATGTTTCCGTTGATGATAAAAACAAATATGTGTTCGCGGGTAATTACAACAGTGGTAGTTTTGCAGCTATCCCACTGAAAGATGACGGTTCTTTAGGCGCTGATCCACAATTCATTCAACAGGATGGAAGCAGTATAAACAAAGGTCGTCAGCAAGGCCCTCATCTGCACTGCACTGTTCTTTCACCCGACAACAAATATTTACTCACTTCAAATCTTGGTACCGATAAAGTAGGAGTATATAAGTTTGATGTTTCCAAAGTTTCTCAGCCCTTAACACCTGCAGATCCATCATTTATCTCAGTAAAAGCCGGAAACGGTCCGCGTCATCTCACATTTCATCCAAATTCAAAATTTGCTTATCTGATCAGTGAAATGGCTGCTTCAATTACAGTATTTGATTATAAAGATGGAAAACTGACTGAAAAACAGTCTATTACAATGTTGTCTCCTGATTTCAAAGGGAAAGTAGGAGCCGCTGATATTCATATTTCAGCCGATGGTAAATTTCTATACGGATCAAACAGAGGGGAAGCCAATGAAGTGGTAATATATTCTATCGATAAAAAGGGATTGTTAACATATGCAGGAAGACAATCTTGCCAGGGTAAAGGCCCCCGTAATTTCGTTATTGATCCATCGGGTAATTTTCTTCTTGTTGCCAACCAGGACAGTAATGAGATAGTTTTTTTCAAGCGTGATCAAAAAACCGGTATGCTGACTCCAACCGGAGATAAGATTCAGATTAGCAAACCGGTATGTCTGAAATTTATCAATTAATAATATTAAAATCTATTTTCTAACCCTTAAGTATTACCTGATCATGAAATTTCAAAAAACTTTATTGACATGGTTTCTGCTTATTTCCATTGGTGTGCTTTCGACAAAAGCTGATCCCGGGAAAAGCGTTTCTGTTTATCAGAAAAAACCAAATGATACTGAAGCAATCTTTTTTACACCAGAGAAATTTAATTTCAAAGCTGATGGCAAAATGGATGTCTCTGATGCCCTTCAGAAAGCAATCAATCAGGTAAAAACTGAGAAAAGCTTTGGAATACTTTTTATTCCTGAAGGGAAATATCTGATAAGCAAAACCATTTACATACCCGGATCGATACGGGTTATTGGTTACGGCATAAACCGTCCTGAAATTATTTTGGGCAAAAATACACCAGGGTTCCAGAAGGCTGATACCGGCGCCAGAGCCCAGGACAAATATATGGTATTCTTTTCCGGTGGTATGGCATCTGAAGGAAGACCAGCCGGCGATGCAGGAGCAGGTACTTTCTACAGCGCACTTTCCAACATTGACTTCAGGATAGAAGATGGTAACCCGGCTGCGGTGGTCATAAGATCACACTTTGCACAGCATGGATTTATCAGCCATGTATTGTTTAATATCGGCAAAGGCAAGGCAGGTATAGGTGAAGTTGGAAATGAAATGGAGGATCTTATTTTCCTGGGTGGTGATTATGGTATTATAAGTGGACAAACTTCTCCCAGCTGGCCTATTCCGGTAATTGACACCTATTTTGAAGGACAGCGCAAAGCAGCAGTCCAGTGCTTCCAGACAGGATATGTCTTTGTACATATGCATGTAAAGAATTCACCAATTGTTGTTGAGATCAAGGAAGACCGTATTGATCGTCTCTATATGGAAAACTGTATTTTTGATAATATAAAGGAAGCAGCTGTGGTAATCAGCAAAGAAACAGATCCTCAAACACAGGTGAGCTTACTTAATATAGATTGCAGAAATGTTCCGGTTCTGGCAAAATTCCGTCAGAGTGGTAAAAAAACAGAAACAACACTAAAGATTTATAAGGTAAAGGAATTCACTCATGGAGTGGTTATGGAGGATATGGCAGCAAATTCAGAATCTAAAACCATAAGTAATATTGAGCCACTGCAGCTCTTCCCGCTTAAACTTGAAAAAGATATTCCAGCGCTGCCACCAATGGATAGCTGGGTAAATATTAAAGAACTTGGGGCAAAAGGTGATGGTGTAACTGATGAAACTAAAATCTTTCAGGATGCAATCGACAAATATCCTGTAATTTATGTACCACAGGGTTGGTATCATTTTACACAGACTGTTAAGATGAAACCAGGGACGAAGCTTATCGGGCTTCACCCTTTTGCCACACAGTTTATTCTTGCCGAGAGCGAACCCGCATTCAGCGGATTTGGAGGACCAAAACCAATTCTTGAATCCTCAATGGGAGGTGACGATATCCTTAATGGTATAGGGTTATGTACAGGGGGAGTTAATTACCGGGCAGTTGGATGTAAATGGATGGCAGGTGAAAAATCCTATATGAATGATGTTAAATTTGTTGGTGGTCATGGCACTATGCGTAGACCTACCTCGCAACCCCTAGCTGCAAACGCTCAAACAACTACCGCAAACAGACAACCTGGTGCAGCAGGACAGGGTGCTGCTGGCAGAGCAGGGGGAGGTTTTGGAGGCGGCGGTTTCGGAGGCGGTGCAGGAAGGGCTGTAAGTTCTCCAACCAGCCCGGTAGCCGAACAAGGTCTGGATCAGGCATGGGACAATCAGTACTGGAGTCTTTGGATAACAAACAATGGAGGAGGAACATTCAAGGACATCTGGTCTGCCAATACTTATGCTACTGACGGACTTTATGTCAGCAACACATCCACACCAGGCAAGATGTATGCAATATCACTGGAACATCATGTTCGTAATGAAGCAAGGTTTGATAATGTTTCAAACTGGAAAATATATGCATTTCAGATGGAAGAGGAAAGCCGCGAAGGTAAAGAATGTCAGATGGTGGATCTTTCCAATTGTAAAAATATACTTTTCGGTAATCTATGGTTTTATAGGGTGATAAGGGTTAATACACCCAAACGATTTGGAATGAGGATATGGAATTGTGAAAATATAGTTTTCCATAATGTAAAGAATTACACACAAAAGCTTGTAGTTACTGAGTTTACTTTTTACGATGTTAATAAGGAATTGCCTGTATATCCATGGGAATATGCAAAGCTGATCATCACTGGTAAAGAAACTGGTAATCTGACCCTCAATAATCAGATCGGCAAGGTTCAAAGACTGATATCAGGATTTGATTTTGCCACCGGCATAACAAGCGACAGTAAGGGGAATGTCTATTTCTGCGAATACCTGAAGAAGAGGATTTACAAATGGTCGGCTGAGACAAACAGCGCTACATTGCTTGCAGATTACCCAAGACAACCTTTCGTGCTCGCAACAGACACAAAAGACAACCTCCTGGTAGTTACAAGGTATGATCCTCAGCCGGGTTATATGGTTGGAGGAAAACAGGAATCAGTAAAGAGGCTGCCAGATGATAATGCAAGTTATAGCGCATTTGGAAACAGCGGCTGGGCTGCCTATCCTTATTCCATTGATCCAAAAAATCCGGATAACACTTTTAAACCGATGCCAAGGGTTGCTACCCGTGATTTGAAAAACATAAGGAAAGCATATTACCCTTCAAGCAGGTACCACGCTAATTTTGACAGAGCCGCTGTCAATTATCCGGATTCAGCTTTTATGGCTCCCGATGGAGTCACAGTTATTATGGAAACTTATGATATCGGACGATGTGCAGCTCTTTCAGCTGCAATTATGGGTCAGCCATTTTATGTTTCAGACGAAATACCGGAAAGAACTGTTCAGGTTGATGTGGGCGCCAATGGGAAACTTTCAAATCTGAGAGAAGTTCATCCGCAGGGAGGTTATAGCACCGCTGTCGATAAGGATGGAAACCTTTACATTGCTGCAGGTCAGATTTTCGTTTACGACAAAGGTGGCAAAGAAATAAACAGGATAAACCTTCCTGAACGACCAATCTCCATAACTTTCGGCGGTAAAGACGGAAATACTCTTTTCGCAACCACACAAAACTCGTTATTCAGTGTCAGGATCAGATAGATAAAACCAGTGTCAATGGATGGACAACAGAAAAAATGTAAGCGGTAGTGAATTTACTATTCCTGAGTCACTCAGCTATCCAGTTGTGGTATATACAATTCTATCTGGCGTTGGGACATGGAATAGAAATACAGATCCTTATAGAACAATAAAAAGTAAAAAATAGCTTTGCCTAAAAATCAATACAATATAAAAATGAAATTCAACTTTTTGGTAATAGTTCTGACAACCCTCTCAGTAATATATTTTTCCCGGTGCTCGTCGGTACCTGATAAAACACCAAGCGCTCTGGAAAAAAGAATCGATACTATTATCGGAAAAATGAGTATGCAGGAAAAAATTGAACAGCTTTACTACAAAACAGACGGTAACAAACGATTGGGTATTCCTCAGTTTACAGGAAGCGACGGCCCCCATGGCATTGGTAATAATGCAAAGGGATTCTCATCTTTCCCTGTCACAATAGCTATGGCAGCTACCTGGGACCCAGCCCTGATAACGCGTGTAGGCAGAGCAATAGCATTGGAACAAGCTGCACGCGGAAGAGACAGGATCGCAGGTCCGACTCTTGATTTACTGATTGATCCCCGTAATGGCAGGGCACCCGAAACAATTGGAGAAGACCCGTTCCTGGGTGGCAGAATTTCTGAAGCTTTTGTTTTGGGTCAAAACACTACTTCGGTTTTTGGATCAATAAAGCATTACAATTTAAACACTTATGAATTCAACCGTCGTACCAACAATTACCTTAGTGACGAAAGAAGCCTGGTAGAATTTTGGGGTTATCACTGGAAAAGAACCATTCAAGCCGGAGGGGCTATCTCAGTGATGTGCGCCTACAACTGGATTAATGGCGATAAATGTGCAGAAAATAAATTCCTGATCAAGGACCTCCTCCGCGACCACTGGGGTTTCAATTATTATACAATGTGTGACTGGGGAGGATTCAGTTCTACTGAGAAAGCTCTGAATTCAGAACTTGACTTCTGCGAAGGCAACGACCTGTATATCAAAGAACTGCCTGCCGGAGTGAAAAATGGACGTTTCGACAGCAGCCTGGTTGAAAGAGCCACAAGAAATGTACTCAGAACAAAAATTATTTCAGGAATGATTGACGGAGTTCCTCTTATTCCAAAGACTGTTATTGACAGTAAAGAACACCGCGAACTGGTTTACGAAAGCGGATTAAAAGGGCTGATACTTTTAAAAAATGAAAAAAACATCCTGCCTCTGAATATCGATAAAATTAAATCAATCGCGATCATTGGACCAAATGCAGCAATACTGCCACTCGATGGAAACAGCAGTTCAAAAGTTATTCCCTCCTATCAGATTCCGGTAGAAAATGCGATTCGTACAGTTTTAGGTAATGCCCGTGTAAATTATGCAAAAGGATGTAATATAAACGATACCGACAAAAAACAATTCAAAGAAGCTTTATCTGCTGCAAAAAAATCGGAATATGTTTTGTTTGTTGCCGGTTTGGACAATACACTTGAAGGAGAAGGATATTTTCTTTTCAGAGATGCCGATGAAAAAGGAGGAGGAGCGGTGACCAGACCCGACAGAGCATCGAAAACAGTATTATTGCCAGGTATGCAAAATGAGTTGATAGCTGAAATTGCAAAAGTTAATCCTAATATAATTCTGGTGGTTATATCAGGTGGTACCTGCTCTGTAACTCCTGTTATCAATAGTGTTAAAGGACTGATATATGCTTTTTATCCCGGACAGGAAGGGGGACGTGCTATTGCAGATGTTTTATTTGGTAACTACAATCCCTCAGGTAAGATGCCTGCTACAATGCCTAAAAACGATGAACAGCTCATCCCTGTCAGTGTGGACTTTCGTAACATGGTTACAAAAGGGGTAGGATATCGCTGGTTCGATTCTCAGAAGTTGACTCCTGAATTTGCATTCGGATCAGGATTAAGTTATACCACTTTTGAATATAGCAATATAAAAGTAAACAATAAATTAGCCCAGGCAGGTGTTTTAATTGAAGTCTCTTTTGACTTAAAGAATACCGGGAAAATAGCAGGTGAGGAAGTAAGTCAATTATATCTTTCAACAGGAAGGATTATTCCATCGCTTCAGATGCCTGAAAAACAGTTGCGTGGGTTCAAAAAAATCCTGCTGAAAGCCGGTGAATCCAAATCCATCACATTCACGCTCACCCCGGAAGAGTTATATATATACAACACAGAAACACAATCGTACCAGGTGCCTGAAGGTGAATTTATTGTTCGGGTTGGCGGCTCTTCAGATGTTTTACCTCTTAAAGCTGAATTTTCTCTTATCAATGCAGTGGGCAAACCCGATCTGTCAATAAAAAACATTCGTACTATGCCAGCATTTCCTAAAGAGGGCCAAGAGGTAATTTTTATGGCTTCTCTGATAAACAATGGTACCACATCAATAAAAAAGGGAGATAATCTTATGGTTCATTTTTATGTAGATGGAAAAGAGGTAGCTGACTATTATTCTAAAATGACCTCCATACCTGTAGGTGGAATGGATTTTATCTGCGCCGGGGCGCTAAGTAAAAACTGGATTGCATCAAATGGAAAATTCAAAGTTACAGCCACAATTGAGGTGGCTGAGGGTAAGGAATTAAATACACTAAATAATACGTGTGAGGCTGAACTGACTATCCCGAATGGAAAGGTGATACCAGAAGAAATTGCCCAAATAATAAACAAATCTAACTAAACTAATAATATATGCGATGAAAACAAAACAGTTACTGGAAAACAGTTTAATCTTACTTTTTTGTCTGCTTTTCCTCAATGTTGGGGCCCAGGTAAAGATGATAAAAGCAGGATCATTTGACCAGCTTTCAGATATCGGATCTCCTAAAACTCCGGGAACAGTCCAGTATAACGAAACAACACAAACCTATCTTTTAAAAGGATCAGGTTCTAATATCTGGTTTGGGAATGACAGCTTTTCATTTCTCTCAAAAAAAATGAATGGTGATTTCATCATACAGACACAAATATTATTTATCGGGAAAGGCCATGAACTACACCGAAAAACAGGCCTGATGATAAGAAAATCAACGGACTCAAATTCTCCCGTTGTTGCCTGCACCGTACATGGCGATGGACTCACTTCTCTTCAATACCGTATTACACCCGGCGATACTATGAAAGAAGTAAAATTCACTATTTCAGGTCCTAATGTACTTCAATTGGAAAAGAAAGGTAATACCTATACTATGTCGGTTGCTCATTTAGGTGAAGTATTCCAGGTGCAAAAACTGGAAAACATTGACCTTGGTGCAGATTTACTAGCCGGATTATTTATCTGCTCACATAATAATGATTATACGGAAGAAGTGGAATCCTCTAATACACGGATTTTTAACTCTGCTCCTGACAATCTTGTTCAATACCAAACATATCTTGGAAGTCTGCTCGAAATAATGGATATTTCCACCGGTCAGCGACAGGTTTTGGCAAGTGATAAAGGATCGTGGCAGGCGCCAAACTGGACTCCCGATGGTAAGACATTAATATATAACACCAGCGGAAAGTTGTACAATTTCGATCTGGCTACCCGGAAATCAAATATCCTGAATACAGATTTTGCAAACAGCAATAACAATGACCATGTATTATCATTCGATGGCAAACAAATAGGAATAAGTCATCAGCCTGAAGAAACAAAAAGACAATCAGTTGTATATACTGTACCCGTTACCGGTGGTGTTCCCAAACGGATAACTGATAAAAGTCCCTCCTATTTTCATGGCTGGTCTCCCGATAGCAAGTCCTTGCTCTTTACCGGACAGCGTAACGGCGATTTCGATATTTACAAAATCTCTAAAGACGGAGGTGACGAGACCAGACTGACTGATGCCAAAGGCCTCGATGATGGTTCAGAGTATTCTCCCGATGGAAAATATATTTATTTCTGTTCAACCCGAACAGGGAAAATGCAGGTATGGAGAATGGACCCTGATGGAAAAAATCAGGTTCAGCTAACATTCGACGAAATGAATAACTGGTTTCCTCATGTGTCCCCCGACAATAAATGGCTGGTATTTATCTCCTTTCCAAAAGAAGTTCCTGCAGACAGCCATCCATTCTATCAGAGGGTATATCTGCGTTTGATGCCAGTCAATGGAGGCGAAGTAAAAGTAATTGGGTATCTGTATGGAGGTCAGGGAACTATGAATGTACCAAGCTGGTCGCCCGACAGCAAAAAGATAGCATTTGTCAGTAATGGATATTTTCAATAACCCTTTTAGACCCCTAAATTCATGAAAAAAGCAATAACCACACTGGGAATATTGTTGTCTGTAATCATACTGGCGCAAGCCCAGGGAAATTACAAAAACTTTGAAGTAGCCATTTACTCCCGAGCATACGAAACAGCAAAAATGGGAGATGACAAATGGCTTCCAGCTGTTTGGGATGAAATTTCACGGCAGGTCAAGGTGGATAAAATCTACCTGGAAACGCATCGTGACCTGTTGATCGTTGATGAAGCGACCTTGCTGAAAGCCAAGAAATTCTTCGAAAGCAAAGGGATTAAAACAGCCGGAGGAATTACTCTTACAATAAATGAAAGTAATAATTTTCAGACCTTTTGTTACTCTAACCCGGAAGATCGAAAAAAGGTAAAAGAAATTGTCGAATTCACTGCAAAGCACTTCGACGAGTTGATCCTTGATGATTTCTTTTTTACCACTTGTAAATGCGATTTGTGTATTAAAGCAAAAGGCAATCTAAGCTGGACCGATTTCCGTCTTAAGCTTATGACTGAAGCTGCCAGAGATCTGATCATCGGACCGGCAAAAGCAGTGAATCCAAAGATTAAAGTGATAGTTAAATATCCGAACTGGTACGACCATTTCCAGGGATGCGGATTTAATCTGGAAACAGAGCCAAAGATGTTTGATGGTGTTTATACTGGCACGGAAACACGTGATCCATCGGGTAACCAGCACTTGCAGGCTTACGAGGGTTATTCGATTATTCGGTACTTTAATAACATTTCATCGGGACGAAACAGAGGTGGTTGGGTCGATGGAGGAGGCTTACAATACATGGACCGCTATGCTGAACAACTCTGGCTTACCTTGTTTGCAAAAGCGCCTGAGATTACTCTCTTTGATATCCGTGGGTTGCAACGAAAGTTGTCGAAAGCAGACCGCGGCGAATGGCAAAATCACGAAGTGGTCAGCTTCAATTATGACGAAATGATGAAACCGATTGCTGACAATACAGGTAAGATGGTACTGCCTACTACTATCGCACGTGCTGCCGGTTATACTTTTGAAATGGTTGATCAAATACTTGGTGAGCTTGGCAAACCAATCGGCGTTAAAAGTTATAAACCATTCCATTCTCTGGGAGATGATTTCCTTCAAAATTACATGGGGATGATTGGTGTTCCCATGGATATTGTTTCAGTATTTCCCGAAGATGAACCGATAGTATTTTTAACGGAGCAGGCTAGTTCCGACCCTGACATCATCGCCAAAATAAAAAAGCAACTTGTTGCAGGCAAGGACGTGATGGTTACTTCTAACTTTTTGAGGGTGATGGAGAACAAGGGGCTGAAAGATATTGCCGAGATAAGATATACTGATCAGAAAGCATTGGTAAAAGAATTTACAGGTGGGGCTTCGGGTCGTTCCTTCTCAGAAAAGGAGATACTTATCCCCGAAATAAAATACATAACGAATGATTCATGGGAGGTGGTTTCGGGACTAAATGGCACCAATGGATGGCCCATCCTGCACCGCGCCGATTATTCTAAAGGGAAACTATATGTTCTGACCATCCCTGATAATGTTGTTGATCTGTACAATCTGCCGGCTTCGGTGACAACCAGAATAAAAGAAATACTAACTTCCAAAATGCCTGTAATGCTTGATGGTCCGGGATTAACAAGTTTGTTTGTTTATGATAATAATACGGCTATTATAGAGTCATTCGCGAATGTAGATGTACAGGTAAACTTACGTGCCGGTGCTGATATTCAAACAGTGAAGAATATACAAACCGGGGAAGTCATCTCCGGCAAGAAAATGCAAATCTCGCAGGGAAGAAATAAACCATCCCTTGAAAAAGAGGTATTTGAGTTGAAAATAAAACCCCATTCATTTGTGGCACTGAAACTTCAAACAGCTAACTAATTTAAACGGACACAAGTGATATCAAAATTAAATTATGAAAAATTACATGACTAACAGAAAGACAGGAAAGAACTTATTGTTATTGACAATAGTAACATGTTTTTTGCTCATCCTGAACGAAAATAAATCATTTGCTCAAAACCAGGTAAAGAAGGTCCCTGAATCGCACATCAAACTGGCCTTGAATGCTTTCTGTTTCAATGATTTATTACTGACCAAAGGAACTCCTGAAAAGCCAGCTTTTACATTATTCGATCTTCTCGATTGGTGTGCTGTGCAGAATATTGAAGCAATTGATATAACGGGTTATTATATCCCAACTTATCCGGAAGTGCCATCGGATGAATACATCTACGAACTGAAACGAAAAGCCTTCAGTTTGGGAATCGACATCAGTGGAACTGGAATCCGAAACAATTTTGCATCACCGGATCCGGCTATAAGAAAAGCTGATGTTGAAAGGGCTAAAAAATGGATCATTGTTGCAGAGAAATTAGGCGCACCGGTTATTCGTCTTTTCGCCGGAGAAATTCCCAAAGGATATGAAAACAAGTGGGATGAAGTTGCAGGATGGATGATTGAGTGTTTCAAAGAGTGTGCAGCTTTCGGTGCGCAACATGGCGTTATCATTGGTATTCAGAATCATGGCGACATGCTTCAGACTGCAGAACAATGTATTAAAGTGGTAAAAGCAGTCAATTCGAAATGGGCCGGAATAATTCTTGACACCGGGAATTTTAAAGTATCTGATCCATATGCCGATATTTCAACGATTATTCCCTATAGCGTAAACTGGCAGATGAAAGAAAGTGTTTTTGGAAACACCAGTGAAGTAAAAACTGATTTTACACGATTAATGAAAATAATAAAAAACAGTGGTTACCGGGGTTATGTTCCGGTTGAAACACTGAAACTTGTCGGTAAAGTAAAACCTTATGATCCATTTGTGCTTGTTCCTCAGATTATGAAGGAATTGCATGCTTCACAAGATGCGGTATATAACAATTAATTTATTGATTTGCCAAAAGTTATATCATTATGAAAAAAATATTTTTCGTAGTCATAGTGTTGATACTCACAATAGAAACAACTATTTCAAATGCACAAAAATATAACACAAATGAGTATGCACTTGAACAAAACAAAAAGCTTGGTCGTGGAGTAAATATAATCGGATATGATCCTATCTGGAGAGATGCTTCCAAAGCCAGGATGACAGAAAAACATTTCAAACTCATTAAAGAGGCAGGTTTTAATAATGTTCGTATAGTGATAATGCCTTTCAGATTCTCGATGAATGATACTTTCGCAATAGATCCAAAGTTTTTCACAACTCTTGATTGGACTATAAAGCAATCATTAGCAAATAACCTGATGGCAATTGTGGATTTTCATGAGCATGGCGCAATGGCGAAAGACCCGTTGGGAAATAAAGCTAAATTTCTGTCAATGTGGAAACAAATTGCGGAACATTGTAAAGATTTACCAAACTCAGTTTTGTTTGAGATTGCAAATGAACCGAATATGAAACCTGAAATATGGAATGAGATTCACAGGGATGCATGGAAGATAATGCGCAAGTCAAATCCTGATCGTACACTTCTGATTGGTCCAATTAACGGAAACCAGATCATATATTTAAAAGATCTTGAATTACCGGAGAATGACAGGAATATTATTGTTCCGATACACTATTATCTGCCGATCGAATTCACCCATCAGGGTGCGAAATGGTCCGCAAAAAGTAAGGACCTGAGCGACATTACATGGACTAACACTGCAAGTGAAGAGAAAGCTATTAAAGATGATTTCGATATTGCAAAGGAATGGTCAGCCTCCCACAATCGCCCGCTTACATTAGGCGAATTCGGAGCCTATGAAAAAGCGGATATGCCTTCGCGTGTGCGATGGACTAACTTCGTGTCCAGACAGGCTGAAGCCAGAAACTGGAGCTGGAGTTACTGGCAGTTCGATTCCGATTTTATTGTTTACGACATAAACAAAGACGAATGGGTAAAACCTATTTTGGAGGCACTAATCCCGGGTAAAAAATGATCAATATGAAAAACTTAAAAGACTCAACTAAAAAAAACAGGAGTATTAATCCATCTAACCGGAGGGATTTTATAAAGAAGGCTTCAATGGGTGGTCTAGGTGTTGGACTATTAGCTTCGACAACTTCTGCCGGAATCATTACTGATTCCAGTGCAATTCAACCCAAGACTGCACCTAAACCAAAAATAAAAATCACAGATATTAAGGTTGCTGTTATCGGAGGAAGCCCCGTAGTCCGTATAATAACCGATGCAGGAATAAGTGGTTATGGACAGGCAGAAACTACCAAACCATTTCTTAAACCGAATATCCTTTTTTATAAATACTACCTGATTGGAGAGGACCCGACAAATGTTCAGCGGTGTCTTATGAAAATCCGCCGGATGGGAAGTTTTAAGCCCTGGGGAAGCGCGGTAAGCGCTCTTGAGTTTGCTCTATGGGATATCGCAGGAAAAGCAGCCGGCCTGCCTGTTTATAAACTTTTGGGAGGAAAGATCCGTGACCAGGTACGCTGTTATGACGGCGCTGTTGGGGTGCCCAGAGCAGGAAACGAGCCAAAAGATTATGTTTCCTGGGGTGAAAATTTCAGGAAACTTGAGCAGGGATTTACAATTGTTAAACAGGCAGTAGGATTTCATGGCGGATATAACAAGAGTGTTCCAAATTTCTCATATAACAATACAACGCCGTCAGCCAGCCCGAAAGATGTTGGTCGTCGTGGCCCGATGACTGAATACGGATTAAAATATATTGTTGAACGTGTGGCAGCTATGAAGGAAGGACTAGGTGATGGAATAGGTCTGGCTCTTGATTGCGGTCCAGGCATGTTACTTTCGGATGCCATAAGGCTTGCCAATCTCCTCGAGCCTTTTAACCTGATGTGGTGTGAGGATATGCTTACTGGTGACTATACACCATATGTACTTGCTGATGACTATGTTGAACTTACGCGGAGTACAACAACCCCTATTCATACCGGTGAACAACTTTACCTGCGGGAAAACTGCCGCGAGCTCATAGAAAAACATGCGGTAAGGGTCCTTGGTCCCGACCCGGAAGATATTGGCGGTATTGCTGAAATGAAATGGATAGCTGAATATGCTGACCTGCATAGTATCCAGATTGCTCCTCATGGCGTTTTCGACGGACTGATCGGCCTCGCAGCACATGTTCAGGTTGGGGCTGCTATGCCTGAGAACTACATTGCTTTTGAATACCCTGCTCCTGCCCTGAAATGGTGGTATGATATAATAGAAGGATTGCCAAATCCAATTGTGAAAAATGGGCTAATCGAAGTTTGGGACACTCCAGGATTGGGTGTAAATTTCAATGTAAAGGCTGCAAAACAATATTTGGCTGAAGAAGATAAAAATTTCTTTGATTAGAAGTCCAATCAGTGAGGTGACTAATAAATAATTCCAAGCTCTCTTAGTTGGTGAGTAGTTGCTTATAAGCCATCTCGCTGAGGGTGAACTATGGTGGAGGAAACCGATATCAAATAGTATCAACATAATATTGATTTAAGCTGAACTTAAAAATAATAAGTCATGAAAAAAACATTTAATTCTAATAAAAAGAAAAGTGTAAGTCCGTCAAACCGCAGGGACTTTATTAAAAAAGCTTCAATTGGAGGATTGGGTATGGGACTTTTAGGCACGAATGTTTCAGCTGTAATTCCTGCTGAATCAGTTATACAACAGTCAAAGGCTACTCCGAAGCCCAAGATTAAAATCACTGATCTCCGGTGTGCCATTATGGGAGGCAGCCCTGTGATCAGGATTGTTACTGATGCAGGTATAAGCGGATATGGCCAGGCAGAAACAGCAAAGCCATATCTGAAACCTTTTGTACTTTTTTATAAAGACTACTTGATTGGAGAGGATCCAACGAACGTAGAACGCTGCATGATGAAAATCCGCCGGATGGGGAGTTTTAAGCCATGGGGAGCTGCAGTGAGCGCTATTGAAATAGCTCTTTGGGACATTGCGGGCAAAGCACTCGGTGTACCGGTTTATAAACTTCTGGGTGGAAAAGTCCGCGATAAAGTCCGCTGTTATAATACAAATTATTCATTACGTAAAGCAGATGCCCAGCCAAAAGACTATATCGAATACGGAGCTAAGCTTAAAGCTCAGAAATACGGATTTACAATCTTCAAAGTAGCAGTGGGTTTCCACGGTGGAATGTCAAGGATTGTTCCCAATTTCACATACGGAAATACAGATTCAAAATTTCGTGGTCCATTAACAGAATATGGTTTAAAATATATGGTCGATTGTGCTGCAGCCCTTAAGGAAGGAATAGGTGACGACAGGATTGGTCTGGCACTGGATATGGGACCAGGGTTTATGTTGTCTGATGCAATTCGCGTGGCAAATGCACTGGAACCTTTTAACCTGATGTGGCTGGAAGATATGCTTACAGGCGATTACTCACCTTATGTGATGGCTGACGACTATTGTGAACTTACCCGTAGCACAACAACCCCTATTCACACAGGAGAACAGATTTATCTGCGGCAAAACTTCCGTGAACTGATAGACAAACATGCCGTACGCATTCTTGGTCCTGATCCTGAAGACGTCGGTGGTTTAGCAGAGTTGAAATGGATAGGTGAATATGCCGACATACATGGACTCCAGATAGCGCCTCATGGAATTTTTGATGGAGTGATCGGTAATGCTGCCCAGGCACAGGTAGGATCAACAATGCCAGAAAATTTTATTGCATTTGAATGCTGTCTTCCAAATCCGGAATGGTGGTTTGACATCGTCGATGGAATACCTGATCCTTTAGTGAAAGACGGATTCATGGAAGTTTCTGACAGACCAGGCCTGGGAGTGGAATTTAATATAAAAGCAGCCAAACAGTATCTATCTGAAGAAGACAAAAACTTCTTTGATTAAAAATTGGCTGCAAAATATCCAATTAATAACAGTGCCCCTGGTTGGACTGTGCGTAAAAGAGTTGGTACTTTTGAATTCGGCAGTACTCCGGAAAACATCAATTTTAAGCTTTTGAGATTAGCCACAGAGACACTTGTTAAAAAGTGTTAAATTAAATAAAATCTCTTGTATGTACAAGTTGCTTTTGATATGTTTGTAACAACTGGTGCAGATATAAATATTACATTTTTTTCGAAATATTAACTAAACCTTTTGACCTATGAAACAAAGCATTTAAGAAAACTATCAAACCAATTCAAATCATCTAAAACAAAGTCCCAACTAACCTAAAATTCTTAAATTATGAGAAAAATCACAATGTTGCTTGTACTCCTGCTTTTCGCGGGACTGCAAGTCGTGCTTGCACAAAAAACAGTTAACGGTACAGTCACCGGAACTACCGATAACCTGCCTCTTGCAGGGGTAACGGTATTGGTGAAAGGTACTACGACTGGTAATAGTACTGATATTCAGGGAAAGTTCTCTATTCAGGTACCTAACAATCAGGCTATTTTACAGTTTTCATTTATTGGGTACACCACTCAGGAAGTTACCGTTGGTGACCAGACAATTCTGAGCATTGCTTTGACAGAAAGCATGCTGCAGATGAATGAAGTTGTTGTAACTGCTCTTGGTATTAAAAGGCAAACCAAGGCTTTAAGCTACTCAGCTACCGAAATTAAAGGAGATGATTTCAAAAAAGCTCCGGATATTAACGTAATGAATGTTCTCCAGGGTAAAATTGCCGGAGTTGATATTAACAATGCCGGGACCGGTGCTGCAGGATCTTCCAAAGTGACCATTCGTGGTAATACATCAATAAGCCGCGACAACAACCCTTTATATGTTATCGACGGTGTTCCAATTATTCGCGCTTCTTCTAGCATTGGAGGTCGTGACTTAGGTGATGCTTTAACAACAATAAATCCTAACGATATTGAAACAATGAGCGTACTAAAAGGTGCAGCCGCTACTGCACTTTATGGTTCACGTGCATCAAATGGGGTTATCATTATTACTACCAAAAGCGGAAGCAAGCAAAATGGTATTGGCGTATCATATAATGGTAGTTTTGGAATTGAAAACTATGTTAATCCTTATAAAGGACGCCAGACAGAATATGGCAATCCTGGTTCAAATGGTGATAACAGCGATGTTTATCAGACAACCTGGAACCAGGAAGTTCACCGTATGTGGGGACCAAAATACGATGGAAAAGATCTTGGTATTTTCTGGAACGATGATCCAACCAAACCCCTCATATATAGCTATAAGGAAGACCATTGGGATGCGTTTATGCGTCAGGGATCAACCATGACAAATGACTTTTCGTTCAATGGTGGAAGTGATACTCAGAAATTCCGTGTTTCTGTCTCCGATATGCGATATACCTCCCCTATTCCAAATTCCAACATGAATCGTCAGACTGTCAATCTTAGCACTAACAGCAAATTTGGGAAAAGAATAACCCTTGATGCAAGAACCAGTTATTCAACTTCAAAAAGTAAAAACAGGCCAAACCCTGGTCGCTACATGCAGATGCTCTCACTTATTCCAACATCATGGGATATCAACTGGTTAAAAGGGGAAACTGAAAAGTGGGGCGCAAAACCCGATGGATGGATGTTACCTTTCAGTACAAACGACTACTATCAGAACCCTTACTGGTCAGCATATCAGGATTCAGAAAATGATAAGAGAGACAGGGTTTCTGCATCAGGGAGTTTAAAATATGATATTACACCATGGTTATTTGCAACAGGCCGTATGGGAATTGAAACGAATATCATGAAAGTAACAAACATTGATGCTTACGGATTCTTAAGAGGAAACGTCGCAGGTACAGGTTCTGTAGAAGAGTATACTTCAACTGACAGGCAGGTCAACATGGATTATTCACTGGTATTTAATAAAACCTTTTCTGAAATCAATGTTACTGCTATGGCAGGAGGAAGCTCAACCCGCAGTAACTACAATCAGGACGGGATCAGAGGTGACGCATTGTTGATTCCTTTCTATCATGTAGTTACAAATGCAGGTCAGTTATATTCCAGCGTTGGTTTCAGTCAATCAGGCATAAATTCTATCTACGGAAGTGCTGAAGTATCTTACAAAGATTTTGTTTACTTAACAGCCACAGGACGTAATGACTGGTTTTCTACTCTGGCTCCGGCAAACAATAGCATCTTCTATCCAAGTGTTGGTTTAAGTTATGTATTCTCAAATCAGTTTAAACTTCCTGAATTTTTCTCATTTGGCAAATTCAGAGCTTCTTATGCAGAAGTTGGTGGAGGATCAAGTTCATATTCAACAAAAATAGGATATAGTTTTGATGCAATCGGATATTTAGGTACTCCTACCCTTAGTCTTCCCGGAAGTATTGCTAATCCAAATCTGCAGCCATATCAGACACGTGAATATGAAACCGGGATTGACCTGAGATTCTTTAAGAACCGAATTGGGATTGATTATGCTTATTATGATAAAAAGACTACAAATGATATAGTTGGTGTAACCCTTCCCCAGACATCAGGTTACGGAAGTGCTACAGTAAACCTGGGTGCGATTTCCAACAAAGGTCATGAATTAATGTTGACCCTTGTCCCTGTTACAGGCAAAATTCATTGGGAAATGAACATTGCTTATTCTTACAATAAAGGTGAAATACTTGATCTCGGGGGTGTTTCCGAAGTTGGAGCAGGTTCCTCTAGTGTTGGTGGAGGTATTGATGTGAAACAAATAGTTGGTTCACGTCCTTATGCTATTTTTGGATATACTCAGAAAGTAGTAGACGGGCAACCGGTATGGGAACGGTGGACCTTCAGTTATAATGGTCAGAATCACCTGTCATGGAGACCTGTACGCGATCCACAAAAAACACTGCTCGGTTATGGCGTAAATCCAAACGGTGCGAGTTTCACAACCTCAGTAACATGGAAAGGGATCAACCTTTCAGCAATGATTGATGGTAAATGGGGTGCAAAAGTAGCTTATGAAGGCGAACAGGAAATGATTGAACGCGGCCAGAGTATTCAGACCTTACCCGGTCGTGATGGCGGATTATTCCTTCAGGGTGTTTATAATACAGGTACAGCAGCAGCTCCGGTTTATACTGACATAACTACAGCACCGGGATACACAATCAATGCAAACCCTGCTGCAAATCTTCCCAACCCTGTTGTTGTCGCAGGAAATGAAATACCTTATCATGTAAAACATTTTGAAAACTATTATCGTGTAGGTTTTGCACAACGCGTTTCTGAAATGGTAATATTCGATGGTTCCTTTGCAAAGTTCCGCCAGGCTTCCATAGGTTACACCTTACCTAAATCTGTAATCAAAAACTTACCTGTTCAAAATGTTAACGTTTCGATGGTTGCAAGGAACCTGTTCGACATCTATAATAAACTTACAAATGGAGATCCGGCTACTGGCGGCTCAAATGGAATAAACAGCCTTGCACTACCTTCATCACGCTCTTATACGTTGAATCTCAGCATTAATTTCTAATAAGATTAACTATGAAAAATATTAAATATAAAATCTTTGTTTTAGTCTCTCTCTTAATCCTTGGAGGCTATGCATGCAATACTGAAGAGCTTAAAATACTCGATGATCCAAAGTATCTGCTGACTCCTGCCAATTCTGATATGTCAATGATGTTTACAAATATCCTTATTAACCATGGTCGTGGTGCTGTGGGAGGAAATCAGATCCGACTTGAGGGAGGTTATGTAAAATACTATGCCACCTATTCAAACCTTATGCAGATGGGAGGGCAATTTCAGTTTGACCAGGGTCTCAATGACAGCCCATGGGGTGTATATGGTGGTTCGCTGAAAATGGCAATCGCGCTTGAAGACTATCTTGTCAAACTTAATAACCCCAACATGGTTAATAATCTTGCCATGACACGCATAATGAAAGTTGCAATCATTCAGCGCCTGACTGATTTTTATGGTGATATACCTGTTACCGAAGCAGGTCTTGCTTACATAAGCGGAAATATGAAACCAAAATATGACAAACAGCAGGACATTTATAAATATATGCTTGAGACACTCGATGCTGAAGCCCAAAATCTTAGCACAGCTGCCGCTTTAGTACCATATAACTGGAAAGGTGCAAGTGATGCAAAATCTATCCGTGACATAATCTATGCCGGGGATATGGTTAAATGGAAAAAATTTGCATACTCAATGATGCTTCGCCTGGCAATGCGTTCTTCTGATGCAGATGCTGCAATGGCTAAAACCTATGCAGAGAAAGCTATTGCAGGTGGAGTTATTACTGCAAACTCAGACAACTGGGTTATTAAAACAAAAGATGGAACAATAAACGGGGAAAAGAACCCTTTTAGTTCATTCTTTGAAGGATCTCCTTCCGGCGATCCCGAACGTTATCTGAAACTCGGAGAATATTTTGTTGATTTCCTTAAAGCAAAAACTGATCCCCGCCGTAAGGTAATCTTCGGAGGCCGTCTTCTGAATACCATAACTGCTGTTACTGCAGGTGATATGCAGAAATACTGGAGAGATGTTACCAAATGGGACTATGATATTATTCTGGCAAAAGGAATGATACATGGCACCAATGCAAACCCCGCTCCTTCTCTTGCTGCATATCATCAGACATATACCAGTCCAAACCCTTTCCTATTTACTATGGATATGTCTATTTGTGTTCTCAGTGCCGCAGAGATGAACTATCTTATCGCTGAAGCTACATTAAAAGGATGGTCAACAGGAACTACTGCTGATTTAGCTTATGCTGCAGCTATTACTGCCAGTATGACACAGTTAAGTGCTTTTGCAGGTCTGCTTGCAACTCAGAAGATAACTGCCGGTGAGATTACTGCTTATATTACAGCAAACCCTCTCGGTACCGGAGCAGCGGCTAAACAACGGCTTGCAGAAGAGATGTGGGTTTCTCTCTACCTTGATCCTACTGAAGCATGGTTTAATGTTCGTCGTATGAATCTCAGTCTTCCAACTAATGTGTCCGGATCTGTCATGCCGGTAAAATATGCTTACGTGGAAAATGAGCGTTCAAACAACCTTGTCAATCTGAACAGTGCTCTGACTCAGATTGGATTGGATGTGGCAGTTTCGCGAGAAACAGAAATTGCCAAACGTTGCTGGTGGGATGTGAATTAACCAATTTGTTACTCATTCTATCCTTAAGGTAATATATTATTTTAAATGAGTATCCGTTTAGTTACTGAGTAAAATATCTGCTCTGTAAAACGGGTGCTCATTTAATATTTATTAACATATCAATTTAAAATGAAAAACATATATTTAGGGAATTAAAAACTAAAGAATAGCAGTTAAAAATTATTAAGTACATTCATCAAATAAATTATCTGGGAATATGAAAAGTATTTTACAACAGATTGCTGAAAAAAGCAGAAAGAAGGAGGTAGCGGAAATAGAAGTTATTAAGGCTGAGATTGCCAATCCATCTACGTCTAATGATCGTCGTAATTTTCTGAAAAAAGCAGCTCTTGGTGGCATTGCCCTTGGGGGAATGATGAAATTCTCTATTGAGGATACAATAGCACAGACTACTTCTAACGTACAACGCTCTTCAAGTCCGTCGGAACTGAAAATCACTGATATGCGTATTGCTCAGATTGCCAGCAAATCAATAATAAGAATAGACACCAATCAGGGCATTTACGGTCTCGGGGAAGTCAGAGATGGTGCTGATGGACGTTATGCACTTTTTCTTAAAAGTCGTATTCTTGGACTGAACCCATGTAATGTAGAGATGCTATTCAAAATAATAAAACAGTATGGTTCTCACGGACGTCAGGGTGGTGGAGTATGTGCAGTGGAAATGGCATTATGGGACTTATGTGGAAAGGCTTACGGAATTCCGGCATGGCAATTACTGGGTGGCAGATACCGCGACAAAATCAGGCTTTATGCCGATACCCCTGAGGTAAAAGACCCTCAGGGTTTTGCAGACAAACTGAAACTGAGAGTAGATGTTCAGGGGTTCACCTGGCTGAAAATGGACCTTGGCATTCATCTGGTTGCTGCAAAGGAAGGAAATATTGTAAACAGTAAGATTTGGGGACAAATGGCACAGTATGACCTTAAGGACCCGATGGGATATGGAAGTACTCTGCATCCTTTTACGCAGGTTCAGATCACAGAGAAAGGAATCGCAGATCTTCAGGAATATGTTGAAAAGGTCAGGAGCGCCGTAGGATATGAAATTCCACTTTGTGCTGATCATTTCGGCCATTTTGATGTAAACAATGCTATACGTTTCGGAAAAGCTATGGATAAGTTCAGACTTGCATGGCTCGAAGATATGGTTCCATGGTTTTACACAGATCAGTGTAAGACATTATCTGATGCACTGGAAACACCTATAGCTACAGGTGAAGATATCTATATGCTGAAAGGAGGGTTTAAACCACTTTTAGATGCACGTGCAGTAGATGTCATACAACCCGATCTGGGTACTTCGGGGGGTCTTTTAGAAACCAAAAGGATCGGTGATTATGCCGAAGATTGTGGTGTTGCAATGGCAATGCACATGGCTGGTTCCCCGGTATGTTTCATGGCAAACGTCCATTGTGCAGCTGCTACACAAAACTTTCTAGCTCTCGAACACCACTCTGTTGATGTTCCTTATTGGGGAAACCTTGTTAAGATGACAGGGAGCAAACCTCTCATTGAAAAAGGCTTTGCAAATGTTCCACTCGATGCGCCGGGATTAGGTATTGAACTGAACGAGGAAGAGTGTAAAAAACATCTTGGCAGGGAGTTTGGATATTTTGAACCAACTCCTGAATGGGATCAGAAACGTTCACACGACAGACTATGGAGTTAAAATAAAATGAAACTATTATATTTACACTTACCAAAAACCTTACTATTATGAATAAAAAGATTATTTTATTTGCAACCTTTATTTTAGGATGCTTTTTTACCTATGCTCAAAATGTAGGTTCAACACCAGAATATATTAAGGCATTAACACCCGATTGGAAAGGTGAAAGATCTGCTGACGGAAGACCAAAAGTATCCGACGCTATTCTCGAAAGATTAAAAAACATCTCAATCGAGGAAGCATGGGGTGTACTGCGTAACAAAGGATTTCAGAACCAGTTCGAGAACGACTGGACAATCATTAATCCTAATGAAACTATGACAGGCCGGGTCGTCACGGCCCAGTTCATGCCTCTTAGACCCGACCTTGAAAAACAGGTAAAAGCTCAGGGAAAACTTGAAAACAGGGCCCAGCAGGGAGGTACAAACTCATGGCCGATTGATATTTTAACCAATGGCGATGTTTATGTTGCTGATGCCTACGGGAAAATTGCTGACGGAACCCTGATTGGTGATAATCTTGGTAATTCAATTTATGCAAAGTCACAAAGAGGCGTGATCTTTAATGGTTCTGTTAGAGATCAGGAAGGTTTGACTGAGATAAAAGGATTTAATGGTTGGATTAAAGGAGCTGATCCATCATATATCCAGCAAATGATGCTAACTTCCATAAACGCACCAATTCGAGTCGGACGCGCAACAGTATTACCTGGTGATATTGTTCTTGCCAAAAAATATGGAGTCATCTTTATCCCTGCTTATCTTGTCGAAGACCTCGTATTGACTTCCGAAGTAACAGCCCTTCGCGACCAATTCGGTCATCAGCGTCTGATTGAAAAGAAATACCTTGCCGGCCAGATAGATAGCAACTGGAGTGAAGAGATCAAAAAAGATTTCCTGAACTGGCTGAATAATTATCCCGGTAAATTACCAATGACAAAAGTTGAATTGGATACCTATCTCAAGGAAAGAAACTATTAATAATCTGAATTAATGAAAAGTATTTTAAAGAATATTGCTGAAAAGACAAGGCAAAAAGAAAAAGCTGAAGCTGATACAATTAAGTCTGAGATTGCTAACCCATCCACACCTAATGATCGTCGTAATTTCCTTAAAAAAGCAGCTCTTGGAGGTATCGCTCTTGGGGGAATGATGAAGTTCTCGATTGAAGATACTATTGCACAAACGACTTCGAATGTTCAACGTGCGTCCAATCCTTCCGAACTTAAGATTACTGATATGAGGGTTGCAGTTATAACAAATGTCGGCCGCACAGCATTAATCCGTATTGATACTAACCAGGGAATTTATGGCTTAGGTGAAGTAAGAGATGGTGGTGATGAGCGTTATGCGCTTATGCTTAAGAGCCGGATTCTGGGTCTAAATCCGTGTAATGTGGAGATGATATTTAAAATAATCAGACAATTTGGTTATCATGGACGTCAGGGTGGCGGTGTATGTGGTGTTGAAATGGCTTTATGGGATTTATGCGGTAAGGCTTACGGTGTTCCGGCATGGCAGCTTCTTGGCGGCAGGTATCGCGATAAGATAAGGTTGTATGCTGATACTCCAGGAGCCAGAGATCCTCAGGCTTTTGCTTTAACTATGAAAAAAAGGGTTGAAGAACAGGGATTTACATGGCTTAAAATGGACCTTGGAATTCATGTTGTTGGTAACATTCCAGGTTCTTTAGTTAATACAAAAGTATGGGATGGTGCAACAGGCCAATATGATCTGAGAGACTATATGGGCTATGGAAATACCCTGCATCCTTTCACTCAGGTTCAGATAACAGAAAAAGGGTTAGCCGGATTAACAGAATATGTTGAAGATGTGCGAAATGCTGTTGGATATGAGATGCCGCTTTGCGCTGATCACTTTGGCCATTTTGATGTCAATAATGCGATACGTTTTGGTGAAGCAATGGATAAGTATCGCCTTGCCTGGCTTGAAGATATGGTTCCATGGTTTTACACCGATCAGAATAAAACATTATCCAATGCACTTGAAACTCCTATCGCAACAGGAGAAGATATCTATATGCTGAAGGGAGGTTTTAAACCTTTGCTGGATGCTCGTGCAGTGGATATTATTCAACCTGACCTGGGAACTTCAGGCGGACTTCTGGAAACAAAAAGAATCGGCGATTATGCTGAAGAAAGTGGCGTTGCAATGGCTATGCACATGGCTGGTTCTCCGGTTTGTTTTATGGCAAACGTTCATTGTGCTGCTGCTACCCAAAATTTTCTTGCTATGGAACATCACTCTGTAGATTCAACATGGTGGGGAAATCTGGTCAAAATGACCGGCAGTCAGCCTATGATTGGCAAAGGTTTTGCTAATGTACCTCTCGATTCACCGGGATTAGGAATTGAACTGAATGAAGAAGAGGTTAAAAAACATATGAGTCGTGATGCTAAAGGATATTTTGAACCAACCCCTGAATGGGACGCTAAACGTTCACATGACCGACTATGGAGTTAACTAACTAAAATAATATTTTCAGAATTGGCTGCTGTTAAATTAACAGCAGCCTTTCATTAAAAAAAACTCTAATCATGAAAAAACAACCAATCATTATTTTTGCATTCCTGGTAATCAGTTTGACTCTCAGTGCTCAGAGCGTAAAGTGGTCAGCAGAAGACATTAAAGCTCTAACCCCGGAATGGATAGGTGAGCGGACACCAGACGGCAGACCAAAAGTATCAGATGATCTCCTTCAGAGACTAAAAAAATTGTCAATGGAAGAGGTCTGGGGCTTTTTAAGTGGCAAAGGATATGAGAATCAATTCGAAAATTTTGCCAGTACTTTTGAGAACGGATGGCAGATTATCCATCCTGAAGAGGTAATGACAGGACGAGTTGTTACAGCTCAATTCATGCCTCTCAGAAAAGATTATGATAACTATGTACAGGCAATTGGCAAAAAAGAAAATCTTACATCTCCTGTAACAAATTATGCTCCCATAAATGCATTGACAGACGGAGATGTTTATGTAGCTGATAGTTACGGCAAAATGGTTGACGGTACACTTATTGGAGATAATCTGGGCAATGCAACCTACAAAAATGGAAAAAGGGGCATTATCTTTAACGGATCAGTAAGGGATGTGGAAGGTCTTAGTGAAATTAAAGGATTTAACGGATGGATAAGAGGAGCAGATCCTTCAGCAATAAAGCAGATGATGCTGGCTTCAGTTAATGCACCAATTCGTATAGGTCGTGTTACGGTTTTACCGGGAGATGTAGTTCTTGCCAAAAAACATGGAGTGACATTTATTCCTCCTCATCTTGTTGCCGAATGTGTACTATCAGGAGAATATACTGCCTTACGTGATGAGTTTAACTTCTTTTGCATTAAGACTCAAAAATTTAAATACGATAATGAGAAGTTTGTTAATGTAACGCCTGAAGAGTTTGATAAAGCATTTGTAGAATGGATAAATGCATACCAGAATTTACCTATGGATAAAAAAGTCCTGTTTGATTATATGGATGCACGGAAAACAGAAGCAGCTGCACGTAGAGCTGCAAGACCAGCAAACAGGTAGCGCAAATGGCTCAGGACACAGAGCACAGGGCACAGGGCACAGAGTAACAAGTAAACTATTTATATCAAATTTATGAAAAAGTTTGAAGTATCCAGGTTAAAAGGAAAGTTGAGTAAAGCCAGGGATTGGATGAGTGAACATCATTTCCCTCCCCGGTTATTATTTTTCTTAATGGGGATAATCTCGACGATCTGGTTTTTGCTGAGGGTAATACCTAAGCCATCCAGGGCAACCTATCCATGCATGCAGGTTGCTGCACCGTTAATGTCGGGGTTTGTTGTATACCTTCTCTCCCTGGGAGGAATTACTCTGGCGTTGCGAAAAGCAAAACAAAATCTTTTCAATGCCAGATACATAACTGCGGGTTCATTTATACTTGTAGCAATGGTTGGTATGATTCTGACAATAACACACAATATCCAGAATTCGGCAGCAAGTACTTTGCCAGGCACCGGACCTGATGACGGTCCAAACCAGCCTATTGGAAATGGATTGGGAGTTAATCCCGGAAGGGTAGTATGGATATGGAATCCTGAAGCCACAAATGAGAATTGCATCAGTAACTTCAATACTCAAAACTGGTACTTCAAACCTGAAAACACTAATGAGAAAGTAGTAGGAAATATGATCCGTAGTTCAATAAACAAACTGACAGGTAAAAACAAACTTACTGAATCATGGAATGTACTATTTCACTCTCAGAATTTAAGAAAATCGGGTAAAGATAAAGG
>Ga0209226_10000023_pt1 | contig 114260 bp, 74 predicted proteins | sample BarGraNGADG00212_2_FD_184497 | JGI IMG/M metagenome (GOLD analysis project Ga0209226, IMG submission 184497) | Arctic peat soil microbial communities from Barrow, Alaska, USA - Barrow Graham LP Ref core NGADG0011-212 (SPAdes) (version 2) | ecosystem: Environmental > Terrestrial > Soil >...
TCAGCGGAATTATATCAAATCCTTTTTGCTGTAGTTCAATTATATAATCAATAACTTCCTTGCTTTGCTTTCCCCGGTCAATATAGTCTCCAAGCAAAACGAGTTTATCTCTATTGGATATTTTAATTTTGTCTTCAACTAATTTCCGGAAAGAATCAAAACAGCCGTGTATGTCACCAATTGCAAAAAGTCTTTCGTTCATAATGTTATTCTAATAACCTTTATAGAAGTAGTTCTTTAGTTTAATATAGCTTGTAACGTTTTGGCGGTATGAAATGTTGGGGATTTTGGAACGGCGTCTGTATCAACCGATATGAACCTTGCCAGCGAGAGATGCGCTTGGCATACCACTAAACCCACAATGCTTTATGAGCACCGCTTGTTATATGCAGCCAGTCTTCTAGTCATTTAGTCGTGATTCAATATCCATTTGTTGATGTAAAATTCTGATAATTTCCAATTGGTTATCTTTCAAGTTTATTTTGTAAAATATGAAATGAGATTTTACTCTCGAACGAAAATATCCCTTTCTTATGTTACTGTAATCTTTTCCAGATTTTGGGTTTACAGTTAAGTATTCAATTTCGTCCATCAGTAAGTTAAGATATCTGTCAGCTTGTTCAAGTGACCAAGTTTCAAAGGTGTAAAGCCATAATATTTCAAGGTCATTTAAAGCTTCTTTGCTGATTCTATACTTCATTACTTAATGGAATGTTTTTGATGAAGACTATTTAAAAAAGATTCTCGATTAAAATCTTCTACAAATCCAGATTTTTCACCTTTTTTAAGTTCGTTAATCAGTTCTGTTTTTTTAGTTTCTTCGTGTTCAAACATTCTTAAAGCAGTCCTTACCACCTCACTTGCAGAAGAATATTTTCCTGTTTTAACTTGTTTATTTATAAAATTATCAAAATAATCTCCTAATAAAATCGATGTGTTTTTAGCCATAACTTTACTTTCAATTTTATTTCAAAGATACCAATCTTTGGTATAGATAGCAAATTTTTGTTACTGTAACTATTTCAATTCTGGTTGCATATAACGGCGGCCGGTTTGAGTGGCCGTCCGGGTCGGGGCTGGCGAGTTTTTTGCCAATCCCGGTAGAACATACAGCCATCATTTTTTGCGAAAGCCAGATTGTTTCATTTTGAAAGCGAACTTCTATGCCGTTTTCGCCTGCTTGCGAAGTGAAAATTAAAAACTCCGCTGTGCTGTTGCGTATCTGTAGTTTTTTATTTGCCATGTTTAATTAATTAAATTTTAGGAAAATTTCTTCTAGTAATTTTGAAAGCTAATCCTCCTTCAATGAATTGATTTTAAAACTCTCCATCGTTTCGGAACCGCCATTCTGAATCCATTTTGGGTAGAGTTCATCATTATCTACTGCATCAAGCAACATAGATTCATGATTGCCTATCAGCGGAATTATATCAAATCCTTTTTGCTGTAGTTCAATTATATAATCAATAACTTCCTTGCTTTGCTTTCCCCGGTCAACATAGTCTCCATGCAAAACGAGTTTATCTCTATTGGATATTTTAATTTTGTCTTCAACCAATTTCCGGAAAGAATCTAAACAACCGTGTATGTCTCCAATTGCAAATAATCTTTCGTTCATAATGTTATTCTAATAACCTTTTTATATCTACTATTTTTCATCCTAATATAGTTTTGATTGATTTTAATGGTATGATGATGGAACTGGGGATGCTTGAAGATTATATTCTCTAAGTGTTTGTGATTTTGTGAATCATGTGGGTTTCATTAATGATTGAGTATTCTGGACTATAGTGTACAAAGATGATGGCCTGCTTATTGTCCCCATCATTTTCTGCAAAGTGCCCGAGTATATTATATGCAGTTTTATGAATTCTTCAAAATCATTTATTCTATTAAGTCTATCCCTTGTCATAGTGGAAGTGTTTTAGTTTAATATAGCAGGAAACGTTTGCGGCTAGGTTTTGTTGCCGGAATTCAAAGCTCTTCTCTCTCAAGATACAAGCTAGATAAATTAAATGTTACAACCTTCGCAACTTACTGTCCGGCAATAAAATTTAGCCGCCGTTACCGGCTGGCATTTTTTATTCTTTTATCAGTCAATTTCTAATGTCATTACCTTTTAAAAATTCAAACGCTTTAAATAAATCGTTATCTGCTGGTTGCGTAATCTCTGGATCTTTGTCAAAGTGATAAGAAACCCAACGAACATTTTTACTTTCAATACTTGTATAAAAGTAAACTGCATCGGAAATTTCGATGAATTTGATGAAAGGCAATAATTCTAATGGTCTGTTTTGATTAGTATGAGTCAAATAAAGTTTTCTTTTTTCTAGACCAATTAATGACTTTATTTCTATTTCCTTAAACGGTGATTTAGCACCAACAAGTTCTTTTGCAGTGAAAGTCCAAACACCTTCGTCAAGCTCGCCTTGCTTTGCGGAAATAACTTTTGTATCCTCAAAACCGTCTGCAACAAATTTTCTCAATTCATTAAGATGTTGTTCAAGTGCCGTTACACGCTGTTTATTTTCTTCTTCACTTGTAATTCCTCCGTGACCTTTCCATTTGTTGCGAAGTTCAGCAATAACAAAAAGAATATTCACAATTCCTTTGCTTGTCAGCATATCTAAAAATGCTACACTTGGATTTCCATAAACTGATAAACAAAGGTCTTGTTTGTCTTTGTCAGAACGATATTCTCTTGTTGCTTTTGAAAGACGTGAGGTTAAAACATTCCAACTTCCGAATGTAGCTCTAAAATACCATTCTTTAAATTTTATATCTGTGTCAATCCATTTGTGGCACTCCTGCTTATAAAACTCCTTGTCTTGTACTAATGCACTTAACATTATCATAGAGAAAAATTCAGATAATGCTTCAAAGAAGTGAAAAAGGTGTTCAATCTTTTTATCATTTTCCTTTGTGGCATAGTAGCGCCACAAGATTGAAGAAATTGGAAAGGGTAAAGTATCAATCCAATGTTCAAGTTTTTCTTCTTGATTTATGTTTTTCAGTTCTTTTGCAATTAAGTTGTAACTTCTCGGTTGCTTCCAAAGATTTCTTTTCAGCTCATCAAGTCGGAACGTAAATTGGTCTATCTTGCTATCTATCTCAATTAACTCTAATTGTGTCTTTAAATCTGGCAAATGAAGAATACAATTTATAAGTTGTGATTTAGGTATTTGCTGAATTACAGCACCAACTTCTAAACTTTCTCTCAACTTTTTACCAATAATACTATTAAAGTAGTTGGCTACATATATTGAATTCGCTTTTGCTTCGTCAAGTTGAATTTGATAATAGTTCTTGGGTTTAATTTTCATTTCCGATGGGTTGGTAACAACTGGACTATTGCCAACCTTAGGAAGATAAATTGAGTTTGAGAAATGTTCAACTTCATCTTTATTCTCTTGTTTCATTGCATTAATAACTAGTGCAAAATTGGTTAAACGAATTGGCGGATAGCCAATTCGTTTAACCAATTCCTGCATTTCATTTTCTGAAACTAATGCTTGAAAGGATTTGAATTCTTTGAAGTCAACTAACGCTCCTAACTGAATAGCTTTACCTGTTCTTCGGTTTTTATAGTTGTCAAGGATTGTTTGGTTTGATTGCTCGTCACTTGATAATTCAGCAATAAAAGTTTTGTCTTTTTGTTGTTTTGTAACTACAATTAAATTTGATGCAATGTTTGTCTGAGGTAAAAGTGCTCCATTCGAAATTGAAAAAACTGCGTCAACAAACAACCCAAGTTTAATTATTACTTCTTTATTTTTTTCTTCAATCAAAAAAGAAGGTGACATTAAGAAAACTGCTTTCCCATTGTCGTTCAAAAGCAATGAAGATTGGATAAGTAAAGTTGAAGCAAAGTCGTTAGAAGTTCGAAACCCGTTTATTTCTATCGGTTCTTTCCGCATACCAAAAGGTGGAAACGAAGTAATAAAATCATATTTTGCTTTTATGTTGTCAAGTAACTTTGAACCGTCACCTAAATGAATTTCTGTTTTGTTATTTGATAAAACTGTCTTGATAATTTCTGATGCCGTTTGGTTTATGCAATATGCTGTTGTTGACCCAAAGTCAAAGAAATTGCAAGGTGATGAAGGTATCAAGCAAGGGTCAAGATGTGATTTTGGATTTATAGATTTTGAAAGGTCATTAATGAAATTGAAAATATATAGAGGTGGTACAAATCCGTCAAACCTACTTGTTAAAAGCTGAATTGCTTTTTCATTAGTCAAAATACTATCAAGTTTTCCCATTCCCATTGTTGTTGCTATTAACTCTAACAGTTTAGTGTCGCCAAAATGGAATGAACTTGAAGTTCTTAGCTTATCAAGTATCACTAAAATTCTCTTTCTAATCTCTGTCTGGGTTGTCATTTTTTTATCACTTATGATTGATGAAGGCCGGTTTCTTATGCTTGCCGGTAACAACTCAATAAACGCAACTGGTTACGTTTCTTTATTGTTGATTTAATTCTATTCTTATAAAAACGAAGTTAATACTTTTTATTTATCAGGGTTAAAATCTTAAAGTTACAGAATCGTTGCCACATAGAAGTCTCGGTTTGGCAAAAAAGCAGCTCAAAATTCTTAACTTTGCTGTTCAAAATAATATGTTGATAATATGAATGACCTTTTAAACCAAATTACAGATAGGGGCCTTCGTTTGATTGCTGATAAGATATCAGGCAATACCCGTATAACTCCTGAGGAAGGGTTGTTGCTTTTTAAAAAAGCCGATCTGGCAATGCTGGGCCTGCTTGCCGGAATTGTCAGGAGAAGGCATAATGGCAACATTGCATATTTCAATCGCAATTTTCATATTGAACCAACCAATAAATGCATTTATAATTGCAGATTCTGTTCTTACCATAAGCCGGAAGGTGATCCCGAAAGTTGGGAATATAGTCATGAAGAGATGCTTGATATCGTAAAACGTTTTGATAATAAGGAAGTAACTGAAGTTCATATTGTAGGAGGCGTTCATCCGTCTTATGATTTACATTACTGGGGATCGCTGCTGAAAAAAATAAAGGAGCACAGGCCATCTCTCCATGTAAAAGCATTTTCAGCTGTTGAACTCGATTACATGATCACAAAAGCTGGTTGCACAATTGAAGATGGGTTAAAATTATTAAAGGAGTATGGTCTTGATTCAATACCAGGCGGAGGAGCAGAAATCTTCGATGAAGAACTAAGGAAAATGATCTGCGACGAAAAGTCATCCTCTGAACTATGGCTGACGATTCATGAAACAGCACACAAGCTTGGGATTCCATCCAATGCAACAATTCTTTACGGACATATTGAAACTTATAAACATCGTATAGACCATCTCGACCGGCTTCGTGCTCTTCAGGATAAAACAAATGGATTTAATGCTTTCATTCCGTTGAAATACAAGAAGTCGAACAACAGTATGTCGTACATCGGGGAGGTTAGTATCATTGAAGATCTCAGAAATTATGCAGTTTCAAGAATTTATCTCGATAACTTTCCGCATATCAAAGCTTACTGGCCAATGATCGGGAAAGAAAGTGCCCAGCTTTCTCTGTCTTTTGGTGCAGATGATATGGATGGCACTATTGATGACACTACAAGGATCTATTCTATGGCGGGATCAAAGGAGGGAAACCCGGCAATGACAACTGATGAGATATGTCAGTTGATCAGGGAAGCAGGATTCACACCCGTCGAGAGAGATTCACTCTACAACCCGATTTTATAATTTTATCAGTACCTTTGCGTTATTACTAATGTTCAATTTGGCAGTATGAGCTTAAAAAACTTTATCGTAAGCAAAGTATTTATTAAAAACCTCGGTCTTGCTGTTGCAATTATCGTTGGAGCAATAATGATCTTACTTATCTGGCTTAATTTATATACAAGACATGGACAAGCCCGTCCCGTTCCAGATTTTTTTGGGCTGACAATGGTGCAGACTGAAAAACTGGCAAAAAAAAACAAGCTCAGTTTTCAGGTTATCGATTCAGTTTACACAACACTTGTTCCGCGCGGGTGTATTGCAGAACAGAATCCAAAACCAGGATTTAAGGTGAAAAAATGGAGAAACGTTATTCTGGTAATCAATGCATTCAGCCCTGAAATGGTAGCTGTCCCAAATCTAATAGATCTGCCGATCAGACAGGCCTCTGCAGTGATAGAGAGTTCAGGACTTAAAATGGGTGAGCCGCGATACAGATCAGATCTTTCAATAGGGATTGTTTTGGAACAGCTTTATAATGGGAAGAAAATTAATCCTGGTGATTCTCTGCAAAAAGGATCGGTCGTCAGTTTTGTACTTGGCAAAGGATTAAGTAATCAGCGTACTCCGTTACCTGACCTTATGTGGATGAATCTTGAACCGGCAAGAAATAAAATTCTTATCTCCTCTCTTAGTCTTGGTACTTATGTTTATGATAATACGATCCGTACTGCACAGGATACCCTTAAAGCTATTGTGTATAAACAGAACCCTGAATATAATCAGAATTCAACCATGCAGCTTGGATCTGCCATATACCTCTGGCTTACAGTAGATTCAGCCAAGATGCCGGTCGACTCGACACTTATAGTTAAACCCGATTCAATACCCGCAATAGACTCTGTTAAGGTGGTATCTAACTAATCCTGATGATCAGACACTTACTTATATATTTTGTTTTTCTCAATGTTTTTCTGGTTATCTCACCTGCCCAGGAAGTTGTTACAGGCCTCCGGTCAAATTACAGTATCACAAAAATTAAAGACAAACAGGAATTAAGAAAATCATCAGCTAACACTGCTCTGGAAATTCCTTTTTTTGATGACTTCTCAGGACGATCAGTATTTCCTGACAGTTCAAAATGGATTGACAACTATGTATTTATCAATAATACATATTCCGACCAGCAGATTACTGTCGGAGTTGCAACATTTGATGCAATAGACAATACGGGACATCTTTACGAGTCCGCATCTGTTTCAGGGTTCAAAGCCGACCAGCTGACTTCCCAGCCGGTAAATCTTAATTACTCTTCATCGGATAATATCTGGCTCAGCTTTTTTTATCAGGCAGGCGGTTTGAGCGATTCACCTGAAGCAAATGATAGTCTTACTCTTCAGTTTCTGGCACCTGACGAAAATAAATGGTATTCTGTATGGGAAGCAGATGGAACAACTGACAAAAGATTCAAACAGGCTATTATTAATATTGATAAATCCCGTTACCTTAAAAATGGATTTCAGTTTCGGTTTATAAGCTATGCAAGCCTGAGTCCGAACCTGAGCGACCCTTCAATGGTTGGCAATTGCGATATATGGAATATTGATTATGTTCTTCTTGACAAAAACAGAAATGCGGGCGATACAATCTTTCATGATGTAGCATTCAGATCTCCGATCCGTTCTTTGCTTAAGACTTATGAGGCAATGCCCTGGAAACAGTTCAGAAAGATTGAGCTTCAGGAAATGGGGTCCTCAATTACAATACAATACCGAAACAACGATACCATTAAACGAAATGTAACCCGTGATTTCGAGATATGGGATGTTTATAAAAATTCGCAGGCCGATTTCTTCACCGCCGGCGCTGCGGATATAGATCCATTAACTAACTTAGACTATAAGAAAACACACACTTATTCATTCGACACTGATAATGCCGATTCGGCTTTGTTCAGGATAACATGCTCGCTGAAAACCGACGTCTCTGACCCAAAACAAAATGACACCATAGTATATTACCAGGTTTTTAAAAACTACTTTGCATTTGATGATGGATCGTCGGAAGGCGGATATGGAATAAACGGTCTCGGCTCAAGAAACGCAATGGCCGCATACAGATTTGTATCTTACCTCCCTGACACTTTGAGAGCTGTACGTATTTGCTTCAACGACAGTTATCAGGAAGCTAATAAAAGAGCTTTTGATCTTATGGTTTGGGATAATAACAACGGAGTGCCGGGAAATGTTTTATACTCCAAAGCCGAGGTAATGGTTGAGCAGGGGGATATGATAAATGGCTTTTATACTTATTATATACCTGAAGGAGTAATGGTAAATGGCACCTTTTACATCGGGTGGAAGCAGAGGTCCGAAACATTTCTGAATGCCGGACTTGATATAAATACACCAAATGCCGGAAGGCAGCTTTATTGGTTAAACGGGGAATGGAATCTTTCGCAGGTTGCAGGGAGCATCATGATAAGACCAGTGGTTGGATATCCGCCTAAGATTACTTCAGTTGCAGATATTTATGACAAGAAAAAGAACATTATCAGTGTCTGGCCTAATCCCGCAACCGACTTTCTTAATGTCAGTTGCAGTGATTTGCAATTGTCAGGCTTATTATATTTAACTGTGATGGATATGTCCGGACGCCAACTGATGAAAGTTCCATTCAATGAACGGATTGATATATCTTCTCTGCACGAAGGAATTTACATTATCATAACAAGTATTAAGGGCAAACCAATAAGCTTTGACCGGATAATTAAAACAAGGTAATCTCAAAAAATGATAACAGAAGATATTACAGACCAGCAAGAGCTTTTTGAACATTTCAGGTTCGTTGCTGATCCAGGACAAACTGTGCTGAGAATTGATAAATTCCTTGCTGACAGAATCGAAAATTGTTCCAGAACACGTATTCAGAATGCAGCAAATGCAGGTAATATTCTCGTTAACAACAATCCGGTTAAACCAAATTACAAAGTTAAGCCGGGCGATCTGGTTCAGATTGTTCTGCCTACCCCTCCAAGGGAAATTGAACTAATTCCTGAAAACATTCCTTTGAATATTGTTTATGAAGATGACGACGTTCTGGTAGTGAATAAAGAACCAGGCATGGTGGTTCATCCTGCTCACGGCAATTATACAGGCACCATGGTGCAGGCTTTAATGTGGCACTTCAAGGATCTTCCTCTGTTTAATACAGGTGAAGCCAGACCCGGTCTTGTTCATCGTCTGGATAAAAACACTTCAGGAATTCTTGTCATCGCAAAAAATGAATTTGCACTTAACAGGCTCTCGAAACAATTTTTTGACCGGACAACCGATCGAAGATATAATGCTCTTGTCTGGGGAGTGCCAGATCCTCCTGAGGGGACTATCACAGGGAATGTAGGGCGAAGTGTAAAAGACAGGAAAGTAATGCAGGTGTTCAAGGATGAGAGTGAAGGAAAATCAGCGATAACACATTACAAAGTGCTTGAGAATCTGGGATATATATCACTTGTTGAATGTAAACTTGAGACAGGGCGCACTCATCAGATCAGAGTACATTTCAGTCATATTAAACATCCGCTTTTTAATGATGAAGAATATGGCGGTGATCGGATAATCAAGGGAACAACATTTACAAAGTATCAGCAATTTATAAAGAACTGTTTTAAGATCCTGCCGCGTCAGGCTTTGCATGCAAAATCGCTGGCGTTCAATCATCCTGTAACGGGAAAAAGACTTTCGTTCGACTCCGAATTGCCAGATGATATGGTTCAGGTAATCGAGAAATGGAGGAAATACACCTCGGGGAGAGATCAGGAATGAAAAGACAAAAGACAAAAGTCACAAGACAAAAGTGAAAAAAAGCGTAGAGCGTAAAGCGTAGAGAAGAAGAAAGACAAAAGTTAAAAGTCACAAGACAAAAGTTAAAAGAGCACTATTCTTTACTTTTATCTTTTTACTTTTGTCTTTTGTCTTAATATCTTACCAGCTTCCGCCAGCTCCACCTCCACCAAAGCTTCCACCACCGAAGCCACCAAAACCGCCTCCGCTGCTTCCGCCTCCTGAAAAACCGCCCCAACTTCCGCCTGATCCTCTCCCTGAATTTAATCCTCCAAGAAGTAACCATAATGGCAATGCGCCTGTTCCGATATGTCGGTTATTCGAGCCTCCCGAGTTTCTTGAGACAATGGCTATAATTATGAAGATAATAAATATGATTAGTCCAAACGGAGCTCCGCCCTGTTTACCTGCCTTAGCTTTTTGTCCATACTGGGCTGCAGAAAATTCACCTCTTGCCAGCGACATTAGTACATTTGTGGCATTATCCAACCCAATATAGTACTCTCCATTTCTGAAAGCAGGAAGAATTTCCTTATTGATAATATCCTGACATGTAAGATCAGGAATAACACCTTCCAGACCATATCCCTGGGCTATAAAGACTTCTCCATCAGAATCAGAGGTTTTAGGTTTTATCAGTATTAAAAGGCCATTATTACGACTTTTCTGACCTATCCCCCATTTTTCTCCCAGACGCTGTGCATAATCAGCTTTGTCATAACCATCAAGATTTTTTACAATTACAATAGTTATCTGGGTTGATGTTGAGTCATTGAAAGAAACCAGCTTCCTTTCAAGCATACCTGCTTGTTCTCCGGAAATTAGTCCGGCAAAGTCATTTACCAGATGTGGGGGAACAGGTCTTTCAGGAATATTCTGTGAAAAAACGTTATTGACTGAAAGAGCGCAGAACAGGACCACGATGGGCAGGAAAAATAATTCTTTTCTTTTCATTACTACTTCCCCTTAATTTTATCGAATGAAATTTCATCAGGTAATTCATTTACATCATCAATTCTGTGAGGAAAATGAGTTTTGAGCTGTAGCCCTGCATGGATTATCCCTTCTGAAAGTCCTTCTGTGAATTTGCCTTCTTTGAAATTTTTCTGAAGGAGAAGGCTTACCTCATCCCAGAAACCAGATGGCACCTTTGCATTAATTCCGGCATCGCCTATTATGGCGAACTTCCTGTCGCTGACAGCAAGATAAAACAGAACACCGTTCCGTTCTGCTGTCTTGTGCATTCCCAGCTTTTTGAAAACCCAGGCTGCCCGGTCGAGGACATCCCCTTTAAATGAGGTTTCGATATGAACCCGGATCTCCCCTGAAGTAGCGTTTTCGGCTTCCTTAACAGATGCAAGAATCTGAGCTTGCTGTTCTTTGGAGAAGAACGATGAAGCTTTCATGTATAATGTATGATTAATTAAAATTTAACTTCCGGCGCTTTTTCAGCACCTGCAGCCGCCTCAAAATAAGGCTTGGTCTGGAACCCAAACATACCGGCAAGCATACTTTGAGGGAATTTTCTTATATAGGTATTATAAGTTAAGGCAACCTCATTGAACTTCCTTCTTTCAACTGAAATCCTGTTTTCAGTACCTTCAAGTTCGGTCTGCAGATCCCTGAAATTCTGAGTTGCCTTAAGTTCCGGATATTTTTCCATAACTACCATCAAACGACCAAGAGCAGAAGAAACCTGTCCCTGTGCAGCCTGAAACTGTTGAAGATTTTCTGCAGTCATTTTTGATGGATCAATAGTAACCGAGGTAGCTTTTGCTCTGGCTTCAATAACCTGCGTAAGTGTGGTCTGTTCAAAATTAGCAGCGCCTTTGACAGTATTTACGAAATTAGGAATCAGATCGGATCTTCGCTGGTAGGACGTCTGGACATTCCCCCACTGACTTGTTACGCTCTCCTGCATGGTTACCATTCCATTATAAGCTCTTGTACCCCAGGCAAAAAGGGAGAAAACAATTAGTAACAGAAAAGCAACGACTATTAATGTAATAATAATACCTTTTTTCATTTTTATCTATTTTAAAATTTTATCAAAGTTAATATATCTGTAAGTTAATAAATACCTCAATACAATATAAATTTTCTATTCGCTCCATTAATCTTGCATATAAAGTCATTGATTTTCTTCATTTTCAAGCGAAATTTATTAACTCAAATGACTAAATTTGGGATGATTATAAATCGTTTTTATGAATACAATTGCAATTGTAGCAGGTGGTGATTCCTCCGAATTTGAAATTTCAGTTAAGAGTGCCCTGGAAGTCAATAAGGTTCTTAGCAACAGATATATAGTTTATAACATTATGATCCGTGGTACCAACTGGTACTGGGCAGATAAGAAAGGTCGCTATCATAATATTGACAAAAATGATTTCAGTCTTGTTACTGACGAATCCCGAATAAGATTTGATGCGGTATTCATTGCTATTCACGGTACTCCAGGTGAGAATGGTTTACTTCAGGGATATTTCGATATGATGGGCATTCCTTATTCCAGCTGCGGTGCATTTTGTTCAGCCCTTACATTTAATAAACAGGCTACCAAACTTTTCCTGAAAGAGTATAAGATAAAAATGGCTGAAGCCGTTTTAATAAGAAAAGGAGGGGAAATTGATACCAAAAACATTGCTTCTTTGATTGGACTGCCATGTTTTGTTAAACCTAATGACAGCGGATCGAGCTTTGGAGTGACAAAGGTTAAAAAGGTTGAAGAACTTTCAGGGGCCATTGAAACTGCTTTTAAGGAGAGCAACGAGGTTTTGATTGAAGCATTCATGAATGGAAGAGAGGTGGCTTGCGGAGTTGTAAAAACAAAAAAGAAATCGATCGTTCTGCCTGTAACTGAGATTATAAGCAAGAATGAGTTCTTCGATTACGAAGCAAAATACACTCCGGGAAAATCAGAAGAGGTCGCCCCTGCTAATATGCCCGAAGATATAACTGATGAAATACAGAGATTAAGTTCTTTAATATACGACCTTCTGGGATGTAAAGGCATTGTGAGGGTTGACTTTATTGTTGTCGGCAACAAGCCATATTTCCTTGAAATAAATACGGTTCCGGGAATGACAGAAGAAAGCCTGGTGCCAAAAGAAGCCGCTGCTGCCGGTATATCACTTGAAGACCTTTATTCGATGGTGGTAGAGGATATTTTGGGGCTTAAGGCGTAGGCATACTGCGTACGGCATACGTTAATAAACAAGAAGAGGCCGCATTAAGTGCAGCCTCTTTTTGTTTCTAAACCATTTTATTTTTGTTGTTTATTTTTTAAGGCTAGTCTGAGTGATTTGCGTCGTTTTCTCATGACAGCTCCTGAATATATAACATAGTACATTGCAGGGATCAGTAGCAGTGTCAGGAATGTAGCAAAGCTTAAACCGAAGATGATCGTCCAGGAAAGCGGTCCGAAAAACATTACATTATCACCTCCAAAATGCAAATGAGGATTAAATTCAGCGAGTAATGTTGCAAAATTTACATTCATCCCAATTGCCAATGGAATCAGTCCAAGTATTGTAGCAGTAGCAGTCAGAACAACCGGAGTGATACGTGTTTTTCCTGCATCAATAATCGCTTTACGGGTTTTGACACCCTGCTCTTTCAGCACATCAGTAAACTCCACAAGCAATATTCCGTTACGAACAACAATTCCGGCCAGTGCAACAATCCCCATCCCTGTCATGATAATTGAAATGGTCATGCCAAAGATCATATATCCAAGCAGCACTCCGATTAAACTGAATATTACTTCAGAAATAATAATCAATGCTTTGGACATCGAGTTGAATTGAGTAATAAGAATAAACATGATAAGGAACAATGAGAGAATCAACGCTTTTGAGAGGAATAACATTGATTCCTTCTGATCAACCTGCTCACCGGTTAAGCGGATATCAACATTCGAGGATCTTTCAAACTGGGGAAGGACTTTACGAAGTTGGGCATTTATATTATTTGCATTATACCCTGTAATCACATTAGATGATAATGTTATTACACGTTTAAGATTCAGTCTGTTAATCTGTCCGTAATTGTTTACATAATCCACATGAGCAACAACGGAAAGAGGTATTTGTCGCAGCGTTCCGGAGACCATGTCGCGATATGTAATGGTGAGGTTAAGCAGCTGCTCAATATCTTTACGCTGATTATCCTCGAAACGGAGAATTATCGGGTATTGATCCTCGCCTTCCCTGAATTTGGAAACTTCTTTTCCAAGCTGACCTGTACGGATTGCATCACCCACTACAGCAGCGCTTATCCCTTCGAAATTAGCGCGTTCGCGATCGAGAGTTATCATAAGTTCAGGCTTTGTCGCTGCAAAATCCGACTTTAAATTCTCTATTCCACCAATCTGCAAAGAATCCACAAATCGTCTGAAGCGTTCGGAAGTTGCAGAAAGTTCACCAAGATCTTCTCCTGCAATTTCAATGTTTACCGGTTTACCGGTGGGAGGACCCATTGCAGTTTTACTGACAACTATTTCAGCTCCCGGAATATCCTTTAAGGCTTTCCTGAATTCATTCATATAAGGACTTGTACTTTGCCCCCCCCTTTTGCTGAACTCAACAAAATTTACAGCAATCTTGGCCAGATGAGATGATTTGCTTGAATTATCAAAATTGTTGTCAGAGGCAAGGAATGCCACATTTGTTACAACAGATTCCACTATCGGATTTTTCTGACCAAGAACACCCATAATTCTTTGCTCAACAATACGTGAAATTGAATCTGTTACACTTAAGCCTGTGCCAACAGGCATTTTAACATATGCATTTATTATACTTGGTTCATTATCAGGGAAAAATACCACTTTTGGCTTAACAATATTAAATAAAAACATAGTAAAAACAAATAGACAGACCATTCCCCAGAGCAAATAAACAGGCCTTTTCCCCTTAAGTACCCATACCAGTGCACTCTCATATTTTCTCATCATTGCAGGAATCACATGCGACTGAAATTTGCGCAGAACTTTATATCCTGCGAGATTATGGAGGAAGAAAGATATTCCAAGAAATGCCAGTAAATTTGCTATTACATAGACTTTAAGAAGATAAAATGGGATAGTAACCAGTAATATTATTCCTGTTATTATATACAACCGTGACAATGCAACCGGCCTATCTACTTCATCATGTTTCATAAAATCGACTGCAAAAACCGGATTGAAAATATAAGCAACAATTAATGAAGCAAAAAGGGTAATAATAAGTGTTATAGGAATAAAAAACATAAAATTACCAACAACACCCGGCCAGAAAGCAAGAGGGAAGAATGGGGCAAGAGTGGTAAGGGTACCTGAAAGTATGGGGACAAAGACTTCACCCGCAGCCGACTTGGCTGAATGGGCTATATCCATCTTTGTCTTCTTGTGAATCCTGTGTGTATTCTCTATTACAACAATCGCATCATCAACAACAATCCCAAGGGCAAAGATGAAGGAGAACATTACAAGCATGTTCATAGTAAAACCTATCCATGGAAGGAAGATATATGCAATAGCCATAGAGAGAGGTACCGAGAACCCAACGAAAATAGCATTTACAAGTCCCATGAAAAACATCAGAACAATTGTAACGAGTATGAATCCGATAATTATTGTGTTATTCAGTTCGGTCACAATACTACGTGTTCGAACTGATTGATCGCCTGTAATTTCGACAATAAGATTTGAAGGCAGTTTATTCTTCTGCATATCGGTGATTATCGCCTGAATCTTGTCAGCGGCATCCAGAAGATTCTGACCACTTTTCTTTATAACATTAAGGGTAACGACATTCTTCCCATTATATCGTGCATAGTTTTCAGCCTGATGATAACCGTCACGTACTATTGCAATATCTTTAAGTTTAATCTGGGCGCCGCTGCCAGTACTTATGACAATGTTTTTGATCTCATCAATATTTTTAACTTCTCCTACCACCCTGATTGAACGGCTCATTCCCTGTAAATCGATATTACCTCCGGAAACTGTCATGTTGTTGAGACTTACCGCCTGCTCCACATCCCGGAATGTGAGACTGGCAATCCTCATCTTGTACATATCAATATCTATCTGGATTTCCCTGTTAAGAGCACCTCCGATTTCGACCCGTGTTATTTCTTCAAGACCTTCGATCCGGTCCTGCATAGCATCAGCGTATTTCTTAAGCCTGTCTAAAGGTATATCGCCTGATAAGTTTATATATTGAATAGGTATCTCAGAAAGGTCGATCTCCATAATTGAAGGTTCGATAAAAGACGGGTCGGTAGGCAGATCCCTTTTTGTTTTATCAACCGCATCCTTCACTTTCTGTTTAGCATCTTTAATCTCAATTCCGGTATTAAACTCAACTATAATTGCAGAAAAATCCTGTACTGAACGTGATGTGATCTTTTTTACACCGCTTATCGATTTAAGATTCTTTTCCAATGGTCTTGTTACAAGATTCTCCATATCCGATGGCGAAGTTCCGGGATAAATTGAGTTAACATTTATCATTGGAATCACAATCTCCGGAATCTGTTCCTTTGGTATGGTGTTATAGTTTATAATACCAAATACACATATTATGAATACCAGAACATAGACACTGATTTTATTGTCGATTGCCCAGCTGGTAGCAAAAAATTCCTTATACTTTTTTTCCATGAAAATATATTTTTAAAACCTTACGTATTGACCATCAATCAGCTCCTGAAAACCGACAGATATTACTTTATCGCCGACAGCTAATCCATTTACTATTTCAGCAACACCATTATAGCTGGTTCCGATAACTACAGGTTGTTTCACTGCCATACTGAACTTATCCTTTGGACGTATGACATAAACATAACTTCCGTTCAGATCTGTCTGTATAATATTCATTGGAATTAACACTGACTTATCAGAATGATAATCGTTAATCTGAATGATTGCAATCATATTTGCTTTTAAATCAGGCACATTAGTTACTTTTGTTTCAATAAGGAAGGTCCTGTTAACAGCGTTAATATATTTACTGACAAAAGTAACTTCAGTTTCAAGTTGTTTATTGACATCTGGAAATGAAACAATCAATTTATCTCCAATCTGAACCTTTGAAGAGTAAGCTTCAGAAACCTCAGCAGTAACCTTTAAATTTTTAAATTCAACTACCCGGTATGCTGCAAGACGAGGATCGGGAGAAACAACTCCTCCCACCTTTATATTACACTCTTCAATTGTGCCTTCGATCGGGGATTTAATCTTGAACTTATCAGTCTGCTGTTTTAAAGATGCAATCTGACGTTCGAGAGATTCCTTTGTAGTTTTAGATTGAAGGTATTGTACTTCGCTTCCGATTTTCTGATCCCATAAACGCTTTTGCTTATCGAACATATCAGAGGTAAACTTATACTGAGTTTCCAGACCCTCAAGCTGGCTTTTGTATTGCTGATCATCAATCTGAGCCAGAATCTGTCCTTTAACAACATGCTGACCCACATCGGCATACTTTGCTGATATTGTTCCGGGAGCTTCGGCAAAAACACCAGCATTCAGATCTCCGTCAAGCTTGCCCTGCACTTTGATATAATGATTGAATTCACTGGTTTTAACATCTGTAACACCAATAAATTTAAAGTCTTCGGGATTCACTTTATCCTTTTGGCCCGCTCTTATCTCAGTCTCAAGAGTCTTAATCTTATCCGTTATATCGTTCTGTTGTTGTTTTAATTTTGTCAGTTGAGCCTGCTTATCGCTGCTGCACGAAAATGCAAGAACTAAAACGACTATGATTGCTATAAAAAGTTTGATTGTTTTCATATCTGATCTGATTTGTACTATTATTAAAATTATTTGTCTTATAACACTTACTGATTACTTCCTAAAATACGATCGAGTTTTGCCTTTGCATTCAACAACGATAGAACTGAATTGTAGTAGTTCGACTCTGATGTTAAAAACTGGTTTTGGTTTTGTGTCAGTTCAAAACTTGTAGCCACACCCTCCTTGTACTTAATTACTGCTTTATCATAAACCTTTTTACTTAAGGCCATGCTTTCTTTGTTGATTGTATAATTGCTGAATACGGTCTGATAGTTGCTTTGAGCAGTTTCAAATTCCATTATCAATCCCTGGCCTGTATTATCCTTGTTGAGATGCGATTTTTCAAGATCAAACCTGGCCTGACTAATCTTAGAACTTCGCATACCGCTGGTAAAGATTGGTATGTTCAGGGATACTCCCACCAAATCTTTAACGTTAAAGTTAAATGACGGCTGGTTAGTCTGTTCATGCCTGCGGTAAAAAGCAGAAATTGTAGGCAGGTATTTCGACTGTTCACGCTTCAATGATAACTCCGATACTTTTTCGAGGTTACTGATCATCTGGTAATCAACACTGTTTTCTAAGTTGAAAACAGGGGCAGACAGATACTGCATATTGCCGGTATTAATAATCCCCGGTAAACTATCAGTTAGAAGAAGAGTCTGGCTAAAATCAATACCCAGCTGGAATTTAAGCAGTTTCATTGAAATCTCTTTCTGAGAATTAAGAGATGTGATAAGCGTCTGAATGTTTGACCTGTTTATCCTTATCTGGTCCACGTCTGTCTCCTCATTAAACCCCTGCTGATACATTTTAGTCAAATCATTATATGTCTGGTCAATTGTCTTTAGGCTTTCGTTCAACACTCTGATATTTTCACCAAGGACTAATACAAGCGAGTAGGTACTGGCAACTGATTCTTTTGTCATCGCTTCAGTTTTAACAAGAGATTTCTCTGATATTTCTTTAAATACTTTTATAGCCTGCAGTCCGACTATGTATTCCCCGCTGAAAATAAGCTGAGACAAAGTAAAATCGAAAGTTGTATTATTCTTAACGCCTAGTGATATAAGAGGAGAGTCTTTATAAGCAGCCAGAAAATCATTCTTTGTGAGTGTTCCTGCAGGTAATGACATAACGTCAAGATAAGGTCCAAAACTTAGCTCAGGAATAACAAACTGATGTTGATAATTTGTAGAAAGACTAAGCTGGGGGAGTCCCATCGCGATTGTTTCCCATACCTTTTTGCCGGCAGAACTTACATCGATCTTAGCCGACTGAACAGAACGATTATTCTGCAGAGCATAAGTTTGTGCTTCAGTAATTGATAGCTTAATTTCGGCTTTATTATCCTGACTAAACCCTTTATTAACAAGCCCCAGGATAAGAAATGTTAAGAGGCATCTTCGGATTACATTCATACTTTAAATTATTTTATTACCAATTTCTAATTCCTTTAATTTATTTTCCAAAACAATTATTCCATTTTCTGTTGCAATACCACGCACATGATATGCCAGAAGTTCAACAAATAGCTTGAGTGAAGTGAATTCCTCGACTGTAAACAACTCATTGAAATGAATGTTCTCTGACCTCGATAGATAAAGCTTTGCAATTACCTCTTCATCAAGGTCCGGACGATACAACCCCTCCTCTTTCCCTTTTTGAAGGTTAAGAAGAATATAGGTGTACATTCGTTCTCTTCTGGTTTTAACAGTTTTCTGATAATGATGAGGATAGTATTTCTTAAGATCATGCTCAGTAGCAGGGTTCTGTTCCCTCATCAGTTTATTCATGAAGACCGATATCTCAAACAACTCTTCTATTGCATTAAAGCCAAAGTTGAAGCATTTACATATCTCCTCCTGGCGTATCTCAATTTCAAAATCAATAAATTTCCCTACAAGATCATCCTTGTCTGTAACATACTGATATAGTGTCTTTTTTGAGATACTCAATTCTCTTGCAACATCGTCCATGGTAATACTCTTAATCCCGTACTTAGTATACAATTCACGAACTTTTAAGAGTATGTTTTTCAGATCTTCATTCACGCGGCAAAAGTAGAACCAAAAAACTTAAGAAACAAATATTCTATAAAATGTTTCCATAGTTTTTTGTTAATTTTTTGTTACAGGCTATCCGAAGTGAGATAACTTCGACCGCAGCCCATTTTTCAAATATCGTTAATAAAATCATCATTCTTTATTGGGATCATTGGTGCCATTATTTTTATACAGACACACAGATTGGGCGTCTGTACGATTATTAATGGAAAAGAAATGGGGAAATGAAATTTGGGGATATTCTGCATTAAAATGTAAATGAATAATTCAGGTTCCCTGTAAATTCGCTGCGTTTTTGTTTTTGAATAGCTGAGGGGAATCGCTGAAGCCATGTAAGATTGAAATTAATGCTATGCTTTCCATCCTGTGTTTTCTTTGGAGAATAATAAAAATTCAATCCTGTTGACATTACGGGCGATCCTGGCTGACCGTTTAGGGTATTCCGGTTATATGATGAATTGAACCCTGCACGCAGGGTTTTTTTAAGGAACATTTTACTGATATTCAGTCCGGGACCCTGGTAAAAGGACTTCATTTCCGGGGCAGAGCTTGCGCTCATATTATAGGAGACAGACAATGAAAGACCAGCTTTTGGCAATAGTTGTGAATATGAGGTATTGGCAGTTATAAAACCCGATGAATTGGTGTTTTGTGCATTCGGATTTGTCTCAGCTGCTTTCTGGTAGGATGTATTTATCATTATGCTTTTGGGAGCATCTTTTTTCCCGAAGGTGTAGTTTGCCGATCCTCCCATCTGGTTTGTTACCTGGTAGAAATTAAGGCTGTCCAGGTTATTTTTAAAGAAGGGATCTGTTTGCGGTTTCATGTTGGTATAAGTAGAAAAATTGGAATAGTTCAATGTAAGGTAACATTTTTCAGTAGGGTTGAAATTGATGTTCCCCGCCCCTACCCATCGTTTTGTTGTTGATCCCCGGCTTTTATCGAGATTGTTATGCTGGATGCCTGCATTACCTGAAACTGAAAGCCTGCCTTTTAATAACCGAATGTTAGGCACCAGAGTTACATTCTCCATATCGTTATTGAAATAGTAGGCGCCGAGTGTCTGATAATCAGGGGCTACTCTTTCATATCTGATCATAATGCCAAAAGGAGATGACTGATAACCTATACCGGCAGAGTAAGCATCAAATGTACGCGTAGCTGACGTTTGCATTGACGAAGGTTCATTTCCTGATTTAGTAGCTAATGAATCGGAAGTAACAGAACCCAATCTCAGATTACTGTTTAGCATTGATAACGAATACTCACCTTCGAGAGTAAGATGGCCAAACAGAGCGGTTCTTCCCGAAATACCCAAAGCCGTGTTCTGCATAGGGCTGATTTGAGCAGCATTTGGAAACTGATGAATTGAATTCTCATCGTCTTTTGCTGTAAATACATTCACTGAAACAGAACTTGTACCTTTTTCGTAACCAAGTTTTAATCCATAACCCATCCGTTTGTATGAAGGAAGAACTGAAGATTCATTGAGTGGATTATATTCAATGGCCTTTTTCATCTGCCCTGCCATTAATGCCAGCCGCCAGTTCCCCGGAGTTAGTTCAACACCTGCTCCTTTGAAACTATGACCCGAAAGGGTATATGGAGAAAAGCTCATACTCGTGTAACCGATATAGACTTTTATCCATTTATATTGCGGGGTAAAGCTCAACCGGTTAAATGGCTGGGTATAGCTGCGCTGAGAGTTGCTGTAGGTGAATGAAAAAGGGGTGTCGAAACCAAAAAGATTAAGGTTAACATTTCCGGAAAGGATAAACTGGTATGGATCGCGACGGGCAACAGTATCGCTGGTATGATAAAATATATTTGAGAGATTTACTCCTCCTGTTACTTTTATTCCCTTTTTAAAACCCATATTACTAAGATCCTGTGAATTAGCAATATTAAGGAACAATATTCCTAACAGAATGCAAGTAATATAAAATCTAAAGCGCACCAATTCTATCTTATATTTTTCTATTGCGAAATAATGAATAGCACTGCCCTGGAGTCATTATCACATATTATCCAAAGCACATAGGTTCCGGGAAGTGCACCCGGAATATTAATATCCTGCTCAAATTCCATTGCAGCAGGGTACCTGCCTGAATACCAGAGTTTCGAGTAATAGTCAAAAATTTTAATCTGAATCTGTTGTTTTGTATAGAGTTTAACTTTTACCTTAAACAGTCCATTGTTAGGGTTAGGTGAGATTTGAACACTCTCAATTCCTGAGAGGTATTTTTCCTTCGCAGTAACAAGCGGATCGAAGGGAGAAATATTCAATAGCTTCTCGAGGGTGTAATCGCAAGTTCCAAAATACCCTGTCATTCTTACTGGATAAATGCCTGCCGAGTTGTATTTTACTTTTGCCTCATATTGGTTTGTTGCAATTAACAGTGCCTCCGGAGAAAACTCCCACGAAACACGGTCGGGTTTAGGCAGACTTACATCTTTAATTACAAGCGTATCGAGTTCGTACCGGCTTGTAGCTACCATGAAATTAATCAACGGCAAGGTATTTCTAACATCAACATTAACTTCTGTTTCAGCTCGGCAGTTGTTTGCATCGGCAACAAATATCTTGTGCTGTCCTCCATAAACCTGAAACGAAGAATTTTTCTGCAATCCTGATCGATCAACAGCAAACAGGTAAGGGGAGGTACCCCCATCAGCAGAAGTTACGATTGTACCATTTTGAGATTGAGCACATGCAGACTGAGATGTTGCTGTTACTATAAGTTTAGTTACCTTTTGAAAAACGGTCGTACTATCGTATATTGGAGGACATCCGACTTTATCGTTTGCCTGAACCAGGTATTCTCCGGGAACAAGCCCTGTAATCCTGTTGCTGTCAGTTTTAATTAACTGCCAGGAATTCGAGATTTTCTGGTACCATTTGAGATCAAATGTTCCAGAACCTCCGGTAAATGACGCTAGGATTGTCCCATCATTTTTCTGATAACACCTTATATCCTGAGGTATTAGCCAGGAAGCCGGTTTGGGATAGATATTTGTAATAGATGAACTTATATTACCCGAACATCCGTTTTTGTCCTTCACCAGAAATTGATAACTGCCAACAGGTAATTTTCCGAATTCAGTACTACTGACAAAATCCTTAGTATCTATTTTGTATTCATAAGGTTGTACCCCACCAGACCCTGCAAGAGTTATCACTCCCGAAGAATCATTGAAACATTTTGTATTTACCAGTTTTGAAACCAACAAACCAACAGGATTTGAGGGTTTTTTAATTGAAATTTCCTTCGTAATTGTGCAACGTCTGGCATCTGTCAGACTCAGATTATAGATGCCAGCAGAAAGGTTCGTAAACATAGTATCTGTCTGCAAAGATCGGCCTTGTAAATGGTAAGAATAACCCTGATATCCGGTACCGTTTCCTCCATAAGGTTTCACAATCAACTGCCCGTCATGTTTTCCAAAGCACGAGACATTCGATCCATTATAATCTTTAGCAATCCAGTCAAGTCCAAGCGCTTTTGGAGGTTGAGTAATAGTCACTTTTTCAGGCCATAAGGTTTCACATCCTTTGACATCTTTAACTTTAAGTTTATATTCAGCAGAAGGTAGTTTTGCTCCTGAATAATAATTTACAAAGGGCAGATTGTCTTTTGAATACTGGTAAATATAACCACCATTGCTGCCCCATGCCTGAATGTCAATACTACCGCTATCACCATAGCATATTATATCATGCAAAGTAACCTTACTTATCACCATTGGTTCAAATGGTTCTTTAACCTCAAACAGTTTTTCAGCTCTGCATCCTGCTGAATCAGTTACAAAAAGTGTATAGTTTCCCTTTAGCAGACTCTCAACATTGGGATTTGAGAATGGAATTTCTTTCCATTGATAACTGAATGGTTTTGCTCCTCCTGAAATTACAGAACTTATAGTCCCATTGTTTTGTCCTATACACCTTACATCGGATACTGTTCCGGTAATTTCCATCTTTGGAATAATATTGAAAATTGATGTATCCAAAATCTGGGTACAACCATTAGCATCTTTAACAGTGAAACGATAACTATCTACTTTGAGATTAATGAATTCACTTCCTGAGACAAATATCTCATTACCAGATGAAAATGAATATGGTGAACTGCCACCAGAGGCAGCCAGCGATACCATGCCATCTGATCCATCAAAGCATATAGCCTGTTTAAGACCGGTTGTCCAAAGACCTAATTCCGACCTCGCCTGGGTAAGTGTTACCTGTTTTTCTATAGTGCAACCCCGACCGTCAGTTACATCAAGTGCATAAATTCCTGCTTTAAGATTCTCAAACAAAGTATCAGTCTGGACGGGTCTGCCGGATAAAAGAAATGAATAACCATAATAACCGGCGTCATTTCCTCCCTGGGGTTTAATAGAAAGAAGGCCATCGTTATTTCCATAACATGATACATTAAACCCTGCGTAATCTTTGGCAATCCAGCTAAGACCAAGAGGTTCAGACGGCTGCGTAATAGTCTTTTTTTCAGGCCAGGATGTTATGCATCCTTTAATATCTATTACTCTGAGATTATAAGATGCAGAAATCAATGGTGCTCCGGAAGAGTAGTTTATGTATGACTGATTGTCTTTTGAATACTGGTAGATATAACCTCGGTTACTTCCTGAAGCCTGAATATTTATACTTCCTGAATCTCCAAAGCACTTAATGTCCTGCATCAATACATAATCAATCACCAATGGAGTTACATTCTGGAAAACAGTAGTACTATCATAAATAGCAGGACATCCGGCTAAATCAGTTGCCTGAATGCGGTAATCTCCGGGAGCAAGCCCTGTTATCACAGTACTGTCAGATTTGAAATTCTGCCACAGGTTCCCCGTTTTAAGATACCATTTCAGACCAAATGCACCAGACCCGCCGGTTAATGAAGATTGTATTAATCCATCGCTCTTTTGATAACAGCTTATCTCCCGCGGAGAAAGACTAAGAGAAGGTTTGGGATAAATGTTAGTAATTTTTGAAGTAAGGTAGTTTGAGCAACCATTTTTATCTCTCACAGAAAAATAATAACTGCCTGTAGGAAGTTTTACAAACTCATTTGCCCCGGCAAAACTATTCTGGTCAATACTGAATTCATAAGGTAGAACTCCCCCCGACGCGGCAAGGGAAATTATCCCTGTCGAGTCATTGAAACACTTTGTATCAACGAGTTTAGAAACAGATAGTCCTACCGGAGCAGATGGCTGGGCAAGAGTAACCGGATTATTTATTGTACACCCTCTTCCATCGGTAATTCTGATATTATAGGAGCCTGCACCCAAGTTATCAAACAGAGTATCAGTCTGGACAGGTCTGCCTGAAAAGAGGATTGAATATCCCTGATATCCTGCACCATTTCCACCTGAGGGTTTAACAACAAGACGTCCATTGGAATTGCCGAAACACGATACATTATAGCCATTATAATCTTTTGCAATCCATGTAAGTCCAAGTACATCTGATGGTGATGTAATTATCTTATTATCAGGCCATATTGTTTCACATCCTTTTGCATCTTTCACTTTTAATTTATATGAACCGGCAGATAAGGGTGTTCCAGAAAAATAGTTTACATAAGGCAGATTGACTTTTGAGTATTGGTAGATGTAGCCTCCATTGCTACCGGAAGCCTGAATGTCAATGCTGCCTGTCTCCCCAAAGCAAACAATATCCTTCATCAATACATGATCAATCACCAATTGAGTCACCTTCTGATATATGGATGTACTGTCGTATATTGCAGGACAACCGGCAAGATCTGTAACCTGAATCCGGTAGTCACCCTGTGTAAGGCCAGTTATTCTGATACTGTCAGATTTAAGGTACTGCCATAAACCGGCAGATTTAAGATACCACTTCAAACCGAAACTGCCTGACCCCCCTGTTAATGAAGATTGAATCACTCCATCGTTTTTCTGGTAACAACTAATATCCTGAGGAACAAGTGTAACATAAGGTTTGGGATAAATATTGACAATATCCGAACTTACTGTATTGAAACAACTATTTTTATCTTTAACAGTAAAAACATAATTCCCCGTAGGGAGTTTCCCAAATTCATTAGCACTTATGAAGGTCTTCTGCCCTATCCTGTATTCATAAGGCTGAGCTCCTCCCGAAGCAGCCAGGGTTATGACTCCGGATGAATCATTGAAACATTTTGTATTTACCTGTTTAGTGATCATTAATCCGATTTGAGCAGGTTGCGTAAGAATAGCTGACTGATTTACTGAACATCCTCTTCCATCTTTAACTGTGATGGGATATGTGCCGGAAGTCAGATTTACATAATTACTTTGTGAATTATAACTACCGCCAGCAAAAGAGTAAGAATAACCATTATAACCTGCACCATTTCCACCGGATGGTGTAACTGCAACACTTCCATCAGACAAACCATAACAGGAAATATTAAACCCGTTGAAACCTGAAAGAGCAGTAGAAAAACTCAAAGGTGAATCTGGGGCTGTGATCTTTACATCACTGTACCACTTTGTCTCACAACCCTTGATATCTGTAACTTTTAATTTATATACAGCTGCCGATAACGGAACGCCTGAAATAAAACTAGACCAGGAGACCCAATTATCTATGGAATTTGAGAATGTATAACCACCATTACCGCCAGTTGCAGAAATATCAATACTTCCTGAACCCCCAAAACAGATAATATCGTGTGGAATAACTCCTGAAACAGAAAGGGGTAATGGAGTAAAGATTTTAGCACTGTCAGAAGCAGAGCATTGGTCTGAATCTTTGAGCCTGAGACGATATAATCCAGGACTAAGACCCTGAATATCTGGTATTCCTGAACCACTTGACAAAGTACCTCCGGTAACTTTTTCCCAAATATGGCTGAATCCTCCTGAACCACCTGTAGTAACTACTGCAATTTGTCCGTTGTTTTCTCCGGCACACCTCACATTCTGAGGAGTAAGTATAGTTTTTATAGGCTGGTTCTTATTTATTACATTGACCAAAATTGAATCTTTACAGTTATTTTTGTCAGTTACTTTAATATCGTAAGTATCTGCAAGTAATCCTGTGAACTCATAGGAAGAACTATGGGAAGTCCCATTTATCTCTAATAAATATGGAGAAACACCCCCGATTGGGCTGACTACAATTTTCCCTGTTGCAGATCCGAAGCATTTTACATCATACACGAATGGGACTGGCAGGTTCAGTTTATCAGGTTGTGAAAGTGTTACTGATTTCGTAAGTGGACATCCTTTGACATCCTTAAGAGTAATATTGTAGGTCCCGGCCCGCAAACTGTCAAATCGCTGAGTGGATTGAAAAGGTCCTTCATCCAGAGAAAACACATACCCCTCATTTCCTCCTTGTGGATTTAAGATTATACTTCCATTCGCATCACCAAAACATTTAATATTGTATCCATTGTATTTTTGGGGAGTTAAAGTAAAATCCAAAGGTGAAGGTTCACTTATTTCTACTTTATTTTGCCATATAGTTTCGCAGCCTTTTATATCCCTTACTTTAAGATCGTATGATCCTTTTAAAAAAGAAGATCCCGAAGCAAAAGATTGATAAGCACTACCATTATTGGAGTAAAAATATGCATGTTCCCCATTTCCGCCTGCTGATTCAATCTTAATACTTCCAGCCTCACCATAACATTTTATTCCGAGTGGTTCAACTTTTGTAATAGAAAGAGGTAACGGTTCTCCAATAATTGTATTCCCAGTCATAATACATTTTTCGGAGTCCACTACTTTTAACTGGTACTCACCTGCATATAAACCTGAGGGGGATTGATCGAACGATTGAAAAAACCAATTTCCACTTCTATTTACTTCCCATTCGTAGCTTTGAAATATGTTTGAACCACCGCTTACGATTGCAGTAATATGTCCATCGCCAAGGCCATTGCATGAAACATTGTCAGGGAAAAGAGAAATAAGTATTTTATCATTCTGTTCCACTGTAACCGGGAAAGAATCAAAATCGTTGCAGGTTTGATTATTATTTGTAATCTTAATATTATAGGTCCCCTGAAAAAGTGAATTGAAAGTTGCTGAAGACCCCGTTATTGGACTACTGTTTAGTGTGAAGATGTAGTTACCAGATCCGCCTGATCCCTTAACATCAATCGCACCGGTTTGGTCTCCAAAACATGCTACTTTAGTAATTTTAGTAACTGTATGGCTTAGAGGAGTAATATCATTAAGGCTTACAACAATGGACGCACCGTCACATGTATTATGGACAGGGTCCTTAACATTAATTGTGTATGTGCCACCGGAAAGTGAATAATATGACCATGGAGAATCCTGATTCTTTGATTCCACAACCAAAACATTTGCAGAATTACGCACACTAAAATCAAATTTATTACCATTTCCACCCGAGACAGGTATTTCAAAACCACCATTAGAAGGAGAACTGCAGGTTGGGTTTCTTTTAATTACTGAACCAATTGCTATCGGAATGGGCTCATTGATAACCACATCCTCAGTTTTAGAGGCACAAAAATCGGAGGTTTTTATCCTGTATGAATCTTTTTTGAGTGAGTTAAAAGTATACACGGAAGCATCTACCGGATTATCATTCAATGAAATCTTATAACTGCCTGCTCCATTAGTAATCCTGGCCGTTATTGAACCATTGTTACTTCCGGGGCAACTGATATCCGCATATGTAATATCTGATTGCAATGAAGGAAAAGCGGGGACTACAATAGAATCAGGAACAAGACAATTCTTTATACTTGTATTCTCATACGATAAGTACAATTTATATTTACCAGCTTTGATGTTGTTCATACTGATAGTCGAACCAGCAAAGGGAGTAGGTGGCTTAGGCCATTCAGATTGATCATTAGGGCCAACAATGTATTGTACTTCTGAATCAATCAGATTATAGTTGTATTCGGATATGCCAAAAGGAACCGAACTTGTTATTCCCGAAATAGTAATTTTACCGGTTTCTGTATTCATACAAGATTCTGTTACAGAGATAGACCCAGCCTTGGGGGGTGCCGGTAACAGGTCAACTGAAATTATATCTGACCATGGACCAAGCTGATTGGATACCGGATTAAACGTTCTTGTTCTAAACCCGACTTTTGTTTTGTCAGTCAGTGGCGTAAGAAACTGTTTTGGAATGAATTCAATTTTGGAGCTTTCACTCTTTACTGACGCAAAGGTTTCTGTATCACTTAGTGAAATATATATAAAATATGGAGGAGGATTATCATATTGAGAAGTTAAAGCATCAACAAAATACTGGTAGAGAAAATCTATTTCATTTCCGGAAAGATTCTGATTCTGACTTAAAATTCCCGATAATAATCTATTAGCAATTTCCACACTATTAGCTGGCAGATCACTATATAAATAAAGAAATTCCTCCATGAATTGATAATTTGTTGTATACTTAATTGCATTTTCAATATTCGAAAAATTACCATCATAATAGTTCCAGTTCCCTTCCAGAATGTTTGTAATTCTATATAGAAAATCATTAAAAAAAGAGGAGTTTTCAACCAAATTTTGAGTAATATAACCGTATTGCCAATCGTCTAAACAAACAGAATTGCGATAAAAATCTGGTGGATTTGATATCTTGGTTAATAAGAATGGAGAATTGTAACATTGTTTATTACTAATATTATCAACAATTGGTTTAAATGGTGATATTTCAATTTTAAAATCCAAATGCCAGTCAACAAGCATTTTCAAACCATAAAAGCTGTTAAATGTTTGTGTTTCTGCAACTCCGTCCTGAGAAAGTTCTTGTTGATTCAAGGGCAAATTTAAATAATAGTAATTAGTATGATCTCCAAAAATATTCCATGTATGATGAATATAAAATATTCCTATTGAAGGGGCAACTAGTTTATCCTGAAGATTGATCTCCCTGGTCAAAACTGTATTGCTACCATTTTCGAGAGCTGATCCTGATATACTAGCAATTGGTTGTCCATTAACGTATACAGACAATGACGAAATTCTTACTGATTCCCCCCATCCGCTACTTTCCGGAAATGATTTGTTTGAAATAGTAATTGTAGCACTGGTTGTCTGAGCCACTAGAGGAAAAGTCAGAGAAAGAAGCAAAGACAAGACAATTACACTATTTCTACATAAATGATTCATTTTGATCCTATTTCTCTTTTTAATATGATATCAACACAGGTTTAAAAATTAACAGATCTGATGATGCAAAATCATTAGCTCTTGAATTAAATACCTTTATCTGGTAACTATATGTCTTATTCATTTCAATATCAGAATCTACAAACAAATGATCTGCTCCTTCCAAAGTGTTGTAAATGCTAATCGGTTCTTTTTCTTTACTCCGGTATATTATTGTTTTTGCCGGTTTAAAATCCGATGGTAAATTCCACGAAAGCATAATATTCTTTCCATTCTTATCCTGTTCTGCTCTCAGTGTTATTGATTTATGAGATAAGCCCGGCACATAAATATTCCTGTTAAACTCTGAACTGTTTCCAGTAAAATCTATAGTCTTGATTTTATAATTATAATTTACTCCGTTTCTGTCTGGCACATTTTCAAAAGTATCAGGGAGCTTCCCCTTCCATGTTGCAATCTTTTTTTGTACGGTATCATTTTCAGCTATCCTGTAAAGTTCATATAAGCTTATATCGCTTGAAGGACTTCCTTGAATATGAATCGTAACTTTACCGTTATTGGCATCAATTCTTGTGATTATAGCAGGAGCCGGAGCAATAGTATCCGGACGGGTCAGTTCAAGAATTGCTGAATAACCGGAACTGTTATACCTCTTATCGATCGCAATTACCTGATAACAGATATTGTGCGTAAGGGTATTCAGGTTTATTGTATCAATGCAGATATTCCGAGAAGTAATTTCCCGGTCAAGTGAAATAAATTCTTCATCACGACTATTAGCCCGGAATACTTTATATCCCAGCAAATCAGGTTCTGAATTCGCTTTCCACGCAATTGTAACAATACCTGAAGAATCTACCTTTCCGGTAAGCATTTGTGGAGGAGATGGGGGATTGTTGTCCTCAGTCTGTACCAGATAAGGGAATGATTTGGAAGAGAGATTATCTTTGCCGCTCAATTCAACTTTGTAGTAATTGGAAACTCCGGGATGAGTATCCGTGAAGGTTCTCAAGCTTTGAGATATCGGTTTTGGTGTCAGGTTTTCGTACGCTCCGTCTGACTTATCTGACCTAAGGATTGTAATACCTGTAACCGGCGAAGATTTGCTTTCGGTAACCCGCCAGCGAACAACAATTTTTTTATTATCAATGACCTCAGCAGTGTCGATGACTGCATAAGCTGTAAATTCTGGAGCTCCTTTACCTTTGATAACTTCCGAAGCAGGACCATCTTCACCAAAAGGGCTGATACCTTTTACTCTGTACCATGTTTGTACATTATTGACAACAAGAGAATCGGTGTAAACAAAGTAATCGGGACTTTCATCTTCTGTGAGATTAACCAAAGGCAAATCGGATACCGCTGAAAAGTTAACACCATCAGTACTTTTTTCAAGAATATATGCTGTAAAAGTACCCTTGTGAATCATTATCGGCCATTGGAGTTTAACAGCTTTATCAAGAAATATAGCCTGAACATCTGTTACTGGCGGAAGTTTTGTAATCAATCCTGCATCCAAAACAACAACAGCCGGATCAACCTGCATTCCGTCAGGCACATTAGACAGCGAAATACTATAGGCATACCTTTCATCAGAATTTACATTCTTATCAGTGAACTGCAAACCAGCTGCTCTGGCTACAACCGGAGACAAATCACACATAAAAAGAGCAAATCCGAACCGAACCTCAAGGTCATTGTAAGCTTTTATAAAGCCGGAAAAATTATTTCCTTCTGTCGGAGGTTGGAATTCAGAACCATAAATGGCTTCCTGCACAACTGAAGAACGCGGTTCAGACAAAGCCAGTTTGTCGAAATCTTCATTGCTGATTGGTTTAACCGGAGTCTGATTAAGTATCTCTTCCTTGCTCAATCCGTCAGTAATAAAGACTCCTCCTTTAGCAATTCTATAACGTTTAATTATATATCCGTACTTAATACCAATCTGCCATACCGGGATGGAATTTGGTACCCAGCGAAGCACTACAGAATCTTTTTTTACAAGAGCAATGCAGGTTAATTTATTATCAGTCTGAGCCAAAGAGGGACCAAAAAACCACAATGAGATGATAATCAGCAATATATATTTACGCAATTCTCTCATAACTAATCAATATTTTATATTAAGATCTCTTGATGTGGTAATTGTATTTAAACCCGGTAACCTGTATCTGATCCTGAACGGATAGTTACCCCTCGGGATGTCATCTATGCTTCCAGCAAGCAAGCGTTGGGCTTGCGGTGGGATATCTGTTCTGCCTATATACATGGATGCTGCTTTATTCCTAAGCTCAGAAAAATCTGAGTAGACATAATGCGGGACAAAGTAACGGATGCACACTTCCCCGTTTTTTTGATAGTCTGTTGATCCGTTTAGTAAATAACCCTTTTCCCCTGAATTAAAGATTGTCATTGTCTTCAATGGAATTAATCCCAGTAAGTCAGTGTTTCTGTTTAAAGTGATACCTGAAGTTCCATATAATTCATATACCTGAGGATAGACATGTGAATCGATCCAGGTAGTCCCTCTTAAGGCCTCAACTGACACAATTGGTTCTATACCCTGACCATTTCCTTCAGTTTCGTACTTGTCGAATGTTTCGTTAAGAGAAGTCTTTATTCCAATGAGACTCATCAGGGTAACATCAATCGCATACTGAACCTGCCAGTTGGTCATACTATTGAGTTTTTCACTGAAAGTTGAATATATACTTGAGCGAAATGACAGTGAATGAAGATCAGTCTCAGTGCCGGCGTTGATTGTTCCGGTAAGTTTATTCTTAGACATGCTGAGAGAGTCTGATGCATTAGTTGTGGTCATTAAAACCTCAGTCCGCTGAAGGTTCCGATCCACAGCACCCTCAGATACTGGTTTTTTTACAATGGTCAGGTCATATACAGTTGAAGAACTAAGAGTTTTTGGAATATCGAACGAAACCATTGATTCTGCATCACTGTAAGAAACCGGAGATTCTGTCATGCTCCCGGGACTTGTCTTAAATCTGGCTATATAGCTCCATTTAGTTCCTTCACTCGATGTAACAAACAAATTTGGCTGACCTTGTTTTAGTTTAATATATCCCTGTTGATACTCGTTCCTGTAAAAATTGTATTGATTTTTTAAAGGATAGCTATAGAGAACATTGCTTTCAGGTATTGACTTCGGTTCCTCCCCTGTTATAAACCTCGAGTCCTTTACTTCAGAGTTGCTGGCAATTGGTTCCCAGGCACCTGATAGTGATTTTTTCTCGACATGGACTTTTACAGATGCGGTAAGATTCTGTTTACCTGGAAGAATATTCTCCAATTCCAATGTTGCCAAATCACCGGCATCGTTTAATTTGAGTTTGCTGGTAATTGGCTGATTGTTTGAATTTAAAAGTTTAAAATAATCGAGTTTTACTCTATAAACAGCATACTGGTCCAAAAGATTTACCATCCCAAATTCTTTGTCGATATTTGTATTAAATGAAACCTGGGGAGCAGCAAAAACATCCACTTCGTTATTTCCTTCGGCAGGTTTAATGTCGCCAATAAGTTTAACTTCGCCTAATTCTTCTCCATTAGTTACTAATACACATTCCTCACCAAGTGTCACTGCAACATTGACTTTTCCTTTCACCAACCCTCCTAAAATACTATACCGGGCTGCTATATTTCCCTGGAACCATGTTGGGTTAGGCATTTTAGCCTGAAGAAGTAAAGCGGCTGCAACACTCATAATATCAAATTCTGTCTTCTTAACCCTAACCCCAATTTTACCCGTCAGATAGGCATATCCCTGTCCAGATGCATACCAACCGTTAATACCAATTGGTCCCGAACGGCCTGCACATTGAACCGTGCCATAATTCCTCAACATTATATCAGCTCCCGCACCAGCATTAAAATATGCATAAACAAACCCCTTATCTTTTCCGACACCAGCAGCAGCATTAAATCGAATACCAAAAGCAACACCACTACCGTTAGCAACCCCGCTTTCGTTCTTCATGAAATCCAGATCAATATTTTTGATAATTGATGCCACTTCTGATGGTGGCAATGGCATATTTTCGATCTTAGTACCCGCCATAAAATAGGATTGTGTTTCAAAAAGGCCGATTACTTTAACTCCAAGAGGAAGCGACGGACGGCCAATATAAATGTACCAGTCTGAAGGATCGCTATGAATTACCGCCTCTCCCATTAATCCGCCGGGACCAATTCCCTGAATAGCATTATCCAAATTCATGTAAACCCTCAGGTTCGCATGAAAAACATCATTCTCATTATCAAATACCATGTTAATAGATGCAGTTAGAGCAACCTTTAACTCACTTGGTCCTGAATTAACAGGTGTCTTTGAAAAGAAATTCCCGTTACCTGAGAACTGAATAAATCTTACACCATTACTACTATTAAAGGCTATTTCGAACCTTGTATCGGCATTAAAAAGTTCCTTATCCTTCACGTATAGACCAACCTGTGCAATAAAGCCGAGTCCTGTGTTTTCTTTTGGAATATAATCAGAATCAATATTTGAAAGATCTCTTTTATCCATATTACTATATGCACCACCAGCTAATTTACTAAGGGTAATACCTCCTCCAACCGGCAGATCAGTTGGGATATCAATTTTTGCATACCAGTATTTATAACTGACTTTTGTACCAAAGTAGATTTCGACTTTAGCTGTGTCTCTAAGAATTTTGTTTATCATGAATCCGACGTTTCCATGAAATCCATCACCATAAACCGGGTGATCTCTAAAAATGTCTATTCTTCCATTTATTGAAAATATGGAAACATTGCCTTTAACTAAAACTTTTTGAATAACTATACCGTCATACACCCACTTCTGTTCAGTAGACAGAGTATTTGGCGGGATGGGAATCTCTTCAACTGATGCATTTACGAAAAACCGGGTACTTGCACTTACCCCTTTTTCGTTCTTGCCCATCAGGGCCACTTTTACATTGAAACCAAGTGATGCTTTTCCAGACTGAATAACTAATGAAACATTGTCGACTCCTAACTCAAAGCCTGCTAATTTAATACCACCACTTACGGATGATGCAAAGGTACCTCCAAATATATATGGACTTTCAGCACTTAACTGAAGTCCCTCGAAGCGTAATGCTTCAAATTTAACCTGATCCTTCTGTATGGTAAGACTTCCATTTAGAATTGCTGAAGGGATAAACCTCCCGTTCCCTCCCTTCATTCCAAAAACACACCCTTTATCTAACTTAACTGTTCCTCCGAATGGAACTGAATAATTTTTTGTGGTATTGGTTTCAACTGAAAAATTGTATTGTAACCCTGTTGGTGAACTTTCTACCTGGGCAAAATAACCCAGGGTGTCGCTTCCGAGAAATGGAATACCCAGTGCACCCTCAACTGTTCCGCCTGTTAATCTGTTTTGGATAATCCCTATAGCAATTCTATCAACAGAAAATGGCCAGCCGGAAGCATTACCTTTATTTATCGGCAATACATTAGTTGCTGAGAAATTACCTGAAATCCCGAATTCATCAATCAGTAAATTATTAGCACTTATGGATGTCCGTTCTGAAGAGCTGCTCAGTTCGGACGGGAGAAGAATGGTTAGCTCCTTCAGGAAAAAGCCCCGCCATAACTGTGGTGCATCAGAAAAAAGATTCTGATAACCAACCGGCGCCACAAATCCCTGACAGTTTATGAAGTCGCTCATATCTACTGAAGCTTGTCTGACTATAAAAGTCATATCGCCTAACCCTTTAACTCTGAATGGATCTATTGACGTAGATATGAGAATGTTGTTGAAATCGGCAGTATTAACTTCAAAACCCGCTGTAACTTTGTTCTTGTTAGGGCTTAATGCAGGATCCGGGGTAAAATAATCACTGGAAAATTCAAATATCCCTGCTAAATTAACTGACCGGAAACCGTTGCAATCCCATTCAATATAATTTCGTCCATCGGCTGGAAGTATTAGTTTCACCTGCTCGCTGAATGGAATTACACATTCACTTATTAATACGAGCCGTGTAATTCCTGTTACTGATATCCCTGATGGTGTTATCAAAACATTTCGGGCCGCAAACGAGATGGGCCTGGTTGTTCCCGGCAGTTTAACCTGAGTGAATGCGCTGATAATAATTCCATCAGGAGTAAGCCTCGCACTATCAATTGCAATAACTATTTTGGTTCCACTGATAGTTTTCTTTATCCCTACAGGAAGATTTGTTAGATTATTTGAAATTAATTCATCAACAGTTCTGTTTTCCTGCTCCACTTTTGACAATAAAGAAGCGATCCGCTCTTCTTCCTGATTGGTACTTTGTCCAAATACATTCAAAGACAATACAAAACAGAAAAGCAAGACCAACAACCGATCCGATGTTCCAGATACTTTTAGCACAGTTCTGAAAATTTAGCAGCATTACCGAGACGGTAACAAATATAGAATTATTTTATCAATAACTAATAAAGGCAGAGAAAAATGTTGGTTTGGGGAAATGGAGAAATGGCGAAACGGCGCAATGGCACAACGGCGCAAAGTCGCAACGGGAAAACAAGACAAAGTAAATCGCATTATTTCAAAAAAGAGGCTTTAATATCAGTTATCCTTAATGCAGCGAACAGAATATGCATTACCATGCTGAGGGTCTCCTCCTGACATAATGCCGGTAACACTGTTTTGCATACTATTATACCTACCGCCGGTATCCCACCAGCTTCCTGAATATAGAAAGCCTGCGAAAAACCCGGTTCCAAACCGATCGCCTCCCGGCAATGCAGTAAAACCACTTTCGTTTGTAGCACCATTATTCGGACTCTGCCAATGGCTTGTACCAGCTTCTTTAAGCTTGCTGCCTGCCACTGTAAAATCTTCAAGAAAGTAATTTAAATTATTCCAGTCAAAGGTTCCCGGCACATGCCACCCTGCCGGGCAAATATTTCTTGTATCGGTTACAGCATATAAGGTATATAATCTGCCATAAGTTGAAACGTAGCTTTCATTTCCATTATAAGCCCACTGATATTTTGGCGTATCTTCACCTGAAATATCCAAAGTTGCAGGGCTTGTAGTGCCAATAAGGTCCCCGTTGCTATATTTTGTTGTTTTAAGGTTTTCAGTAAACCAGATCTGAGTCCCGATTTTAACTGAATTGTATGTATTTCCGTCAATATCGGTAACCTGGGGACCAGGAAGATTAAACAAACTGATAAAAGAAACTTCATTGCCATAGCCTGTACCTGCACTGTTTGTTGCATAAGCTCTTACATAATATGTTATATTTGAGTTGAACCCTGTTATAGTACTGTAAATATTAGTACTGCTTATGTCAGTGGAAGTCTTATTATTACTTGTTGTCGGATTTGGTGATGAACCCCAGCATACACCACAGGCAGTTATAGCGCCTCCCCCATTACCTGTAATATAACCTGTGCTTTGCGTTGTAGTCTGAAATACAGAATAAACTCCCTGGGTTGTAACAAGAGGTATAAGGACTGGACTTGTTGTGAAGCTTATCTCATTCCCATAAGCTGTCCCCACAATATTTGTTGCATAAGCTCTTACATAATACTTTGTACCGGCGGTTAATCCGCTTACTGAACTGGAGAATGTCCTGGTTCCGGTACCTTCGAGGGTCTTCATATTAAGAATTGTTGGGTTTTCCGATGTGTTCCAGCAGATCCCGCGGGCTGTTATGGGTGCTCCGCTATCGTTTATATTTTCTCCGCCACTTATTGCATAAGTCTGTGTACTTCCTGTGATAGCTGTTGTTGTCAAAAGTGGCAAGGTTGCCGGATCGGTGGTAAAACTTATTTCATTTCCATAGCCAACTCCCAGGTAAGTTTTGGCAAATGCCCTTAAATAATAAAGTGTACCTCCGGCTAATCCGGTTACTGAACAAGAAAACTCACCGGTTCCTGTGCCACTTATTGTAATATTATCATATATAGTTGGATTTGGATTTTTACTCCAGCATACCCCGCGTTGAGGCAGGGCAATTCCTCCGTCAGTTACAACAATTCCCCCGCTTATTGCAGAAGTATTTGTAATACCGGAAACTTCGGCAGTTGTTACTGTTGGCGCTGTGTTTTTCGTGCACCTCACCGAATATCCTTCGCTGGCATAGTTACTACCTTTGAAAGCTATAGTGCTGCCACCAACCAGGTAACGATATAAAGCATAAGTCGGATCATCTTCAGTTGAGGACCACCAGTAGCTTCCGTCGCTGAACCCGAGGAAAGTACCATCTGACATTCGATAGCCTGCGGGAATAGCTGTAAAACCACTCTGGTTATCATTCACCCCATTTTGTAAATACCAACGAGTAGTACCAGCTTCTTTCATTTTACCGCCAGCAACCGGGGAACCTCCAAGATATGCTACAAGTGTTGTCCATTCTGCATCTGCAGGAACATGCCAGCCTGTGGGACAAATTTTCCGGTTGTCGGTTGCTTCATACCATGTGTATAATCTGCCACGAATATATGTTTCGTTTTCATTGCCATCATAAGTCCATTGGTATTTGGGAGCGCTTTCACCCGATATGTTTAATGTTACCGGATTGGTAGTCATTACTGTTTCTCCATTCTGGTATCTCGTTGTTCTCAGATTTTCAGCCATCCATGTCTGATCGCCGATTACAACTGTTTTATACTCGTTACCTTCATAGTCAGAAACAATACTATAAAGAATTCCAGGCATGTAAACGAACTCGTACTTCGAAGTTTTGAAAGAAAGTTCATTGCCATACGCTGTACCAATTCCGTTAGTGGCAAAAGCCCGTAAGTAATAAGTGGTATTTGTAAGTAGCCCCGACATAGGACTTATATATTCACCAGTTTCACCAACAGCATATGATACAAAATCAGTTATAACCGGATGTTGTGATGTGCTCCAGCAAACTCCGCGTGCATTGATAGCAGATGCACCATCGCTGGTAACATTTCCTCCGCTTGCTGCAGTTGTTTGAGCTATTCCGGAAACTGATGTGGTAATCAGTAAAGGTATTGATGGTGGATTTGTTGTAAAACTATTTTCAGAAGAATAAGCAGTTCCTGCAGTATTGGTTGCGTAAGCCCTGAAATAATATTTTGTGCCGGCTGCCAGTCCCGTCAGTGAACACGAATAAGTCCCGGTTCCATTGCCGTTTGTGATTTTACTGTTTTCCACTGATGCATTAACAGATGTATTCCAGCACACGCCTCTGGCTGTAACAGCTGCTCCACCATCATTAGGGATATTACAATTTATTATCGCGGTGCTTTGCGTCACAGAACCCCATGAGATTAACCGGACTTCCGGAATCGTAGCCAGTCCTGAAGTAAAACTTACCTCACTTCCATAAGAAGTTCCAACTCCATTAGTCGCATAAGCTCTTACATAATAAACGGTTCCTAAAGTCAGTCCAGTCATTGAAACGGTAAAAGGTGTGCTTCCTGCTCCGAATAGGATTTTAGTGTCTAATAAGATAGTTGGACCTGATGTTGTACTCCAGCAGATACCTCTGGCAGTTATTGGTACACCACCATCTGAGCTTACTGAACCTCCGCAGATAGCAGTTGTTTGCGTTATTGAGGTAACTGCTTCGGTTTTGACAACAGGTGCTAAAGCAGAATTTGTAGTAAAACTTATTTCATTACCGTAGGATGTTCCAACACTGTTTACAGCATATGATCTGATGTAATATTTTGTACCAACTAATAATCCGGGGATCGAACATGTAAATAAACCTGTGCCTGTTCCGCTATTAGCTTTGGTACTTAATAAAACCGTAGGATGTTCCAGCACGCTCCAGCAAATTCCTCGTTCTGTTACAGGGCTCCCGTTGTCATTGGTAACATTCCCTCCGGAAACAGCTCCTGTTTGTGTTATTGAAGAAATTTCTGATGTAGTTAAATCAGGTACAGCAAGCTTAAGGGTAGTAAATGAGATTTCCTCTCCATATCCTGTCCCCACACTATTGGTTATATATGCCCTCACGTAGTATTTTGTATCAGGAGTCAGACCGGAAAGAGCAGATTTGAAAATAACTCCCTCACCGGACCCTCGATTGGAATTGACCGAAATAACCGGGTCGGGAGAAGTGCTCCAACAGACACCTTTAGATAAAATACTTGTTCCTCCATCATCTGTTATGGTACCTCCTGAAGATGCAATTGTATAAGATATTTCAGATATTTCTGCTGTTGTGACAGCCGGAAGTGTTGGCTTTTTCTTACATGAATAAAACAGGAAAAAGGAAAAAATCAAAAAAGTTAAGGCTGAAAATCTAATTGCTTTTTTCATATAGCACCATTTTAAGTCAGACATAATCAAAACACCAGACACTATAAAATTAGAAATTGTTTTATTGAAATGCAACACTTATTTCAAATATAAGATAGACTTAGTTAGAAGTCGGATGTTATTTATTATTGATACCAAGCTGAAAACAGAGAGCTTCAATTATTTCAATCTGTACTACTTTAGATGAAATCTGACCATATTTCTTTAATAATTTATTACAGGATCAAGATTTGCCCTCCAAATACTCCATTTGGTAAACTTCATAATACCTCACTATCGGAAATTTCAAAGTCAGAAGAGATTTCAATAATATCGGAAAGAAAAATGGGATCTGTTGATGCTTTTTTAAGCATTTCTATTTTAGCATCTCTGTTCTCGTCAATATCTTCAATAATAACCCTCACCCTTTTTCTGGATTTGAACCTTTCCGGCAGATTAATTACAAGTTGGTTATTGCCCTGAACATTATATCTCTTTTCAAATGTCATTTTTATTTTCTTGTAAAAATACAAAATATAAGGTAGAATTTCCTTCTAATGAAGCAGTAAAACCTTCTAAGAATATTATCAGTCAGTTCCAGTCTGCAGTCGGTAAGCAACCATTTCTTTGTTGTTGCGGACTACCAGGATATTGCCGGCCAGTGCAGGGTGGTTCCAGGTTCTGTCTTTCAGAGCCTTTATCCTCGCCAATTCTCTAAACCTGCCGGGAGTAGCCTCTGCCATTACCAGCTCACCCTTCTCGGTAAGTATGAGTAGCTGATCCTGATCAGCAAGAAGAATAGAAAATCCTCGGTAAGGAGCTCCTCTCCACCTGAGTGCTCCATCTTTAAGGTCGAGACAGGCAATAGCAGCGCCATCATAGCCGTAAGCATGACCTTTATGAATAATGAAGTCGTTGAAATTCTGCTTCATGGCGGCTGATGTCCAGAGTTGTTTCGCTGTCCATTCTCCATTTGTATGCGATACTGTAACGCGACTTATGCCTTTTGCTTCTCCTTCAAAAAGAAAATCTCCTCCTTCAATTAATGCCGGCTGTAAAATCCTGTCCATAACCGGCCATGCATATTGCCAGAGTTGTTTTCCATCAAGCGGATCAACACTTACAGCACCCGCCTGACTCATCAGGATGATCTGGGGCACACTGTCGATTGTTACCAGATGAGGGGAACTGTAGCCGTTACCTCCGTCCGATCCTGTCCACCTGAATTTCCCATTGGCTGCATCGTACCCTGCTGGTTTACCTGAAAGTGAAACAACTACAATATCATTTACTACCATAGGGGAACCAGTGAAACCCCAGGTCAGTACTTTTACATCATTGTCGGAAGCTGCGTTGCGCGACCATATAACTAACCCGGTGCGTTCATCGAGTACGTTCAGAATACCTGTTCCTCCTAAGGTGTAAACACGACCATTATATAAGGTAGGCGTTGAACGGGGACCGGCCCCTGCATGAGAATCCCAGAAACGGGCTTTATCGCCGTGTTTCCACACCAGTTCGCCGGTATTAATATCGTAGCAGGTAACCATCTCGTATTCCCCCCGCTGCTCCTGAGTAAATAGCAAAGAACCATGTATGGCAAACGATGAGCAGCCGGGTCCAACAGGTCGGCGCCACATCTCAACAGGTGGCGATTTAGTCCAGTCAGATCCGATTTTGGTGCCATGAACTATATCATCGCGGTTAATTCCACGAAAGCCGGGCCATTCGGGTTCTTTAGACAGAGAAACAGAATCGGCCGGCATAGACTTCAGCTTATCGTCAACATGCGCAAGCATTCGTTCCTCACTCGATTTAGCCCACCTCCATACGATATCCTGATGGGCTTCCGCATTCATCCCATCGGTACGCAGGAATGCCCATATCCCGGATGCAAGAATAATTGTGGCTGCCATTGTTGCCCGTCTCTTCAACGTTGTGAGATTGCGGCTGCCAACAGCCCAAAATATAAACGCGAGGCTCAGAACAGGGATTGAGTACACTGTGAACATCAAACCCATCATCGAAGTTGCAATAGACTTATCGAGGAATTGCTTTGTTATCAGCAGCAATCCAACCATCAGAACAACAGCGCTCCAACGATCAAAACGCGGGGCCCTGCTGAAAAAAGCCCACCAGACAACAACAGCCAACCCGCCGAGGAGTCCGCCAAACACCCCGATTTTAGTAACAGTATCACCGTGAACAAAGGAAGGGATAGCAAACCAGAGCAGCCACTGGATTATTACGATTATCACACCAGGCATTAGCCTCAGGGGTTTCTGTTGAATTGGTTCCATATTATATTTGTATAGATTCGAACTAATAGTTTAAAAATATCCGGACAAAACAGTCAGAATTTTCAGAATGTTAAGTTTATCCATTACGAAATTATAATTAATCGTTCAAAACCAGGTTTTTGGGTAATGAAAATGAGAAAGTACTTCCCTTTTCAACTTCACTATCTACATGTATTGTGCCGCCAAGTCTCTCGATTAGTTCTTTACAGATTGCGAGACCCAGCCCGGTACCTTTTTCATTATTGGTACCATAACGTGTGGGGTTAATAATATCAGCAAACAGATTTCTTTTTATTTCTTCTGTCATCCCAATACCATTGTCGGAAACATGTACCTCAATGAAACCCTCCGTTTCGTTAGTAAGTATAATTATCGTTCCCCCCGGTTTTGTGAATTTTATTGCATTTGCCAAAATATTACGGAGTACAGTATTCACAATGTTTTCGTCGGTAACAAGAGGATATGATACCGGCTGCAGATATTTCAAGGCAATCTTTTTCTCTTCAGCCTGCATTATTACAAGGTTAACAGCATCGTGTATTATAGCATCCAGATCGGTTTTTACCAGTTGGATTTTCGTTTGTCCGGTTTGCGATTTGGCCCAGTTCAATATGTTTTCAAGTAGTTTCAAAGTGCTTTCGCCGGCCTTATGAATCTCATTTACCATTTTTGCGATTACATCTGTGGTATATTCGTGAATATTCTCTTTTAATAATTCAGAATATCCGAGAATTGAAGAGAACGGACTTCTTAAATCGTGCCCCAGTATTGAAAACAGTTTATCCTTAATGGCATTGAGCTCTTTTAGTTCCGACAGATATTTGCGTTCCATTTCCTGCGCAGCTATTTTATCGCTGATATCACGTGTAATACTAATTATGTGAGGAATTCCCTTCAGTATCATTTTCTTCGCAGAGAATAATCCAGTGAATACCATTCCGTCCTTTCGCTTAAATAGGCCTTCCTGGTTCTCACAAAAACCATTCTCACTGATTATTTTCATAATGGCATTTCTTTCATCGGGATTGGCCCAGATATTGAAATTGGGAACTGAGTTATCAATCATTTCCGTTTTTGTATAACCGGTTAATTTGGTAAATCCATCGTTACAATCGAAAAAAAGACCATCGTTTAGCCGTGTGATCAGAGCAGCGTCGGGGCTGGTATTAAAAATCAGTTCAAACTGCTTTCTCAACTCGACATTTTCCGAATTCAGCTTTTGATTTAATAAAACAATAAAACCGAACGTCCACAGGAAACCAACTATTACTGCATCAATATATTGACAGAGGTTGAAAAATGTAGGAGCAAAACTATCAACATCGGGATTACCGAAAAATATCAGAGCCGACCGGTAAGCAAAAATTAAACCATGCACGACAAATACTGCAATTATAAAATTTGCTGTAGCGGAAATTGATTTGGTCCTGTTCTTTATTAAAACAGCTGCATTTAAAAACCCGACAAAAGAGAGAGAGACATTAAAAACGACAGTGTGTATTTTAATATCATCAACTATAAGGCTATAGAACAGATGCAATATAAAAAAAACAGAGAAAAAGGGGATTATCAGTTTAAAATTGATCTTCTTATTAAAGAAGCGGGTTAACCCAAAATAAATAAAAATTGTTCCCGCAAGTAATATCACATCCTGAACGAGAATAATAGCAGGTGTCAGTATTGGATTCAATCTCAGGAGGATAAGAATAAATCCGACCAGTTCGGCAATGGTCCACATAAGCCACCATCTTACTCCCGGCAAATCCTTATTGGTCAGGTATTGGTGCAAGAACACCAGAAACTGCATCAGATGAGACAGCCCGGCAAATAAAATGAGTGTTTTAACATCTATAACCATAACCAATTAAAAGATAAAAGATAAAAGATAAAAGACAAAAGTAAAAAGTAGTTAGCTCTATTTCTCTTTTGTAAAGAGGAAAACTCCACCGCCTTGTTTCAGTGTCATTTCGCTTTTAGCAGGGTTAAACTCCATAACTACACCAGCCTGGTCGAATTTAAAATTGTCTTTCCCTGAAGCTTCAAGGGGGAACGATGACTGTCCCGTAGCCTGTGCTGTGAGTATTCCATTATTATTAGTTACTGTGATTTTCAAAGGAAGCTGGGTACTTGAATATATCCCCAGATATTTAGCAATCTCTTCTGGTTTAATGTCGATTGCTGTAAACTCTGGTATTTTATAAGCTTTATTAAAATATATACTCAGAACTCCGATCAGGATACTATTCATAGGATATGCCACTCCATTGGTGCAGTAGGCTATTGACAAACTATCTTCAGGAAAATATGCGAGGTTCGATGCGAAGCCATCTATGCCGCCATTGTGCCCATACCCTTTTTTTGTATAGAACGGGATCTGGAACATACCCATCCCCATACCGTCTTTTATAGTCTTCATCTTTGTGAGACTCTTCTCCGACACAAGCTTCAGGCCAAATAACGCTTCGATAAATTTTGTAAGATCGACTGGTGTTGATATAATGGCCCCTGCTCCTCCCGGTATGCTCATGTCGGTCTCGGGCTGAAGTTTCCAGCCTCCATTGTAGCTATACGAAAAAGATTCGTTTTCGGCGATATTTGTCCTTTTACCGTAGTATGTATTCTTTAATCCGATTTTTGAAGTGATCCTCTTCTCCAGATTCTGCGAATAGGTCTGACCTGTGATGTTCTCAACAATATAACCCAGGATAATAAAGTTTGTATTGCTATAGGCTGTCTTCTCATCGGGTTGAAAATCAATCTTATTTTTAGAAATAATTTCTAGCATCTCACCCTGTGTTTTTGACTTGGTCATGTATGTCATGTACTCAGGATCATCGGTTATGTTGTGCAGTCCGCTACGATGATAAAGTAAATTTCCGATTGTTATCTGTTTCGCATTAGGGATACCGGGGAAATACTTATCAAGTGTTGAGGCGAGGGTTATTTTACCTTCCTCGATCATCTGGAAGATCATTGTTGCCGTAAACATTTTTGAGATTGAACCTATTCTGAATTTCGTATCAGGAGTAGAAGGTTTTTTCTCCTTATCAGAAAGAAAACTGTAGCCGATTGCTTTGGTGTAAAGCACTTTGCCGTTTTTTGAAAGTGTCACACTTCCCATAGCTTTGTTCTTTTCAGCAAGAATATTGAAAAGACTGTCGAGTTTTTGCTTGTTAACGCTTTGCGAATAAACTATACTGCAGGAAAATACAGAGAAAAGAATTAAAAGTTTAATAGATTTCATATATACTGATTTAGAATTTAAAGTTACAGAATCAACTTGAATTAAATAAAGTCTCGATAAGTTTTTAATTTTTTAGTTACACTGAGGAAATCAGGAGTCGTCATAGAGGATCACAGAGAGAAGAAAATAATGTAATAACTGATAATTACAAAAAAACTATATTTGTATATGTGAAAAAGATCCGATTAACCTGGAACTTTGAACCAGGAACCCGGAACATTGAACTTTAACCTTATTTTATATGGACAGTCAGACAATAGTCAGTATTCGTAACCTGAAGAAGAGCTATGGCACAAAAGAGGTTCTTAAAGGGATTAACCTTGAAATAACATCGGGTCAGATAATAGGATATATTGGTCCAAACGGTGCTGGAAAATCAACTACCGTGAAGATCCTTTGCGGACTTATAAGTGAATTTGACGGTGAGGTTGAGATCTTCGGGAAACTACTGGGGAGCAAGACCCTTGAAATAAAGAAACAGATTGGGTATATCCCGGAAAATGCAGTTTTGTATGAAGCGCTGACACCAATGGAATTCATGGAGTTTATTGGTGAGATGCGTGGACTGAATTCTGAACAAACCCGCAGGAAAGCGGAAGCCCTCATGAGTATTTTCGAGATGAAGCCGAATATTAACCAGCGGATAGCCACCTTCTCGAAGGGGATGCGGCAGAAGGTCCTTATATGCTCTAGTTTACTGCACAATCCTGATCTTATTTTTATGGATGAACCTCTTTCCGGGCTCGATGCCAATTCAGTAATAATGGTGAAAGAGATGCTTATCCATCTTGCACGTGAAGGAAAGACCATATTCTACAGCTCACATATAATGGATGTCGTAGAGAAGATCTCAGATCGCATCATACTTATTGATCAGGGAAACGTTATTGCAGACGGGTCGTTTACCGAACTCAGCAAGATTTCAAACGATGCAAACCTTGAAAAGATGTTCACCAGGCTGACAGGGAACACAAATCACGAAGAGAAGGCAGAGGCATTCATTAACGCATTTGAAAAGTAAGCGCTATGATCCGTTTCATCCTTTCACTTTTCATTCCGTTCAGGTGGTTCATCGAAAAAATGGGCGCCGACTATAACCAGTTCATCAGAATCCTTGAACTAAAACTTACCCTTGACAACAGGCGGGTAAATCCTATGTCAAAAAAGGCAAAGAACGATCAGCGAAACATGTTGTTGACACAGTCTGTTACCATGATATTTCTAGGGGTATTCTTTGGGATCTTCCTCTCGATGATCAAATCGCCTTTTACATTTTACTATCTGTCGCACACATTTTTAATGGGTATGATGGCTATGACTATCATTTCCGAATTTACCACCATTATCTTCGATACCAGTGAAAATGTTATCATACAACCTCTTCCAATTAAGGGAAATACGATAAGTCTTGCAAGGAACGCTCATGTATTTATATACCTTGCTCTGATGGCTTTCAACCTCTCGGTGGTTTCGATAATTATTGCAATTGTAAAGTTCGGAATGTTGTCAGGACTGGTATTTATCGTTACCATTTTTCTGAATGTATTGTTCACCCTGTTCCTGGCGAATATTATGTATCTGGGAATCTTAAGGCTTGCCACAGGAGAACAACTAAAAAACCTTTTGATGTATTTTCAGGTTGCAATTGCAATACTGTTTATGGCAGCTTACCAGTTCGGCATAAAGATGATCGACAAAAGCAATATTATGAACATGGTGCTGCCGGTTCACTGGTATACTTTTCTTGTTCCTCCTGCATTTTTTTCGGGATTCATTGATGGTGTTACTGTTCGCCAAAATGGACTGCAAGACTTTATTTTTATTGCTGAAGCGCTTTTACTGCCTTTCGTTGCAATTTTTCTGACAGGAAAATATCTAACCCCCGTCTTTAACAGGAAACTGATGGACCTTGAACAGGGAGACCGCATGTCGAAAGTAAGAATCGAAAAATCGCATCAAAGTCTTTGGTTCAGACTGATGTCGTCACTTTTTGCCTATGGGAAGGAGGAGAAAGCAGCATTTAAACTTATGTGGAAGATGACCGGACGTGAACGACTGTTCAAACAGACAGTACTCCCTTCGTTCGGATATATAGTAATAATAATAGTTCTGCCATTCTTTAACAAACCAGGCAGTTTAAGTGACATGGCAAAGAGCGACCGATATCTCTTTATCCTTTATGCATTCATATTAATTGCATCGTCACTTCCCGGGGCTATACTTATCGGGACAAACCAGCATGCTTCATGGGTTTTCAAATCGTTACCCATGCAGTCGCCGTCAGTATTTTTCAAAGGAAGCATCAAAGCTGCATTCTCGAAGTTCTTTATGCCGTTTTATATTTTAGTTACAGCCGTGGTCTGTTATGTATGGGGGATCAGAGTGCTGCCCGATGCATTAATTGCTTTCCTTGTGATCTATCTGTTCGCCATTCTGATGTATTATTTTCAGAACCCGATTTTCCCATTTGCATCCGAAAAATCAGCAGTACAGGGCGGAAGTGCGTCGATAAAGGTATTTGGGCTGCTGTCCGTTGCTGCAGCTTTAGGATTTCTTCATAAGTTCCTGCTGCACTGGTTCGCCTACTCAAATCTGATGCTGATTCCTTTTTATGTCGCGATAATCTTATATGTGAACAATGTCATGGTTCCGGGTAAAATTTCATGGAAAGAGGTTGACAGGGTGAATACGTACTGAGGTTGAGGTTAAGATTAAGGTTGAGGTTGAGCTTGAGGTTGCAAATTGAGCAAATTCTCTAAACTTGAAATACTCTATAAAAACCGTCATGTCTGATGTCTGATCAAAACAATGTTTCTTCTCCGGAAATGCTTGATTTTTTAAAATCTCCGGTGAAGGATATGCCTGCCATATCTTCTTTAAAAAAGAAACTTTCAATATTCATTCCTCTGTTTCTCCTGGAGATTGTGATTGCAATATTTTGCGGGGGGATTATTAGCCAATTGACAAATGGCTTACACCTGATGGAAGGTAATAAACTGGAACATTTCTTTAGTGATTATCCTGTTTGGGTTGTTTTTATTTATGTTGCATTAGCCGGACCAATGCTTGAAGAATTGCTCTTCAGACTGTCACTTCGCCTTAATGAAAAGTATGTACAACTCAACGTTGTTCTGATGCTAACCGGATTAATGTTTATTTTAGTATCTTCAATTAAAATTTTCATTATCCAGGTTTCTCTAATTACTATCGAAATAATACTTTTATCAATCTATTTTGCCGGTAAAGAACTATTTAACAAGTACATAATTAGTATCTGGAGTAGGAAGTTTATCTGGGTTTTTTATGCATCTGCTGCAATTTTTGGAATGTTACATATCTCCAATTACAGCCCGAAGCTTATTACGTTTTTGCTAATGCCAATTCTGGTACTTCCGCAGTTCATTGTAGGATTATTTTGCGGATACATAAGAATTCGTCTTGGGTTTTTCTGGGGTTACTTTTTTCATGCCTCACATAACTTTGTTTTCATTATTCCATTTCTGATTACTTCAAAATAAAGAAAATGTTCCTTAATAACATCAGTTTTTGAAATCCATTAAACGCAGAGATCCGCAAAGAAGTGCAGAGAACCGCAGAGAAAATCAAGATGTTTCACTCTGCGCACTCTGCGTTTTTCCTTTGCGGCTCTCTGCGGTTAAATTAGCTTATTGAACAATAGAATAACGAACCATTGAATTAAGAATTGCGAACTTTTGTCCCCGCCGAAGCGGGGTCTTCGCTACGCTTCGACTTGTGACTTTTGTCTTTTGTCTTCTTATTTGTCTTTTGCCATTTTCAATGCACTGGTAGTAGTAAAGTATTTCGTTATCATATTCGGTACTTCCCACTCAGGCAATTTGCCATCCTTTAAATATTTCAGGAAATCAGCTGTGACCTGACCAAAATGCTCTTCGTGAGTAATTCTGTATTTCGCAGGAACATTGATTTTAAGGGTGGTCTTATTCACAGACTCAATCTGAATGCTGTCATAAGGCAAGGTTCCGATAACTTCTTTTAGTTTAGCTGTGAAATCATTCAATGCCAATCCCTTCACATTTTCAATATAGAGTGTTGGCAGGAATTTCTCATCAGCTCCCTGCTTAATGATGAGATCACATTTCGTTCCATGCATAACTGAATAGTGGGTATCACCGCCTCCGGGAGGTGCCTGATACTTCCATTCAACGGACACTTTTGCAAAAACTCCTTTTATCTGATATACCATTTCGCCGTTTGAGAAGACATTCAGTTTCCCGTCTTTTACATCTTTCTGAAGATAATCGGGAAAATTATCAAAACCTGTTACCCCCTTAAATTCATCCTTTGAAATAAATGTGGGCCATCTCTTTGCTGAAATCATGTTTATATCAGCTGTGCTTAGAATCTGTTCAGGGAAACATTCCCACTGTACAAGATCGACAAGATGTGTTGTTACATCGACAATTCCTTCACCCTGCTGCTGTACATCAAAAAACCATGCCGGACGAAGAAGCGATGTTCCTGAAACAATCTTTGAGAAATGATGAACACTGATCTTGGTAACAGCCGGTTCATCTTTGGTCCCTGAAGTAAGAGTACCAAATATTTCAGGTTTTTGAGACAGAAGTTTCTGAAGAATGGTGGTCACTTCATGCCGTTCTGTCATAATGTCGTACAGCAACACCCTTTTTTCTTTTGCAGTAACAAACGCTGCCTGCAGAGCCGGAAAATCTTCCGGAGAAATGATCATTGGCTTATCGGCAAGAACATTAAGTCCGGCATTTATTGATTTGGTAATATATTCTGCTTTTTTCTTATTATTCCCCGAAAGGACAACAACATTACCTGCTTTTTCGGAGATCATTTTCTCAAAAAAGTCGGGACCCGTATAAGCTATCTCATTCCAGGATGTAGGATTTACAGCTCTGGTATTATAAGAAGTGATCCTTCCCAAGTGCTGCTTATAATCAGGGCTTTCAGGAGCATAGACATGAACGTCGGGTGAAACCTGATCGTACATCGATTTTTGAACCAGGGCAGCATGGAAATGGCCCGGATCGACAGTGATTAATTTTACCGGATAAGTTTTTTCCATAGGTGCATTTGTTTTAGCTGATTCTTTTGATCCGCCTGATCCGCAGGAGGTAAGTAACAGTGCAGAAAGAAGAAATAAAATAGTTTTTTTCATTGTTCTCTGATTTATTTTCTTTATGATTATAAAATATTATGCAAAATTATGTTTATCAATTAATTACCCCCTACCCAACCCCCGCCGAAGCGGGGCAGGCTTTCCCCCAAGGGGGAAGAAGTATATCATTTACTCACATTTTTTACGACAGGAGGGTATGCAAAATCATTCCATATCCTGTCGGCTACTGTCTTGTCAATTTTACCGTCGTAGATCAGTATCCTGTATTTCAGCCTGTAAATGTTACCCGGATTAAGCGCCCAGTCAGTAAACCTGGTTGGACAGAACTCAAAGTAAACATCTCCTGTGCCATTCTGTGATTCAGGCCAGACACGCATTGGCTCAGGATGCGCCCTGTTAGCAGGATGTGAGAAAAACGTAATACCCGATTGACCCTTATCTTTGAAAGCCCCGTTCACATCTGCCCATCTCGCGTGTGAACCGTCGGCAGTTTTTCTTGTCCTGCCTTCAGAAGTGAGAACGGTACTGTTGTCCTTGTTCCATTCAGCAGTGGCCCGTATTCCAATACCACCTGCATATCTGTACGCTTCAAAGGTAATTGTGGAATCACCTGCAACAGAAAGAAACGTGGAAAGGTCAACTAACCAGGCTTTAATACCGGCAACGGGTTCAACATTCCATGCTCTTACATCCCAGACTTCATTCATAGTCAGCTCTTCAGGCTTCTTCCCCTGGAAATCGATATGTTCCTGGCGAACAGAAAAACCTCCGTAAACCGGACCGTTCACTGTTGAGTTAATTCCGGCAAACCTTACAGTTCCCTGTTTCGACCCTAAGTTCCAGAAGTCAGTGACATGATTACGAATCTTAACTTTTGTCCATGGATTCCAGATCCCAAAATGATGATAATGGTCGGGAGCATCAATCCTGGTGAGTACATTGCCTGATGGGGTCATAACAGGATGTAAGAAACCGCTTCTTTTATAGGCTGTATCAACTTTTGCAGGCGGATAATGAACTGCGGTCTGATAATTAAGGATCTCGGTACCATTGTTTCTAAGGATGATGCCGGTCTTATTAACTTCAGCAGTTATCTTATTATCGAAATGATGGTTTGTATTTTTATAAAGAAAGTATTCCCTTGCTTTTCCTGCAGGTGTGGTGCCATCGAGGATAAACCATAACTGCGAAACATAGCCGGGTTCAATCTGGAATGGCTTTTCCACCATTTTTCCGCTCACTTTTTCAACAAGCTGATATGAGAGTGAATCTACAATTGTGATTCCATCAAGACTAAAACTTACCGGGGTGTTTATTCTTTCGAAGTTCCCAGCTTCAACTTTTATATGAAAAATCTCAGTGCTCTGGCAAAGAGCTACAAAACCAATTGCTGAAAAGAAAAACAGGAAAAGAAATATTTTCTTCATTACCTTTTATTTAGAATACTTTTTAACTGAATTAATAAATGCACTGATATTGGCACTCTTAACATCCTGAGGCATTCCTCCTCCGACAGACCAGATAATCCTATTAAAGTCTTTAATCTCACCAAAACATTTTTTCACTGCGACATCAACCTGTTCAGGAGTACCTGCAGCCATTACATCTCTCGGAGGAACATTGCCAACCAGCACTGCTTCAGGTCCTGCAAGTTCCCTTATCTCACCCATTGAGTGATTAAATGAAAAGTTAAACATGTTAACACCCATTTCTTTCAGGTTCTTAGCCGTAATTAAACCCTCGGCATCGTTATGAAGGAAGCGTACCTTTACCCCAGTGCAGTCGAATATTCTTTTAAAATACGGAAGAACAAATTCCTGAAAATCATATTCGCCAACAAATCCAATTAAGTCATCAAGTATCAGAACTCCGTCGATTGATGGGAAGCATTCTTTCTGCCATGACAGCCAGTCGCAGATAAAATCCGTAATCTTTTTCAGTAGTCTGTGTGAACCCTCCGGATCCATAGCAAGAGCCATCATGAATTCGGTGGTACCCATCATAAAACTTGCAATATTTAGTGGCCCACGGGCAATTGCAAACCTGATCTGATGATCCGCTTCATTGATTGCTTTCTGATTATTTTTCAGCCTGTTTATCATGAATGGCAATAATCCGTCAGTCTTGACATTTGGCTGGGGAAGTGAGTCGGCACCCTCAATACCAGTAAGAATTTTTTCGGCATGAGGGAGACTCTTCTCCAGAAAAATCATCCTCGAACCAAATGCCGAAGGCTCTGTACACATACCGTACTCCGACCAGAAGGAAGGGAGAAACCACACATCGGGAAATGAGTTTATCGCTTTCAGATTTGCTTTCATCCAATACTCATCTGAAGCATAGTAATCAATATTCGATATCCCATACCATCCTGGTAACCATGGACTGTCAATAATAAATCCTACAGGCTGATAACTGAGTTTTTTGCCGTCAATCATATCAACCAGGCCATTCCATGAAGAATTTCTCATAATTAAAAAATAGGTTAAATCAGGTTTTTGAAGACCTAAATTTAATATTTTTTTTACTCCTTCAGCGATTCAGTACGGTATGAATCAACCGGATCGCAGGTGCAGACAAGGTTACGATCACCATAACCATCATCTATTCTCCCTACCGAAGGCCAGAACTTATTTTCAATCACCCATTTAAGAGGGAAAGCAGCCTTCTGCCGATTGTACTTATGCGTCCATTCATCTGCTGTCAGAACTTTAACAGTATGAGGTGCGTTATGCAAAACATTGTCCTCCTTATCAGCTTTACCCTCCTTTATTTCCTGCATCTCATTCCAGATTGATTTCAGGGCACTTATAAATTTATCGAGTTCCTGAAGTGACTCCGATTCAGTTGGCTCAACCATAAGCGTCCCGTGAACCGGGAAAGAAAGAGTCGGTGCATGGAATCCATAATCCATCAGTCTCTTGGCAATATCGCCCTCTGTAATACCTGTTTCAGCTTTGAAATTTCGGCAATCGAGAATCATCTCATGGGCAACAAATCCTACTGTTCCGGTGTAAAGAGTTTTGAACCACCCTTTCAAAGAGGCTGCTATATAATTTGCGTTAAGAATTGCATATTTTGTTGCAAGGGTTAAACCGAAGGAACCCATCATCATTACATAGGCATGAGAAATTGTAAGTACATGTCCGCTGCCAAAAGGTGCGCCAGCAACGGCAGTGGTACCATGGCTGCCACCGGTTTTTACCAGCGGATGGGATGGGAGAAATTCAGCGAGTTTATCATTGCAGAGTATAGGACCTACTCCGGGACCTCCCCCACCATGAGGTATTGCAAATGTCTTATGAAGGTTAAGATGACAAACATCAGCTCCGATATGTCCCGGATTAGTAAGTCCTACCTGGGCATTCATATTAGCTCCGTCCATATAAACCAAACCACCATTGGCGTGAATGATATCAGACATTTCAATAACTGCCGCTTCAAACACACCATGAGTAGATGGATAAGTGATCATAAAACAGGCAAGGTCAGCTTTGTGTTCTTCTGCCTTTTTCCTTAGATCTTCCACACTGATATTTCCTTTATCATCGCATTCAACTACTACAATATGCATTCCGGCCATAGCGGCACTTGCAGGATTGGTCCCATGTGCTGAAGAAGGAATGAGAGCTATATTTCTGTGCGAGTCACCCCTTGTAAGATGATACTCGCGAATTATCATCAGTCCGGCATACTCGCCCGCCGCACCGGAGTTAGGCTGAAAAGATATTGCCGAAAAACCGGTAATTTCCTTAAGTGCTTCGCCAAGTTCATCCATAACCTGATAATATCCAAGTGCCTGATCTTTTGGCACGAAAGGATGAATATTTCCGAATTCAGGCCAGCTCATAGCAAACATTGAACTTGCCGGATTTAGTTTCATTGTACACGAGCCCAGAGAGATCATGCAATGTGTAAGAGAAAAATCTTTCCTCTCAAGCATTTTAATGTACCGCATCATCTCAGTTTCACTATGATACTTAGTAAAAGTTCCTTCTTTTAAAAATGAAGACTTTCTTATAAATTTATCGTCAAGAACTTTACATTTACAGAAAGAACTTATACGATCGTGTTTCCTGCCGGCAGCTTTGGCGAAAATTTCCACTATAGTATTAATTTCTTTGAAAGTTGTAATCTCATCTGTGCTGATAATCACATAACTATCATCGGGATAAAAGAAATTTATCCCGGCATCAACAGCCAGTTTTCGTATATTCTCAGACGAAATAGCACCTCCCAAGTCGATTTTCAATGTGTCGAAGAATGTAGAATTTACCTGCTTATATCCCAATTCTTTAATGTATAAATTTATTGTGCATGCCGCATTATGAATATGTTGTGAGATGTTCTTTAATCCTTCAGGACCATGGTATTGGGCATACATCCCTGACATTGTAGCAAGAAGCGCCTGTGCCGTACATATATTTGATGTGGCTCTCTCCCTTTTTATATGTTGTTCCCTTGTCTGCAATGCCATCCTTAAAGCACTATTACCCTGTGCATCAACTGATACTCCTATAATTCGACCCGGCATGCTTCTCTTGAGTTCATCTTTCGTTGCAAAGTAACCTGCATGAGGCCCGCCAAAACTCATAGGAAGTCCCATCCTCTGGTTCGAACCTACGACTATATCTGCCCCCCACTCTCCTGGAGGAGTAAGCAGAGCAAGGCTCATCAGATCGGCAGCTACACCTACGAGTAATCCTGCATTATGTGCCATATCGGTAAATGATTTATAATCCCTTATCTGACCTGAAGCAGATGGGTATTGTACGATGGCTCCAAAGAAAGATTCATCAAAACGGGCACCGGTATATTTCCCAAAAATCAACTCTATTCCAAGCGGCCTTGAACGGGTTTTTATCACATCGACTGTCTGCAAAAAAATGTCCTCATCAACAAAAAATTTATTAGCCCCGGCTTTAACAGAAGCTCTTGACCGGGCATTAAACATCATTAACATCGCTTCGGCGGCAGCTGTTGATTCATCGAGCAAAGAAGCATTGGCTATTTCCATGCCTGTAAGTTCCATAATCATCGTCTGATAATTAAGAAGCGCTTCAAGCCTCCCCTGAGAAATTTCAGCCTGGTAAGGTGTGTATGAAGTGTACCATGATGGATTTTCAAGGACATTCCTGATAATAACAGAAAGGGGCGCAATCCCATAATAACCCTGACCGATGAATGAACGGAACATTTTATTTTTCTGTCCAAGTGATTTTATGTGGTTCAGGTATTCGAATTCACTCATAGCCTCAGGTAAGCGGAGTGGTTTTTCGAGCATGATTGATTTTGGCACGGTTTTTTCAATTAACTGATCGAGCGAATTAACACCAATCGTCTTAAGCATCTGAGGTAATTCATGATCGCGGGGACCATTATGACGTGTAACGAACTTATCTTCTGACATATAAAAGAATTTATTTGATAACTAAAAATATTCAGTATTACTTAAATTTTGAAGGGCTAATGATAAGAAATTCCCTGAAATATTTTCAGGACTTATATCATACAAAAAAGGGATTTGATTTCATTTCCCGTTCAATTGAAGTTTCTTGTCCATGTCCTGAATACACAACAGTAGATGGAGGAAGAACAAACAATTTGGTTTTTATACTTTTTATCAGAGTATCATAATTACCACCAGGCAAATCACTCCTTCCTATACTTCCTGCAAACAGAGCATCACCGGTGAATACACAGTTATTTTTTTCGCTGAAAAAAGCCAGACTCCCGGCGGTATGTCCTGGTACCAGTAATGCAACAAGCTCTGTAGTACCAAAAGAGATCACCTGATTGTCTTTTAAAAATCCTGCCGGTTCAGGTGGTTCATTCATTGTCAAACCAAACAGCATAGCGTGTTGAGAAGCGTCTTTTCTGTTCAGTTCATCAAGTTCACATGAGAAGGTTTTTAGCCCATACTTTTCAAGAATGAACCCGTTTCCAAAAATATGATCGAGATGACAATGAGTATTAAGCAGCAGAACCGGTTTGAGATTTTTAGATCCCAAAAGTGCAACAAGTTCGGCACACTCTGCCTCATCGTAACAACCACAGTCAATTATTGCACAATCGCCTGATTTATCTGCGAGAATATAAGTGTTGACATCAATAGGTGAAAAAATAAGCTTATAAATTTCCATATAAATAAATGAATTATTTCTCTTTTACATCTTCTGTCGCCTCCCAATTTTAACCCCCCATCCCCCCAAATGGGGGGCTTTAGCGATCCATTTACTTCGGTCTTCTGTCTTCGATCTTCTGTCTTTACTACCCGTTTACAATTCCTTTAAGCAGAGGTACAAAAACGAAATTACCATGCTCTGAATGCTCGAAGCTTTCTTCTCCTGTCCTTACCACAACTGTCATGACCTGCGAACTACTACTCCCAATTGGAATTACGAGCCTCCCTCCTATTTTTAGCTGCTGAAGCAGTGCCACCGGAATCTCCTGTGCTGCGGCAGTGATAATTATCCCATCATATTGGCCATACTGAGGTTTTCCCTCATATCCGTCGCCATAGAAAAAATCAGCAGAATATCCGAGAGAGGTGAGTGTTCTCTGAGCTTTAATAAATAGCTCCCTGTGCCTTTCTATAGTATAAACCTTTGCCCCCATCTCTGCAAGAATAGCAGCCTGATAGCCCGATCCTGTGCCTATTTCAAGAATTTTATCTCTTTTTTTCACTTTCAGCAGGGACGACTGAACAGCCACTGTGTATGGTTGGGAAATTGTCTGTCCTGATGTAAGAGGAAACGCCTTATCGACATAGGCATGGCTTAGGAATGCCGGATCCATAAAAAGATGCCGGGGGACCATATCAATTGCCCTTAATACATCTTCATCACTGATTCCTTTTAGCCTTAGTTCTGCGACTAGTTTCTTGCGTTTTCCTTTAGCTTCGAAAGTATCTGTCATCTGATATACGGGAGTATAAAAATTTCTCAGTGCAAAAATATAAAAATTGTCAGACAGCTATCCCAATAAACCCAACTCATTTCTTTTTGTATATTTATGCCATGAATTTAGGACCTCGTCAAACCCAACCTGTTAGTAAAACGGTTATTGAATATTTTATCACAATTATTTGCCTGATAGTATTTATCCCTGTTGGACTGTTACTTGCTGTTCTAATCAAGTTATCGGGAAAGGGTCCGGCTATTTATTCTCAGCAACGATCCGGAAGATTCGGGGTTTCTTTTACAATTTATAAGTTCAGGTCAATGTATTTCGGAACTGAGGAGGGGACCCCTCTGCTTTCAGGTAAAGATGATAAAAGGATCACTATATTCGGACGGTTCATGAGAAAACATAAACTCGATGAGATCCCGAATTTTATAAATGTTCTTAAGGGTGAAATGTCGATTGTAGGTCCAAGACCTGAACAACAATATTTTATTGATCAGATAGTGTTAAGAGAACCTCAATATAAGCTGCTTCAAAATCTAAAACCGGGTATAACTTCATGGGGACAGGTGAAGTATGGATATGCTTCAAATGTTGATCAGATGATTGAACGTCTTAATTATGAGCTTTATTATCTGAAAAACAGGTCGTTATGGTTTGATATGAAAATTATCTTTTATACAATCAGGATAATTTTTAAGGGGGAAGGAATCTGAGGTGTGAGGTGTGAGGTGTGAGGGGTGGGGCACGGGGCTCAGAGTTAAAGTCTTCCGGCATCTACTTCTCTGATAATTAGTTCGATAAGAGCATCATCTCCATAGGCATCATACTCATCTTTAAGGTTAGTGCCAAAAAGTCGGGCGATACCCTGCCAGAAAGCAGCGGTTAATTTGCCTCTGTATTCGCGGATAAGAACATATGATGTATTCTGTGTTTCCCTGTCAATCAGTTTTATAAGAAGCCTTCCCTGTGTAATTGTCATTTGCGAAATATCATCTTCATACTCAGCAAAAACATCTTTTTCTACGGTTTTGATATAGTCTTTCCGCTTCTTTTCATCAGTAATATTATTTAATTCATCATTTACCTGGCTCAGTCTTAACCTTACCATTATTGCATAAGGATATACCCTTTTGATATTATAAACCAGCCTGTCATATTTCCGAAGATCGCTTTTCTTTTCAGTTTTTGGAGGTGCCATAATTGTAACCTCTTTTATTTCAACTTCAGGCATGGTTATTCCATCTCGCTTTACTTTCTGCAAAAGATAAAATTTATCAGGCAAAGAATCATTCTTATGCTTCAATGAGTCGGTCTGTCCTGACATTACAGGAATAAGGAGAAAAATTAACAATATGACAGATATCAGTCTCACAAAAATAATCTTTTTGCAAAGGTATCAAATTATGGGCCAGAACCGGTTAAAGTGATAAAGGCTATTTTTGAGGAATGAGGGGGAGATAGGGAGAATGGGAGAATGGGAGACGAATAGACGAAGGGACTTAGAGACGAAGGGACTTAGGGAATAAGAGAAAGGGAGAATGGGAGAATGGGAGAATGGGAGAATGGGAGAATGGGAGAATGGGAGAGGTTCAACCAGAGGCTAAAGGGAAGTTTAGTCTATAAATTTTTTAATTACGGTAATAAAATCTTTAACCTGATCAACCAAAGGTAAAACCATTGTCTCATCAAAGTCGAAAAGATCACCGTAGTCTCATTTTTGCCTATAATCAAATAATTTTGAGAAAAGCCTGCCATACTTTTTGTCAATCTTGCCGGTTTTAATAAACTCATTACTGAAGCGGTTTCTTGCACCATCATGGGTTCTGGTCTCAATTCCATTTTTCAACAACAATGCAATTACTGCATAGAAACATGAGTAATAGAGTCTGTTTATGGAAGTGTTCCATTTTTTGTTTGTGATCAGGATCAGAGCATCATCAAATGATTCTTCAGCTCTTTTAAAACGATACTTTATATAATCATCCTGATTATCAATTGTCATAATTGTACTCCTTCTTTTTTAATGTTTTTATAGAGCGGAGAAAAAACCAGTTTTGTTTTCCAATTGTCTTTTGTGTAGATAAATGTCGAGATTATTTGTCCTGATTCAATTTCCAAATCATATAGATCATTTCTGAAATTATCTTCAATCTCATTTGTAATATTCATATTATCAATGAGTATAAGAATATCCCAGTCTGAATCTGTCCTATTGTCACCTCTGGCTCTTGAACCAAACAGAAATGCTTCTGCAGAAGGATCCTTCTCATGGATTACCTTAGTAATGCTATTTAAAAATGAATTCCTTTCCATTACCTTCAAAATAATTAATCAAAGATACTGATTTTTGACATAATCAAAGGAGTTAGACATTTATGGTCAAAATGCAAATTGCAAAAATCAAAATGAAAAATCAGTCATTCTGCATGTAGCACAATGCGAAGGCATGATGGACTACAATTCACCGGAAAAGATTATTTTACTACATAAGTTGTTTTTCCTGTAACCGGAATCCCTTCTTCAGTTACACCCTCAACAATTATCTTAATTAAAGATGGATTGTCTGCATTATAATATTTAAGTTTTGAAGATTTGTCTTTTTCAATCCTTATAACAGGTTCCCAGAATATAGTTGAACGGTAATCAGGAAGAAACGCCTGATTTGTTTTATTCTCATAATTCAGAGAATAGAAGATCCTTGGTACATCGTATCCATTTATTGTAACATTGGCTACATTGGCACCCTGTTCAGCAGGGCCTCTTCTTACTCCAACGCGGGTTATGATATTAATGACCCCGTTAGCGCCATGTACTCCATACAGAGGAGATGCATTCAGAACATCAATTCTGTCAACTATATTCATTGGCAGAGTGAGTACGCTTGACAGATTTGCAGGATTTACTTCATATCCATCAAGAAGGACTAAAGCACCTCGTTTGATAGTAATAATTTTCCCAGAACATCTCTTTGTCTCCATGAAAAACTGCTCACGTATTAAAACATCAGCATCATCGGGGTAGTATATGCTGCATGGATCCTGTCCCCTTAAAACCCGAACTCCGCCGATCCTCCCTGAAATGAAACTAAAAACATCTCCAACATAATTTTCAACAGCCGGATTTATTTTGATTTCCTTATCAGGGGTAGAATATACTCTCCGGCTCTCCTTTACTTTAATCTCCTGAACAGTCTCAGCTCTTTTTGCGGTTATAAATACTTCTCCGATGTTCAGAGTATCGCTAAACTTATATTTCTTTAGATTATTGAGTTTGAAAAGGGCTTCCTGCTTAATGGAATTATAAACTTTTGTATTTAGAGATAAATCAATTGTATCAACACTGATCTTTTCTATATCAGGTGGATCGTACTTTACCGGGTCGACAGATATTTTCCCCAGCGCATTATCAGATTTATCTGTAGAAGAAATTATTGCTTCAGTTATTCCATTAATAAAAAGGTTTTCAAATTTGTATGAGCCATCTTTATTACTCTTCGTATCAAGGAATTCTTTGGTATCAGCTGTAAAAAGGCCAAGATTTATCTTTGCACCTTCAACCGGATTGTTATTTATCATTCTTTTTACCTTCCCGGAAAGTGTAAATCCGATTTCATGATTAAATGTGGGCAATGAATCATATTTCCAGCTGAAATCTCTCCATCCCTGGGTTAAGAGTAACAGGTCGAGATCCTTTAATCTGTTCTTATTATCCGGATCGAAATAATATGAAGGTTCTTCAATAGTTCCACGAATATCCGACTCAAGAAGAAACCATGAGGCTATGGAAGCCGACCAGGGTGAAGAATTGTCGGTGAATCGCTCTTCGGCTGCTGATAATGAGAATTCACCTGCACCTGTAAATGCCGAATCGCCCGAAAGGGATATCTCTGTATTTACTTTTTCACGCGCTTTGTACTGGTCTTTGTCAGTTTTAACATTTAATCTTACATCACCTTTCTTTTGAAGGAAAATAAGTCTTTCGCAAAGAGGCAATCCCTCTGCACCCGATAATGTAACTCTTAATATCCCGTCTGGTACACTGTCGAGTGGAATCAGGAAATTGTTTGCCAGCGAGTTGATTCTGATTTTACTTAATTTATTAATCAGGTTCCTTGATGAGAGATTAACTGAAAGATCAACACCGTTAAGCATCGGAAGAGTGGCTTCGTTTGTACTTACCGTCAGTATCAGGTTTTTATCCTTATTCAGGAGTGCACGCATAACTACACCGGTCGGAAAACTTTTAGGCAATGAGACTCTTGTTTCTGTTGAATCACTGCTTTGTACAACTGCATAATAGATATGATCAGGGCCGGGTTGAATATTGAAATATCCCATTCCTTTGTGAGCGCTATTAATCCTGGCAATCAGTTCTCCGGAAGGAGAGTACAGGTTAACTGCTACATCGCATCCTTTGCCGAGAGCATTTATTGCTTTGAATGCTATTTTTGAGGTGACATTATCAACAAGTGATCCTCCCTCGGGGAAGAAGGTGATATCTATTTTATTATCTATTTTCTTCGTTGGTCTTTTTGATCCCTGTACTGCATCATAAGGACTTATTACAGTGATTTCTTTTTGGAAAAAGAATTGTTTATCGTAGTTTCTCATAAAATTGGTGTAGGCTCTAATTCTGTAACGTCCGGAAGGAATCGAATCGTGCAGCTGGAAATCTCCGTGTCCTGTCCCATTTTCAATTCTGACTGTACGGTGCTGTATAATCTTTGAGTCCTGAGAGATTAGTTCAACATAAAGTTTACTCGTATTGACTGAAAACCTATTGGTTGAAGGGTCGATAACGTAGGCTTTAAACCAGATATCGTCACCCGAGGTATAACTTATGCGGTCAATATGAAGGTAGACTTTCTCTGCTGCCTGCTTAGATTCGATGTTGTCATAATAACTAATTATAGTTGACAACAAAAACACAATCATAATAATCTGATTCATGGTTTACATCTTAAGTTTTGCTATCACAACAACCGGATTATCTGTTACTTCTATGGCACTTAACTTTTCTACTGATTGAGGTATTTTTTCTTTCGTCACTTTGTTTCTTTCGAACCAGCCAACCACATCTATTGCCTGGATCAATCCGATTAATTCTTCGTTATGTATTGCTACCGGAATGAACGGCATAAAACCATCGATATCATTTTTAATTCCCAATGGAATTTTGCAAACCTTAAGTTTTGAAGTGGATTTGTCGTATAAGGCAAAAAAACGATCATCAAAAGGAGAAAAAGTAAAAGAAACATATTTTTTAGATTCAAAGAACACCCTTGGAGTAATTGTTTCAGGCGGTGACATATGAAAAATTCGGGAAGCTCTGAATGGCCCTTTTTCCCAGATAAGATAAGGGACTACTTTATCTGATGTAAGATGGAAAATAGTATCACTATAGATTTCGCTGTACAACAATTTTCCGTCATAATGGAAGAAATTCAGAGATCCGATTGATAAATGGGTCGCTTGTTCTTTGGTTATGTTCCTGTTGGGTATTGTTCTAAGTACCTTTCTTTTCTCATCAAATATCATTATTAGTTTATCCTGAATTCCATTAGTATTGAGGATATTACAGACGATCAGACTATCTCCTAAATAATTAAACTGTTCTGGTGTAAGCGTGAATGAAAGACCGCCCTCTGCAGGATGTGGAACCGAGCCTATTTTATCTCCCTTAAGCGAATATTTAAATAATTCGTCTTTCCATCCTTTAAAATAAAAGGCAGATGTTGGTTCATCATAAAATCCAGAAGATGTTCCAAGGTACCCTCCCGGATCTCTTCCATAATGACCAATTTCACGTAAAAATTTCCCGCTGAACCTATCGAACAGTAAGCACTTTTTAAAATTTATGACTATAATATACTCACTTGTTAAATTGATTTTTGGGTTAGCATCTATAAAACTTGCTGGAGAAGATTCAAGAGGAATATAGGTAAATGATTCTACAAATTCTTTGGAAGTAATTGGCTCCGGTTTCTTGTAAGCATCTTGTAATGGGAGAACTGTAATTTTTTGACAATAACATGAATAATTATTATTAAGCAGACCTGACATTAATAATAAACTTAAAAAGATAGTTCTCATCTATTTATTTTTTATAGAGTATAATTCGATTAAAAATAGTTTGCATTTAAGCTTTTATACCAAATCTTTTTCTCTGTTCTTTGCCCTGCGCACTGAGCCCTTTGCTTTTTTGCGAAGGCTGGATGGGCCTCAAAACAGATATTTCTTAATTTGAAAATGTCTTAATACCTGTTTAACTTATTTAACTATATAAGTGGTTTTTCCTGTAATCGGAATCCCTTCTTCTGTTACACCCTCAACTATTATCTTAATTACTGATGGATTGTCTGCATTATAATATTTAAGTTTTGAAGATTTGTCTTTTTCAATCCTTATAACAGGTTCCCAGAATATAGTTGAACGGTAATCAGGAAGAAACGCCTGATTTGTTTTGTTCTCATAATTCGGAGAATAGAAGATTCTTGGTACATCGTATCCATTTATTGTAACATTGGCTATATTGGCACCCTGTTCAGCAGGGCCTCTTCTTACCCCAACGCGGGTTATGATATTAATGACCCCGTTAGCGCCTTGCATTCCGTACAAAGGCGAAGCATTCAGAACATCAATCCTGTCAACTATATTCATTGGCAGAGTAAGTATGCTTGACAAATTTGCCTTAGTTACCTCATATCCATCTAAAAGGATTAAAGCACCACGCTTAACCTTTTTTCCTTTTATGTTTTCCATTGTAAACTGGCCACGTATAAAAACATCAGCATCATTGGGGTAGTATATACTTCCTGGATCTTGCCCCCTCACAACGCTGACTCCGGCAATTCTCCCGGCAATGAAACTGAAAACATCTCCAGCATAGTTTTCTGCAGCCGGATTTATTTTGAGTTCTTTATCAGGTGTTCCATACATACGTCTGCTCTCTTTCACTTTTATCACTTCCGGTGGTTCGGTCTTTATACCTGTTATTGTTACCTCACCTATATACAGAGTATCGCTTAATTTGTATTTCTTTCTTATTTCGAGTCGATAGCTTGCTTCCTGTCTTAACTGAGAGTAAGTCTTCGTATTAAGAATGAGGGTCTGATCTGATTGTTTTATATCAGCTATTTCTGCCGGCTGATACAGAACCGAATCCAGAAATATTCTTCCGACAGGTCTTTCATTTCTACCCGTTGCTGAAATAAACAGGTTATTGCGTCCTGTAATATCGACATCTTTCACTTTAAAAATACCCGATGAATCAGTAAATGAGCTCATGAATTTTGAAGAGTGGTTACCGAATAAGCCTATATTTAGTTTTGCCCCTTCCAATGGTTTGTTCCCCAGAAAAGTCTTTGCTTTTCCTGATATCGTAAACCCTGTTTCACTGTTGAATGATGTTTTTGAATCATATTTCCACTTAAAGTCGCGCCACCCCTGTGTCATCAAAAGCAGATCAAGATCGCGTAACCTGTTATTATTCGAAGGATCAAAATAGTAATATGGCTCTTCTACTTTTCCCTTTACATCAGATTCGAGGAGGAACCATGATGCAACAGAAGTCGGGAAAAGCGAAGAATTGTCGGTAAACCGGGCATCGGCAGCTGAGAATGAAAATGCTCCGGTTCCCGATAAGGATGTGTCGCCTGATAATGATATTTCTGTTGTTACTTTTTCACGTGGTTTGTACTCCTTTTTATCAGTGGTAATATTTAAATGAATATCATTGTTGCCCTGCAGATAAACTAGTTTTTCGCAGAGGGGTAATCCTTTATCCTCATATAAGGTTACCTTCATTATCCCTTCAGGCAGACTATCGACCGGTAACAGGAAACTGTTTTCAGGAGAAGAGATCTTTACTTTAGCGGTTCTGTTAATCAGGCCCCGCGAAGAGAGGATGACAGTAAATTCGCGACCCGAAACAGAAGGTAATGTTGCATCATTTGTGCAAATGTTCAGAATCAGGTTATAGGCTGGTGTTACAGATGTGTTGATAGTAACTCCGGTAGGAAAACTCCGGGACAGTTCAGCCCTGGTCTCAGAACCGTCAATGCTTTTTACTATTGCATAATAGCTGAATCCGGGCAGAGGTTTTATTTTAAAATATCCCATCCCCAGATGCAAACTCTTAAATTCAGTTATAAGTCTGCCGACGGACGAAAACAGGCTTACAGTTACATCGCACCCTTTCCCCAGAGCATTGACAGCTTTGAAAGCCACAGTAGAAGTTACATTGTCAACCAGTGAACCGCCTTCAGGGAAGAAGCTTACATCAATCTTGTTATTTATTCTTTGGACAGTATTGTTTAATCCACCTGTTTTATCAAATGGACTTATGATTGTTATCTCTTTCGTGAAGAAGAAATGATCATCGTAGTTCCGCATATGGTTAGTGTATGCACGAATCTTGTATTGCCCTGATGGGATTGAATCAGGTAAAGGGAAATCTCCTTTACCAAGACCTTTTTCAATTCTTAATGTACGGCTAAGAACAATTTTCGAATCAGGTGAAATCAGTTCCACATGAAGATTGTTTGTATTAACAGATAGCAGATTCGTCGACGGATCGATAACATAAGCTTTAAACCAGATATCATCGCCTGAGGTGTAACTGGTCCGGTCGGTATGAAGATAAACTTTCTCAGCAACCTGGGATGACAGAGTTTCAATAAAATCCGGAGTAAGCAGATGCTGGGTTTTTAATAAAGTGTCGGATTTATCTTTTCCTTTTTCGCCTGGCACAAAATCGAGAGGTAGCATATCTGCAATCCTCTCATTAGCCATTGCACCTTTCCATGTCACTGAATATGGTTCAAAGTAATTACCATTCTGATATAACCTGAGGGTATCAGAAAAAGAAATTGTGCTTCGGTATTCCCCGGGTTTTAAATCTGCCTGACCAGCGGATGGTTTCGGATTAACCGTTTTTAAGCTCATCTGAAGATTGGCGAAGAGACGGTTTTTTTCATATTGCTGAAGTACCGGATTTTCAGAATAGTTGTTTATATAGTTTATTATCAGAGGATTTTTATAAAACAGAGTCACATAATCTTTGTTAGTTGATAATTTGAGATTCTTTTCCGGAATTGTATTAATTCCTGAGAAATCATTTATTAAAGTATCGGTTTTAAGTTTAGTTATTTTATAATTCGTACGGCTCAGCGTGTCAGAAAAAAGTCCTTTTTCAATATCCCGGGGCACTAACTGTTTCCCATCGAGACCGGGGTGATTATCGGTATAGCTTATCAATGTAGAATCATTAAAAAGCAATGTGACATAAGGTCTGGAATTAAGAAACCTTACAGCATTTAACTGAACAGAGCCGGCCATTGAATACTCATTGGATAGTGTATCAAATTTACCTTCAAATATTTTGTAGCTTTCTCGGCTCAGAGAATCTGAAAAAAGCGCTCTCATGAAATGCATTCTCGAGCCATAATAGGTAGATAATCTGTTGTGATCCCAAAATTTGTTTCTTTTTTCAGTGCCTGTTAATGGCTGAAAATAGTTAAAACCGGAAAATTGTGTCAGCCCGGTTTTTATGTTGTAGCTAAAGTCAGTGAGATCGTATAAAATTATGTATCCTAAAGCCTTGTTCTCAACCTGAAGGGGTTTAAGAGAGTATCCTTTTAATATATCATTCTCAGTGTCTTTGTAGAGATGCAGATCTTCAGGATTGAGAATTTTGCAGTCTGAGGAATTGGCTGTTTCCCCTATGAAGGACTTGATGAATTGAGTATAGTTTTTTCGTCTGTTCTTATCTTTACCTTTAATAACAACTTCGTTTAACAAGAAAACATTGGGACGAAGTTTGAAATTGATCTTCTGTATTTTCCCTTCGACATATACCCTGAGTGAATTCAATTTATAACCAATGCAAGAGACAATAATTTCATAAGGTCCCTCACGGGGAGTTTGCAGAGAATAAAATCCGTTTATATCAGTATAAGTACCAATTGTAGTTTTTGATAAATAGACCGAGGCAAAAGAAACCGGATTATTTAATGAATCAGTAACAATCCCTGTTACATTAGTTTGAGATAATAAGTTACTCTCAAAAAACATAAGGAGAATCACTGAAAGTATGCCTGATTTCATATAAGTAAGGTATTGGTTATAATAGAGATATGACAAAACAATTAAATTAGGTCATTTTTCCACTATTTAACAGTAGTTACTTCCTTTATTTACTGTATTATAGGTATCCTCCTTTCCTATTTATGAAAGGTTCGGACAGATAGCGTATTTATCAACACTAGAAGCTGTCTGCCCTTCTCTTTCAGGAGTCGAAAATTTAAAGAAAAATTAAGGCAATTCTTACATAATTGAATTTTATTAACAGTAATAGCACCAGTCATCTGACAGTCTTTTTCGAAAAGCTTAATCAAATGTACTAATAACTTTTTGATAATACCCCCTCCCCATTTATGCATTTTTTTCATATAATGTTTAGAAAAATATGAACAGGCAGGGAGCGTGGTGTGGGGTGTGTATCCTTACTATTGTATTGTATCCGATAAAAAGTAAATTTGTAAAAACAATATTATGTCATTAGTTGTAGAAGATCTTGATGATCAATCAAAATACAGGCAGATACTTGCAATTTCATATAGAGATCTTGTACCATTTATTTTTGAATATTTACGAAAGAAATCTGTTCTGATAATCTTTTTCTGGACGGTTTGCCTCATCTTTCTTGCACTGGCGATAAGGATCAGGGTAAATATTGCAGGTAACTTTCCAATCTCACAAATTTTTCTTCATTCTGTTTTGGGAATGATCGTTTTCCCAATTCTCTGTATCCCATTTCATGAGTTATTGCATATCGTTCCTTATGTCATTTCCGGAGCAAAAAGAATCAGGGTGGGAATGGATCTGAAACAGTATCTGTTTTATGTAACTGCTCACAGGCATGTTACAAAGTCACTTCAATTTAAAATTGTAGCTTTGATTCCTTTTATCGTAATAAGTCTGATATTCCTGTTTCTGGTCTTCTATCTTCCCGGTTTATGGAAATGGAGCATGTCACTCTTCCTCTTTGTTCATACTACCATGTGTGCAGGCGATTTTGCCTTGCTTAATTTTTATTTCCTCAACCGGAAGAAAAAGATTTATACCTGGGATGATGCAGATGAGAAGATGGCCTATTATTACGAGGAATTCTAATGTTCTAACTTAAAATTTCTCTTTTGCCAGTTTAAGTATATCATCATCTTTCACAACAGGCCTTATCCTGAAGGAATACTCATATTTCATATCAAGCAGCCTGTATTCCTTATGAACAAGCGCTCCCCAGGAGTTATCACCTCCCACTCCCATCTGGCCAAGATCTACATTCAGATTAACAAGGTCACGGGGCTTAACATCAATAGTATGGGTATTGGCAGTTTTTGCATCTTTCCTGTATTGTGATAATTTCCCGGGTGATTCAAAATCATCATGAATATTGTTAAGTGATGAAAAACAGAACAAGGGATTCCCTGATACAAGAATACCGGTACCATTGTCATCGGTAAGTGTAAGCCACCTTGTATCGGTTTTGTATCCGTTCTCAGACGGCCTGATATAGGGTGTATACTGATCAGCAACAGTACTCTCATAAAGACCAACATAGGCAGATGTTTTCCTGTCAACATAGTTCTCATGGGGTCCCCTTCCAAGCCATTTAAGATTAGTAAATTCAACAGGAAGCTGCATCTGCATTCCCATCCTTGGTATTTCGGGGACTTTTTCGGATAATTTCGCGAACTGGTTTTTAATTACAATATCTCCCGATCCGAATACAGTGTAAGAGCTGGCATAACCAGCAATTTTCTTACCATCAAGACCAGGAATGTCATAGGTGAAACTCAGAACAACCTTACCCGGAACAGGCTGATTTATAGTAGCTTTTGTGACAATTGTCCTTTCACCGGCCTTTTTCCAAACACCCAGTTTCTGATCCATATCCCAGCCATAATCGTTATCTGTTGGAGCCCTCCAGAAATCGGGTTCAGGACCCTTCTTAATCAGCTGTTTACCTTTATAAGTATAAGATTCCATTCTGCCTGTTTCCAGATTAAAAACCAGTTTCATGTCTTTCCCGCTTACTTCCATCTTTTTATCAACCGTTTTAGTCTGCAGCAGGGCAAGCTCATCACTTTTGCCGGCAACCGGTTTCCCTTCAAAAGGAAGTTTAAACTGAGCTGATGCATAGACATGATCTTCAGGAACAATATTCCATTCAACTCCTCTTGATGCCCTGAAATTGAGAAAGTATTCTGCACCGGGAGAAGGGATGGTCTTTTTAAAAGGTATCTGAACCAAAAGAGAGCCTTTGGGTATGACACTGGTTATTGGGACTTTTCCTGATTGCAAAATCAAGCCATCGGAAACAATTTCCCATTCAAAAATAAACTCAGAAAGGTTTGTAAAATCGTATTTATTAACCACCCTTACCATTCCGTTAATCAGATCGAATGGCTCGAATCCAATGTATTGATAAACTTTATTTACTTCTGCCAAACCAGGTTTACCTGTTCTGTCGGGCCATGTCAGGCCATTAATACAGAAATTACCATCGCTTGGGATTCCTTCCTCTCCGAAATCTCCTCCATAAGCCCAGTATTTTTCCCCATTTTCATTTACTTTGAGCATACCCTGGTCAACCCAGTCCCATACAAAAGCCCCCTGAAGTTTAGGATACTTTTCAATCACATCCCAGTAATCCTGAAGGTTCCCCGTTGAGTTTCCCATAGCGTGTGCATATTCACACATTATCAACGGTCGGTCGTTTTTAGGATCTTTGGCATAGGCTTCCAGGTACTCTTTTTGGGGATACATTGGGCACCAGATATCAGTATGCCTTTCAGGAGCATTAGTCTCTTTTTCAGCACGTTCGTATTGAACCGGACGAGTAATATCCCTGGATTTTATCCATTTATAATCATTGAGCATGTTATGTCCGTCGCCGGCCTCGTTACCCAACGACCATATGATCACTGAAGGGTGGTTCTTATCACGCTCCACCATTCTGATTGTTCTGTCAAGATGAGCTGCGGCCCACTCTGGTTTGTCGGCAAGGGTAACATCTTTATCATAACCAATTCCATGCGATTCTATATCAGCCTCATCTACAAGATACAAACCATATTTATCGCACATTTCATACCACAGTTCCTGCTGAGGATAATGAGAAGTCCGAACTGCATTAATATTATTGCTTTTCATTACCCTTATATCCTTCAGAATTGTTTCTTCACTTATTACATGCCCGTTAATATCGTCATGTTCATGCATGTTTGTCCCTTTAATCCTTATTGCCACTCCATTTACGAGTAACTGTGCATTAGCAATTTCAACCTTTCGGAATCCTATTTTTGAGCTGACACTTTCAAGAATACTTCCATCCTTTTTCTTAAGACTTATTACCAGAGAATAGAGCGACGGAGTTTCTGCAGTCCATTTTTTTATTCCGGTGAAACTTTTCTCAAATTTTACAGATGAAACCTTATCTGCTATTTTGACATCTTTTGCTTCCCTGAACAATTCAGTTTTGTTATCGAAAAGTGAAGCTGAAACAATTAAATCTCCACGGAAATCATCGACATTTTTTAAATCAACCTTAAGTTTCAGATGTCCATCTTTATAGTCATTCTGAAGATCACCTACGGCAAAGTAATCAGAAATATATGTTTTTGGACGGGAATGAAGGAATACGGTTCGTTGAATACCGCTCAGTCGGAAGAAATCCTGGTCCTCAAGATAGCTGCCGTCACACCAACGGTAAACTTCAACGGCCAGAGAATTTTCTCCGGTTTTAAGATATTTTGTAATATTAAACTCGGCAGGTGTTTTACTATCCTCGCTGTAACCAACAAGATGTTCATTTACCCAAACATAAAAGGCTGAACTTACTGCTCCAAAATGTATAAAAACTTCCTTGTCCTTCCACTCTGGTGAAACTTTGAAACTCCTTTTGTATGAGCCTACAGGATTAAAGTCATGCTGAATTCTTGGTGGATCTTTTTTATAGGGATAAGTTATATTGACATAAATAGGAACATCATAGCCTTTCATTTGCCAGTTTGAGGGGACCTCAATATCCTTCCAGTCGCGTGTGTCATAATCGTCCTTGAAGAACCAGAAAGGCCTCTGATCGGGTGATTTTACCCAGTTGAACTTCCAAATCCCGTCAAGAGATACATAGTTAGGAGAATTTGCTTTTATTGCCTCCATAGCACTTTTCTCATCATTAAAACTAATTAGTGATGCATGCGGATACTCTCTGTTAATGTTAAAGACTTCAGGGTTTTCCCAGTCGCGTGGTTCCTTTTCGGTAAAAGCTACCCCCTCATACTTGCTGTATTTCTTACACGCTGAAAATGACAGTGCGATTAAAAGGATATAAAATGATATTCTCTTCATAATATTTGAATTTTTAACGGATATAAAGTTAATAAAAAACAATATCGGAAGGTGAATTAATATTTGTAAAGGCTTTCCTTGTTTCTTCCGAATCTTCAAATTGAATGTAGCCCACCTTCACAAGTTTGAAGAATTCTCTTACAGCTTTGTTATGATCAGCTTTAAGATACTCTTCAAGAGTTATGTTAACCGACAAATCATATATCCCATGAAGAGGTTCGATATTTTCATTTATCATGGGGATTAAAATATCATATTTGTGGTTTCTGTAGTATTCTATCTGTTTTATTATGAGTCCTTTATTTAGAAATGGCATATCTCCGGCAAATACAAATAGAGCTTCTTCTGATGAGGCTTTTAACGCAGCATGAATGCCTCCCAGCGGACCAGCCTTTTCAAAGACGTCTTTGACAATTTTGTATTTTTTAAATTCTTCAAATTCCTCAGGGGTGTTTGTTACAATAATTATCTTATCAAAGATACCTGATAAAGTGCCAATTATCCTTGATATAATTGTTGTACCATCAATCATAATATTTGCTTTAATACTTCCATTGAAACGTTTGTTTGCGCCTCCTGCAAGAACAACACCTGAAATACTTTTGCACAGCATTGGTATATTTTGTATCTTGATGAGCTATCTTTTTAAGCTTTTAACAAATGTAAAAAATTAAATCAATCATAAGCCGTAACAGTTAATTAACACAATAAAACCTGTAAATTATGGATAAAGAAATCACAAGCCTATACGAAGACTACAAACAAGGAGGGACAAACCGTCGCGACTTTATCAGAAAACTTGCTATGGTTGCCGGTAGTACTGCCGCTGCAATGGCCCTTCTTCCTGTTCTGGAAGATAATAGTCTGAAAGCTTCAACCACTTTTCAGGATAATTCTGACCTTGTTACTGAATTTATTAAATACCCGGGTGAGACAGGTGAAATCAGAGGATTTTTGGCCAGACCAAAAAGAGGTAAAAAATTCCCTGCTGTCATTGTGATACACGAAAACAAAGGACTTGTTCCTCACATACAGGATGTTACAAGAAGGATGGCGAGAGAAGGATTCCTGGCTCTGGCTCCTGATGCTCTTTCTCCGGTGGGAGGCACACCTGAAGATATCACCAATGTCGGTGATTTATTCAAAAAGCTTGATAATGAGCAGACGATAAAGAATTTTGTGGCAGCTGTAAAATACCTCAAAACCAATCCACTGTCGACAGGCAAAGTAGGGTGCACAGGTTTTTGCTGGGGTGGAGGAATGACCAACCAGGTAGCGGTGAACTCACCTGATCTGAACGCTGCTGTTCCATATTACGGGATGCAGCCAACAGCTGAACAGGTAGAAAAGATAAAAGCCCCGATAATGGCCCATTATGCAGGCGATGATACCAGAATTAATGCCGGAATCCCTGCATTCGAGGAGGCGTTGAAGAAATATAAAAAAGAATACCAGATATTTATTTATGATGGTGCCCAGCATGCTTTTAATAACGATTCCAATCCGGAAAGGTATAATGAGAAAGCTGCCAAACTTGCATGGGGAAGGACTATTGCGTTTTTTAAGGAAAAACTTCGGCAATAGCCGCTACAAACGGCCGGCAATGATTGAAAAAATATTTGTATCCGCTGCAGAGGTAGTTTAGTCCGGATTCGCCATCGGGAGTAGAAATAAACCTGTTCTTCGGGCACTCACCATTACACATACTTTTTACCTCACATTCAGTACAATATCGGGGCAAAGTATTCGATTTTGACATTCCAAATGCTTTCTGAGAATCGCAATCCAGAAAGTAAGACAGCGATTTATCTTTAATATTTCCCAGAAGATGCTCATTGTCAATATAATGATCGCATGAGTAGAAATCACCATTGTGTTCTACAACAGGCACTCCGCCACAATTTATCTTGAAAATGCAAAGAGTATGCTCCTGATTGAAAGCAGTTCTGGCAGCTTCCTCAAAAATCTGGACTTTTATTCTTCCAATATCTTTTTCTACCCACTCATCGAAAATTGCACTCAGGAACATGCCAAAATCTTTTGAAGGTACAGACTTTTTGCTAACTCCTGTCTCTGATCCGTTATCCTGTTCAACTAATGGTAAGAAAGTTATATATTCTGCTCCCAATTGTTTAAAAAAGTTGTATATAATTAAAGGATGATTAACATTATCTGCGTTTACAACACACAGTATCTCAGAGAGAACCCCATGATTCTTCAGCAGTTCATAGCCACGAATTACATTCAGGAAAGAATTATTATTTCCTAACGTTCTTCTGTTTTGATTATGGAACTCACCAGGGCCATCAATACTTATTCCAATAAGAAATTTATTCTCTGCAAGAAAATGGCACCATATTTCATCCAGAAGTGTACCATTTGTCTGAATTCCATTTATGATTGTTGATCCGGCTGGTTTATATTTTTTCTGAAATTTCAGCACTTTCTTAAAAAAACCGATACCAGCTAAAAGCGGCTCGCCTCCATGCCATGAAAAAGTTATGATATCCTCTGTTGATGCTTCAATATGCTGAATAATATACTTCTCAAGAATGTCGTCCGCCATCAGAAAACGACCTGAATCCGGGTACGAACTCTTTTTACCCAGATAATAACAATAACTGCACCTTAGGTTGCAAGCAGAACCTACTGGTTTCGCAAATACCTGAAATTCCCTTGATGCATTTTTCATTTTATAACAGAGATATTTATAGTTCTTTTAGTGAGATACTTCCTTTGTGAACCTTAGTGACTTAGTGCCTTGGTGGCTATTTTTTCTTGCCACCAAGACACTAAGACACCAAGGGATCACTAAGAATTACATTTGAAAAAAACCATCAGTCCCAACATATAATATTTTCACTACCCGATGCCGGAATATTCATTCTAATCCTCCATTCTACAGGAAAATAGTTATTTAGCCTGTTACCCAGATTTTTAACGAATCCAAGATTAATGTTTTTGTAAGTAACAATATTCCATCCTTTTGATGCATTCTGAAGTGTAAATGTATCGCGTTTCAGGTATGAAAGGGCCTCCGACAGACTAAGTTCGACCCTGGAAAATGCTGCTTTTTTTAAGTTATCTGACAAAGCAAGTTCGTGAGAAGGAAGATAATCGTTGTTTTTTATTGTAAAGAGCTTTGTCCCCGGCTGAACAACCTTCAGATTCTGAAAAAGTTGCAGGTAGTCATCCATGTCACATGGTACTGCGAAAACTTCATCATTCCATTTTAATAGCCTGTCACCAGGAATTCCTGTCCATTCATTTGCTATAGCCAGATCATTCTTTCCCGGTCTGAGTTCCTGTTTTTTCTGATTCTTAAAATGACCTGCTTCCTGTTTCCCTGTCTTCCTTATCACAGAAATAAACAAGCCTTCTCCCCTGACCTTATCGGGATAAAAGCCATATCCTTTAATACCCTGATAATCAATCTCAGTAATTCCATTATAGCCAGCAATATTCAGATGAACACTTTCTGCCAGATGCTTTTCAGTGAGCCACTTAATATTTTCTTCGTTCTCTCCGGGATTAAAGGTACATGTACTAAAAATAAGCATTCCATTCTCTTTCAAAGCAGGCCAGATATCCATGAGAATACGTTTCTGCCGCTCCGAGCAATGGGCTGCGTTCTCAACAGACCATTCATCAACGGCAACTGAAGTTCTGAACATCCCTTCACCCGAACATGGGGCATCAACCAGGATTGCATCGAAAAAACCTGGAAGTCTACCGAATGCTGCAGGATCATTCTGTGTTACAAGTGTATTTCCCGAACCCCATTTTGTGATTGTCTCGGAAAGAATGAGCGCTCTTGATCTTATAACCTCATTGGCAACAAGCAGACTGTTCTTTCCAAGCATCTCAGAAAGATGAGAGCTCTTGCCGCCCGGGGCACCGCAAAGATCAAGTACTCTGATATTTTCAAGCGATGTAACTGACTGCTTCAGAGCCTGTTCAAGAAACATACTTGATGCTTCCTGTGGGTAATAACAACCAGAATGGAACAGAGGATCAAGTGTATAGGATGGCCTGGTTTCGAGATAATAGCCGTTTCTGCACCATGGAACAGGATCTGCATTCAATGGTTTTTTTGTCCACTTTGCCGGGTTTAGCCTTATACTGACAGGTGAAAGTTCTTTCAATGCCTTAAGAAGAGCTTCCGCATTAATATATTTCTGTTTAAGAATCCTATTTTCGAAATCTTCAGGAAACATGTTAAAAAATTAAATCCATTAACCGCAAAGTTCGCAAAGAATTCGCAAAGTTCGCAAAGAATTCACCTCTTCTCCCATTCTCCCACTCTCTCCTTCTTCATTCAGTTTTTTAGTGGAATTCTGAAGATAGAAATACTCGCTGGTCCGACTTTAAGTTTGCTTCCTATTGTAGCAGTTTCCGGACCGGTAATTTTTACAACAGGTTCTCTGCCGGGTTCATTGGTTGACATATCATCAGGTGCAACAACTCTCCAGATTTCCATATTTCCAGAAGTATTTGTTCCTGTAATAGTTAGAGGAAATTCAACTGTCTCCCAGGTTGGATTAACAACCGAAAGTGTAAGGGTATCACCTGTGGAAGTTAGAGTTGCACCTATATTCAAAGGACGTGTTTCGCCTGAGATTTCAACCGGGATAAAGCCAAATTTCTTACGGTAAAGTTTCAACACCTGCCCTGTTGCATCAAAAACGGAATTTGTTGTATTTGTTTTTATGCATCCTATTACATTGACAGTCTGTGCATAGTTGGCCATAAAAATAATATCGGAGTTTTTGGAATATTCATTCAGTCCTGCAGCTATACCCATTGCATCCCTGAAGAAGTACCTGGTACCCAGTTCTCCATAAACTGTAGGGCCGTACCAATAGTTCCATTCATCCATGCAGATTCTGATATCTTTTCCTTTAAGTTCGGGAATTGAGTTACGATATTCTCTGTGTGCTACAGCCTTCTCCCTTATAGCATCCGGAATCTGGTTAACATGTGTCATCAGACCACCACCATGGTAATCCTGTTTGTAGAAATGCTCACTTATATAATCCATTTTATCGGAGCAATTTGTAAGTACCATCTTATCCCAGTCGCCCAGATCGCCCACAGATATAAGCTTTATTGCAGGGTCGACTGAACGCATTCTTTGAGAAAAATCATTGTTTTTTGCCACAAACTGTTCGGTTGACATGTGACCAAGCTGCCAGTTGCCATACATCTCGTTTCCAATCGACCAGAACTTCACTTTCCAGGGTTTCCCGTGTCCGTTTGATGTACGAAGTTTGCCCATCAGAGTGTTTTCATCTCCATTTGTATACTGAACCTCTGCCATTGCTTCATCGGAACTTCCGAGTCCCGCATTGACTGCAATATATGGTTCAGTTTTAATAAGTTCGCAGAGTCTCATAAATTCGTGAATACCAACATCATTAGCCTCAACACCCTGCCATGCCGGATTTTTTCTTGGAGGACGTTTATCACGATCACCAATACCATCTCTCCAATTATATCCGCTTACAAAATTACCACCGGGCCAGCGGTAAACAGGAGAATTCAGTTCCTTTAGAAGAGCCAGAACATCTGATCTGAATCCCTCAATATTATCGGAAGGCATAAGGGAAACAGTTCCTACCCAAACTTTCCCTTTCCCTAAAGGTTCTATTGAGATTACCGCATCATGCACAAGTACGGTTGATTTAAATTTCAATGGATAAGTCGAATATTTGTTTGTAAGTCCGGATATTTCAACAATTTCATTTTTATCATCCCATTTGAGTGATACAATGACTTTGTGAATTCCGCCGGTTGCCTTAAGAACTATCTTTCCATCATAATCGAGATTTTTTTTCAGTCCGAGATTTTCCTGGAACAAAATTGCTTTTTTATCACCATCACTGGAAAGAACAGGAGTCTGAGCGCCTGTAAAAACATCTTTATTTTCCATCGAAAGAAGGTCCTGAGTACCTGAAATCTTCCAGGCCGATTCTCTTGTACCCGGAACATACCAGAATTTACGATCTTCGAGCATCTCTGCCCAAATGCCACCATAGATGCATCGCCCGAGATGTTCAATAAACTGACCGTAAATATACACCGGCATTGGTTCCGCTCTTTTAGTAGTATTGATTTTGAGATTTGTTGATATTTTTTCTGATGTAAGAAACTCCATATTCATGTTATCGAACCATACTCTCCCCTTTGCAATTTTATTAATATCGAGTACACACGCAATTATAACGCAATCATTATTACCAGTTTCAAACTCATAATTCACCAGAGTCCAGTCATTTGTACCTATGAAACCTTTGGCCTCAATATTGAGTCCATCCATCCTGAAACCGGCACCTTTCCCGTCCTGGGATACAATGTTTTCAGTTTTAATCCAGCCAGTGAATCTGTATTTCGACCAGGGTTTAAGAAGAACTTTTGACGACCACTTTCCAACAGCAAATCTGTCAGAATTGATGAAAAGACTTTTTGTACCGCTCTGGGCAACATTGTCATAAAAATGAATGACATTTCTGGCCCTGGCATCAAAGCTCCAGCCCTTTACTACTGAACCATCGGTTATTTCTGCCGAAGGATTCTGGATAACTCCGTATTCAATACCCTGATTAATAGTTTTTTTACTTGTGCATCCGCTAATCAGGATAAGAACAATGCAAGTTGATGATAATAATATTCTCATGAATGCAATTATTAATGATAAGAATCTTGATTAATGTGTTTTTATAATATTATTTTCTTGCCACCAAGACACAAAGACACTAAGGAACACTAAGAATAAACATTTAACGTAATACCTTAGTGAACCTTTGTGTCCTGGTGACTTAGTGGCATTTTTTAACATTTTGGAGTGGGTTAACTATATAGTCTTTTCGATCTCAGTAGAATTTTTATTGAATTTTCTCCATAGGTAGAATACAGGTATTCCCAATAATACAATTCCTAATCCGGGGAATGTGTAATTCGGTTTATAAATTAAGAGGATTACCATTATTGCAAGGGTAGTCAGAATATAAATTGCAGGTACAACCGGATAGCCGAATGCTTTATATGGCCTGTCAATATCAGGTCGTTTCTTCCTCAGAATAAATATAGCCAGAATAGTTAAAGTAAAGAATAACAGAACAGCAAAAATCACATAATCAAGCAAATTACCATACGTTCCTGACAAACAGAGAAGTATAGACCACACACCCTGAAGAATTAATGCAAATGCAGGTACCCCTTTTTTATTGAGGCTGGCCACTTTTTTGAAGAACAATCCGTCTTTTGCCATTGCATAATAAACCCTTGGACCGGCAAGCACCATTATATGATTGCATCCGAATGTACTAATCATAATAAATACAGCCATTATTACGGCAGCATAATCGCCGACAACCACACTCATGGCTGAAGTTGCTACCCTGTCATCGGTGGCAAACTGAATGCCTCTGGCAAGAACATCTGTTCCATCGGGAGAGCCATGCAGTGGTAAAATTTTGATAAAGACGAAATTAGCCAGAAGATATAGTCCGGATACCAATAAAGTTCCGAATAATAAACTTAACGGAACATTTCTTCTTGGATTGATAACTTCACCTGAAATATATGTAATGTTATACCATGCGTCAGCAGAAAAAAGAGAGCCTACCATTGCAGTTCCAATTGCTGCAACCAGAGCAAATCCGGCGATTGGGACTATCTGGTTGCCAGCCCCTATTTTACTCGCTTGCCAGAAGACAGCCTTATTTATATCTAATGAATTAATGCCCTTTGTTACCAAAAGACCAACAATAATAAAGCCCAGAAGAGCAATCACTTTTGTTGATGAAAATATATTCTGAACAGTTTTACCCGTGACAATTCCTCTTGTGTTTAGCCATGTGAGGAACATTATCAACACCATACCGACAAATTGTGTGGAGTTAATTTTTAAAGCTCCAATCTGATATAGAATATTATTTTCTGATATCCAGGGGAATATAACACCGCTGAATTTTGCAAACCCTACTGCCACTGCTGCTATTGAACCACACTGAATTACTAGAAATGTAGTCCAGCCAAAAAGGAACCCGATTAATGGGTGATAGGATTCACGAAGGTAAACATACTGGCCCCCTACACTTGGCATCATAGCGGCAAGCTCTCCATAACTCAGCGCTCCTATTATTGTAATCAGGCCGGTAATCAACCAAACCACAAGAAGCCATCCCGGGGAACCGACACTCCTGGCAATATCGGCACTGACAATAAAAATACCGGAGCCTATCATTGCCCCGGCAACAATTGCAATACCGTCGAAAAGATTTACCCTTTTTTGAAGGAGATGGTTTTCTTCTGCCATAATATCATTTTATATGCGGTAAAAATAACTATTCAAACGAGAACTTAAAATTCTCATTTTTCTTAGGAGCTGTTATGAAAACAAGTGCATCGGTAAGGTTTATTTTTGTCCCTTCCGAATCAGAACGCTTCTCCCCTTTTACCTCAATCTGTACCTTGTGATTACCCTGAGCAAGACCAAATTTATGCCAGATACTTGTTGTTCCGTATTCCTGTTTGTTATAATTGAAATAAGTATCAATTGTACGATCGAATACCCCATCAACAAAAATATCTGCCTTCCCTCCAACTTTATTCCATACTCCGGTTAATGATACTCCTGTACCCGTAAATGAAAATTCAGTCATATCGCCCTTCTTTTCTGCAGATTTTGAAACGTTTATAATTTTGCTGGTGGTCTTTGATCCCCTGGTGATCATCTCCCATTTACCTTTAGATTTCCATGAATCCTTTTCAAATACTGTGGCTTTTTTATCGAAAACCACATTCGGGAAAGCAACTTCAAGCTGAGGTGCTACAGGCTGCTGAACCTTAATTTTAATCGTGTTACCTGATATTATTCCTGAGTCCTTTGCAATAAATCCCAAAGCATAATTATAGGTATTTTCAACTGCTTTTGTAAATGAGTAATTGGTATTTATAAATAATGAATCTTTATACTCAATAACTCCTTTTGTGAATTCGGAAGGAAGGGCTTTAAACCCTTTTATCACACCCAGAACAGCCATTGCATTCGATGGATTGCAATCAGAATCCTGACCGCATCTGGTTGTTATCTCCATGGTTTTCATTGGGTCTCCGTCACCATAGAGTAAACCAAGAACAATGTAAGCTCCATTCAATTTTGCATCAATGTTAAAGGTTGAACCTGCACCACAGATGTCAACATTGTCCCATTTGGCTTCAATTTCTTTCCAGGCAGCCTGCCAGTCGTTTGGATAATGTTTGTGCAACATGATCACATCTTTTACGATTTTTGAATAGTCACTTTCGGCTGGAATTGATTTGAGAGCATAATCAATAATTCCCGGTATGTCGCTGCTGAAAAAAGACTGGGAATAGAGAGCGCCAACAAAGATTCCCCCATATACACCATCACCATAATTCATTATATGACCTATCTTATCTGCTATTTTAGCTGCTGTCTGAGGCATTCCGGGAGACATAAATCCAAGATAATCAGCCTCTATCTGGAAATCAATATCATCTGCATGGAAGTTATTTTCAGGCATTCCCGATTGGGGGGCAAAAATTGAGTCGTAATAATTTTTCCTTGCCTGTACATTTGCATGCCACAATTGATAACCGGCTTTAGCGAACATCTCCTGGAACTTTTTGGCAGGAGCATCGATACCGAATTTATCCATAGTCATCATGAAAGTTAGCTGGACATAAATATCATCCTGCCACATACTTCCTTTTACATCGGAAGGTTTCCATTTAATTGAATCAGTAAAAGTTTTTCCCTGAGCTCTGAATTCTGTTGGTGCACCATAAGTAACACCAATCATTTTACCGGCCCATCCGCCGGCAATTTTGTCCTTGAGAACATCTGTTTTAATCGTTTTATAATCAGCATTCTGAGTACTGCAGGAAGTCAAAATCAGAATTGACATTACAAAAAATGAGGTCAGAAGTTTTGTTTTCATAATTAATATCTTTTACCGTTTTATGCAATCATAAATATAGACATTTCATTCAGAATGCAACCAAAAGTTTAACCTGATTACTTATTGGAAATACCTACCTCAAAAGGACATCCATTTCAATTACCGTTGGCTTCAGCCAATGGTTTGAAAAGTTTTAAAAGAACAGGGCTTTAGCCCAAATCCTGTTGGACTAAAATCCGTGGAGAAGTGAGGATTCCACATCCGTCGGTTAAAACCGACGGTAATTGATAAAATTATAATTCAATACTATGTTTTAAAATAGTATTAATTATTTTGAAAAGAGGTTGCAAGCAAGTAAATTTGATTGAATTTAATTAATATTTAATCCACATGAAAAAATCTGTATTGTTAGTTGTTGCTGCACTTTTATTCATAAGCGTCTCAGCTCAGAAATTTGAACAGCTTGCAAAAACTCCACCCATGGGATGGAACAGCTGGAATAAATTCGGTTGTAATGTGAGTGAAGTAATGATCATGGGAATAGCCGACGCCATGGTAAGTTCAGGTATGAAAGATGCCGGTTATCAGTATATTGTTATTGATGATTGCTGGCAGGTTTCGAGAGATGAGACCGGAGAGATTGTTGTAGATAAAGACCGTTTTCCTCATGGAATGAAGTATGTAGCAGACTATGTACACTCAAAAGGGCTTAAGTTTGGTATTTATTCATGTGCAGGATCAAGAACCTGCGCCGGACGTCCCGGAGGATTAGGCCATGAGTATCAGGATGCACGTACTTATGCTGCCTATGGTGTGGACTATTTAAAGTACGATTGGTGTAACTCATCAACACAGGAGGCTAAATCTTCATATGCTAATATGCGTGATGCTCTTTATAAAGCAGGCAGACCTATCGTATTCAGTCTATGTGAATGGGGTCAGAATAAACCATGGGAATGGGCAAGTACAGTAGGACAACTCTGGAGAACTACAGGTGACATAAGTGACAACTGGAACAGCATGATAGGTATTTTTGACAAACAAAAGGATCTTGCAAGATATGCAGGTCCAAGCGGATGGAATGATCCTGATATGCTTGAAGTTGGGAATGGGGGAATGACATTTGAAGAGTACAAAACCCATTTTTCTCTCTGGTGCATGCTTGCCGCACCATTGCTTGCTGGAAATGACCTTGCTACAATTACTCCTGAAACAAAATCAATCCTCATGAATAAAGAGATGATTGCTGTGAATCAGGATACTCTTGGAGTACAGGCAACATGCTACAGGGATAACGGCGACTACCAGATATGGGTTAAAGGACTTTCCAATAACGAAAAGGCAATTTGTCTTTTAAATAAAGGCGATGAGAAAAAAACTGTTTTAGTTGACTTTTCTCTTCTTGCCCAGATAAGAACTATGAACCGCAGATTCAGACCACCAACCAGTGCAGCCGGATTTGGAGGCGGATTTGGCGCAGCAGCACCTGCAGCACCTGCACCACCTCAACCATTCAGCGCAGCAAATCCTCCTGCCGGAGCAGCATCTGCAGCAGGTGCGCAACAAAGACCAGGCAGACCAGCGCCTCTGTCTCTTGCAGATTTTACAGTAAGAGATTTATGGGATCATAAAGATCTGACGCTCAAAGAAACATCTTTCTATGTGGACCTTCCTCCTCATTCTGTTAAGGTTTATCGGTTTATCAAAAAATAATAAACCAATTTGTTAAAATTGTAAAGACGCCCAAATTGGGCGTCTTTACATTAACAAAACCTATTGGTTGTCTGTACAATGATAAAACCCATTGGGCGTCTTTACATCAGTTAGCGAAAGGCACTTCTTTACCTGTCAGTCTGATCCTGCCTGTCAGTACCTGTGTAAACTGAGGATCAAGATAGCCTTTGAACCCAGGTTGTTTCCCTCCCACTGAAACAGTAAAGTATCCGGGTTCTATAACACGCTTATCTTTTGCATTGATTATAGAAAATTGCCTTTGATCAAGAGTGAATTCAACATCTTTACTCTCACCCGGTTTTAATGAGATCCTTTTGAAACCCTCAAGCTCACGGATTGGCCTGGGTGAGGAAGCCTTTTCATCCGTGATATAAAGCTGAATAACCTCGTCTCCTTCAACTTTTCCGGTATTTGTTACAGTGACTTTCACCTTAACAGCTTCACCTGCAACTGCTTTTTCAGGAAGAGAAAGATTGCTGTATGTAAATGTTGTATAGCTTAATCCGTAGCCAAAAGGATAGAGCGGTTCCTGGGTAAAAAACCTGTATGTTTTCCCTTTCATATCATAATTTTCGAAAGCAGGGATCTGATCAATTGATTTGTAATATGTTACAGGAAGCCTGCCAGCAGGATTATAGTCACCGAACAATACGTCGGCAACTGCATTTCCACCCTGTTGTCCGCCATACCCTGCGAGTAAGATTGCAGATGCCTTCTCCTGTGCTTTATTTATTGACATAGCTCCACCACTAGTAAGAACCACAATAACCGGTTTGCCGGTTGCCGCTACAGCCTCAAGCAATTGTTCCTGAACAGAGGGAAGATTGAGATTTGTACGGTCGCCGCCACTAAACCCTTCAATCTTAATAGGCATTTCCTCTCCCTCCAGACGTTGTGATAATCCCAAAACAAGTATCACGGCATCAGCTTCTTTGGCTGCTTTAACAGCGTCGGCTGTAAGTGTGGGACGAGGTGCAGCCCACAAAAGCTTTATAGCTGCATCGCCTGCATAATTTTTGTAAAGAACTTCAACCTTATACTTTTTACCGGCCTGTAGTTCGGCAGGTGCTTCAATATGAATTGCTTCATGCTCATTCATTGAAGAAATAATCTTTTTACCATCTAGCCTGATTTCATAACCAGATGATCCCCAGCTGCCAATAGCAAAGGTCCCTGATACAGGAGGAACAAGCCATGTAGTCCATTTAATTCCAAAGTTATCATCGGGCATATCGTATCTTGGGGAGAGATGTTCCCAATAGAAATCGATATTATCATCGACTCTTGTGAAAACAGGCTGGCCTTTCATATCCCTGTTATTGAAATATTCACCGTAAGCCCCCTGTTTTCCGTCTTCTGTCTGAAGGTATCTCGAAGGAATAGGGGTAAGATTATGAATCCCCTCAGCAAGATCGCTTCCCTCAGCATAAATAATTTTCGTATCAGGAGTTACTTTGTTTGTTATCCCTTTCAGGATGGTGATAGGATCTTTTGGAATACCATTATAATTTCCGATAAGTGATTCAAAATTGTCAGCATTCGGTCCAATAATAGCAATCGTTTTAATATCTTTTGACAGTGGAAGAATATTCTTTTCATTTTTAAGAAGGACAATCGATTTTCGCTCAGCCTGACGTGAAAGAGAATTATTATAATCGGAACAATTAACAAAGAAAGGTATCTGGGCATAAGGAACCATTTCATCAGGATCAAACATACCCAGATTAAACCTTGCAGTAAATATTCTTTTTACAGCAACATTTATATCTGCTTCGGTTAACAAACCACGCTTAACAGCCTCCACAAGGTTTTTATAGTCTGAGCCGCACTCAAGGTCAGTTCCGGCTTTAACAGCCTGGGCAGCAGCTTCGGCAGGATCTTTAGCAAAATGAGTAAACTTATAAAAATCAGAAATAGCCCAGCAGTCAGAAACAATATAGCCTTTAAAGCCCCATTCATTACGAAGTATGCCATATAATATCGGGTTAGCACAGCATGGGTAGTCTCTGAACATGTTATAAGCTCCCATTACCGAATAAACTCCTGCATCCATTACAAGAGTGCGGAAAGCCGGAAGATAAGTTTCTCTCAGATCACTCTCGCTTACTTTTGCATTAAAGGAATGTCTCAAGGGTTCAGGACCAGAGTGTACTGCATAATGTTTTGCAGTGGCAACAGTTTTCAGATATTTTGGATCGTCGCCCTGCATCCCCTTAACAAATTCATAACCCATTCTTCCGGTAAGGAAAGGATCTTCACCATAAGTCTCATGGCCTCTTCCCCATCGCGGATCGCGGAAAATATTAATATTAGGTGACCAGAATGTAAGTCCCTGGTATATACCTGTTTTGCCTCTTCTCTGAAACTCATGATATTTTGCCCTTGCCTCATCGGAGATAGCGGTTGCCACGTTGAATAACAATCCTTCGTCCCATGAGTTGGCAATAGTAATTGATTGAGGAAATACAGTTGCATAGCCGGCTCTGGCTACACCGTGCAATGCTTCATTCCACCATGTGTATGCAGGAATTCCCAAACGTGGAATTGCCGGTGCAGTATATAAAAGCTGATCGGCTTTTTCCTGGAGAGTCATTTTCGAAACCAGATCTGATACTCTCTCCTCTGTAGAAAGTGCAGGGTTTTGAAATGGATATTTGTAAACCGGTTGCTGAGCTGAAGCAACATAACAGATTGTAAATAAACTTACAATTAAGGTTAAGAATAGGTATTTTTTCATTTTATAATAACTAATAAAGAAATGACAAAATATAAAATTCCGATGAATTTGAAATGATAATTTCTTACAATTCTATTGTTACACTTTTCCCTGCATAAACATCCTGTGGCAGATCAATTGATATTTCGCTTAAACTTTTTGTTTCATTCCATGATGCTTTAAACCCATTTCCGGTTTTTTCAATCTTCCCTGAAACTATTAAATGAATTCTGCTTAGTTTCCTGGATGGGTCTGAAACGGAAATGTATTTAATTGTCTGGCCTTCAGTTTTGACCATAACTAAGCCCGGACTATCTATTTCAATTTTTAACTCAGAAGATAGTCTGATCTCTCCGGCTTTATAGAAGACAATCTGGGATATTTCTAATCCGGAATGTTTTACAGCCTGTATGTCGGAGGTATTGGACAGAATTTCGACTTTATTGTTACTTTCAATATCTTTTTCCCCCGTTGATGGAATAACAATATACTGATAATCAGCATTTGCTGCTCGTTTACCGTGATCAATCCAGAGTTTAAAGACCTCTTTGCTGATTTCATCTTTAGGCGAATCTGACTGATGGTTAATTTTGTACCAGCTGCCGGTTGCGGACTGATTCAACAAGTTTACATTCAGAGGTTTTGGGAAGAGATAAGCAATACTGTCGTGAAGTATCCATTTTACATTTTTCAGCTGATGATCTCCTTTTTCCATAACAACGTTTCTATTGTCAGTGTTAACTATTACATTCCCGGTAAGAAGACACTGATTTAAAGTTGTAGCAACTGAAAGATCTGAAACTGTATTAATTCCTGCACCCAGACAGACATATTCCTTGTCGAAAAAGAACCAGGCCTTTTTAGCCTTAAGCGGATCGTGAGGGCTTTTAAAATCAAATACAGCTGCACCATAAGTTCCATCCGTAACAGCACCGACAAAATCGGTAAGCCCTTCCTTCTGGATTTCATTTTCTGAAGGTAGATCTGGTTTCTGTAATACAGTAGTCCCCGGTATTCTCTGCCAGTCATATACAGGGAAAATATCATCATACTCTTCACCTGTTCTCGATATAAAATTTGAACCATCGGCATAATGGTGATTCATCAATCCTTCACTGTTATAAGGCATCTCCATGTTGTTATTGCGCGAAGAAAACATTCTGACAGAAGTAAAATATCCGGGCCTCTGATGACTGAGATATTCTGAATCCCAGTAAAACCGGTTCCAGAACAGGTCAGGTTTAATTTCACCCTTCCTGATTTTGACAATTTTAACAAGTTCATCTTTTCTGTATGAAGATGACTTAAGCAGTTCTTCAGGAGTGGAGGTACCGAAAGATCCGAGAGAACCTTTCCTGGTAATGCTTCTGTTTTCTGCTCCCGGATCGGGGTATTTTTCATAAACCATAGTCTGGCATATTCCATTTAGGTAGTAATCGATAAGAAGATTCATTGCTGCCTCAGGAAAACTGTAAATTGTACCTGAAGTCAACAAAGCCCACTCAGCAAAAGCATCAGCATAACCTGTACCATACGAGAGAGTTGAGGTGACTCTGTCTTCACGGTGATGGAAACTGTAATCATATTGCATTCCCCTGCCGGTTGAAAACTTTATTTCACCTGCAATGACTTTAACAACTTCGCTAAACTGTTTTTCATCGCGGCTAAACAGAAGAGTCTTGGCTAAAATGCCTGCAATTTTTATCCGGTCACCACTGGGACGGGCTCCAGTGGCACTAAGATTGGCGCGTCCGACAATAGGCAATAGTTTGAATATTTGTTCTTTGGAAAGATCACTATCAATTATGAGCAAAACCTTCACTAACTGATCAGGAGTGCCGATCTGGTTCCACCACCAGTTATCGCAAATAAAGTCGTTTGCAAGCCAATAATCAAGGGCTGAGTTGATCACACTTTTAAGCATTTTGTCTCCTTTAAATTTTGACCCCGGTTTTTTATAAGCACGGCTAAGGTCAACTAAGTTCCGAAGATGTTCTCCATGCTGAAAACCGGTTCTTGAAACATCTACATAATTAATACCGGGCCAGGTTCCGTTTTTATTAATTGAAGTCATCAGAGTATTAATGCGGTTATCATTCACTCTTTGACGCATCATCTCTGCTATAACCTTTTGCCTGATAGTTTCAAGATCGGAAGCGGCACTAGCTGAATTTGCAGATATAGAAAGAAGAGAAATCGCTATAATGCAATAAGAGATAAGGCTTTTCATAATTAAATTGTGTGATTTTTTGTCGTTACAAAATAAAAATAATCATCGGATAAAAAAAGAGAAAATGAGTACCATCAACCAATAATTAAATTGAGTGCTTCTTGCTCGCATATAGTCATTGTTTAATACTAGCCACTCAAACTTTAGAGAAAATTTGAATTAGATGAATAAAAGTTTCAAGATCATAGTTTAAAATACCTATATTCATCTGATTGTAATGTTTAAAACTTATACCAAAATGAAAGGTACAGATACATTTACATTAGCCGATATTAAAAAACTAATAGAACTGATTGATCTACATAATAATACATCGACTTCTGGGCAAAAAACCGTAAGACAACAAATGAGAGATATAGGTTTTTATGGAAAAGATGACTAATTCAAAATATCCATAATGAAACTTTATGCAAGCAAATTAATACCAAGGTTAAAGCAGTCATAAAAAACCTAATATGAACGCAGGCGAAATCCTAATATATCAGAACAACGAAGGCAACATAAAAATCGATGTTCGCCTCGAAGAAGAAACTGTTTGGCTATCACAAGCTCAAATGGGTTTGCTTTTCAATAAAGACAAACGTGCTATTTCTGAACACATAAGTAATATTTTTAAAGAAGGTGAGCTGAATGAAAATTCAGTTGTCCGGAATTTCCGGACAACTGCAACCGATGGCAAATCGTACGATGTAAATTACTACAACCTTGATGTAATTATTTCAGTAGGTTAGTGGGTAAAATAGCAATAGGGTACTCCTGTTTTCAGTGTTGCAACACCCGAAATTTAATTCTGAATTTTCTTCGTCGGTTGTATGTTAAAAAACAGTTCGTTAATGTATTACATATCAATTTAATATAATATTACGGTGCTCTGCACCTTTGAGCTCTACGTCAATCATTCAACTACAAATATTAGGGTGCTCTGCACCTTTTCAGTCTATTTTAATGCAGCAGAGCTGCAAAACCTGCCGGCAGGCAGGTATTTATAGAAATACAGTTGAAAAACAGAACCACAGGTGCAGAGCACCGGAATATCTATTTCCAATCATAAATATCACTAAAGAATTCAAAAACGTATTCCTCTTTAAATTCAACATTATTCTTTTCCAGAATTTCAAAATATTCTTTTTTGAATGGCTTTTTTTTGTGATGTTCTTCTTGCGACAAGATATATTTTGCAACAGTGTCAATTTGTGAGTGGGAATGTGTAAAAGCACCATATTATATCCGATTAAAATATGTAGATGATCCGGCATTGTACCTATTGCAAGCATTTTATGCCGATAGTCATAAAGATAGCTTTCAACACCCGAATTCAAAAATAAATCCCATTAATAGCGCGTATCAGAACAGATTTTTAAAAAGTATGCAGAACAAGATACGAAGAAGTGGTACGTCGGAATTTCCGACTAACCACTCAAACATTTACTTTCCCGGACTTATCTTCGATCATATCATAAATCTCCTTTGCTTTGTTTTTATTAAGCTTAAGACTTTCAGCAACTCTTTGAATATCTGCATATCCAGGATCACCATTACCGGAAACTGTGGTTGTATGAAAACCATTAAAACCACTACCTGGTAATAAATCGTAAGCCGGAGACAATTTCCATTTTCCATTCTTTAGCAGAAATGAAAAATTACGGGCGTGATCATCCCTGTTTTTTATAAGAACATTGAATACCATTAACCGGTAGAGGCTGTAAACCTCCCCGATATCGCCTGTAAGTCTGAAACAAGCTGTCATTAAGCCCTCATAGTCAAGGCAAGGTATTCTGTAATCAGCATTTAGAAGGCCTGCAGCGCTTATCATGTGTATTTTCCCCTCTCCCTCCCTGTCAAACCGCCTTACTCCGAAATATTTCCCCTCAAACAACCTGGTTTCAGGCATCTCTATTCCGCAATCTTTGGCAAGTAAAGAGTATTCATATTCAATTTGTCCAATATTTTGAGGATCGAGTGATGAGCGAAATTTTAGTTGCCTGAAAAAGGAGTTCTCCTGGCAACGAAAACACCCGGCTTGAGCGGCAGATAGAAAGGAGATACTGATTTACCGTTTGCGAGATATCCTGAGTCATACTCAAAAGCGCATAGGTTATCAGATGTAAGAGCCAGTCTGCCAACTGTTTTACCATGGAGAAAAACTATTATTGAATTTGGCCTGTTAAACATTCCTCCTCCCCCTTTTCTTTTTTCCTGCTTTTTCTTTAGCCAATAATTCCTCAATGCTCTGATATTGTTTCCGCGTAAACAGCAAACTCAGTTCTTCTGTTATATCCAAAGCTACTGCTATTAAGACCAATCCTTTGAGAGAGATTTCACCGGTATGTTCAAATCGTTTCAAACTTCCAAGGCTCACTCCGGTTTTAGCTGCAAATGCTTTCTGACTCAGATCCAATTCCAGTCTGTTTCTTTTAACCCTGGCTGCGATACCTCTCATTATTGCATCAGGGTTATAATCATCTATTGAAAAATCATTTACAGATAATATATTAGCTGCTATATCAGTATTTTTCATTTAATAGATAATATATTAACCATTAAATGCAAATATATGTATTAAAATTCAGATTTTATCAGTTTATCGAGACAACTTTCACTGGTCCCCTCAATACGGAAGGATCAAATTTGAATTACTGTCCATACGACAAAGTATTTATCAGAATAAACATGAAATCGAGTATCTGGAATCATGCATATGCCCTCATTGATTTTCTTCGTTTACCCCGGCCCCAAGGGGAGCGAAGAAAATCAATTTACTCCCCTTGGGGCTGGGGTAAATAAATTGATTTTCAAGCATTTTTGGATATAATATGTATCATAACCGATAGTCATAAATATGAAAATAACTAATGAATATTTCATATTGTGCAGGACTGAATTGGTTTGACAAAGTAGAAAAAAAACACCGGATTTGAAAAGAAATATTTCTTTTCAAATCCGGCGGAAGGTTAGGCTAATCAGGGAACAATGGGTATGAACCTAACTTTGTTCCCTTAGGTTGAAATTATTAAGTCAGTTAAACCACAGGTAATTTCCATGGTTCTCTGTAACTGGGTATCAGATATTTATTGGCATCTTCGTCATTGGTGAATTTCGTTCCATCCCAAATCAGTTTTTTACCCGTACGATATGCAATATTACCAAGAGCAGAAAATTTTGCTATGTGTCCAGCTATATCAGGCGTTACATGAGTATTTGGATTACGGTTTGCTATACAATCGAGGTGATTAATAACATGGTTCTTCAGTCCTTCACCTGTTCCTTTTTTCCATGGAACTGCTTCCATACGGGTAACTTTATTAACAACTTCAGGAACTACTTCCCAGCCGCTGCGATCAACAACCAGAGTTCCGTTCTCACCAACAAACCCTAAAACGGCATTCCTTTTATAACCTCCATCGTTTATACCTATTGCATGATCCCACATAACATTGAATCCATCGAATTCATATATTGTCTGCAAACTATCGGGAGTTTCACAGGCATCATCAGGATAACCATATTTGCCACCCATTGCCATTATTGATTTTGGAGCAGTAACATCCATCCCAAATAATGCAAAATCGAGTAGATGAACACCCCAGTCGGTCATAAGTCCGCCTGCATAATCCCAGAACCAGCGGAAAGTAAAATGATAGCGGTTTCTGTTGAACGGACGGCTCGGTGCCGGCCCCAGCCACATATTATAATCTATTCCTGCAGGAGTCGCCTCATCAGGCTTTACAGGAATCGATGTATTCCATCCCTGATAAGAATAAACTCTTACAAGCCTGATCTTTCCGAGCTTACCTGAACGAAGAAAAGCAACTGCATCGAGCCAGTGCGGATCGCTCCTCTGCCATTGTCCAACCTGAACAATACTCTTATATTTCTTAGCAGCTTTTATCATCAGGTTACACTCTTCGATTGTGCGGCCTATGGGCTTCTCACAATAAACATCTTTCCCTGCTTCACAGGCGGCAATCATAATAAGACAATGCCAATGATCGGGGGTACCGACAATAACAAGATTAATATCCTTGTTATCAATCAGTTTGCGCCAGTCTTTATAAAGATTGGCGGGTTTTTTGCCTACCATTTTTTCAACATCTGCAGCTCTGCGATTAAGTACCTCATCGTCGATGTCGCAAAGGGCAATACATTCGACCTGCTTATGTTTGAGAAATTCCGTAAGGTCGGCAAAGCCCATCCCATTGCAGCCAATCAGACCAACATTAATCCTGTCGGAAGGAGCACAACCAGCCAGGGCTGAGGATACCGAAGTAGCCGCCAGTCCTATACCTGCAGTTGTTAGTGCAGAGTTTTTAATAAATACGCGTCGTGTTGTCATAATAAATATTATCTATTTAACTGAAAATCTGTAGATTGTTGTTGTTTTAAAGACTTCACCAGGATTAATAATTGTTGTCGGAAAGTCAGGGTGGTTTGGACTGTCAGGATAGTGATCTGACTCAAGGCACATACCTGACCTGTAATTAAATGGTTTTCCACCATGTCCGATTTTGGTTCCGTCGAGGAAGTTACCTGTATAAAGCTGCATACCGGGCTGATCTGTAATTACTTCAAGCAAACGTCCGCTAACAGGCTCATATACTGTTACATCAACCTCTTCTTTGTTATCGAGTAAAAAATTATGGTCATAACCTTTTCCCAGGATAAGCTGGTCATATTTCTCATTGATCCTTTCTCCGATAGCATGTGGAGTGGTAAAATCAAAAGGAGTTCCTGCCACCTGACGAATTTCACCGGTTGGTATCATTACTGAATCTACAGGAGTAAATGCAGAAGCTTTGAGTGTGAGTACATGATCCAGAATATCACCATTACCGGCACCGTGAAGATTAAAATATGCATGGCTGGTCACATTGACAACAGTTTTCTTGTCGGTCGAGTAGACATAATCCATGATAATCTCGTTGTTATCAGTCCATGTATATGTAACTGAAACATTTACTTTTCCGGGGAAACCCTGTTCCATATCGGGACTGACATAAGAAAACTTTACAGTTGGGAATTTACTGTCTTTCAGAATCTCTGTATCCCAAACAACACTGTGCCATCCTTTTGGTCCGCCATGAAGTGTATTAGGACCATTATTCAGAGGGGTATTATATTCAACACCGTCAATAGTAAATTTTCCTTTTGCAATTCTGTTTGCATATCTTCCTACGACAGAACCAAATGACATATCACCTGCAATTGTTGCATCGAATGAGTCGTATCCGAAAGTAATATTGTCTTTCTTTCCGTTTTTATCAGGCACCTCAATCCAGTTGATCTTTGCTCCGAAGTTGGTAAGCCTGATTACATTACCTGCTTTGTTTGTCAGGGTTAACAGATAAACCTCTTTTCCCTGATGTGTTCCGAAAACATCCTTTTTAACCATTTCTTTATTTTTTGCTGACTGTGTGCAAGCTGTAAATAGCACTGCAATCAGAATTATTGAAGATAAGAGATATCTTTTCATATTTTAAGGTTTAGTTTTTTGCTAAATTAATAATTATTTCGAAACATACTCTCCATGCTGGCGCCGATTTGTAATCGGTGCCATTTGAAGCTGCGCTAAGCACGGATTACAACCGGGCAAATGGCACGGATTGCAAATCCGCGCCAGCAGGAAGCATGCCAGTTATTTATTTTTTTGAGAATAGCGCTTCAATTGCCCCTGCCAGATATGCAGCCGGAGCATTCCAGTTTATAGCAATTTCATTTGAAGCATACGAGCACATTGCATCGGTATATGATTCATCGGGAATTCTGGATGGATACGTTTTGCATCCATCCTGCTGACCAGGATTAGGACCTCCCACAATCAACCCCGGTACAGGATCTGCAATTCCGTCAGCTTCCGATTGGCGATGATGAGGGAACATCGGAGTTTTATGTCCGTATCCTGTTACAAATGAATAGCCTGTTGCATTACGCCCTAACACATAATCAAGATTACTGAGAGCGCCTAAGAGATATTTTTTCTCATTTGTCAGTTTGTAAGCCTGAATCAATAAAATACCTTCATTGGCAGCTAACGAATTACTTCCCCAGACAAAATCCCTGGCTGATTTTCCCATAACAGTCATATATGCCCGATCAGACACTCCTTCAATCATTCTGTTTGCGGAGATTATTATCTGTTTCTTAAGTACGGGAAAATCTTTTTGTGCCTGACCTGTCAAACTCTTTCCAAACCGTACAAGTGTATAATATCCGAGTAACCTGACATCTCCCCATGAAGGCAATGGCATAAGAGTATCAGGGAACATTGATACAGCGGAATAATAACTATCCTTTTTTGTGCTTATATACAACTCAGAAGCTGCCCATATAAACTCATCATTGAATTTTGAATCGCCATAACCGCCGGTACTTATGACCGGTTTGAACTCCTTATTCATAGCGTTCTGATCGTAGGCTACCTTAGGGTTTTTTATAGCCCAGTTCCAGGCTTTCTCAGCTGACTTCAAACAGGAGTCAGACAAACCCGGAAAGACCGTTTTGAATTTACCAAAAACCCTTCCTGCCTGAGCCATAACAGCTGCAAAATCGAGAGTTGCTGCAGTTCCTTTTGGCACTACATACCTGGTAGTTGTACAAACTGCGGGCATAACCATACCATCGAATTTGGCATTGGTAACTTTATTATATACACCACCATCGTTTGGATCCTGCATTGTAAGCATCCAGCGAAGGTTCCATGCTATTTCATTCAGCAGATCGGGAGCTTTATCACCGCTCTCAGGAATATTTGTTTTCAGCGTGTCAAAATATGAAGGAAAATCTTCATAAAGAGAAAGCAATGTACCCATTGTGATCCCGCTATTCACGATATATTTATTGTAATCTCCTGCATCGTACCAGCCCTTCGGACACGAGATAATTGTTCCTGCAGGCCGCTCGGGAGAAGCAGCAGCAGGATGAACCTGTACCTGAGTGTCAGGATGACCGGCAGGTCTGCTCCATTTCCCTGCATACTGTGGAAGCAGCGGGGTGGACATCCTCTGAAAATAATAGCCTTTTATAAGTGCCTTTGTTACATCACAAAACACTTTAGGTTTTATCTCAAATGTATATGAATCGCCAACTCCCTCAATATTCAGCTTATATGTCCCGGGTTTTGTAACTGTTGAAAAATCAGCAATACGGGTAACATTTGGAGAGACAGCTGATTTATGCGGACCGCTCAGCTTTGAGGTAAAAACCACTTTGTCGGTTCCGGCTTCTTTCATAGAAAAAACACCGTCTTTATCATCCGCAACAACAGCTATTTTAGGACCATCGGGGTAGAAACCGATCTGGTTAAGACGGATTTTTGATACAGCATCCTGTGCTGAAAGAACTGATGACCAGACAATGCAAATTAAAGAGAACAGAATTAATTTTTTCATGATTACCCTATTAAAAAATTAGAACAATTTTATTGTATAAGTAAAAGTAGTTGGTGTGGCATAAACAACATATTGCGGAAGAGGCTTCGGACCGCATCCTGCAGTTCCTACTCCCATAGTAAGGTGACTTATGCAGAATACTGTTGCTCCTATAGGAGGAAGATCAATCCGGTATTCAACCTTATCCATCTCCTCGTCGCTATAAGGAAGTATTGATACCTGCATGAGAGTGCTATCTGATTGAGCCATAATTCCTGAACCTGATAAATTGGTAACTTTTGCCCATCTGACATCCTCATGATTTCCGCAATCCATAGGCTTCTCATAAGGAGTAAGCTGCTCTTTTACCGTGCTGTTATAAATACCTACATCAAAACCACGTTTCCGGTCGGCATAATTTTCCATCGGGCCGCGGCCAAAATATGACACCTGATCGTATTGCTTATTGAGAAACATTCTCACTCCAACTCTTGCCAGCACCTGTTTCGGATCGCTCGAACTGAAACTGTTTTCTGATTTTATTGAACCATCACCTGAAATAGTATAAACAACATCGTGATTAACCGTGAAGTTGTTTTTGCCTTCAGCAAGAAGTCTGACTGTGATAGTTACTGAAGAGGGTGTCTTTTGCTCAGCAGCAACAGCCTGAGTTGTCCATTTAAGTTCACGTAGTCCGGAAGTAACCCAACTTTTATCGGCCCACATATCGTCATTACGGTGAGGTGCCCTCCAGAGATGGAGCCTTGGACCACCATCTTTGAGAAGCATATTAACTCCGTCTTTTTCGAGACTTGTAAATGTCCCGGTAATTTTATCGAAAACAACTGTAAAACCAGCACCTTTGACAGTAAGCTCTTTTTCAGCAGGGATCAGAGTTACTGGATTTATTGCTGCAATCGGCTTAACAGCAAGAACTTCAACAGGAACCTTAAACTGCTCTGATGCCATTTCAAATCCTTTCTTTGCCCAGAGATGATCTTCCAGTGTAAAGAAATGAATGCGAATAAAATACTCTGCCCCTTCATTGATCTTTGTTATCTTGTATGGAATAGTTATCATGGCTTCTCCTCCAGGAGATACAGAAGGCATACTTATATCATTCCATGCTGTTTCATTTCCGTTTTCACTTATTGAATAGCTGGCACCGAAACCTTTAAGATTTATAAACTGATATTTATTCTGAATCAGGAACTGCCCTTTAGCGATATCAACAGGTATTACTCTTATCCATTGATAAACATGTTTCATTTCAGGATAGTGTGGTTTGAGGGAACGGTCAGAAGCTACTACACCTTTATGAATAAAATAATGATCATTAGGAAATTCCCCAAAACCGCCTCCAAAGGCAATAATGGAATGATTCGGATCGCGTTTGTTATAAATACCCTGATCCTGCCACTCCCAGATGGCTCCACCCAGAAGCTCAGGATATTTATCAAAGATATCATTGTATTCACCTATGGCACCCATTGAATTGAACATTGCGTGAGCATACTCACATAAAAAGAAGGGTTTTTTAAAAGTTGTATCATTTGCAATACGTTCAACTTCTGAAGGTTGTGTGTACATACGGCTGTCGATGTCAGCTGGATTTGCTTTGCCTGTACCAAAACCTTCATAGTGGACAGGTCTGGTTGGATCAATGCCCTTAATTGTACTTAAAGCAGCCCTGAAGTTAGATCCCCCCTTCCCGTTCTCGTTTCCAAGCGACCATATAATAATTGAAGGATGATTCTTAAAATTCTCGACGTTTGCAACATTTCTGTCTATAATAGCAGCTTTCATTCTTGGTTCTTCATCAAACCTGCCCATATATCCATGACATTCAACATTTGCTTCAGCAACAAGGAATATTCCATACTCATCGCACAATTCATACCAGCGTGGATCGTCTGAATAATGAGAAGTACGGATAAGGTTACAGTTTCCCTGTTTAATCAGTTCCAGATCGCGGATCATCTGGGCTTCAGTAACAGCGTGGCCAACATCAGGCCAGTTTTCATGACGGTTTACCCCTTTTAGTTTTACAGGAATTCCGTTAACCAGAAAGCGTCTTCCGACTATTTCTATTTCCCTGAAACCGGTTCTTGAAGAAAGTGTCTCAATTACATTTTTCCCGTCCAAAAGGGTCAGAACCGTAGTATATAGTCTTGGGGTTTCTGCAGTCCATTTTTCAGGATTTACAACCTGAAAACTCAGATTAACTGAAACTTCCTGTCCGGGTTTAAGAGCAGATACAACTACTGTAGCTTTTGAAGCATCCACCGCATTTGTTCCATCATAAAGGGCTGCAGATATTTTGTAAGATTTGGTTGCTTTAATTCCATAGTTCTTCACTTTGGCAATGACATTAACCGTTGCATTGCGGTAAACACCATCAAGATCGGTTTTAATAAAGAAGTCACGAATATGCTGCTGCGGAGTACTCCACATTGTTACATTACGGAAAATACCACTGAGACGCCACATATCCTGATCCTCGAGATAAGTGCCCGAAGTAAATCTGTAAACTTCAGCCGCAACTATATTTTTTCCCGGTTTTACATATTTAGTGATATCAAACTCTGCTGCATTTCTGCTGTTTACACTATATCCGACTTTCTCTCCATTTACCCAAAGAAAAAATCCTGCATCAACACCATCAAATGTTATGAATACCTGACGTCCCTTCCAGTCCAACGGAAGATCAAAATCACGGCGATAACTGCCTACCGGATTTCGTTCTTCATAAGCTGTGAAATTTTTCGGAGGCATGCTCATGACAAACGGAAAATCCTTTTTGAGTATATACCCTGCATTGCGGTAATAGGGAGTGCCGTATCCCATTATCTGCCAGTTTGAGGGTACCTGGATCTCTTTCCATGAAGTTACATCAAAGGAAGGTTTATAGAAATCGACCGGTCGCATCTGAGGCCACGATACCCAGTTGAATTTCCACATTCCATTAAGGCTTCTGCAATATGATGAAGCATGACGATTGGCAGCCAGTGCTTCAACAAGATTTGCATAAGGCATTAAAGAAGCATGATAAGCTTCCTTGTTAATTCCCGTGATTTCAGGATTCTCAATTTCAGGCGGAACCAAGGCTCCACCCAGAGAATCTTTAGGCGATACGTTTTGAGAATAGCCAGTTAATACTGTCATTATAAAAGCTAATAAACTTAAAACAAATTTTGAGTGATTTTTCATTTAATAATTAATTATAAATATTTATACAACACTATGTCTTTCAATTGTTTCCAGGCACAATCCAGGGTTATTACTTCTTTATCAATTTTGATCCGGTTCATGTCAGTACCTTTTCTATTTTCTGCTTATTGTCATTTTCTTTCCATCATATTTAATTGTCTTATCAGGAGTTGTTCCGGGATCAAATGGAACAGGCTTATCTTTTCCGATATATACGATATTAAATGTACGCGATTTCAGCATCCCAGCAAATTCACCTTTACGATCATCAATTGTAAGTTCAGTTTTCACTTCATCATAGCTGAATCTGATCATACTGCATGACCCTTTTTCATAATTGTAATTTATACCCTCATCCTCATAAAGAGTAAAGCTGCCATTTTTCCCTGTATAAACAAAGAGAGTGATAGGATCTGCAGGTTTTTCGTCAGTGAACTGAATGTCAGGACCTACCGGCAGGATTGTACCTTCCCTTACAAACAAAGGCAGTCTTTCGTAAGGTGCTGCTACAGTGTTTTTCTGACCTCCGTAAATAAATCTGCCGGTATAAAAATCATACCATCCGCATGAGGATGGGAAATAAACATCCCTTTCACGAGCCTTATACTTATAAACAGGAGCTACCATTAATGACGGACCAAACATATACTGATCTCCTATACTATTCACTTTTGCATCCCCGTTAAAATCCATAATAAGCGGACGCATAATTGTATAATCATTGAAGTGTGTCATACCGGCCAGAGAATATATGTAAGGCATCAGGCTGTAACGCAATTTATCGTAATAAACCATGCTTTTATAAGCAGGATGTGACTCAGGTGAAAGATTGTAAACCTCACGCAATGGGTATTGTCCATGGCTACGGAAAAGAGGACAGAATGATCCGAACTGATACCATCTTGTGTTTAGTTCTCTCCATTCTTCCATATCTTCGGAACCTTCCTGAGCTCTTGCATATCTGTTTTCCACACAAAACCCACCAATGTCCATTGTCCAGTAAGGTATTCCGGAGATTGCATAATTCAAGCCAGCCGGAATCTGTGCTTTCATATCCTCCCAGCGTGTCCCGATATCTCCGCTCCAGGTGGCAGTGGAATATCTCTGCAAACCTGCAAATCCGGAACGGGTTAGAAGGAAGACACGTTTATTGGGATCTACAGAACGTTGACCATCATAAATTGCCATTGCGTTCATCAATGCGTAAGTATTAAAGTATTTGGTTGAAGGGCCAAGTGCTGTAGGTGTTGTGAGCAGTTTACGGTACTCAATACTGGCATTTGATAGTATATCAGGTTCAGAGGCATCCATCCACCAGGCATCAAACCCCTTAGTATAAAGATGTTCCCTTATCTGTTCCCAGAACAGATCTCTTGCTTCTTTGCTGTATGCATCATAAAATGAACCTATAAAACCCTTTCCAATCCAGTCCCTTACACTGTCTTTTACTGCCTGTTTGTACATCCAGCCTTTACTGTCAAATTCCTTATAATGATCTGTTGTGATATAAAATTTAGGCCACACCGATATCATTATTTTAGCATTCAGCTTATGGACAGAATCAACCATTCCGGCAGGGTCGGGGAAAAATTTCGGATCAAACTCATGCGATCCCCATGACGGAACAGGCCAGTATGACCAATCCAGAACAATGTTATCAAGAGGAATACCACGTTTTCGGTACTCTTTTACAACACCAATCAACTCAGCAGGTGATTTATACCGTTCGCGGCTCTGCCAGTAACCCATTGCCCATTTAGGCATAATCTGGGCTTTGCCTGTGATTTCACGATATCCGCTTATTACATTGTCGATATTATTACCGTAGATGAAATAATAATCGATCTGGTCACCCATTTCTGAGGTGAGGGACAAATTACCCTGCTCAGCAGGACTTACCGGACTAAGAGCTTTAAATCCAAGATAGGACATGCCTCCGTCGGGTTTCCACTCAATCCTTAATGAATAACGTTTCCCTTGCTCCATATTTTTACTGAACTTATAAGTGTTAGGATTCCAGGCAGTTCTCCATCTTTCAGGGACAATCAGTTCATCATTAATATACAGTTTCACATAACCTGCATAGTATAATTTGAAATGGAACAGACCAGTTTCTTTCGGTTCTATTTTACCGTTCCAAACAACTTTCGATCTTCCCAGGGGAGCCCCTTTTGGAAAATTTTTTATAGTAGTTAGGTTTTCGTAATCTATTGATGATTCTTTTCTCAGAACAAATGTCTTTGTGGAATCATTTGCATCAAAATAGGAAGCAGTGAGTCCTCCCTCATCCCCTTTCAAATCATAAAGTTTGAATAGGTTGATATTCGAATAATCGCGCGGATCGCCGAAATGCGTCAGAGAGTAATTGTCCCAGAGTACACCGTAGTTTTTGCTCGAAACAACAAATGGAACAGATACTTTCGTGTTGTACTGATACAGAACCTCATTCAGTCCTTTGTAATTAAATTCGTCAGACTGATGCTGGCCAAGACCATAAAAAGCCTCATTATCCGGCGATTCAAACACCTGTCGCATTGTGTAACCTGTTGTCCCTTCAATAGTTATCGGGGAGAAAGATTTACCTCCTATCGGCAATTCCTTCAGGATCACATTATTATCTTTATCAGAAAACACAACCTGCCCTGATGTCAACGAAACATTTGCCTTGATTTTTGAAGTTGAAAGAACCAGACTCTTCTCATTTGCTGCAATAATGAATTCAGGTTTTGATGCAGGCCTCTCAGGAACTACCAGGCTTTTCAGTTCTGAAAACTTATCTGACGGAGTAGCGACAACGCGAATAATATTCTCGTTGATCACTTCCAATTTCATGAGTCTGGGTGATTTCCCATCATTACCTTTGAGATGTATCACGACACCGCTATTCGTTTTCTCCCAATTCTTTTCTGCTGATGAAGAAAGAAGGAGAACACATGCTGTTAAAAATAGTAGTCTTTTCATTTGATTAATGTTTTTTACTTTTAGTATTCCACCACCAATTTCTAATAAATGAGCTGCCTGCCTTAAGGCTTGCTTCTGCTTTGCCTGTTCCAATAAATATATTATTCCGAAAGGTAAAGTTTTTATGAGCTGATGCATTTTCATAGCTGATAACTGGTGAATGTGAATTAAAAGCTATGTTGCTGTATACCTTACAATCTGCCAATTGATTGTCATCTCCCGATCCGTTCCATAAAAAGATACTGCCTGAGCCTTCTGTCGTAGTGGCATCATTTATACTGATACAATACCTGACTACATTACCTGACCAGTTGGAAGCTCCGGAGTATTGAAATAACCCATACCCGGCACCCTGATTATTAAATGACAAACAATACTGAATTACAGAGTTTGTTACACCCCCGTCGAGATCAAAACCGCCACCATCTTTTCCACCTTTTGAAGTTTTGTTTTTGTAACTAATGCAATATTGTATAGTAACATGGCTACTTTCCCAGGTCCAGATACCTACAGGTCCGTTTCCCTGACGGGGCATATCCCAGCCATTATTTGTTGCGGTACAATGATCAATAATAACAATGTCAGAGACCCCTACAAGAATACCATTGCCACTGTGATTATCAAGAATTGCAGGATCGCCCGGATTATTCTCAGCTTTACAGTAACTGATCATAATTTTCCCCGAATGACTTCTTTCAGAACCCATGACATTGATACCACTAAACCCATTATTAGAAGCTGTGACTTTATTAACCTTAATTTCCTTACAGTCATACATATCTACGCCTGATTTCTGAAAACCTGCGGCATAAATTTGGTCTATAACCATGTTTTGTGAATGGGTAAGCGACAGCCCATTGGTAATATTTCCCTCTTTTCTGCCATTTCCTTTCAGATCAAGATTGGTAATCCAAATATTCCTGCAGTTTTCAATCTTAATGGCTTCACTATTGCCTCCATTGATGACGGCTCTTCCACCTCCCAGTGAACTAATTTTATATGGGCCATTTATCCCATTAAAGATCAGTGTTCCATTAAAAACCTGTCCGGATGTAAAGTAAACTGATGAAGCTTTCTTCTGAAGGCGGAGATTGAGTTCAGCAATAGTTTTTATCGGTTTGTTTTTATTTCCGGTGTTATTGTCATCTCCATGAATACCATCCACATAATACGCCTCTGTAGGAAACGGTCGCATAAATGTAGGGAACGGTCGCGACCGTTCCCTACCACAGGAAATCAATAATGACAAAATTATCAGAAAATAAACTGTCGGTTTTTTCATCGGTTGATAATCATATTATTCGACAACCCATTCATATATACCGGATGCGAAATTTTTATTCAGTTTCACCTTAATTTTTACTGCCGATGCTTTAACAGGTTTGAATGACAATGAATCCCATCCGTTCTTTGTAATTTTATATGGCGTTTTGGCTTTTACGGATTCCCAGATATTACCTTTCAGATAAAGAATTTCCCATTCATCGGGTATACGGCAACCGCCATCGGGACCATCATCATACCAATAAACCTTTGTTTTTGAAATAGTTTCAGGTTTAGCAAAGTCATATTCAACCCATTCCCATTTATCTTTGTCGGGCCACCAGTGATAATATGAAACTGAATGGTCGTTTGAATTTGATGGCACAATCTGATCATTTACTGCACGAAGATCTTTTGTTATTTTGCTCGCACGTACCTTACTTCTGTTTGCAATTGTCGGCGCCGGAAGAGGATGGGAACTCTGAGTTGATGTCGGCAGCCACACCATCATCTGACCTGCGCCACGATTATTCCACAACGCGTAAGGGATCAATGTAAGAGGTTCTTCTTTGAGTGTCTCTACATTGCCTTCAAGAGTCCTTTTCGTCTGAGAACCTGACGTTTTAATCACCTGGGTTCCCTCAAGAAGTGAGGGTACAAATTCGGTTGTAAAAGGAGCATCTTTCCTAATCATAAGATCGAGAACATTTCCGGTATCATTATCAGGCCATTCGGCACAATAAATAACTGGTCCTCTTTGAAATGCTATTTTTGAAACATCTTCCTTAATTCTTTCGTCAGCGACAATTTTCCTTACGGGCATTGGAAAATCTACCTCAACCTTATCTCCCGTTTTCCAGTTTCTGTTTATCACAGCGTATCCCTTTACCGGAACAATGTCAACCCTTTCACCATTAACCAAAAATTTCACCAGTTCGTTATTATTATCAGTAAATTTATAAAGCCCTCCCGGCATGGCTTCATTTGCAGCCCAACCCGGTATTCGGATTTTAAGATCAAATTTTCCGCGATTCTCTGGATTGATTGTAATCTCAACCTTGCCATCCCATGGAAAATTAGCTTTTTGTGTAATCTTAATCATTTTCTTCCCCATTTTAATTTCTGCATCATTTGAGATGAAGAGGTTAACATACAGCTCTTTATCGGCCACTGCATAAACATACCCGGGAATAGCCGGAACGAATCTCGCAATATTTGAAGGGCAGCAGGCACAACCGAACCATGCCCTTCGCACATGTTGTCCGTTAGATTCCAGCGGGTTTGGATAGAAGAACCTGTCAGCGGATAATGATACTCCGGAGAGCATTGAATTATAAAGCGTCTTCTCAAGAATATCAATATACTTTGTCTCTCCATGAAGAAGGAACAATCTGTGATTGAAAAAGATATCTCCTATTGAGGCACACGTCTCGCAATAGGCTGACATGTTAGGTAACACAAAAGGATCGGCAAAACCTTCATTTCCTCCGGTGGCACCGATTCCTCCGGTAAGATACATTTTTCCATAAACAATATCTTCCCATATTTTGGTGATTGCATTAAGATAGGCTTTATCATTTTCAATTGCAGCAATGTCAGCCATGCCAGAATACATATAGGTTGCTCTCACTGAATGGCCAACAGCTTCAGTCTGATCAATCACTTTCTTGTTAGCCTGGTTGTACTGACTCCCCTTTGGTCCGCGTACATCAAGGAAAAAACGTGCCAGATTGAGGTATTTCTTTTCACCGGTAACCCTGTAAAGTTTTACTAACCCCATTTCAATAACCTGATGGCCGGGATAAACTTTTACCCGGTCCCAGCCAAAATCTTTATTCACAAGATCGGCCGATTTTAGAGCTATATTAAGCAAAGTTCTTTTCCCGGTAGCCTGATAATGTGCAACTGCTGCTTCGTACAGGTGACCAAGATTATATAGTTCATGGCTAAGGACAGAATCCTGTTCCCACCTGTTTTTACTTGCCCATGCGTGTAAGCCTTTACCTCCATGCATTTCGGCAATGGTGCGGTTGGTATATAGATATCCGTCCTTTTCCTGGGCAAGACCTATTTTCCTTATCACTGAATCGAGATAAGCTTCCAGTTTTGGATCAGGAAATGTCTGGAGGGAATAACTGGCACCTTCAATTATTTTGTAAACATCTGAATCATCGAAGGGATATATGGTCTGAAATTTCCCGGTATCGAGTTTAGCCGCTATTTCAAAGTTTTTCACCCTCCCTGTCGATTCACAGAAACCAAACGCGATAGGTATTGTCACTGAGGCATTCTTCCTGATCCTTGGAGCCCAGAAGTTATCTGTAAGTTTAACAGACGTAAACGGAACAGGCTGAATAGGATAATCTTCATGTGAGGAAGATTTCTTAGCACACCCGGATATCAATAATACAATTCCGGCAATTGCAATTATTCCCCTAATGAGCTTATTCATTGATTTTTATTTTGTTAGTTCTAATACAACCACTGATTTTGAAGGCATTGTAATACTCAGAATTCCATCTTTGTAAGTAAACCCATTGAAAACTGAAGGTTTCACAACTTCAGGCTTTTCAAAACTGTTAAATGAATTCATTTCTGCTGCAGTAAGAACTTCTCCGGTAACCTTTTTGAATATATCCCCAATTACAGGACAGGTTACAGTTACCGGCTTATTAGGATTAAGGTTTGCCAGGGAGATATGAACCTTCCCGTCTTTATCAACAGATGCGGAAGCTGAAATAGAAGGAATCTTTTTATTTCCAAAAACATAATCCTCGCACCTGAGATCAATATTAAGGAGACTTGCTTCCTGATGCACCCTGAACATCCTGAACACATGATAAGTAGGAGTCAGAACCATTTTATCGTCTTTTGTAAGAATTACTGACTGAAGCACATTCACCATCTGGGCAAGGTTTGCAACCTTCACCCTATCAGCATGCTGATTAAAAATATTAAGATGAATTGCAGCCGTTATGGCATCACGCATTGTATTTTGCTGATACAGGAATCCGGGGTTTGTTCCGGGCTCTACCTGGAACCAGTTGCCCCATTCGTCAACTACAAGGCCTTTGGTTTTCTGAGGATCGTAACGATCCATTATGGCTGCATGTCCTTTAATAATATTGTCCATCTGAAGGTTCATCCTCATTGTTTCAAACCATTCCCTTTCATCAAACTTTGTTGCTGAGCCTTTATAGCCCCAACCATCTACAATTGAATAATAGTGAATCGATAAGCCCTGAAACCTTGAACGGGTTCCAGGATCTTTCATCAGAGTCTCGGTCCATTCATAATTAAAATCAGAAGGACCGCAGGCTACCCTATAAAGCTGATTCCCGGCATAGTTCCCAAGATATGTTGAAAACTGACGCATGGTATTTCCATAGAATTCTGAAGTCATATTCCCGCCACAGCCCCAGTTCTCATTGCCTATTGCGAAATATTTTACTTTCCAGGGATCCTCACGTCCGTTTTCCTTACGCAGCTTCGTCATCGGACTTACAGCATCGGAGGTAAGGTATTCAACCCATTCAGACATTTCTTTAACTGATCCTGATCCAACATTACCATTTATATATGCATCGCAACCAAGAAGTTCGGTCAGTTTCATAAACTCGTGTGTTCCAAATGAGTTGTCCTCAGTAACACCTCCCCAGTGAATATTCACAATAGAAGCTCTTTTTTCCTGCGGACCGATACCGTCTTTCCAGTGGTAGGTATCTGCAAAGCATCCCCCCGGCCAGCGAAGATTAGGAACTTTTATTTCACGCAATGCAAAAAGAACATCGTTACGGATGCCGTAAGTATTCGGAATCTTTGAATCTGTTCCAACCCAGAGGCCTCCATAGATACATGCTCCGAGATGTTCGGAAAAGTGACCATATATATCTTTGCTGATAACAGGTCCCTGATGGTTAGTAACAACCACTAACTGGTTTAATGAAACCGGAGTTTCTTTCTGGGCATTTGCCTGAGCGGCTGCCAGAAATAGTAAAACTGTAAACAGGGTAATTAATTTTTTCATGATAATATATTTAAATTCATTTCTATATTTTTCCTTGGTGTATCTTAGTGTCTTAACGCCTTTGTGGCATTTTTTTTTGCCACCAAGACTCAAAGACACAAAGTTTCACAAAGAAAATCTGCATATTATTTAAGCCCTTTTTCAATCATAGAACCTAATTCTTTATAATTTTTAAACAGTATTTCGTATTTCTTTGCTCTGACTGGATCGGGATGATATTCTTTTTCAAATCCTCCACCCATAGCTTTCTGAGCTGCTGAAATATCTTTGTACACTCCTGCAACAACAGCAGCTGCCATTGCTGATCCAAGGGCACAAGTCTGATCTGATTTCGCAACTTTTATCGGCATATTAAGAACATCCGCAACGATCTGCATTACAAACGGATTCTTCTTCGCAACACCTCCGATAGCAATTACTCCATCGATCCTGATTCCCTCAGAAACAAACCGGTCATTAATCATTTTTGATCCAAAAGCGGTTGCCTCAACCAGGGCTTTAAATATTCTTGGTGCGTCTGATCCCAGAGATAATCCTGTAATTGCTCCCTTCAAAGCCTGATTTGCATCCGGGGTACGTCTTCCATTCATCCAGTCGAGTGCTACAATTGATGTCTCTTCAACCGAAAGGGATTCAGCCTGTTTACTAAGTTCTGCAATTATCTTGTCAGCAGTTTCTTCTTTAATCCTGTTCTTCGTCTTTTCATCAAGCCATTTCATATCGGAAATGATTTCAGTGACCGGCCATAAAAGCAGTTTACTGAACCATGCGTAAATATCACCGAAAGCCGATTGTCCTGCTTCAAGACCAAGCATTCCGGGAACGATAGATCCGTCGACCTGTCCGCAGATCCCTGCCACAAGTTTATCACCAACTTCAGCCATTGGAGCAATAAGCATATCGCATGTAGAGGTACCCATAACTTTAATTAGCTGGTAAGGCTTAATCTCGCCTCCTACTGCACCGAGATGTGCATCAAAAGAGCCAACGCCCACCTTAACATCAGTAGTGAGACCAAGTTTCTTTGCCCACTCTACTGAAAGTCTGCCGGCTTCGATATCACATGTAAATGTTTGACTGTAAAGTCTTTCTCTGAGTCCGGTTAAAACCGGATCAAGTTTCGTAAGGAATTTCTCTTCGGGCAGCCCCTTGAAATCATCATGCCACATTGCTTTATGTCCTGCTGCGCAACGGCTTCTCTTCATTTGTAATGGATTTGTATTTCCAATTAACAGAGCAGGGATCCAATCGCAATGTTCAACCCACGACCAGGCATTTTTTCTAACTTTTTCACTATTCCTGAGAACGTGAAGTACCTTGGCCCAGAACCACTCTGAAGAATAAATACCTCCTTCGAATTTGGTAAAATCTACACCCCCCCAGCTTCGTGCCAAATCATTTATCTCAGCAGCTTCCTTAACAGCAGTATGATCTTTCCACAAAACGAACATAGCGTCGGGATTTATCTCAAATTCAGGCTTCAGTGAAAGTGGAACACCATCCTTATCTACTGCAACAGGAGTTGATCCGGTAGTATCTACTGTAATACCTACAACATTTTTTACAACATCTTCCGGCAGGCCTTTGAGAGCACCTTTTACAGATTGTTCCAGACCTTCAACATAATCCATCGGATGCTGACGAAACTGATTGATTGAAGGATCGCAAAAAAGGCCCTTTTTCCACCTCTGGTATTCAAATACTGAAGTGCCAACAATCTCACCATTACTTGTGTCTGCAACAATGGAACGAACAGAGTCAGTTCCGTAGTCGATACCGATTACATATTTTCTTGTCATATTTTTAGTTTTTTTTGCTTTGCCCGTAATAGGCATCATTTCCATGTTTTCTTTTATAATGTTTGCCAAGAAGTGATTGACTGATTGGTTCATTTTTCCCGAGGAGAACTGTATAAAAGGCCATTCTGGCAATCTCTTCAAGGGCAACTGCGTTATAAACTGCATTATCAGCATCTTTACCCCAGCAGAAAGGGCCATGACTGCAAACCAATACAGAGGGTATTGATAATGGGTCAACTTTACCCATCTTCTCCACTATTACTTTCCCCGTATTGATTTCATAATCGGTTTCTATCTCATTGTCAGTTAATAATCTGGTGCATGGAACCTCACCGTAATAATGGTCGGCATGTGTTGTTCCAAATGGAGGGATTGCTTTTCCTGCCTGAGCCCATGAGGTGGCATATGAAGAATGAGTGTGTACAACACCTCCTATTTCAGGCCATGAATTATAAAGAAGCAGATGCGTAGGAGCATCGGTTGAAGGTTTGAATTTACCTTCAACAACCTTTCCTTCAGGATCAATTATAACCATATCTTCTGGTTTCATTGATTCATAGTCGACACCAGAGGGTTTTATCACTATCATTCCACTTTCCTTATCTCTGCCACTTACATTGCCCCAGGTATGTATCACCAATCCATGTTTTACCAGATCGAGATTGGCTTTAAATACAACGTCTTTTAATCCTTTAAGCATAATATTCAACTTTAAGTACTTATAACTTTAGTCACTTTAGTCACTTATTTTAGTTTACATCCAGATTGAAATAGAAACCATTCTGCTTTAATATCTCGTATCTGTCTTTATTAAACTTATAATAAAATGCTCCCTTTTTTGATGTCTCCCTTTCCTTTTCATCAAGCTTTTCCAGGATTTCCATAGACAATATTTTTTTCCTGAAATTCCTTTTATCCACTTTCCTCTGGTAGATAGCTTCATAAAGATCCTGGAGCTGAACAAGAGTGAATTTTTCTGGAAGCAATTCAAATCCAATTGGTTTGATTTTGATTTGGTTCTGTAAATCGGTAAGTGATTTTTTCACCATTTCTGAATGATCAAAAATCAAATCAGGTAATCTGGCAATTGACCTCCATTGCGCTCCGTTCTGTTCTGCAAGTTCTTTATTGATATCCATTATGGGAATAAGAGCGAAATATGCAACCGAGATCACCCTGGCTCCGGGGTCTCTGTTAATTTCGCCGTAAGAATAGGATTGCTTAAGGTAAATAATATCAAGTCCAGTGAGGTTACGAAGTATTCTGTGGGCAGCTTCATCAAGGCTCTCGCTTTCCTCAACGAAGCCTCCTTCCAGTGACCATTTCCCTTTTGCAGGTTCAAAGCTACGCTTAACAAGAAGAAGCTTTATCTCCTTATCAAAAATGTCGTAACCAAATATAATACAGTCAACTGCAACAAGATACCTGGAATGTTTCGAATAGAGTTTCATTTTTTCAATCAGATTCCTGTTTAAAAAATTCAATCAGTATTAAAATCAGATTATGCCATTTGAGATATGAAAATATACCTCATTGTATCTGAGTTCCTTCTTAAATTCATTCAGATTGCAATTCTCATCAATCAATAAATATTCAATTCCCATCATTCCTGCAAAATCTTCAAGATATTCGGAGTTAATTGAAGTGCTGAACCCTGTGTGATGAGCTCCTCCGGCCAAAATCCACGCTGCAGCTCCGATCTTCAGATCAGGCTGTGGCTTCCAGAGTACACTTGCAACTGGCAGATTAGGCATATCGGGACATTTAACAACTTCAACATCATTTACGATCATCCGGAACCTATTGCCCAGGTCAATTACAGAAACATTAATTGCATTTCCTGTGGCTGTTTTGAAAACCAGACGAGCGGGATCTTCTTTCCCGCCTATACCAAGTGGATGTACCTCAAGAGTTGGTTTTCCCAAAGCGATAGACGGACAAACCTCAAGCATGTGAGCTCCAAGAACTCTCATTCCTTTTGGATCGAGATGATAGGTATAGTCTTCCATAAAAGAAGTACCCCCTTTTAATCCTTCTGCCATTACTTTCATAGAACGGACGAGAGCAGCGGTTTTCCAGTCACCCTCTGCTCCGAAACCATAACCCTTTACCATCAGGCGCTGTACTGCCAGACCAGGTAATTGTTTGAGACCATGAAGATCCTCGAAAGTTGTTGTGAATGCCTTGAAGTTACCGGCGGTCAGGAAAGCCTCCATTCCAAGTTCAATCTTTGCAGCTTCTTTCAAAGTCTCAGAAGAGGCAACAGCTTTTGTTAATTTATATTCATCACCATATTCTGCAATAAGTTTCTTAATTGCTGCGGGAGATACTGCATTGACCATTTTTACCAGATCGCCTATACCGTAACCGTAAACGGAGTATCCCATTTGCATCTGGGCGCTGACTTTGTTTCCTTCAGTAACAGCCACATCGCGCATGTTATCACCGAATCTGGCCACCTTCATCTCGAGTGAATCGTTATAAGCTGATGCTGCTCTGACCCATACAGCAACCCTGTCGATAACTTCAGCATCAAGATAATGACCAACAACAACTTTTCTGTTTAACCTCATCCTGGCTCCAATAAAACCATATTCGCGGTCACCATGTGCCGACTGGTTAAGGTTCATGAAATTCATATCAATCGATTCCCACGGGATATCCCTGTTAAGCTGTGTGTGCAGATGGAGGAATGGCTTATTCAGAATGGTTAAGCCTCTGATCCACATTTTGGCAGGTGAGAAAGTATGCATCCATGTTATAAGACCAATACAGTTTTTTGAATTATTTGCTGCGGTGCACAATTCAGTTATTGAATCGGGTGTTGTAAGAATAGGTTTAAATACAACCTTTACCTGGATCTTTGGTGACTTGTCAAACGAAGCAGCTATTACAGCTGAATCAGCAGCCACTTGCTTAAGTGTCTCAGGGCCATATAAATGCTGGGTACCTGTTACAAACCATACTTCAAGTTTTTTTAGATTGTCCATATAATATTTTTATAAGTTAAAAATTAATACTTTCAAAGAATTACCAAAAGTAGATATAAAATAAACCACAAATAACTACCACACCTAATGAAGCTATTACATCCCACTTGTTCCAACTCTGTTTCATGAGTGTTTTATAGTCACCTGTGAAAGTGATAAACTCTATCTGTTGAGTAGATGGTTTCGGAGTAAAAAACGATACTACAGCCATAAACGCCATGATGAAAACAAGCAGCCATATCTCAAAGATAAGCCAGTTGGTATGCCAGAACCAGGTGGTGGACTCCCAGTACCAACCTGTCATTACATCTTTACCTGTATTTGTAAAGATATTGGTAAGCAAGCGCGCCATGCCAATTAAAAAGCCTACTATTAAACCAAATTCACCTGACTTGGGGGTAATTCTCTTGGAAAATATACCCAGTAAGAATACTGCCACCATTGCAGGAGCAAGCAGCGATTGAATGCCTTGTAGATAAGAGTATAGACTGCCGAGGCTCATCATGACTGGTATCCATGCAATACCAAGTATCACTACAACAATTGTAGCAATCCGGCCTACCAAAACGTATCTGGCCTCACTTTTACCCTTGAAAATTGGCTTATAAAAGTCTTCTGTATATAACGTAGCACAGGAATTGAAGAATGCCGCCAAAGAAGCAACCAATGCAGATATGAAGCCGATTGTAACAATACCTTTCACACCGGCTGGCAAAACAAACTTAACCATTGAACCAAAGGCTGTATCCGGATTTTCTAACGTAAAGCCACTCCCGGGACGTGCAGCCAATGCGGCGGCTATCATACCGGGTATCAAAAACATAAATACAGGTAATAATTTGAAATAACCTGCAGCGATAGTACCCCGGCGTGCACGCTTCATCACAACTTCACTAGACTCGCCTTTTCGTTGTCCGAGTACACGCTGAACGATGTGTTGGTCTGTAGCCCAATACCAAAGGCCGATAATTGATGCTCCGATAAATACCCAAAAACCAGGATATTCGTCGTACAGCGGGTCGCCCGTCTCAAAGTGGAACATGTGGTTAGTTCCATATGCAATGCCATCCGCTCCTTTACTAAGCGTTTTGGAAAAGTCAATCATGGCAGTCCAACCATGAGCGATACTGCCGTCCCCGAGCGCTGATAATCCTAAGAAAAGAACAAGGAATGAACCAATAATAAGTATAGGCGTTTGAATTGCCGACAGTGTCATCACACCCTTCATGCCGCCCAAAACGGTAAAAATACCAGTTAACACTATCAATCCTATAGCTCCATACCAGAAAGGCAATCCAAGAAGACTCTCCATGAAAATACCACCGGTAAATGCGGTAACGCTCACTTTGGTAAGTATATATGCTATAAGTGTAATGATAGACAACCACGAACCTGTGCGATGTGTGTAGCGATTTTTTAGAAAGTCGGGCATTGTGATTATTTTTCCCAATTTATTGTTCATAAGTTGGTAGAATGGCACAAAGAGCCAGCCTAAGATGAGTATCATCCAGCCTTGCATTTCCCAGTGCGCCATGCCCACACCTGCCTTTGCGCCAGTGCCGGCAAGCCCCACAAGGTGTTCAGAGCCGATGTTTGCAGCAAAAATAGCCGCACCTATGATATACCATGGTTCGCCTTTACCAAACAGGTAGTCCTGACTGTCGGCACCCTGCATCAAACGATTGTGTTTACGTATTGAACGCCATACAGCCCATACTACAGCCAAAATCCCGACTGCCATAATTGTCCAGTCTAGCCAAATAAATTCTTGTGATTTCCAATTCATAATATTAAACTTATTAGTTTATTTAGTTGTAATATTTTAAAAGTGAAAAGTGAAAAAACAGGTGAAATCCGGTTCAAAAACATGATATTAATATAACAAATATATAAAAATATTTTAAATGTACATATTACACTTAAAATAAAAAATCAGCAGTTCAGGTATAAAAATTAATATGAGTGTCGGCATTTATACATATAAATTTAATTTTTTCATACTATACCCGAAGGGATTCCTCATTTCGCTCCCCATATTCTTTTTTAATTAGTTGATTTACAGTCGCTACATTCGGAATGACACTTTCTGGTTGGGGCACGGGGAGGAAGAAGCGGCGATTCGATTTGGTAGTAGAAAATATTAACATATCCAGAACGAATCGCCGCTTCTTCCTCCCTCCCTTTCAAAATAACAGTGTCATCCCGAACGAATCCACCCAAGCTAAAATTTGCAAATTTCTG
>Ga0209226_10000025_pt1 | contig 111853 bp, 89 predicted proteins | sample BarGraNGADG00212_2_FD_184497 | JGI IMG/M metagenome (GOLD analysis project Ga0209226, IMG submission 184497) | Arctic peat soil microbial communities from Barrow, Alaska, USA - Barrow Graham LP Ref core NGADG0011-212 (SPAdes) (version 2) | ecosystem: Environmental > Terrestrial > Soil >...
ATCCCTGTTTTCATCTTCCTGTATTTTATGATATTCACCGTGGGGAGCTCCATCAAGTTCAATTACAAGTTTTTCTGTAGTACAACAGAAGTCAACAATGTAACTACCAATACTGTATTGTCTTCTGAATTTTCTTCCTTCAAGTTTTCTTGATTTTAACATTTCCCATAATGCTGCCTCAGCCGAAGTGGACCTGTTCCTGAGACTGGATCTGAAAAATTTAAGGTTTTTTCTATTGAAGATGTTTTTACTTTTCATAGATATAAGGATAAAAAGAAAGGAATAAATCAACCACCCCGGCCGGGGAATGAATATTGTAAAAATCAGATAATCAGTTGTCCCGGCCACCCCTCCTTCAAAAGGAGGGGAAACTTATTCTAATCTCTGTATTTCAATGCTACTCTTAATTTGACGGCTATGTCCCCAACCCCGCAAAGTGGGACTAATACACTGATTCTGTTTGAATTAAGAATAGAGAACATTCGAATAGCGATATCAGAATTTGACTGAACTTCTGCATTCATAATTCGATTGTTCAAATGTTCTTACTTCAAAAAATCAGTACTTATTATACGCCACCGTCTCCTCAGCCGGTTTCCTTCTTTTCTCCCTCTTATCACTCATCGAATACCCAAGAGTAATAAGTAGTTCCACTCGTTTTGACCGTGGAATTTCAAGAATATTTTTTACCATTTTTTCGTCAAACCAGCCAAGCATACATGAACCAATTCCTTCAGCCTTTGCCTGAAGACAGATATTCTCAGATGCAATGCCAATATCAATCAGAGAATAATCCTTATTTTTTATAGTTGCTCCTATTTTAGAACTGAAGTTCGGACTTTCTCTTACAATAACTATCATCAGGGGCGCCTGGGATACAAACATATTCATCCCAAGCAGCTTTGCTGATGCTGCTTCGGCAAGTTTTCCCAGTAATTCAGGATTATCAACAACTATAAACTTCCATGGCTGTGCATTACACGCAGAAGGTGCCATCCTGCCTGCTTCAAGTATCCTGTCGAGTTTTTCTTTCTCAACAGGTTTCTCGCTATACTTTCTGTCACTCTGCCTGCTTTTAATAAGATCAAGAATCTCTTTTCCTTCTGGCATCTATTGTATGGATTATGAGGTATTAATAATTATTTGGAAGCAATTCAAAATATGCCTCAGGATGCAGACAAGCAGGGCAATTTTTTAGAGGTTTTGTTCCGAAGTGAATATATCCGCACTTTCTGCAATACCAGAAAACTTTTTCATCACGCTGGAAAACCTTATCCTGCATTATATTCTCAAGCAGTTTTCTGTATCTTTTTTCATGGCCTTTTTCAGCCTCTGAAATAGCTTTAAAAGCAACAGAAATATTTTTAAAACCTTCTTCTTCAGCAACCTTTGCAAATGAGGGATACAGATCGGTACACTCTTCATGTTCACCTTCTGCAGCCGCAAGCAGGTTCCCTTTTGTGGTATCAATCTTACCTGCAGGATATGAGGCTGTTATTTCAAGCATTCCCCCTTCAAGAAACTTAAAAAATCTCTTTGCATGTACCTGTTCCTGAAGAGCGGTTTCAAGAAAGATCGCTGCAATCTGTTCATATCCTTCTTCTTTTGCAACTTTAGCTGCAAATTCGTATCTGTTCTTAGCCTGTGATTCTCCGGCAAAAGCTTTCAGAAGATTCTTTTCGGTCTTTGTTCCTTTTAAACTTTTTTCCATGATATAAAGAATTAATGAAGTGTAAAATTTTCTTGCTATCTAGCTGACAGGTTTCTCTTTTTTGCCCAACTTAATAAGTTTCTTCTCCTCTCCTTTGAGAAGTCTCTGTATATTTTTTCTATGAGTGACAATTAATGCGATACCCACTAAAACAGAAAATACCCTGAATACAACAGATGGGGTATCAAAAACTGTGAAGAGAAGTATTGGAAATGCCAGGCCTGCGCTCATTGAGGAAACTGACACTATTCCAGTAAACAGAAGAACAACAAGGAATACTGCGAAGCATGATATTGTAAGCGTAAACTTCACTGCAAGAAGTACTCCGAATACTGTGGCGACACCCTTACCGCCTCTGAATCCTGCAAAGAGAGGAAATATATGTCCCACTATTGCAATTACACCGCAAATGATCTGCAGATTCGTTAATTGAGAGTTGTCAGTTTCTGCCAGTTTTAAGAAAACAGGAAGCATTGTTGCGAGCCAGCCTTTTGCAACATCAATCAGAAGAACCGGAATCCCGGTTTTCCAGCCGAGTATCCTTATGGTGTTTGTGGTACCTGCATTTCCGCTTCCATGTTCTCTCACATCAATATTGTGAAATGCTTTCCCAATCCAAACAGCTGAAGGAATTGATCCGAGCAGGTAAGCGCCAATAAATGCCAATAGTATACTTATAATATTCATTTCTGAAATTGGTTACTTAATACAAATATAGGAATAATAACAAATCCTGATAAGATCAGATACTGGGTCCGTGTCCGGCAAGTTTTGCAGTTTCTTTATTCGCTGTAAACTTACTGAAGTTATTAATAAATTTTAATGCCAGATCAGTTGCAGCAATATGCCATTTTGCAGGTGCGCTCCATGATTTAGCCGGATCAAGAATATTCTCATTTACTCCTTCAATTTTTGTCGGGATGCTTAAATTGAAGACAGGAAGAGTGCTGAATTCGCAATTTTTTATAGAATCGTCAAGAATCGCATTTATAATAATCCGTGTGGAGGGCAGATCAATTCTGGTTCCAATCCCATAAGGACCTCCCATCCATCCTGTATTTACCAGCCAGGCCTCGGCATTATGCATTTTCATTTTTCTGGTAAGTTCTTTTGCATAAGTTATAGGATCGAGCATAAGAAATGCTGCTCCAAAACATGCTGAGAAAGAAGGAACTGGTTCATTTATTCCCCTTTCAGTTCCTGCAATCTTGGCTGTATACCCGCTAAGGAAATAGTACCTGGTTTGTTCTTCTGTGAGACGGCTGACAGGAGGTAATACTCCAAATGAGTCAGCTGAGAGGAATATGACTTTTTTTGCGTGACCCGCTTTTGAAACAGGTTTTATAATATTATTTATATGGTAAATAGGATATGAAACCCTTGTATTTTCTGATTTAGATGAATCGTTAAAATCAATTGTGCCGTCAGATAAAACAACAAGATTTTCGAGAAGAGCATCGCGTCTGATTGCATTGAAGATATCCGGTTCATTTTTTTTGCTCAGCTTGATACATTTCGCATAACAGCCTCCCTCAAAATTGAAAATACCGTCATCGTCCCAACCATGCTCATCGTCACCTACAAGTGCCCTGTCGGGGTCGGTGGAAAGGGTTGTTTTTCCGGTTCCTGACAGTCCGAAGAATATTGCGGTATCTCCGTTTTTACCCACATTCGCAGAGCAGTGCATTGAAGCTATCCCTTTGAGTGGCAGATAGTAATTCATAATGGAGAATATCCCTTTTTTCATTTCTCCTCCATACCATGTACCACCAATAACCGACATCCCTTCTGTCAGGTTGAAGAAGACAAAGTTCTCGGAATTGAGTCCCTGTTTCTGCCAATCCGGATTAGTTGCTTTTGATGCATTAAGCACAACAAATTCAGGTTTGAAATTATCGAGTTCTTTGGGTTCAGGCCTGATAAACATATTCTTCACGAAGTGAGCCTGCCATGCAACCTCCATAATAAATCTGACGCTTAGCCTCGTATTCTCATTGGCTCCGCAGTAACAATCAACCACGAATAATCTTTTTCCCGATAACTGTTTTGCTGAAATATTTTTACAATGATTCCAGATATCCTGTGAAATAGGTTTATTATCAGAAACTTTTGCCATGTCGGATTTCCACCAGACCGTATTTCGGGATTTGTCATCAAGAGCAACATACTTATCTTTTGGAGAACGTCCGTGGAATATTCCGGTATCAACAGAAACAGCACCTGTTCTGGTTATAATACCTTTTTCGTATCCAATCAGACCTGGTTTTGTTTCCTCAGCAAAAAGTTCATTAAATGAAGGATTATATAGAATTTCAAGAGGGTCAGTTATGCCATATTTTAATAGGTCCCGTGCAGTAATCATAATGAGAATTTTTCGTTTAAAATTGTCTGCAATTGATGTATACCAATCCTGACAGCAATTATAGCTAAAGATAACCCTATTTTTTTATAAAATTAATGATGTTCATCATAGGGTAAGTTGCTTTTCAGAGGTCTTAAAAGAGTCAAATGAATTTTAGATTTTATGAGTATCGGCAATCAATAATAAAATCAGAGATTTATCGCTAAAGTGAGTGAGATTCGATGGCGGTGGATGAATTACAAATGACAATATTTTATAAAATGCAGATTATAAGTGCGATGAGATCAATAGCTACGAATGAATACTCTTTAAAGATTCTGTAAAGGCACCATGAGATTCCTCATTCATCCACCTTTCCCTGATTTTTCAACAGGACCCAGGTTTGTTAAAAGGTGGCTGAATTCGGAATGACAATGTTTTTAAGGGATAGGAAGGGAAGGAAAAAGCGTTGATTCGCCGTAAAAAATAGTTTTTTCTTAAGCTGTCTTCATGACGGCGAATCAACGCTTTTTCCTTCCCTCCTGTCTAAAAACTGACATGTCATTCCGAATGAAGCCATTGTAAATCTGATAAATACATATAGATATTTGGGGAGCGAAATGAGGAATCCCTGGGTAAAGCATGATTAAATTAACTTATATGTATGAATGCCGACACTCAATTTAGGTTTTATCCAAAGTTAGTTAAGGCAGACATGAAAGAAAAAAGGGTTCCGCCAAAAGCAGAACCCTTTTCTGTTACATATAAATAAGGCTATTTACCAAATTTAATTGAAGCCTGAGCAGCAGCCAGTCTTGCTATTGGAACTCTGAAAGGAGAACAGCTTACATAGGTTAAGCCAGCCTTGAAACAGAATTCAACAGAAGCAGGATCGCCACCCTGTTCGCCGCAAATACCAACTTTAAGATCTGGTCTTGTAGCACGACCTTTCTCAACAGCCATTTTGATAAGCTGTCCAACTCCATCCTGATCAATTGTCTGGAACGGGTCTGAAGCCAGAATCTTCTTGTCAAGATAATCATGAAGGAAACCTCCGGTATCATCACGGCTGAATCCAAAGGTCATCTGTGTTAAGTCGTTGGTACCAAATGAAAAGAATTCAGCAGTTTTGGCCATGCGGTCAGCCAGAAGACAAGCACGTGGAATTTCAATCATTGTTCCATATTTGCATGTGATCTCTTTTACTCCGAATTTTTTGCAAACCTCAGCATATACTTTATCAAATACTTTTTTAGTAAAGTCAAGTTCTGCAACCTCGCATGTAACGGGAACCATCAATTCAGGATGAGGTTTCTTTCCTTCTTTAATAAGCTCAACAGAAGACTCGAGCATTGCTCTGATCTGCATCTCTGTTACCTCAGGGTAAGTGACCCCAAGACGTACTCCACGGTGTCCCATCATTGGGTTTGATTCATGTAAAGCCTCACCGCGTTTTGCAACATCTTCTTTCTTAATACCAAGGGCTTTAGCCAGTTCTTCCTGTTTTTCAGCACCCTGTGGTACAAACTCATGTAGAGGAGGATCAAGAAGTCTGAATGTTACTGGTAATCCGTCCATTGCAGCCATAGTGGCTTTCATATCTTTCTTAACGAATGAGAACAGTTCGTCAAGTGCTTTGCGGCGTTCTGTTTCATTAGCGCTAAGAATCATCTTGCGGAGAAGGAAGAGAGGTTGTTCTGATCCTTTACCATAGAACATGTGCTCTGTACGGAAAAGTCCGATACCTTCAGCGCCGTAATTACGAGCGATAGTTGCATCTTCCGGAGTTTCAGCATTCGTTCTGACACCCATTTTACGGAATTTATCAACGATTGTCATGAATTCCCTGAAACGTGGGTTTTCTGAAGCATCCATAAGAGTAAGAGCTCCTAAATAAACGTTACCTTTTGTTCCGTTAAGTGTAAGAAAGTCACCTTCTTTAATAATATGTTCTGAACCTGCTATTTTGCAAATCTTTTTTGCTGAATCAACATGAAGTCCGCCGGCACCTACAATACAGCATTTACCCCATCCGCGTGCAACGAGTGCAGCGTGTGAAGTCATACCACCACGTGCGGTAAGGATACCTTCTGCAGCGCGCATTCCTTCAACATCTTCAGGGTTGGTTTCTTCGCGGAGAAGAATAACTTTTTCACCTTTACGGAACCATGCAACTGCATCTTCAGCGTTAAATACAACTCTTCCGACTGCAGCACCTGGACCAGCAGGCAGACCTTTAACAACTGCGCTGACTTTCTTTTCAACAGAAGGGTCACAAATCGGGTGAAGAAGTTCGTCTAACTGAGCCGGGTCAACGCGCATAACAACAGTCTTTTCGTCTATCACTTTATCGTGAAGCATGTCCATTGCCATATTTACAGCAGCGGTACCTGTTCTTTTGCCAACCCTGCACTGTAACATATACAGAGTACCTTCCTGAATTGTGAATTCAATATCGAGCATATCGTGGAACGACTTCTCAAGTATATTGCGGATATCCCAAAGCTCTTTGTAAGTGCCTGGCATAGCTTCCTGCATACTATGAAGATGTCTGTTCTGATCATTTTTTGTATCATCGTTAAGAGGACTTGGGGTGCGGATACCGGCAACAACGTCTTCTCCCTGAGCATTTACAAGCCACTCACCATAGAAAAGGTTTTCCCCTGTTGCAGGGTTACGTGTGAATGCAACACCTGTAGCTGAAGTGTCACCCATGTTACCAAATACCATCGCCTGTACGTTAACAGCAGTTCCCCAATCATCTGGAATACCTTCAATACGACGATATGAAACGGCTTTCTTACCATTCCAGCTCTTGAATACGGCTTTAATACTTCCTTCAAGTTGTTTTTTTGCATCATCAGGGAAAGGTTTGCCAAGTGCCTTCAGAACTATTTTTTTGAATTCTTCAGAAAGAAATTTAAGTTCATCTGCTGATATTTCAGTGTCTGATTTATAACCTTTTTGTTTCTTAAACTCATTAAGTTTTTCGTCAAGCTGCTTGCGGATTCCTTTTCCTTCGCCAAGGTCAATACCTTCAGCTTTCTCCATAACAACGTCAGCATACATCATGATCAGACGACGATATGAATCCCAAACAAAACGAGGGTTGTTGGTTTTCTTAAGGAAGCCGGGGATAGTTGCTGAGCAAAGACCTATGTTGAGAACTGTATCCATCATACCTGGCATAGAACTGCGGGCACCTGAACGGCATGAAACAAGCAGTGCATTTCCGGCATCTCCATACTTCATGTTCATAGTTTCTTCAGTCTTTTTCATAGCAGCCCATACTTCAGGCATCAGATCGGCAGGAAGAGTACAATTGTTTTTATAGTATTCATTGCAGGCTTCAGTAGTGATCGTGAATCCGGCTGGAACAGGTAATCCTAACAGACACATTTCTGCAAGGTTTGCCCCTTTTCCTCCAAGGAGGTTCTTCATTTCGGTTTTACCCTCGGCTGTTTTCTTTCCAAAGGAGTAGACTCTTTTAACTTGTGACATAATTTTATTTTTTGAGAATTTATTAAATTATTGATTTTGCAAAATAAGGTGCAAAGTTAATATTAAAAATTGAAATTCTGAAAAGAGGAGAGAGGATACTTTCGTACATAATAATTTCCCCTCCTTTTGAAGGAGGGGTGGCCGCAGAACAATGATAGCCAGGTAGTGCAAAAGCTGGTTGCGGCCGGGGTGGTTGATTGGTTTATCCGATCGATTCTCCTTTTTTATTAATAACTTTACTTATCTCACTTTTTACATATTCAGGTTCCTGGAATACAAATCTGTTTTCAAACCTTATTATAATGAAACCAACGCTCTCAAGGAATTTATCTCTGTTTTCATCTTTCTGTATTTTATGATATTCCCCGTGAGGGGCTCCGTCAAGTTCAATTACAAGTTTTTCGGTAAGACAACAGAAGTCAACAATGTAATTACCAATACTGTATTGTCTTCTGAATTTTCTTCCTTCAAATTTTCTTGATTTTAACATCTCCCATAATGCTGCCTCAGCCGAAGTTGATTTGTTCCTGAGAGATGATCTGAAAGATTTAAGGCTTTTTCTATTAAAGATGTTTTTGCTTTTCATAGATATAAAGATAAAAATAAAGGAATAAATCAACCACCCCGACCGGGAGATGAACATTGTAAAAATCAGATAATCAATTGTCCCGGCCACCCCTCCTTCAAAAGGAGGGGAAACTATTTCTAATCTCTGAATTTCAATACTACTCTTTGGTTGACGGCTATGTCCCAACGCCATCAAGGGGGCTATAGAATATCTGCAATTAAGCTAACGATGAATAATATACAAGTAATATTTATGCTCTCGGGTGAAACATAATAAGGGTATCCCTCAGATAACTCCTGTCGATGTGGGTGTATATTTCAGTAGTTAAGATAGACTCATGTCCCAGCATTTCCTGTACCGCTCTGAGGTCAGCTCCGGCTTCAATCATGTGTGTCGCAAATGAATGTCTGAAGGTATGCGGATGGATGTTTTTTCTTATACCGGCTTTTGCTGCAAGATCCTTTATTATAGTGAATATCATTGCCCTTGTAAGTTTGGACCCCCTCCGGTTAAGAAAAAGGACGTTCTGATCGTGAATTACTGAAAGACTGTCTCTGTCATGTTTATAAATATCTATCTCCTTAAGGGCTTTACCGCTTACCGGCACAAGTCTTTGTTTATTACCTTTTCCGGTTACAATTACAAAACCTTCACCATAATGGATATCTGTCAACCTCAGATTTACAAGTTCAGATACACGAAGCCCGCATCCGTAAAGTGTTTCTATGATTGCTTTATTCCTGTGCCCTTCAGGTTTACTCAGGTCAATTTCCGCAATCATACGATCTATCTCAAGTACTGACAGAACCTCAGGAAGCTTAAGTCCGATTTTTGGGGATTCAATCAGGGAAGCCGGATTCTCATCAATTTCTCCATCGATTAACAGGAATTTGTAAAAAGCCCTTATACCGGAAAGTACTCTCGACTGTGTTCGTGCATTATTATTTTCGGCTCCATACCATAATATAAATCCTTTCAGATCTGAATATGTCACTTTAGATGGAGTATTTTCACTTTCCGATTCAGTGAAATATTTTTCGAGTTTTGAAACGTCACTCAGATATGCTTCAACACTATTCTCCGACAATGATTTCTCAAGTCTGAGATATGTTTCGAAATTCCTTAATGATTGCTTCCAGGTAAGACTCATTTCTTTCTGTTATGATCACAAAGTAACGCAAAGTATCACATCGTTGATAATGTTCTTCTCTATAAATATTTTTTAGCTACTTTTACCGTTAATATTATTATATTAGATAAGCAAATCTTACTACTGGAATAAACTCATTATCAGATGCAAATAAAAATAATCAATGGTCCCAATCTGAATCTGCTTGGCACCAGAGAGCCTGATAAATACGGGCACTCCTCTTTTGAAGATTACTTTATATTCTTAAAATCCCGATTTCCTGATATTCGTTTTGAATATTTCCAATCGAATATTGAAGGCGAAATAATAAATGAAATTCAGAAAGTCGGCTTTACGTTTGACGGAATTATTCTTAATGCTGCCGGTTATACACACACATCAGTATCAATTACCGATGCAATTGCAGCAGTAGATACTCCTGTAATTGAAGTTCATATTACAAATATTTCAGCACGTGAGGATTTCCGGCATACAAGTCTGATCGGCAGAAACTGTGCAGGAAGTATATCGGGTTTTGGACTGGATAGTTACAGGCTTGCTGTTGAAGCGCTTATTGCAATTATAAATTCAAAGATTAAATAATTTATGGACAGGAAAAGAACAAAAATTGTAGCTACTATTTCGGACAGAAACTGTGAAGCCGGATTTATTAAAGAACTTTATGAAGCTGGTATGGATGTGGTGAGGATTAACTCAGCCCATCTCAATATTGAAGGTGCACTTAAAATAATTAAAAATGTACGTGAAGTATCTGATAAAATTGCAATACTTATTGATACCAAGGGTCCTGAAATAAGAACTACTGTTTGTGACGATCCTATCGTACTCAAAAAAGGCAACGAGATCAGTATTATCGGCGATCCGACGAAGAAAAGTTCAAGCAAGGCAATTTATGTGAGTTACCCGACTTTTTCATCGGATATTCCTCTGGGCTCAGTTATTCTGATTGATGACGGGGAGATTGAGCTTAAGGTTTTAAGAAAGAAGGGACCTGCCCTTGAATGCAGCATTGATAATGACTCAATTCTGGGATCAAGAAAAAGCGTAAACATTCCCAGTGTGAAGATAACTCTTCCTTCGCTGACTGAAAAGGATAAAGCTTTTATTGAAATGGCAGTTAAGAATGAGATTGATTTTATTGCCCATTCATTTGTACGATCAAGACAGGATGTGATGGATGTTCAGGCAGTTCTTAATTCTTTTAAAAGCAAGATCAAGATAATTGCCAAGATTGAAAACCAGGAAGGTGTTGATAATATAGATGATATCCTTGATAATGTATATGGAATCATGGTAGCCAGGGGAGATCTGGGCATAGAGATTCCTTATGAGAAAATTCCGGGTATCCAGAGAATGATAATCACAAAATGTATTATCAGCAGAAAACCGGTTATCGTTGCAACGCAGATGCTTCATTCAATGATAACCAACCCAAGGCCTACACGTGCTGAAGTAAGTGATATTGCAAATGCAATTTATACACAGACCGATGCAATTATGCTCAGCGGGGAAACTGCAAATGGAAAATATCCGGTTGAGGCAGTAAAAACAATGACTAAGGTAGCTCTTGAAGTTGAAAAGAATAAAGAAAAATTCATGGATATTCCTTTCCTGAATGTTACAGGTGAAATATCGGCTTACCTTGCAAAAGTTGCTGTTAAAACCGCATTCAGGATCGGAGCCAGGGGAATTATTGCTGATACTACAGGTGGTAGGACAATACGAGACATGGCTTCATACAGAGGAATCAACCTTATTCTTGCACAATGTTACCTTGAAAGTACCATGCGCGAAATGGCTCTTTCCTATGGTGTTTATGCAAGTTTTCAGGAAAGAAAAAAATCGGTTGATGAGTTTTTGCATATTGCCTTAAAAAGCATGGTTAAAACGCATAACCTCAAGAGCGACGATATAATTGTTGTGCTTGCAGGTAACTTTTCAGGAGGGTCGGGTTTTTCATTTATTGAGGTAGGTTCGGTACAATATCTGAAAGACCGCGTAAGCATAAAAGACTGACCAAAAATTGGTCTGATTTTTGATGTTAATTTATGACCATTAACTGAGAAAATGTACAGAATACTCTTTTTTTCAATATGGTTTTTATTTCATCCGGTACATGTTACGATGACTAGTATTGATTATGTTCGGGATAAAGATTCTTTTAAAGTTTTTGTCAGGATGTATTACGATGACTTTATTCTCGATTATAGAAATTCAATAAATGACGATCAGGATTTTGATCCATCAGGAAAAATAGATACTGCAATTATTCTGGTAAGTAAATATCTTAATAATAAAGTTCAGATATTTGCTGATGATAAAAAACTTGAAGGACGGTTAATAAACATTAAATCAGCTGATGGAGAACTAACAATGAATTTTTTAATTAATATCAATAGAAGGGCCAGAGTATTTAAAGTGAAGAACCAGATTCTTACAGGACTCTATAAAGATCAGGCGAACCTGCTCATTTTTAAATATGACGACGTTGAAGAAGGAGTAAAACTGACCTCTGATATGACCGAAAAGACATTTAAAATAAAATAGACTCAGGCGTGAAAAATACTATTGCAAAGAAGCTGATTTTATTGGTATTGGTATCATTTAGTTTTGCCAGCCTGAATGCAACCCATAACAGGGCTGGTGAGATAACCTATGTGCAATTATCGAATCTTACCTTCGAGATCACGGTAACGACCTTTACATATACCTTAAGTTTAGCAGACAGACAAACTCTGGATGTCGATTTTGGCGATAACTCCATTTCAACAGCTCAAAGAATAAACGGTCCAAACAATATGGGGGAAATCCTTCCTAATTTTTACAAAAAAAATATTTATAAAATAAACCATACTTACCCGGGTCCGGCAATTTACAGAATAGTGGTTCAGGACCCGAACAGGAATGCCGACGTTAAAAATATTCCTAATTCCGTCAATGTAATTTTTTCTATATCCACAATTCTTACGGTCAACCCTGCAATGGGACGCGACAATTCACCCGTGCTTCTTAACCCTCCGTATGATAAGGCGGCTTATCACCATTTATTTATTCATAATCCCGGAGCATTTGATCCTGATGGCGATAGCCTTTCATATAAGCTCACAGTATGTACCCGTGAAGATGGAAAACCCATCGAGAACTACACTTTGCCTCCGGCAACGAAATCAATCAGAGTTGATTCTATTAGCGGAGACCTGATATGGGATACACCTGCCGATACAGGTAAATTTAATGTAGCAATGGAGATTCAGGAATGGAGAAATGGTAAAACAATTGGAGTTGTAGTTCGCGATATGCAGATAGAGGTTTACAATACGAATAATAAACCTCCTGTAAACAGCCCTCTGCATGATTATTGCGTTGAGGCCGGCGATACAGTTGATTTCCTTTTTTCAGCAACCGATGCAAATAAAGATCATCTTATACTCAAGGCTACTTCAGGAGTATTTACCCTTGCTTCATGTCCGGCTAAGTTTACTAAGGTAGATTCTGTTGCAGGTTATGCATCAGCAAGATTCAGATGGATACCTTGTTACGAGGCAGTTAGAAATCAACCCTATGATGTGATTTTTAAATCGGATGACGACAATCCCGATGTTAAGCTCTCCGATATTAATCACATGAAAATTAAAGTGCTTGGACCATCACCTAAGATACTGAATGCAGTTCCGGAAGGAAAACTGATCAGATTATTGTGGGCAGATTATGGCACCAGTGTTATAGCAGGATTCAGTATCTACAGAAGAGAAGGTGCCTCAATATTTAATCCCGATTCATGCACAGCAGGAATACCTGCATCAACAGGATTTAAAAAAGTCGGATATATCGATGGAAGCTCCAAAACTTCATACCCCGATTCTGATAACGGGCAAGGCCTTCAGTTCGGCAAGGAATATACATACAGGATTGTAGCTGTTTATCCCAATGGAACTGAAAGTAAAGCATCAAACGAAATTACGTCTACATTAGTTTCCGGAGTACCTGTAGTAAGAAATGTAAGTGTCAGAACCACCGATGCGGTCAATGGTTCAATATTTCTTTCCTGGAAAAAACCCTTGCGTCTCGATACCATACCTAATGTTCACGGACCTTTCGAGTATCTTATTTACAGAGCAAACGGAGTAGGCGGAACAACATATCAGCAAATTAAATCAATACCCACTATAGATCTTAATGATACTATTCTGATAGACACTCTTCTAATAAATACAAAATCATCAGGATATATATACAAAATTGAATTATGGAATAACGAATCGGGTAACAGATTTCTGGTTGGAGAACCCGGATATGCATCATCTGTATTTCTGACTATTTCTCCTGGTGATAGAAAAGCGCGATTTGTTATAAACAGGAATGTGCCATGGATTAATACAAGATACGACTTCTTCAGGCTAAACGAAACGACAATGGTGTACGATTCAGTTGGCTCTACCAACCAATTGACTTTTAGTGATAATGGTTTGGTGAATGGGAAATCGTATTGCTATCTGGTAAGGTCATTTGGCGGATATCTTGCTGGTAACTTACCTAAAAACCTTATTAACTTTTCTGAAACTGTATGTACAACTCCTGTTGATAATGAACCTCCATGTCCTCCGGTACTGAAGGTTTCCAGCAAGTGCGACAGCCTTTACAATACCCTTGACTGGGCAATTGCCGATACTGCTTGTTTTAGTGATGTTGCAGGTTACAAAGTATATGCTAAAATGAGTTCTGCGGAAAGTCCTTCTTTACTTACGACTATAAATGATAAAAACATCTTCACATATAAACATTATCCCGGCGAAATTATAGCAGGCTGTTATGCTGTTACAGCATTCGATGCCAAAGGTAATGAGAGTGATAAATCTGAAATGATTTGTACAAAAGATTCCTGCAACTTTTATGAAATTCCCAATGTATTTACACCAAATGGAGACAATATAAATGATAAACTGGTAGCTAAAACATCAGGACTTGTTGAAAAGATCGATTTCAGGATCTTTAACAGGGATGGAATGTTGATTTTTAAAACAGAGGAACCCAGGATTGAATGGGATGGTTCTTATAAGGGGAAAATAGTTTCTCCCGGAGTGTATTTTTATCAGTGTGATGTATATGAAAGGCGAATCTCAGGACTTGAATTATCCCATATCTCAGGCTTCGTTCATGTTATTACAACTGCAGATTCAAAGTTGAATAATGTGCAGACAAAATGATTATAGAACCTTTAAGATGAAGAAAATATTAACTCTGGTTTTGATTTTGGTTGTAACGGGAACTGTTTTCGGACAACAGACAGTTTACTATATTCTCAAGGCAAGAGCATTAAATGAACAAGGTAAACCTGATCTTGCAATTACTTTGCTTGACAAAGCCATTTCTGAAACAAAGGAAAGTGGGTATTTTACTGAAAGAGCTGAAGTAAATATTCTGAAAGGAAATTATTCAGCAGCTTTAAGCGATTATAACGAAGCAAATAAGTTAACAGCTTCCTCAGGGGAATATGGACTAGCAAGGATTTATGCCCTGAAAGGAGATGCAGGTACAGCTTTATATCATCTGGAATTGAATCTTAACTCATCCTTCAGAAAAGGTGAAAAAGAGATTATGCTTGATCCTGCATTTGGAGTTATTGAAAACAGGTCTGAATGGCGACAGTTCTGGAAAAAGGAGTGGTACAGTAGCACTGAAAAAAGTCTTTCGGAAATAGAATATTATATCTCGGCTGGAAAAGCCGATGAATCAAAAACTGTTTTGTCTGAATTGAAACAAAATAATCCGCTCAACAATGATATTCTGTATGCTGAAGCGCTTATCAATCTTGCAGCAGGAAAATACTCTGAAGTAATTAAAGTGATCTCCGGATTAACTCTCCCTGATCCCGGGAATGAAAAATATTTACGTTTACTTGCAAAAGCACAAACGGGTGCTTCAAATCAGGCAGGAGCGTCAGTAATTTATTCACAACTGATTGGTTCGGGAGTTCCGGATGCTGAGTTGTATATTCTCAGAGCTGAATGCTACAGGAAAACCGGTGAAACCGGCAAAGCACTCTCAGACATTGAAAAATATCTTGATTTTTATCCGGAAAATAAAAATGCTCTCAGTCTGGCAGGGAAAGTTGAGTCTGCCTCAGGTGACAATCTAAAAGCTCTCGAATATTTTTCAACCAACCTGAAGCTGCATCCCAATGATCCTGAGTGCTATATTGACAGAGCAAATTCTTATTTTGTCTCAAAGTCCTGGGATCTTGCAATTAAAGATTACAGTATGTCACTCGATCTTAAACCGGAAAATTCAGATACCTGGCTGAATAAGGGTATTGGATTACTTAACTCCGGGAAAGTTGATGATGCCTGTCACGATTTCAGAAAATCTCTGAGGCTCGGAAATAAAAGAGCCGCGGAATTCATCAGTAATAACTGTATAAAATAATCAATCTTCCGTCTTCCGTCTTCCGTCTTCCGTCTTCCGTCTTTATCTTATATGCTTCCTGATCCTGTCAAACAGATCATGAGGCTTAAAGGGTTTCAGAACATAATCATCAATATTCAGGTCCTCTATTTTGTCGTGACTTTCGGACATTATTGCAGCAGTGAGTGCTACGATAGGAATATCTTTGATCCTGGGGTTCTCTGATTTCCTGATAATTCTGGTTGCCTCAATACCATCCATAACAGGCATCTGCAAATCCATCAGTATCATATCAAAATCATCTGTTTCAAGTTTGTCAAGAGCTAATTGTCCATTTTCTGCATGTGTGACAGTTACACCCCAACCGGCCAGAAATTTGTTTGCTACAAAGAAGTTTATTTTATTGTCTTCAGCCACAAGAATCTTTTTACCTTCAAGTCCGGTATAACTTTCAGGTACCTCAACAGCTCTTTCCTGACTTCCTGTTTCTGATACGCCAAACGATAAGGCAAACCGGAAAGTTGATCCTTTTTCAGGCTCACTCTCGACAGTAATTGTACCTCCCTGCAGCTCAATTAGTTTTTTACAGATAGCAAGGCCCATTCCTGTACCTCCATAGTGTCTTGTGGTATCAGCAGACGCCTGAGTGAAGCTGTCAAAAATTGCTGAAAGTCTGTCTTTTTGAATTCCAATACCGGTGTCTGTTACTGTGAATTCTATTTTTGAGTGATTCGACACCCGGTTCAATTCTTTAACGAGGACAGTAATACTCCCTTCATTTGTGAATTTCATTGCATTAGAGAGGAGGTTGGAGAGAATCTGATTCAGCCTGATCGGATCGCCAATAACTTCCTGAGGAAGTTCGCTTGATTTTTTAATATCGAATTTAAGCTGTTTTGCAATTGGACTGAATGAATACGACCTCATTATCTCATCTAGAAAGTCACTGAGGTTAAACTGGGTTTGTTCGAAAATAATTTTACCAGATTCTATCTTATTATAGTCGAGAACATCATTTACAAGAGTGAGAAGATGATTTCCTGAAAACTTGAGTGTATTGATAAAATCCATTTGATCTTCACGGGGATTGCCTTGTAACAGAAGGTTGATTATCCCAATAACCTCATTAAGAGGCGTTCTTATTTCGTGGCTCATGGTTGACATGAACATTTGTTTCGACTGTGCTGCTTCTTCAGCTTTCTGGCGTGCAATTATGAGGTTATCAAGCATCATTCTTCGCTGAATGGCAATAGCAATCTGATTTGCAATAAAATCAAGAACATAGAGATCCTCCTGAGAAAATTTGTTTTCATCTTTATAATCCTGCAGACAAATCACACCAATTATGTCACTTTCAACTTTCAAAGGAACACCCATCCATACTTTACATGGCGTGCCAACAAGATCAATGTCCCCGTTTTCCTCAAGAATTTTAAGATCATTTACTTTAAGCAGTACAGATTTGTTGTTATGGATTACCCATCCTGTAATCGTTTTTTGGATTGGAATCTTATTAAAGTTGTCCTTCTCATCAGCAAAGAATGGAAAAGAAACAGTCTCAGATTCTTTATCATAAAGAGCAATGAAAAAATTATTTGTATCCCATATTTTGCTTAATTCCTGAACGATAGTCGGATAAATCTCTTTAATTTCATACTGTTTTAATGCAGCAGTTGATATGTTATAAAGGATCTCCTGAAGAAGCAGATTCTTTCTTTCGATAGTAATATCCCTGTAAATACCAAGTTGGGCAATAACTTCATTGTTCATTACTACTGTGGTAGCAACAAGCGAAACATGTATCCTGTTTCCGAATTTATCTTTTCTTATTGTCTGAATAGTATCTTTTCTGTTTATGGATGCGAGACTATCTATTCTCATTGCCTCTTCTTTCAGATCCTCAGGCACCACCAGGTCATCAATCAGATTATTAATTGCTTCATCCTGAGTGTATCCGAACAGGTTTGAGAACTCTTTGTTAACAGTTGTTATTTTGCCGGTATTGTCAGTGATAGCAATTGCTGCCGGAGTTGAATCGATCAGATATTCAAGAAAAGTCTTTTCTCTTTCAATCTGATTTTCAAATTCTTCTTGCTTGTTTTCAGGCGAACGCAAAGATTCTAGTTCCTTCTCCAGCTTTTGATTTGTCTCCAACAACTCTCTGTATCGTTCCTGATAATCCATTCCTGTGATTTTTAGAAATACTTTTTAAAAATAGCAAATAATGGTTTGTTTTGTTTTGGAATCAGATTATTTATATCTCTTCTAAATTATCTATTTTCAATTTGTTTCCATTTATTTTAATATGTTTCTCTTCCCCATGTAAAACTTGCAGAAATCCCTAAGTCCGCACTCTTCGCAAAGAGGATTTCTGGCCTTGCAGATATACCTTCCATGCAGAATAAGCCAGTGATGTGCCTGACGAATAATTTCAGGAGGAAAATTTTCGGTGAGCTGTAATTCAACACTCAGAGGAGTTCTGGCATTTTCTACCAGTCCGATTCTGTTCGATACCCTGAAAACATGTGTGTCAACAGCCATTACAGGTTTCTTAAATAATACAGATGCCACAACGTTTGCTGTTTTTCTTCCTACCCCGGGAAGTTTCTGCAATAACTCCGGCTCTGAAGGTAAGATTCCTCCAAATTCAGTCATGACCATTCTTGTCATGCCTGACAAATGTTTAGCTTTATTATTCGGGTAGGTACATGAACTTATATATTCGAAAATATCTTCAGGTTCAGCTTTTGACATTGCTTCAGCATCGGGATATTTCTTAAACAGCGCCGGAGTGATCATGTTGACCCGCTTATCCGTACATTGTGCCGATAGGATTACAGCAACAATCAGTTCGTAAGGTTCATGATAAATCAGTTCAGTTTCAGCAGACGGCTGGTTTATCATGAAATACTCTATGGTCCTCTTAAATCTTTCTTTAATGGTCATAGGGTTGAAAATAATAGTGCTGGTAAGGTAACACTTTTTATCTTTGCATAATATTGATTAATTATGATAAGTTACCTGCAGGCTGATAACATTGCCAGAAGAATCGGAGATCATCTTCTTTTTGAAAATATAAGTCTTAACGTCAACAAGGATGACAAGGTTGCTCTGATTGCTGTAAATGGTGCTGGAAAATCATCAATGCTCGAAATACTTGCAGGAAGAGAAAATCCTGATCAGGGTTCTCTTAGTGTCAAACGCGATTTGCAGATAGCATATCTTCAGCAATCTCCTCATCTTATTGAATCCAACAAAATAATTGACGAACTATTTTCTACTGACAGCGAGCTGGTAAGAACCATCAGAGAGTATGAAGAATGTATGCTTTCTGAAAACCACAATATGCTCCATGAATTAATTCAGCGGATGGATGATCTCAAAGCCTGGGATTATGAAGTGGCTGTAAAACAAATACTCTTTAAACTGAAACTTACCGATCTGAATGCTATTATTGGCACTCTGTCAGGAGGTCAGAAAAAAAGGGTTGCTCTTGCAAAAGTTCTGGTAGAAGATTCCGATCTGCTTATTCTTGATGAGCCTACAAACCACCTCGATCTTGATATGATTGAATGGCTTGAAGAGTATCTTATAAAATCCAATAAAACTCTTCTGATGGTCACTCACGACAGGTATTTTCTCGACAGGGTTTGTAATGTTATTCTGGAACTGTCAGATAATGAGATATACAGGTATGAAGGGAATTATGAATATTTTCTGGAGAAAAAGCAGAGCAGGGAAGTTTCAGCGAAGATGAATACCGAAAAGGCCAGAAACCTTCTTAAAACCGAACTCGAATGGATGAGAAAAATGCCAAAGGCACGTCGGCATAAAGCAAAATCGAGGGTTGAATCTTTTTATGATCTGAAAGAGAAAGCAGCTTACAGACCTGAAGAAAAGAGCATCAATATTAACGTTAATATTTCAAGGATGGGCAGTAAGATCCTTGAAATAAAAAATGTAAGTAAATCATATGGTGATAAGGTTGTGCTTAAGGACTTTACGTATCTCTTCAACAGGTTCGAGAAAGCCGGACTAATCGGTCGAAATGGAACAGGTAAAACCACTTTGCTGAATATTATTACCGGATTGACCGAACCAGATAAAGGAATTGTTGAACGCGGAGAAACAATTGTATTCGGCTATTACAAACAGGAGGGTATTGAATTCGACGACGATATGACTGTAATTGACGCAGTAAAAAATATTGCTGAACGGGTTATGGTAAGCGATGGTACTGTTTTGTCTATAACTCAATTCATGAATTATTTTCTGTTTCCTCCCGAAAAACAGTATACATTGATCAGAAAATTGTCGGGAGGTGAGAAAAGGCGTCTGTACCTGCTTACCGTCCTGATGAAAAATCCGAATTTTCTGATTCTCGATGAGCCTACAAATGATCTCGACATACTTACCCTGAACGTTCTTGAAGAATATCTGGCCGGTTTCAAAGGTTGTGTTATAGTTGTTTCTCATGACAGATATTTTATGGATAAAGTTGTCGATCATATCTTCGAATACAAAGGAGAAGGAGTTATAAAGGACTTTCCCGGAAACTACACGCAATTAAGGGATAAGCAGGAGGAGACTGAAAGGAAACTTGCTGCTGTTAAGGCATCAAAAGCATCACTTTCTGATCTGACTACAGAAAATTCGGTTAAAAAAGAAAAAAAGCCGGGGCTTACATTTAAAGAGAAGAAAGAATTTGAAGCACTTGGAATTGAAATACAAAACATTGAATCGGAAAAAAAACTTATCGAAAATGAGATGGCCCTCGGTGCCATAAGTCCTGAAGAATTGTATATAAGATCATTAAGGCATGGTGAATTAGTTAAAATACTGGACGATAAAGAGATGAGATGGCTGGAATTAAGCGAGAAATAATTTTTTATTACGTTTAACTCAAGAATAAGAGTGAATTAATACGATTTTTTTAATTTTAACCTCAATAGTTTATTCAATTGGAAAAAATAGTCATAAAAACCCCGGGGATTATATCCGAAATACTGGTAGGAGAGAGTTGGGAATCTGTAACCTCAATGCTTCCTGAAAGCGGTGTGGTTATTATTACTGACGACAATGTACTTCATCTTTATGGTGACAAATTTCCTAAGGTACCTGTCATAACTGTATCCCCTGGCGAAAGCAGCAAGAAACTGGGGGTGATTGAATACCTTGCTGAACAATTACTTGAAAAAGACGTCGATAGGTCAGGTTTTATACTTGCTGTAGGTGGTGGAGTCGTTTGTGATTTAGCTGGTTTCCTTGCGTCAATTTATATGAGAGGTATCAGATGCGGATATATTTCTACCAGTCTTTTATCGCAGGTTGATGCAAGTACCGGAGGAAAGAACGGGGTAAATCTGGGTGATTCAAAAAATATGCTGGGGGTTATAAGGCAGCCTGAGTTTGTGATCTGCGATCCCTCAATGCTAATTACCCTTTCTGACCAGGAGTATTTATCGGGCCTGTCCGAGTTAATTAAAACAGCTATCATCGGCGACAGTGAATTGTTTGATCTTATTGAACAGAATTTCACAAGGATAATGGCAAGAGAAAAGGATCTGCTCACTGCTCTGGTAGCTAAATCTGTTAAATTCAAAGCATACGTGGTTACCGAGGATGAGAGAGAAACCGGATTGAGGAGGATTCTTAATTTCGGACATACATACGGACATGCAGTTGAGATGCAGATGTCTTTTAAACATGGCTTTGCTGTTGCATCTGGTATGGAAATTGCGACTGAATTTTCCTTTGAAAAAGGCTACATCAGTTCAGTTGAGAAGGATAGGATTATTAATCTGTTGAATAAATTTGGTCTTCTTGAATACCATAATATTCCAGATGATCAGATTGACAGGCTTATCCTTCATGATAAAAAGAAAACAGGCGCTGGTATTAACTTTATTTTTACTGAGGGAATAGGAAAAGCAATGGATAAAAAAGTTGCGGTCGGTGAGGTTACAGATTTTTATAAAAGATTCAGAGATAAAAAAATATAAAATTATGAATTCTTCAGGAGTTATTTTCAGAGTTTCACTTTTTGGTGAATCGCATGGTGTGGCAATTGGTGTTATAATTGACGGGTGTCCTCCGGGTATAACTGTTGAGCCTGATGATTTTCTACCTGATCTGCAAAGAAGGCAGAGCGGGAGCAGGGGAACCACTAAACGCAAGGAAGCTGATCTGCCTGAAATACTTAGCGGAGTATTTAACGGTGTAACAACCGGAGCTCCTGTTACTTTGATAACCAGAAACAGCGACAAAATATCATCTGACTATGATGAATTCAGGAATGTTCCCAGACCCGGTCATGCTGATTTTGTTTCACAGAAAAAGTATTCTGGTTTCTCGGATATGCGGGGAAGCGGACACTTTTCCGGAAGGATTACCTGGGGTCTGGTAGCAGCAGGAGTAATCGCAAAAAAGATTTCCGGATCATCAGAAATTATTGCAAAGCTGATTTCTGCCGGAGGTTCAGAAAATGTTGAGGAAGCTCTGACCAGGGCCATTGAATCGAATGATACTATCGGAGGAATCATTGAATGTAAAGTAAAAAATCCTCCACTTGCTATTGGGGAACCCTTCTTTTACTCTTTTGAATCTGCTGTTAGTCATCTGATTTTTTCAATACCTGCAATTAAAGGAATTGAATTTGGAGCCGGATTTAAAGCTGCTTCAATGCGTGGATCACAGCATAATGATCCGTTTATAAACAGCACAGGAAAAACCGCTACAAATAACGCTGGTGGAATAAATGGCGGAATTACCAATGGAAACGAAATTATTTTCAGAGTTGTTGTCAAACCAACATCATCAACAGGCGTTGAGCAGAATACCTTTAGTTTCAGAGATGGTGTGATGACAACACTTAAAGTTAAGGGACGTCATGATACCTGTATAGCTCTAAGAATGCCGGTAATTGTTGAAGCTGCTACCGCTATTGCAATGGCCGATCTGATTCTGATTGACAGAGGGATACACGGACAAAGAAATAGTTGATTATCTGACTGTTTTCGTTGTAATTTTGGCCATATTACCGATTACCGATTACCGATTACAGTTTTTATTACCAGTGCTCTGGCAGTCGAATCCGTAATCCTGAACCGATCATCAATCCGGTCACCGATAACCCATACTATCTCTCCGGCCGATTCAAGAATACGAATTTTTTCCTTATCAATTTTTGAATATTTTTCATCGACAAAGTAGTCGCTCAGCTTCTTCTTCTGCTTCATTCCAAAAGGATAAAAGTGATCTCCTGATCTCCACTTCCTTATAATCAGAGGATAGCGAATTTTATCAGAATCGATACATGCTGTATCATGCCCGGTTAAGATTTTAAATTTCCCTGTTATTTCAATTTCGTCAGCTGAGAGGATTCCGGGAATATCTCTCAATTCCTTAATATTTCTAATGTTTGGATAAGATTCATTTTCATCACCGGCACCTGATACAATTATTTCTTTCCTGTTTTTTATTATCCTGTATTCTGGTGTAATAATATGACTTCCTGTTTTACCTTTAATAACTATCATAAGGTCATTCAACTGATAATTGGTTATTCCGAAAGGTTTAAACAATTCAAATATTACAGTCGGATTATCCACATGATCCTTCAGTCTGTCGGTGTTAAAAATTATAAGACCTTCTCTTTCTGAGGATATCTTAACCCTTAATTCTGAGATATATTCATTGACAATCTCGCTTATTCCTGTGAATCTTTCAGCGGAATCATTCAGTGTTGTTTCAATTGCCGGGTTGATCTCTTTCAGAACGGGAATCACCTTATGCCTGATTTTGTTTCTTGTATATTTTGTATCTGCGTTCGATCTGTCTTCACGAAAAATGATTTTATGTTTGTTACAGTACTCAGCAATATCACTTCGTGTTGCAAAGAGCAACGGACGGATTATATTGTTTGTGAATGGCTTCATGCCTGTTAACCCTGCTATACCTGTTCCTCTTGTAAGGTTAATCAGCAGAGTTTCAATATTATCGTTAAGGTTATGCGCAACACCCAGTAGATTATACCCATTCTCTTTCATGATTTCTTCGAACCACTTATATCTCAGCTCCCTTGCAGCCATCTGAATCGATAATCCTTCTTCTCTGGCAAATGCTGCTGTTTCAAATTTTATTGTATGAAAAGGAATATTGTGTTTCCTGGCAAATTCACGAACCAGTTCCTCGTCTTTATCAGACTCTCCTGCTCTCAATGAAAAATTGCAATGGGCAATGCTTTTTTGGTTTTCCAATTGCAGAAACAGATGCGACATAACCATTGAATCAATGCCTCCACTCACAGCCAGCAATATTCTGTCGCCTTGTTTTATCAGGTTCTTTTCAGCAATAAACTTTTTAAACTTATTGAGCATATCTTTCGCATTGAAATGCAAAAATAGAAAAAGGTATCCTTGTTGGGGATACCTTTTCAATAAAATGTGTAAAAACTATTTCTTTGCAAGGTATTTTGATACACCTTCCTGCGTAGCTTTCATCCCTTTATCACCTTTATGCCAGTCTGCCGGACATACTTCCCCGTTCTCTTCAAAAAACTGAAGCGCATCTACCATCCTGAGAGTTTCTGAAACACTTCTCCCCAGAGGCATGTCATTAACTGTCTGATGTCGCACGGTTCCGGTTTTATCGATCAGGAATAAACCTCTGTAAGCCATAGGTGATCCGTTAAATGTGACTTCTCCTGTTTCTGAGTAATCATAATTACCGGCGAGTACATCGTAATTCTCTGAAATTGTCTTTGAGAGATCAGATACAAGAGGGTACTTCACACCCTTTATTCCACCCTGATTTAATTCAGTCTGCAACCATTTCCAATGTGAGAAATGTGAATCAACCGAACATGCTACCACTGCAACATTTCTTTCCTCAAATTCTTTTATCTTTTCCTGAAAAGCCACCAGCTCGGTAGGGCAGACAAAAGTAAAGTCAGCCGGATAGAAAAAGAAAACAACAAATTTTTTCCCAAGGTATTGCTCAAGAGAGAATCCTTCAACGATTTCACCACCATTTATTACTGCAGGTGCAGAAAATACCGGTGCTTTTTTTCCAACTAATACAGCCATTTTTATTGAATTTTAATTAAAACTATTGTTAATACAAATTAATTATTGTTTTGTTCACTACCTATATGGAATTATTGAAGGCGGACCGCTATCAAAATTATTTGGTCTGAGAAGCTGTTCTCCTGAAACTGTGAGATTATTGATTTTAGAATACATTGGAGGATTGGGAAAGAAGCCAAGCCTTATCTGAAAGGTGTTAAAGACCAGGTTGTCATTTCTTATCCTTATTCCAAGTCCAATACCAGCAAGGGCTATTCCGTTTCCGATAGCTTCATTTGTTGCAAAAAGCCAGGAGAAATCAGTAAATCCGAAAAAGGCAAATCTGAAACCATAAATATTGGCAGGACTGAATAAAACAGATTCAAGACTCACAGTTAATCTCTGTTTGCCATATACTGAATCATTTTTGAAGCCCGAAAATCCGTTGTTGCTGACAAATCGAAGGGATTCATCTATGTTTCTTTCAAAACCCTTTGTATAATCAAAATTTATAAAGTTACGTATCTTATTATTTCTAAAAGTTACAAGGTTTGAAAAATATTTCATGTTTAAAGATAAAATGCCCTGTTGGGGTAAGTTTCCGTCCAGATAAGTTGCCAGACCAGTTGATATATAGAAATATCCGAGAGTTTTATTTGATTTTCCAAAAGAAAATTCAGTACCGATATAGCTCCTCTTCCTGTATTTATTAAATTCATTGAACTCACTTCCGTAAGTAACCCTCAACAATCCACCATAAGGAATATCTTCTGTTCGGCCATAACCGTAAATGAGACTTGTCTTGTAATATTTCTGAACTGAATAAGCAAATGACCCCAGGTACATCCTGTAGTTCGCCAGGTTAAAATAGGAATCAGGTTGAATTATCGGGCGGTCGAATACATTGTTTCTTAAATAACGACCTCCTATGATAATTCTTGTAACTGATTCTTTATCAATAAGAAAAGATCTTGACAGCCAGTAATCATGAGAATTGAATTTCAGGGGTTCCGGTACGGCCAGGGTTCCAAGATTGTCCTTGGTTTTAATATGTTTAATTGATATTCCTCCGGCGTATTTTGTACTTGAACTGACCAGCTTTCTACTCAGATCAAATCCATAAGTTTGATCTCCAAGTCCGTTTAAATAATATATGTTCAGGTTAACGAATGACTTAACAATGTTATTGATTGTATAATGCACTCCTAAGCCCGGTGAGTCGGAAGAGGTAGCATCATAAGGCATCTCAAACCCCAATTCATGTCCCAATCCTATAATATTCTTTTCAAAAAGTGATACCGAACCCTTTTTCAAACCTTTATATGTGTAAGATCCTCCCAAAGAATAAACATCCTTTGTAAGAACCTGAATATCTGCTTCTGTATCTGAAAGTGGAACTATAATAATCCTCGCATCATCAATAAACGGGAGTTGTCTTAAAATCCTTTCGTTATCACTAAGTAACAATGGTGAAATTGTATCACCTTTATGGAAGAGCAAATTATTCCTTATTATCCTTTCATTGGTATTGACATGTGTTTTATTAAAAATATTATCGGCTCTGGTTGCCCTGGTAAATGTCGGGTTGTTAATGTTTGTTCCGAAAACATTTAGTCTTTGTATATTAATATTTCTTATCCTGATTCCTTTATATTTCAGATAATTTGCATCACTTGTTCCTGTAATCTGTTTTTTGACTATTGTGTCGTGAGCAATAATTACAAAATCGTACAGCTTTTTTGTAAGACGGTTTTTGGAAGCTTTTACTTTAAGGGAATCGAAAAAAACCAGGTTTTTATCCTCTTGAATTATTTTAGGAGCTATCAGACCGGACAATAACTTGTGTTGCGGTTCGCTTCCAAATAAAGAAATACTATTGCTGAAATGGATAAAAAATATTTGTGAATTTCTAATAGTGTCCCTTCCTGTGCTGTTTTGAGGATATGCATTACAACAAAAAAATAGAAATACCGTAAAAATCCCAGGCTTTAACGAACTTCTGTATTTTGTTTGTATTATAAACATCAGGTTTCCTGAGGATTACTGATAAGGACGTCGTCTGAATTAAACTGAAATCCAAGTCGTTTACCCGTGATAACCCTTGAATGCTGGATTTTTGCTTCAGCCTGACCAACCGTAGCAATTTTTACAGTATCGTATGGCGGTACCAGAAGATCAAATTCAAGGGCATATTGAATAGCAGATGAAATAATGAGTTGCAATGACTGGCTGCTTATCTCTTCGCTGCCATAGTTTGTAAACAACATCCCCATTTGTCTCTTTCCTTCAACGAAATATTGTTTCTCGTGGTTAATAAAGATCCTGGCTATCAGATATCCCAGATCATCCAGTCTGGAGTATCTGAATGAGTCGGCGAGATAATTGTAAATATTAATAACTCCGGAGTAGGCATTGTATTTGTTCTTCTGAATATAAGCGGTTTTCCATGCCGGATGTTCCCTGTCGAACTGAAAGATATTGGAATGCATACTGAAGAGTAAAATATCTCCGGCTACCTTAATCTGTGCATCAAAATTACTTCTGTCGGTGTATTCAAGCCGTATTCTGGAATCCGTTCCAACCAGACTTGTATTTACCTCTTTTGATAAACTCTTGAGTACATCCTTAATTACACAGAATGCCTCAAGAGTGTTATCGAAAACTTTCTGTTTAAGAACCGATTTCTCTTTTAGAGTAGTTATTATCTGTAGTTTCTTTTCATTCTGATCTGACATGATAAGAGATGTATTAATATGAGATATTGACTTCTAAAATAATAAATATTAATAGGATCTTGCAAACAGCACCCTTCTTTTTGAGGGTTTTCCAGAATAGATGCATACTCCATCCTCATCAGGACTATCAAAGGGAATACATCTTATTGTAGCTTTTGTCTCATCTTTTATTTTCTCCTCGGTCTCAACTGTCCCATCCCAATGAGCCATTATAAAGCCGCCCTGATTATCAAGAACTTTCAGAAAATCATCCCATTTGTCAACATAAAAAGTATTCTCCTTTCTGAAATTGAGGGCTTTATTGTAAATATTAGCCTGAATATCATCAAGAAGCTTTGGAATATGTTCCTTAATAATATCCAGCGATATCGTTTCTTTTGTTAGAGTATCACGTCTTGCAACTTCAATTGTATTATTTTCAATATCGCGTGGTCCTATTGCAAGCCTTACAGGAACGCCTTTCAACTCATATTCAGCAAATTTCCAGCCGGGTTTATAAGTATCTCTGTCGTCATATTTCACAGATACTCCCAATGCTTCCAATTCTGATTTGATTTTTTTTGCAGTCTGAGTAATAGTTACAAGCTGCTCATCATTTTTATAAATTGGAATTATTACAACCTGAATAGGAGCCAGCTTAGGAGGAAGTACCAGTCCATTGTTATCAGCATGAGCCATAATTATTGCTCCCATAAGTCTTGTAGATGTGCCCCATGATGTTGCCCATACATACTCAAGCTTGCCTGTTTTGTCGGTAAACTGAACGTCAAATGCTTTGGCAAAGTTTTGTCCGAGAAAATGGCTTGTTCCAGCCTGTAGTGCTTTGCCATCCTGCATAAGAGCTTCTATGGCATAAGTGTCCAAAGCTCCTGCAAACCGCTCATTTTCACTTTTAGACCCTATAATAACAGGAACAGCCATTGAGTTTTCTGCAAAACCTGCATAAACATTTATCATCCTCACAGCTTCTTCAACTGCCTCTTCACGGGTAGCATGAGCAGTATGACCTTCCTGCCATAGGAATTCAGTCGTCCTTAGGAATAACCTGGTGCGCATTTCCCATCGTACTACATTTGCCCACTGGTTTATCAGAATTGGCAGATCTCTGTACGATTTAATCCAGTTCTTGTATGAATGCCAGATAATGGTTTCTGAAGTAGGACGGATAATTAGTTCCTCTTCGAGTTTAGCTGTCGGATCAACAACAATACCTTTTCCATTCTCATCTTTTTTAAGACGGTAATGTGTAACCACAGCACATTCTTTGGCAAAACCCTCTACATGTGCTGCCTCTTTACTGAAAAATGATTTTGGTATGAATAATGGAAAATATGCATTAACATGTCCCGTAGCTTTGAATAGTCTGTCGAGCTCAGCCTGTATTTTTTCCCATATAGCATAACCATAAGGTTTGATCACCATACACCCTCTCACTGCTGAGTTTTCAGCCAGATCAGCCTTGATTACCAAATCGTTATACCACTGTGAGTAATTCTCCTCCTTGTTTGTCAGAAACTTCGCCATTTTTTTTTGGTATGGTATTTGTTTAATTAATTTTTAAGAAATAGATTGCGTAAAAATAAATAAAAAGATGTTATATTTATTGAATCGTAAAAAGTAAGTTGATAAATTTGTTTCTTTGGTATAATATTTGCAAGTAAATAGAAAACATAGGAGGACATAAAAATGAAAGCATTATCTTACATATCAATCCTGGTACTTCTGGCCCTCAGCTCTTGTACCTCCAGTCTTTATACAGGGGCTGAATATGATGACCTCTACTATTTATCTTCAGACAAACCGGTTGTTTCGGCAAAAGCATCTGTTAATCAGCAGATTGCATCCAATCCGGCGAAGGCGGGTGATTATTATGATAATATTTATTCAGCAGACACACTAATTTCCAGTCAGCTTCCGGACAGTGTAGATTATAGCGACATTATTGATACTGATAATATTGCCAATGATAACGGAAGTGGATACGAGTATGCAGATAACTACTCATACACAGGTCGTTTAAGAAGATTTTACGGCAATTATTTTGACCCCTACTGGAGAGATCCTTTATATTCTGATTTTGGTTACAATTCATTCGGATATGGATATAACAACTTCGGTTATGGCGGATATCCTTATTATGATGGATTTTACAATCCATACAGTTATGGATACGGTGGTATGGGTGGATACGGTGGTATGGGTTATGGTATGGGTTATGGTATGGGTTATGGTATGGGTTATGGTATGGGTTATGGTATGGGAGGTTATTATGGTGGTATGGGTGGTTACTATGGCGGCTTTGGAGGCTATTATGGTGGTTTTGGTTACTCTCCATTCTTAGGTTATGGCTATGGAGGCGGATTCGGTGGTGAAGGAATTCACTCTATACCTTATGGCAGAAGAGAAAGAGCAAGCACCCTTTCTTCGAACTGGAACAAAAATATTTCTCCATCTCCGTCCGCATCTGCCAGAAGAGATTCTTATTCATCATCTGGTGTAAATTCAGGACTTAACAGAAGAGCATCTTCCGGTACTCAGCCGGTAGCTTCTGATCAGAGGAGAACCGTAGCTTCAACTGCCAATGGAAGACAGGCACAAAACACCACAGTAAATAAAAATACTCAGGACCAGAGTAAAAGCGGAAATGTTCGTAGCAACACATCCACAGTGAGAACTGCTCCAAATGCAAGACCTCAATATAACGACGCTAACAGGAGTTATACCCCAAGCTATAATAATCCGAGGATGAGTACCAGACCTGTTTACAATAACAGCAGATCATCTGAGACAGTTAATCCTGGTTTCAACAGGAACAGCAGTAATGTAAATAACAACAGGGTAAATAGTAATCAGGGTTCTGTAAGGACACCTTCTAATCAGGGATACTATCAGAATTCTTCTAATAATCAAAGAAGTAATTCTTCAGCCAGTCCTTCTCCCAGAAGTTCTGGAAGCTATTCAGTTCCAAGCAGAAGCAGCGTAGAAAGAAGTTCCTCAAATTCTTCTCGTTCTAATTATAGCAATTCATCTTCTGGCAGCAGCAGATCTTCTTCCTCTTATAGCGGCGGATCAACAGGCGGCGGATCGTACTCTTCAGGATCTTCATCAGGATCTTCATCAGGTTCCTCTTCCAGTGGTTCTTCATCAAGTTCTTCTGGTTCTTCATCAGGTGGATCAGGAAGGAGATAATTTTAAACAATAAAATACTCAATATAAAGTTCATTCTAAATACAAGAGTGCAGGGATAGTAATACTAAAAAAAAATGTCATGAACCGAGCATATTTAACTAAAAACGCAAACTTGCATGAACAAAATCAACATGCGAGCTACATCCGACCTATTAAAAATAATATTGTACGGATGAAACGAATTACATTAATATTAATAGCATCATTTTCAATCTTTTCCGGAGTTATAGCCCAGAACGTTGATGATGCATTGAGGTATTCCCAAATATTTTATGGTGGTACTGCCAGATTTATGTCGATGGGAGGTGCATTCACCGCTCTTGGAGGAGACATTTCTTCCTTAAGTCAAAACCCGGCAGGACTCGGAGTTTTCAGATCATCGGAAATAACCCTTACTCCTCAGTTGTTTCACATTAATACGGCGGCTTCATTTAATGGGGTTAACTCAGATTTTCTTTACAATTTTAACCTGAACCAGATTGGGGTCGTTAGTAATATTGTTAAAAACGATAATGAAACCGGACTTATAACACTTAATGTCGGGTATTCCTTCAATAAAACCAATAATCTGAATCAAAGTATCAGAATACAGGGAACCGGCAATAGTTCAATGGCAGATTACTGGGCAGCGAATAGTAACGGGATATTAAAAGATAACCTCACTGATGCTGAAGGGATGGCTTATGATGCCTGGATAACTAATCCAACAACCATATCGAACGGATTTGCTTATGGTACAGTTTATTCAAATTATGACCCCAATTCTCCTTCAATTTATGGGCAGAACGTGGAACGCATTATTACAACTGAAGGTTATACAGGGGAACATGCAATATCGATAGGTGGAAACTATTCAAACAAGATTTTTTTCGGAGCCACTCTTGGGATTGACAAAATAAATTATTCAAATCACTTTGAACATCTCGAATCGACCGATGCAGTTCTTCTTTCTGAATTTAAAAATTTTACCTACACCGAAAATTATGAAAATAAGGGAACCGGCTATACTCTTAAAATGGGTGTAATACTGAAACCTATTGAAGCTGTTCGTATAGGTCTTGCATTTCATTCACCAACATATTACCATATTGATGAAACATTCTATGAGAACTTAAACTCAAGTTTCACCAATGGCGGGCATCATGAATATTCAATTGACCCGACAAGATATAATTACGCTCTTACAACACCTTTCAGAGCATTGGCAGGAGTGGCAGTTCAGATTCAGAAGTTTGCCCTGCTGAGCGCTGATTATGAATTTGTTGATTATAGCACAGCAAAATTCAGCCAGACTGGGGATAATTATGATTACAGTGCGAAAAATCTGAACATTAAAAACAGTCTTCAGTCAACCGGCAATATTCGTCTGGGTGGAGAATTCAGGATAAACAAATTATACCTTAGAACAGGTTATGGTTATTACGGAAAAGCTTTCAAGCCGGGTGAAGACAATGCAAATTTGAGTTATAATTCAATTTCGTTCGGAGCAGGCTTCAGAGAACAAGCTTTGTCACTCGACTTCGGTTTCACTACTTATAAGTCATCGCAGTTAAGTTATCTATATCCTGGGGGTAGTAGTTTTGACCCGGCTGTTGCCAATTTAAGTACTGTAAAAAACATGTTTACACTTACTATGGGGTATAAGTTCGGATACTAGAGGCACAGAGCACAGAGCGTAGAGCACAGGGCACAGGGCACTTTTGCCTAAAGGAAATGACCTGCCTCGGGTCCCAGATTGAACAGGAGATCAATAATGCTGAGGCCTGGAACAAAACCATTCCCGGGATTAAAGACCTGATAATATTCTTTATGGATGAAATGAGATTTAACTTTTGGAGAAATTGTGTAACGCAGATCATTTTCCAGTTTACCAACAGGTTCAAAATCAACAGTGGGAGAGACCGGTGTTTTGATTTTTAACATTTTTAGAACGGACTCCATTAGCTCCATGTTCAGATCAAAAAGAAATTCGTGATTTTTTGAAATTATCTTTTCAATATTCTCAAAATAGAATTCGAAATATGGTGATGCGTTGTACGATGCGGTCATTGCCCTTAGATGAACCTGTTGCCATCGTTTGGAATAATCTATACGGATATCATTAATTGATGTTTTGTGCAGACTGCCGAGATAGACCGGCACGGACAATAATTGGGGTCCATGCGCTGAAAGAATATAGCATCGGTTCCTGTAAGTCTGTTTCACATAATTTTCTTGCTTCTCAATGCAAACTTCATCTGCATGAGAAATAACAGAATAGTATTCAATTGGTGGTAAGTACGCTGTGGAAACAAGAATTTTCCCTGCCATTGCAAAAAGTGTCACTCAAGCCTGTTTATCATACTCGCAGAAAAACCGGCTCCGAATCCGTTATCAATATTAACAACTGTAACTCCAGTGGAACAACTGGTAAGCATTGCGAGAAGGGCTGAAATACCTCCGAAACTTGCTCCGTAACCAACGCTGGTTGGAACTGCAATGACAGGTTTATCAACAAGTCCACCGACAACGCTTGCAAGGGCTCCTTCCATACCGGCTATAACAACAACTACTCTGCAACTTCTTATATCAGGCAGTTTATCCACAAGTCTGTGAATCCCGGCAACCCCGGCATCATAAATTCTTAAAACGTTATTCCCAAGAAGTTCTGCAGTTACAGCAGCTTCTTCAGCAACAGGCATATCAGATGTACCTGCTGTTATTATTGCTATCCTGCTGTCAGGAGCTTTTGGTTTTTTCTTTTGTACAGATATTATCCTTGCCATTGAGTAATAAACAGCTTCAGGTGTAATACTCTTTACTGCATCAAACATCTCCTGATTTGCCCGGGTCCCGATAACATTATTCTCTCTTTCCGACATCACCCTGACAATTTCTTTAACCTGTTCAATAGATTTTCCGGCACAGTAAATAATTTCGGGGTAGCCGGTACGCATTTCGCGGTGATGGTCTATTCTTGCAAAGCCAAGGTCGGTATACGGGAAATTTTTAAGTATATCAAGTGCTTTTTCTACACTTGTTTCGCCGGTTTTTACATCTTTCAGGAGTTTTTCAACTTCTTTTACATTCATGATTCTTTCTTTTCAGGGTTTGAACTTCCTGTCCTGTATCCTTCAAGGTCCAAAGATACATATCTGAATCCTATTTTTTTCAGATTGGATATAATATGTTCTCTCTCAGGATTATGAATCATTTTTTCCATAAAGCCAGGGATACACTCAATTCTCGCCATATCACCATGTATCCTGATTCTCGTTCCGGGATACCCTCTTTCAAAGAGCACATTTTCAGCCTGTTCGATCATTCTGAGTGTTCCTTCTTTTATCTCCGTATCGTAAGGAATCCTGGTAAGCAAACATGCCATAGCAGGTTTATCCCAGAAATCAAGACCCTCAGTTCTTGATAATTCCCTGATTTCCTTCTTTATTAGTCCGGACTCCAGCAGTGGACTTCTTATACCCATTTCTTTCAATGCTTTCATCCCCGGTCTGAAATCACCGGCATCGTCTGCATTTGTCCCGTCGATAACATGTTTGTAATTGTTTTCCTTTGCAAATTCCAACAACTTGGTAAATAGTGTTGTCTTGCACAGGTAGCATCTTTCAACCGGGTTATTTCTTATTATCTCAGGAAATTCAATATCAATAATTTTATGTTTTATGCCATGTGTTTTTGCAAACTCAATGGCTTCATCAACTTCACGTTTTGGAATATATGGTGTTCTTACCGTGATAGCTATTATTGCTGATTTTCTGACTTTATGCGCCCTGAATAAGAGGAATGAACTGTCAACTCCACCTGAAAATGCTACTGCAAATGAATCTAACTCTTTTAATATCGAATTGAGTTTTAGTGATTTAGCCTCTGTCATATTTTTAATGTTTTTTGTTACATTGTTTTGTAGATTCCAAACAAGGAACTTTATAAATATAATCAGTCATTGCGAGTCCCCATACATTTTTGCTAACCTTCTAACCTCACAGAGGAAGTGTGTCATCCCGAACGAAGTGAGGGATCTCTCAGGGCTCATAATGAATACTTTACATAATGTTGTCATTAATAAGATCCGCCAACTGGCGGAGACGAAGCAATCTCCCAAAGTATCCACAAATTTTCTATTGTCTTTCAGTCTTTCAGTCTTTTAACATAAGCCGCAATTATATTATTATATACTTCCTTTACCGGAATCCCTTTTTCAGTTGCTATTCTTTTGCATTCGTCATACTCCGGTTTGCAAGATACCTCTTCACCTTTATAATATGATCTTTTAACAGGGACTTCTCCATAAATCGTATTCAGAGTTTCAAATTTTCTTACAAGAGTGTCCTTTCTGAATGGGAAAGTTCTTACTCCGAGTGATGTCGATTCTGTAAATATGATGGTCTTAACAGTTTCAGCAAGTTCTTTCTCGCAGATTATATTAATTACAATACCAGGTCTGCTTTTTTTCATAATAATATTTGAAAGAAAAACATCTGATGCCCCAGCTTTAAAGAGTCTTTCGGAGATATATTCAAAGAACTCGGGATTCATATCATCAATATTACATTGGAGCAGAAGCGCATCGTGCCCCGATTCTGATTCAGATATTGTCTCACCAAGGAACACTCTCAGCAGATTCGGAACATCAGGATGTTCTTTTTGTCCGACGCCATATGCTGTTTTTTCAATTTTAATCGGATAATCGGAGCTGAAGTTTGTTCCAAGAGCGGCTAATATTGCTGCTCCTGTTGGTGTAGTTGCTTCGAAGTCAACGCCTCCTTTTTTTACAGGTATACCTTTTATTATTTCAGCAGTGGCGGGTGCCGGAACAGGAAGCTTTCCGTGATCGCACATAACAAAACCGCTCCCCAGTTCAACGGTAGATACATGTACTCCTTCAATATTTAAGAAATTAAAACAGATTGCTGCACCCACAATATCAATAATTGAGTCAACAGCACCTACTTCATGAAAATGCACATGATCAATTGAAGTCCCATGTACCAAAGCTTCAGCTGTCGCAATCTTCATAAATATTTCTAGGCTCAATTCTTTTGTTTTGATATCCAGTGAGGACTCATTTACAATCTTTTCAATATCCGAAAGGTGCCGGTGTGCATGTTCATGTCTTGTCTGCTTAACCGTAACTTTTGTTCCTGTTATTCCGTGTCTCTGGTCTTTCTGTACTATAAGTTCCCAACCTGCGAGGTTGAGTTTATTTAGTTCACTGATAAGGTATGTTTTGTCTACACCAAGGTCGATCATTGCACCAAGATTCATATCTCCGCTAATACCTGAAAAACAATCGTAGCTTAAAATTTTCATATTCTTTTGATGATGAGATTGTACTTATTTAACAACAACTAAAAATTGAGAATGTTAAAATATGCCTTAAATACTTGTGTTCATAAATTTAAAGTTGCTAATATACTATTTACAATCTTTACGAAATAATAAAAAAAAATCGTATTTTCGTCAATTATCCATTATTTAACAGAAATTAATAGTTATTGGGATTATGAGAAGAAGAGATTTCTTTAAAACATCAATGGGAGCTGGCCTGGCTGCAGGAGCAGCTTTGAGTCTGGGTGGATATGACAAACTTTGGGCTTCCGCACCTTTGGCAGCCAAATACGATATGGTTGCGGTAATGGGCGGAAATCCTGATGCAATGTTCGACCTTGGGATACAGGAATTGGGAGGTATGGGTGCTTTTGTTCAGAAAGGGCAGAAAGTACTTATAAAGCCCAATATAGGATGGGACAGAGATCCTGAGATAGCTGCAAATACAAATCCGCTTCTCGTCAAAAGGATTGTTGAACACTGTTTCAGAGCAGGTGCAAAAGAGGTCTATGTATTTGACCACACTTGCGATAACTGGGTAAATTGTTATAAAAATTCAGGAATTGAGAAGGCAGCAAAATCGGCCGGAGCAAAAGTTGTTCCGGGAAACTCCGAAAGCTATTACCAGCAGATTCAGATCCCGGGAGGGACAAAGCTTCAAAGTGCAAAGGTTCATCAGCTTTTACTTGAGACAGATGTTTTTATAAATGTACCAGTTCTTAAAGATCATGACTCTACCCGAATGACCTGTTGTATGAAAAACACAATGGGTTTAGTATGGGACAGGGGGTATTGGCATTCAAATGATCTTAATCAGTGTATTGCCGATTTTGCGCTTTATGAAAAGAAACCGGCGCTGAATGTTATAGATTGTTACAATGTAATGGTTAAACAAGGCCCGCAAGGGGTTTCAAAAGCAGATATTGTATCAATGAAAACACAGATTCTTACTTCCGACTGGGTAGCCGGCGACGCAGCAGCTGCAAAAATGCTGGGACTGGCTGTTGAAAAGGTTGAATATATTCCAATTGCGCATAAAATGGGACTCGGAAACATGAATCTGGATTCTCTGAATATTAAAAGAATTAAAATGTAATTTCTGATGAGGTCACATTTACTTAGAAGTTTCCGGATCCTTTTTTCAACTCTTATTTTTATATGTTTCGTCCTTGTATTTGCTGACTTCAAATCGGTTATCCCAACCAGATACACAAACATCCTTCTTTTTCTGCAATTCGTTCCTTCAGCTATTAAATTTTACGATCTTCAATCGTTAGCTGTATGCGGTTTTCTGATAGTTTTGTTACTCACGTTGGTGACGGGACGCACATATTGTTCATTTTTATGTCCGCTTGGAATCGGGCAGGATTTAACCAGCAGGATAGGAGGACGGATAAAAAAGAAATTCAGAAGGTATGGATTTAAAAGGCCTTTTACTGTTTTAAGGTATTCCCTTCTTGCTGTAACACTTATTGTTACTTTAATATGGGGTATCTATATGATTACCCTTCTTGATCCTTACAGCATTTTTGGCAGGTTCATGACCTTTTTTGCAAAGCCTGCAATTATTTACCTGAATAACCTGCTGGCAGGAATTTTGGGTAAATTTGATATATACACTCTTAGTAATATACCTTTTAAAGGATTTCCTTTAATCGTCTATTCCATTCCTGCTGTTTTCTTTCTTCTGGTAGGTGGTCTTTCGCTGACAAAAGGTCGTTTATATTGCAATATGATCTGCCCGGTAGGTACTCTGCTTGGACTTCTCTCAAAAATTTCTCTTTTCAGATTAAAAATTAATGAAACGGCATGTACCAGATGCGGAAGATGCGCTCTCAGATGTAAATCATCGTGTATTGACTTCCTGAAATACGATATTGATGTTACCAGGTGTGTTGACTGTTTCAATTGTATCAACTCATGTCAGGATAATGCAATTTCATATGGTTTTGTAAATTTGAAAAAGAAAGAACCTGTTCAGGAAACTGATGAGAGTAAACGGAAAATAATTATCGGATCTGTATTGCTTCTTTTGGGATTATCAAGAGTTGTTAACGGACAGGATAAGCCTGCCCCAAAACCAAAGAAAGATTCAACAGTCAAAGAAACTAAAACATTTCCTGTTTGTCCTCCGGGAGGTATAAGTATTGAAAGTTTTAGTAAGAATTGTACAGCTTGTTCACTATGTATAAACGCCTGCCCTAATCGTGTTCTGCAACCTGCTTTTAAAGAATATGGCATTGCAGGTATTATGCAGCCGGTTATGAATTATCACAAAAGTTTTTGTACATATAATTGCACGATCTGCACAGAGGTATGCCCTACAAATGCTCTCCACCCACTGGTTCTTGAAGCTAAAAAGCTTACACAGATTGGGAAAGCAAAGTTTATCAAGGATAATTGTATTGTAAAAACAGAAAAAACAGCCTGTGGAGCATGTTCAGAAGGTTGTCCAACCAAAGCAGTCCACATGATTCCTTACGAGGGAAACCTGGTTATTCCTGAGGTGACTGAAGATATCTGTATAGGATGCGGGCATTGCGAATTTGCCTGCCCGACAGTTCCATACAAAGCAATATATGTTGATGGAAACCCGGTTCATGCCGCCGCTAAAAAACCTTTAGACGTGAAATCTGACATAAAATCTCCTGTTGAATTTCCATTTTAAGTTAACCCATTTCTTTTTATGTATGAATCCTTCACATATTGAACATATTGGAATAGCTGTCAGAAACCTTGAAACAGCAATCAGTTTCTATGAAAAGGTATTGGGACTGAAATGTTACCATATTGAAGAGGTGGCAGAACAGAAGGTACGGACTGCATTCTTCATGGTCGGACAAACTAAGATCGAATTACTGGAATCAACAGATCCTGAAGGACCAATCGGAAAATTTATTGAGAAAAAGGGGGAAGGCTTACATCATATCGCTTTTGCGGTTGAAAAAATTGAAGTTCAGTTAGCTCATGCTGAAAAGCTTGGAGTTAAGCTGATTGACAGCACTCCACGGAAAGGTGCCGAAGGTCTGGATATTGCTTTTCTTCATCCTAAATCTACAAACGGGGTTCTTATTGAGCTCTGTGAAAATAGAAAAAAATGAAAAAAGATATAGCTATTGCCGGAAATTCAGGTCCAAAGGTAAGATCCGACTGTGAAATTACATTGGAACTGAAAAATGACCGTGGAATAATTGTTGATTTGAATTCAAAGGTAAAAGTTCTTTATGGTGACTCTATATATGAACTTGTTACTGAAATTCTTCAATTCTTTGGGATCAAAAATGCAGTTGTTAAGATTACCGATACAGGAGCTCTTCCTTTCGTTATCGCTGCCAGGCTTGAGTGTGCAGTTAAACAATTAATTGATACAGATCTTGAATACCTTCCTGAATTTATAAGCGAGAATGGTTATTCCACTACCCGTGACCGGTTTCGTTTTTCGAGGTTATATTTACCTGGCAATACACCGGGACTAATGATCAATGCCGGCTTGCATTCTGCCGATGGGATTATTCTTGATCTTGAGGATTCTGTTGCACCTGAAAAAAAGAACGAAGCAAGAATACTCGTCAGAAATGCTTTGCGGCAGATTAACTTCCTTGGTGCTGAAAGGATGGTCAGAATAAACCAGGGGGAAAAAGGGTTGGAGGATCTTCATTTTATCATCCCTCATAATGTAAATCTTATCCTCATTCCAAAATGTGAAAGTGCAGATTATGTTAAAGAGGTAGACCACGAAATCGCTAAAATTAAGTCAAATCTCAACCTCAATCTCAACCTTAAACTCAACCTCAACCTCAGCCTCAACCTCATTTTCCTGATGCCAATCATAGAAAGCGCTCTTGGAGTTGAAAATGCATTTGATATCGCCAGAGCAACTGAAAATGTTGTTGGCATGGCTATAGGGCTCGAGGACTATACTGCCGATCTTGGAGTTCAAAGAACCACAGAAGGCAGGGAATCATTATATGCGAGAACCAGACTGGTTAACGCATCAAAGGCAGCCGGTATACAACCAATTGATTCTGTGTTCTCTGATATTGGTGATATGGAGGCACTTAAGCAGAATGTTCTTATTTCAAAGGCTCTTGGATTCGAAGGTATGGGTTGTATACATCCCAGGCAGATTCCTGTAATTCGTCAGGGATTTGCACCAGATGAAGCTGAAATTGAAAAATCGAAAAAAATAGTACTCGCTTTTACAGAAGCAAAAAATAAAGGCCTGGGCGTTGTGGCACTGGGATCAAAAATGATCGATCCTCCTGTAGTTGCAAGGGCTCAGAAAACAATCGATCTGGCTGTTCGACTGGGGCTTCTTTCAGACAACTGGATCGAAAATATTCCGGTGGAAGGGAAATTGTAATAAATTAATGAAATGGCTATCAAAACCGTAATAAATGCAGCCGGCCGATCTGTACCGCTTGAGATAAACGGACAGACGGTGATTCCTTTCCAGGGTGTTGGAAAACACCGGCCGGAAGGGAGAAAATATTCCCCTCCGATACCCACATGTTCCGACTATCCTGATGATGGGAATAAGGTAGTTGGATCGCTCGAAGAAGCACTTTGTAAATGTGGACTCAGAGATGGTATGACTATCTCCACACATCATCATCTCAGGGATGGCGATCTGGTAAGCAATAAAATTTTCGATCTTGCTTCAGGAATGGGAGTGAAGGATCTGGTATGGTTTCCCTCAGCTTCTTTTCCCTGCAATGATTCTATAATTAAATATCTGGATGATGGTACAATAAACAGGATCGAGGGCAGTATGAATGGTCCTCTTGGCAGGTACGTTTCTGATGGGAAAATGAAGGGAACTGCGGTCCTTCGTTCACATGGCGGACGTGTGCAGGCAATACAGGATGGTGAGGTTAAAATTGATATTGCTGTTCTTGCAGCGCCGACAGCCGATTCATTCGGAAATGCTAAAGGAACAGGAGGAAAATCAGCGTGTGGGGTAATTGGATATGCAAAGGCCGATTCGATGTATGCAACAAAAGTTATTGTGGTAACTGACAATCTTATTGATCTTCCGTGCTTTCCAATGGAAATTGAAGGAAACTATGTTGATTATGTTGTAGTTGTTGATAAGATTGGCATACCTGAAAAGATCGTATCAGGAACAACACAGATAACAAAAAGTCCCGACAGGCTTTTGATTGCAGATTTAACTGCTAAATTTCTCGAGAAGTCGGGTATTTTGAAAGACGGAGTGACAATGCAGGCCGGGGCAGGAGGTACTTCACTTGCAATTGCTGTTTTTGTTCATGATATACTTAAGAAAAAGGGATGGAAATCGAAATTCGGTTTCGGTGGGAGTACTAAATATATGGTTAAAATGCTGGAGGAGGGACAGATGGGTTTTATCCTTGATGCTCAGGCTTTCGATCTCGATGCAGTTGAGTCTATAGAGAACAATCCCAACCACATACCCTATCCTGTATTTAACGCCTATAACTACCATTCAAAGGGAAACCTCACAAGCCTGATGGATATTATGATACTCGGGGCTACCGAAGTGGATTTAAATTTCAATGGCAATGTGGTTACGCATTCTGATGGTTATCTGTTACATGGCATTGGCGGATGGCAGAATTGTCTTCATGCACGGAATGTAATTTTACCTATCCCTTTATTCCGCGACAGGATTCCTGTGATAGTTGATGAAGTTACAACACTTTGTGGTCCGGGGGAACTTATTGATGTAATTATCACTGAAAGAGGCATCGCTATAAATCCTCTCAGGCAGGATCTTATTGATAGTGTAAAGGGAAGCGGACTTCCATTGAAAACTCTTAAAGAGCTTAAGGATGAAGCTGAAAAGATCTGCGGCAAGCCTCAAAAGCCTCATTTTGATGAGGAAATAGTTGCAGCTATAAAATGGGTCGACGGAACAGTTATTGATGTAGTAAGAAAAATTAAACCATAATAATCTTTACCATGGATAAATACAGGTGTGTAATTTGCGGATATATTTATGATCCGGAAGAGGGTGATCCTTCCGATGGTATAAAAGCAGGTACTGAATTTGCCGACCTTCCCGTTGATTATATCTGTCCTGTTTGTGGTGCAGGAAAAGATGAGTTTCTCAAATACTCTTAGTCATTCATGCGATAACGCTTTCACCGGATTAATACGTGATGCTTTATATGAATGAACGAATACCGTCAGCATAACCACAGTGGTTGATACTACAAATGGTACTGCAAAGATCCACCAGCTTATATGTACCTTATATGAAAAGTTATTTAACCATTCAGACATTACATAAAGAGTTACAGGAATTGAAAGCAATGAGGCTGATAATACAAGAATAAAATTTCCTCGCAGGAATGAATATATGATTAATCGTTCCGAACTTCCAAATATCTTCTTAATTCCAATCTCTTTTGTTCTTGTTTTTGAGACGAATAAAGTAAGACCAAATAATCCGGAAAGGGCAATCAGCAAAGTTAAGAATGCAGCAATGGAAACGATGGTTCCCATATTTTTTTCCGGAGAATAGGTGTTCCTCATTTGTTCTTCTATCGTTGTATAGTTAAATGGCTTGTCAGTGACAGTCTTTTTCCATTCAGTTTTAAGAAAGGGAAGTAGATTCTTTAGAGTTCCCGGTTTATAATGTATTACAAGTTGATTGATATACTGGTCGGACAAACCAATACTCACCGGTGGAATTTTTGAACGAATTGAATAAATATTAAAGTCTTTGACGATCCCAATTATTGTTGCGTATCCTAAGGTTTTCCCAATTGGATCAGTAATTCCTAATTGTTTTACAGCTGTCTCATTCAGTATTGCAGCCTTTGTCTTATCACTTCCAAACTCTTCTGAGAAGTCTCTGCCTTCGATTAAATTAATACCCGTTGTACTCAGAAAATTGTAATCAACTCTCATTGATTGAACTGGTACTTTTACATTTTTATCCTGAGAATGATTTACTATAAAACCACTGAATGCCTTTATTGGAAGACATTCATCCGTTCCGGAAGCTGCAATCACTTCAGGATTTGATTTTATGCTGTTTAAAAGATATGAATAACCTTTAAAATCATTTCCAAGATCAATAAAAAGAATATTTTTAGTATAGAAGCCGGGGTCTGTCCTTAATTCGTAATTATATTGAGAACGAATAATTAGCGTCCCCGATACAAATGAACAGAAAATGACCAATTGAAGGACAATAAGGAAAGAACGAAAAAACTGTTTTCTTTTTCCAAAATGTGTGGTGTTTTTAAAAATATCTATAACCTTTAATCTGGATAGGTAGTGTGATGTATATAATCCGGATGCAATACCTATAAATATTGTTAAAGCAAGATATACAGCGATATATATAAAGACATTGGAACTGATTATAAAAAGGTCTGTTTGAAACAATTTCCCGGCATACGGAAGGGCCAACAGCATTAAAATCAAAGCGATGGGTAATACAAGTAAAACGAGAAGTATGGATTCGATTAACAACTGATTTCTTATACTTCCGGCTTCAGCACCTGTTGTTTTTCTAATACCAATTTCCTTAGCTCTTCCGGTTGAAACAGCAGTTGACAGGATAATATAATTTATTGCTGAAACAAGAACAATCAGGAATGCTATTATCGAAAACATTCTGATATTGTTTATATTACCCTTGGGTTCACTATACAGTATATTATTTGATCCAAGATAGACATCAGATAAGTTTTGAAGAGAATAGTTTTTATCAGGAACTTTTCTGACATATTTTTCCTCTAATGTTCTAAATTGTTGCTTGAGCGAAGATGCATTGCTGTCTTTTGAAAGTAATACCCACGTAGTCCAGGAGTCTACTCCCCAATCCTTATCTGAGTTGCCTCCTGCGTGGTATTTATTGGCAGTTTCAATTGACCATTTATTATTCACGAAGCATTGGGCTTTGAAGACGGAGTTTTTCGGGATATTTTCATAAATCCCTTTTACAACAAAAAGATGCTCTACATCATTTACCATTCCGATGATTTCCTTGCCAACCGGATTTTTGACCGTGAAAATCTTATCAGCTAATTCACGGGAAAGAACAATTGAGTTTGGATCAACAAGGAGATTTTGATTTGAAGAGCCATCAATTAATGGAAGAGTGAAAATATCGAAAACTTCCGAACCTGTTGCTGTGACGTTCGAAACATCGATAAACTCGTCTTTAAGTTTCAGCTTAAAGTTTCTCAATGTACTAACACTGATTGCTTTTTCAACCTGAGGGAATTCTTCTTTTAATGTTGGTGCCAGAATGTAAGGGGTATTCGGCATTGTTTTCTTAAAGTTCACATAGTAATTGAGCACTCTAAAAACCCTTTTTCGGTTTTTATGGCAATTGTCGAAACTAAGTTCATTAATTACGAAAAGCAGAATAATAAAGGAAGTGGCCAGAGCAATTGATAGCCCAAATACATTTATACCTGCAAATACTTTATTTTGTTTTAAAAACCGTGTTGCAGTTTTGATATAATTTTTAAACATAATAGTAGGTTTTAAATTAAACAAGAACCCTCTCTTTTCGAAAAGGGAACAATTAAAAAATAATCTTAGGTGTTTAACTTAAAACTGGCAGATCCTCATTAGTGAAATTGAGGTTATGATAATAGGAACCCTGAAATCCGGCAGTATTAAAAAGTAGTTTAACTTTAAAAAATGTAATTATCCTTTGTGCTATTAATCTATTGTATGAGAGCAGGTTGAGCTGTTCATTTGAGATTCTGAAGTTCGTTTCTGAAATTGTGGATAAAGAAACTGGCAGAGAATACAGATGAGTGGAATTATTTGAAGGAGCGGGAGATTTACGTATGTTTTCAATCTGATATAAAAATGCTCCTGTATGCGCTGTTTCAATTGAATTTTGTAAGAAAACATTAAGAAGAAGGAACCATATAACAGTAAGCAATGTCGGCCCTAAGAATCTGATTCTATCTTCTTTCACTTTAAACATAAATCAAATGTAAATAAAATATTTGAGTATTGGTAATCAATAACATGCTAATTTTGATTTTGACTTCGTCGAGCTCAGCTTCTCTTTGTTTCTTCGTTTGCCCCTTACCTTAAACTACTCTTTATACATATCTCTCTAATGTTAAGATATCAAGGGTGTTAAGTGCTCTCCCTATCATGGCTCTGAAAGAGCCAGATATGAATAACCCCCAGCGCCAGCTGGGGGTAGAACTACAACAAACCTTTCTCAGCTCTGAAGGAGCTGAATATTACTCTATATCACGCCCTTTCAGGGCTAAAGATCTTAGTGATGACATACCCCCAGCTGGCGCTGGGGGTTATTCAAATAACGCCACTTCGTGGCTAAAATTTGTTAAAACAATACCTGTTCAACAAACAAACTCTCCGCCAGTTGTCTGACTGGGTAAATAATTGATTTTCAAGTACAATATTTGATTTATTATTGATAACTGATAGTCATAGCATATTTAATTAGGTTATCCAATATGTGAGTTAAATTCATATTATTCACCTCAATATTTAAGGAGCACGTTACAGAGGAGCAAGCTCCAAAACAAATAAGTGAAACCTGGTGCCGGATTTTGGCTGCACCTGAAAAATTTGGCGATTTCCTGCTACTTAACCGGCATGTTGGTGACTACATCAAGAAGCAGGTCCCAGAACATCTGAACTGTTTTGATTTCAATCATCTCTTCAGGAGTATGAGCTCCTCTGATTGTAGGACCGAAAGATATCATGTCGATATTTTTAATCTTTTCATAGATCAATCCACACTCAAGACCTGCATGTATCGCCCTTACCATAGGTTCTTTGCCAAATAACTCAAGGTAAGATTTTCGGGTAATTCTGAGAATCTCCGATTTAAGATTTGGTTTCCATCCGGGATAACCGTCTGAATGCTCTACTTCAGCTCCTGCAAGATTCAGACACGATTCAACCATATCACAGGCATCGTATTTTGACGATTCAACAGAGCTCCTCTGGGTTGTAATTATCCTTATAGTATTATTATCACTGAATTTTGCAGAAGCAAGGTTTGTAGAAGTTTCAACAAGATCATCCATATCCTGCGACCAGGCCATAACGCCATGAGGGCAGCAACTTAAAGCGTTCAGAAATTTTTCCTGATTCTTTTTATCCATAGTGACCGATGGAAGACCAGCTTCTTTCCATAAAACCTTAAGATCCTTCTCCAATTCTCCATATTCTTCGATCAGAGTGGAATAAAAAGTATCAATCAAGCTTTTTATTGCATCACCTTTTGCTGCATTAAGTACAATTGTTGCAAAAGCTTCTCTTGGAATTGCATTTCTTAAATTACCTCCGTCAAAATTGGCAACTGAAATATCAAACTGATTTGAAATATTCCTGAGAATCCTGGTCATAATCTTTACCGCGTTTCCATAACCTTTATGAATTTCGTCGCCTGAATGACCTCCATGAAGACCTGTGACTGAAATCTCTAATGCTGAAGAATTATTTTTTACAGGAACAGTTTCATAGTTCATTGTTCCAACAGTATCTATTCCGCCGGCACATCCGATGAAAAGTATCCCTTCATCTTCAGAATCGAGGTTTAAAAGGGTTCTGCCTGTAAAGAAGTCAGGCATGAGATTTATTGCTCCGGTCATTCCTGTTTCTTCATCCACCGTGAACAGGCATTCGATTTTACCTGCCCGGAGAGTTTTGTCGGTGAGAACTGCCATCTGGGCTGCAACGCCAATACCATCATCAGCTCCCAGAGTAGTTCCTTTTGCACTGACCCACGCGTCATTTACAACGGGAATTATAGGGTCTGTAGACCAGTTATGAGGATAATCTGCATTTTTCTCGCCAACCATATCCATGTGACTCTGAAGAACAACTGTTTTCCTGTTTTCCATTCCCGGAAAGGCCGGTTTTAAAATCAGAATATTGCCTGCATTATCCTGTTTATATTCCAGATTGTTTTTCTTTGCAAATTCAACAAGATATTGTCGTATCTTCTCCTCATTCTTCGACAGACGAGGTATACTGCATATCTCTTCAAAATACTTCCAGATGGGTGCCGGAGTTAACTTTCTCAAATCGCTCATGCGTGTTAAAATATTATCAAAACAGTGCGCAAATTTAATCTTTTATTTTCATCTTTGAGGGCAGGTTTATCTGAATTTTAAACATTTTTTACATGGCGAAGCGTACAATTGTTACATTACCGGGGGATGGCATTGGAGTGGTAGTTTTGCAAGAAGCTGTCAGGGTGCTGGATTCAGCCGGATTTGAAGCCAGTTATGTACATGGTGATATAGGTTGGGAATACTGGTGTAAAGAAGGTAATCCATTGCCCCAGAGAACTATAGATCTGATTGATAAACACAAGATAGCTCTATTTGGAGCAATAACTTCAAAACCCAACGATGAGGCAAAAGCGGAACTTAGCGCTGATTTGCAAGGAAAGGGACTTATTTATTCAAGTCCTATTGTTGGGTTAAGACAGCATTTTAATCTTGATATCTGCGTTCGTCCTTGTAAATCTTATAAGGGTAATCCGCTTAACTTTGTAAGAAGAGGAAAAGGAAACACAATTGATGAACCGCTTGTTGATGTAGTTATATTTCGTCAGAATACAGAATGTTTATATTCAGGAGTCGAATGGACCAATCCTCCGGCACAGGTGTACCAGGCATTTATGACGCATCCGAAATTCGTCGAAAACTTCGGAAAGGTGCCTGTTGAAGAACTTTCAATATCTACGAGGATTTTTACAAAAAAAGCAACCACAAGGATCCTTATTGCGGCATTTGAGCATGCAAGAAAATATAAGTATAAGTCGGTTACTGTCTGTGAAAAGCCAAACGTAATAAGGGAAACCTCAGGATTAATGTGGAAACTTGCCAGGGAGATCCAGAAGAACTCATTCCCTGAGATTAAACTTCTTAATACAAATATCGACGCACAGATGATGTGGCTTACGAAAAATCCGGAAGAGTATGGTGTAATTGTAGCCGGAAACATGTTCGGAGATATAGCGTCTGACGCTTTTGCCGGTCTAATAGGCGGATTGGGATTTGCCTGCAGTGCGCAATTCTCATCCGATAATATCGCAGTGTTTGAACCAACCCATGGATCAGCTCCAAAATATGCCGGTTACGAAGTTTCAATAGTAAATCCGATAGCAATGATAGAATCAGCCTGCATGATGCTTGATTATATAGGAGAGAAGTTAATATCATCTAAAATCCGGAAGGCTATTGCCGACGTGATAGAAGAAGGTAAAGTAAGGACTTATGATATGATGAAGATGGCAGGCAGACCTGAGGTTATTAAGAATGGGGCCGCTTCAACATCTCAGATGACTGATGCAATAATTGCTAAATTGAAGTAATATAATTCTTGAAAATGACTGAACAGGTTAGGAAATTATGGCCGGAAATTGAGTGGATAAAAGATAAATCACTCAGGGATAAAACAGCGAAAACCTGGGAATTGGCACTCGAAAGGTCTGTACTTACTGCTGCAGATCTTGAAATTATTCCATTTACCCTTCTTTGCGGACCCGATCTTAAGGTGAGTTTCATGGCTCATAAAAGATGTGTTGTTCATGTTGCTAAGGCGAGTGGTGAAAAGATGAATGAGTTTTTCAGCGCTGATCTTCCGGTTAATATGGATGTACTTATTTCCGGAGCTATACTTGCAGATGTTGGTAAGTTACTTGAATATGAGCTTGATAAAGATGGTAAAGCTGTTCAGGGAAAATATGGACAGTATCTGAGGCATCCTTTTTCAGGAGTGTCGCTGGCCGAAGAGTGCGGAGTCCCGCCGGAAGTTTGTCATATAATAGCGGCACATGCACATGAAGGTGATCTGGTAAAAAGAACAACAGAGGCATATATTGTTTATCATGCCGACTTCATGACCTTTCTCCCTTTTAAAAGCAGACTAATAGTTTAGGCATACGGCATACGGCATACATTTTCTTACTTCCGTCTTCTGTCTTCCGTCTTCCGTCATCTTACCCCAGTTTCATCTTTTCAACTTCTTCGACATTCCTTTCGTTAGTAACAGCTTTCGCATCAATAGTATACAGGTAATCGATTTGATCCTGGTATTTGTCCATTATTTTCCCTCTTACAATTTTCATTGTTGAGTTCATAAGGCCATTATCTTCAGTAAAACTTTCCTCGAGGATTCCAATTGCTACAGGAAGCCATCTTTGCGGAAACATATTTCCAAACTTACCATTGGTCCGATATTCATTTACTTCGCTCTCAATAAGGTTGATAACTGATCTTTTTCCTTCATCAGAATCAGCTGTGAGATTCTTTTCTTCAAGATAGAGTTTTAAGGTGTGCTGGTTTGGCACTATAAGGGCAACTGTATAGGGTTTCTGATTATTGTAAAGCATACACTGGTCAATATATTTCGATTGTTCTGACATAGCTTCTTCAATACCCTCAGGGCTGAATTTTTCACCATCATCAGCAATCAGAAGACTTTTGAAACGACCAAGCACATAGAGATAACCATCTTCTGACATATAGCCCATATCGCCTGTAAATAACCATCCGTCTTTTATAGTATCTTTGGTAGCTGTTTCATTTTTCCAGTATCCATGCATCACATTTCCTCCCCTGATAACTATTTCACCTTTCTGTCCCTGCGGCAATACATTTCCATCGTCATCACAGATTTTAAGATCCATATTATTGACAAGCACTCCGGAAGAACCCAGTTTGTGTCTGCTTGCGTTATTAGATGAGATAACCGGTGATGCTTCGCTCAAGCCATATCCCTGATACATTGGAATTCCCAGAGCATAAAAGAATCTTTGTAATTCAATATCAAGCAATGCACCTCCGCCAATGAACATATCCAGTTCTCCTCCGTAAGCTTCACGTATCTTGCTGAAGAGTATTTTATCATACAGGTCAAGAAGCGGTTTTTTAAGTTTTTGTAATCCTCTTCCTTTATTCCAGCCTTCTTTATTATATGAGTAGGAGATTTTGAGTGCATGATTAAAAAGCATTTCAGTGAGGCTCCCTTTTTCTTTTATTCCTTTTTCAATATTTTTTCTGAAATTCTTAGCTATTGCCGGGACACTCATAATGAGATTTGGTTTTATCTCTTTAAGGCACGATGGAAGGTTTCTAAGGGTCTCCATAGGTGTTTTACCTGTTTTCACTGAAGCAATACTTGCTCCTTTTCCCATGAAAGCAAAAATGCCGCAAGTATGTCCGAAAGAGTGATCCCATGGAAGAATTATAAGAGTTTTGTAAAAAGAGGGGATATCCATCAGGCTATATGACTGGTAAGCATTGGTGACATAGTTCCCGTGAGTGAGTATTATTCCTTTTGGATCAGCTGTTGTTCCTGATGTATAGCAAATATTTGCAAAATCTTCAGGGGTGATGCTCTTGTATAATTCTTCAAAAGCAGTCATGTTTTCTGCAACTTCGAGCCATTCTCTTCCAATCTTTCTCACCTCATTAAAATGAATCTCGTTGCCTGCGTATTCCTCCTGTGCGTCGAAGTGGATTATTTTTTCTATCGAAGTACACTCTCCGATAACTTCTTTTAATTTTTGAGCCTGAATTGAAGATACCAGAATCATTCTAGCACCTGAATGATTAATTCTGAATTTTATTTCTTCGGGATTGAGTTTTACAGATAATGGAACATTCATAGCGCCTGAATACAGTATTCCCAGTTCACCTATTACCCAGCTATTCCTACCTTCAGATATAAGACTTAACCGGTCTCCCTTTTTTATTCCGAGCTTAATAAGTCCTGCTGCAAATTCATAAACCTGCTTACGTGTTTCACCATAGGTAGTACCTTCATACTTATCGTTTGGTTTCTCCCACAGATAAACATTACTACTGTACTTTTCGACACTTTCTTCGAAGAATTGTATTAAGGATTTCATCTGGCAAGGTTTTAATATTTTCAATCATTTTGACCTGCCGAATATACAAAATCCATAGTATATAGCCATTCCTCATATATATTAATATCATTTGGTTTGGTTTTCAATATTTTGTATCTTTGATCATTATCATTGAAAAGTTAATGCCAAATGGTTCTTAAATAATTTTAAATATTTTATTATGAGACATTTATCTGCAAAAGGGTTAATAGTGATTCTTCTTCTTCTTCCATCCTGTAAATTCTTCAATAAAAAGGAAAAAGCTGCCAAAGCCCTGAAAGAATTGCATGCCATACAAGACAGCTTAAGGGTTGTCGATTCGATCAAAACTGTTCAGGCACAACTTTTAGCGCTTGAAAATGCAAAAATAGAGGATGCCAGGAAAGCTGCTGAGGAGAAACTGAAGAACAAGTATAATTTAATTGTCGGCAGCTTCATAACACCTCAATATGCAAAAACACTTGCTGAAGTTTATCAAAAAAAAGGTTATAATCCTTCCATAATAAACATGGAAGGAAGCAAGTTTCAACTTGTTTCAGCTGAAGCACACCCCACCTTAAAGGAAACTTATACCCGTATGAGGGAGTTTCAAAATACTTTTGAAAAAGATACCTGGATTTATATTGTTAAGTGATTTACCTAAACGAAGTTACAATCTCCGCTTAAGATAAATAAATATCTGTTTTGGTACTGGATTTTTATTTCCTGAATATTGTTTCTTTCCTGTCTGGACCAACAGAAACCATTGTGATAGGTACACCAGTCTCGGTTTCTATAAATTTTATATATTTTTTCAGAGTTTCAGGTAAATCATTATAGTCTTTTAATGCTGAAATATTTTCCTCCCATCCCTGCAAATCTGTATAAACAGGTTCTATTGCAGAGTCATTATTGAATGGTATCTCGAAGCATTCTTTCCCATCTACTTTATAAGAAGTACATATTTTTATTATTTTAAATCCCGACATTACATCAGATTTAGTCATAAATAACTGTGTAATACCATTTATCATAATAGAATATTTCAATGCCGGCAGATCGAGCCAGCCGCAGCGCCTGGGCCTCCCGGTAGTAGATCCGAACTCATGTCCGATATTCCGTAAATTGTTGCCCGTTTCGTCATTCAATTCTGTCGGAAAAGGTCCGCTTCCAACCCTTGTGCAATAAGCTTTGAAAATTCCAAATATCTCACCGATCATTTTTGGTGAAATACCCAGTCCGGTGCATGCTCCTGCGCTGATGGTATTTGAGGATGTAACAAAAGGATATGAACCAAAATCAATATCAAGCATTGTACCCTGTGCACCTTCTGCAAGGATTTTCTTCTCTTTTCCGGCGAGTTCATTTACGAGATATTCTGTATTGATCATCCGGAAGTTTTTCAACATTTCAATCCCTTCGAACCATCCTTTTTCATATTCTTTCAGATCGAATTTGAAATCATAACCTTTCAGAATAGTCAGATGTCTGTTCAGATGTTCTTTATATATATCCATGAAATTATCCCGGAATATATCGCCTACTCTCAGGCCGTTACGACTTGTTTTGTCGGTATAGGCCGGACCTATACCTTTAAGAGTTGAGCCTATTTTTGACTTGCCCTTTGAAGCTTCATAGGCAGCATCAAGAATCCTGTGGCTTGGCAGGATAAGGTTTGCCTTTGTGGATATAATCAGTCGTTTTGTGAGTTCACTGACTGGAGGGCCCAGCTCTTCGATCTCTTTTTTAAAAACAGCGGGATCAATAACAACTCCATTTCCAATGAGATTTAATTTATCAGGATGGAAAATTCCGGAAGGAATAAGATGAAGTACATGTTTAACATTATTAAACTCAAGAGAGTGGCCTGCATTTGGTCCGCCCTGAAATCGTGCAATAACATCATAAACAGGACTTAGTGCATCAACAATTTTCCCTTTTCCTTCGTCTCCCCACTGCAGACCTAACAATATGTCAATGTTCATATTAGATAATTATCAGCTATAAAAAAATTACGCAGTAAGGTAAGAAATATTTTAGAATTTCCACCAAAAAATTAATTAGGAAAATGGCAGGATTATACTGCAGAATATCTTCGTTAAATTTTTATAAACCAGCTGAGCATAGGCATTGGAACAGGAGTCAATTTACCATCAATAGAAATGCCTGCAAAGCCGAACTGGAAGGCTCTGTTTGGTCTGTTTGAAACTCTTATCCCAGGAACAATTATTGCAAAGCTTCCACTCTTAGTGTAGATAAAAGAATCTCCGACAAACGAAACTTTATTGGTAATTCTGAAAAGACATCCGACAGAAAATAATGGAGCACTTGCAGAGGTACGACTGGTTGTCCCGAATGAACTACTGCCGGAGCCGCTACTACCTGAGAGCATGGCATAACCGGCTGTAATATTAAAATTGTTTCTGGAATTACCGAAAGTGACAACTCCATAAGGCAACGCTCCAACAGAGCCCCAGTCTGCCCAGCTTAAAGTGCCTGCAAGCAGGCCAAGACCGAAGTGCAGATTTTCATTTGCACTGAAAGTTGTTTTAGCTGTAAGAACAATAGGTACTGCTAACCATGTTGACATTGCACCTACAGTTAAGCCGTCTGTAACACCATATTGAATATCAGGTCCCCACCAGTTAAAAAGGGCATAACAATCACCCTTTTTCATCCTTAAACCGTTAGTTGTAAGAAAATACCTTGTAGCGAACATATTATTTCCAATTAAAGTTCCCGACTTTAAATCACTGGCTGTAAGTTCGCGGATAGATTTTATCTCGTGTTTTGGAATGTACAGCCTGCCTATTTCTTTGGTTTCCAGTAAAACTTCTCTTTCGTCCTGACTAATAATCAGACCGTAATATTCAGTGCCATCGTTTTTAGTAATTACGTAGGTCTTTACCGGCTGAGGGTTGACTTTTAAAGTATCCTGTGCATTTATAATCAGACAGTAGCTGATCATAAAAAGTACAAGAATGGTCGATTTAAATTTCCCGGGATATTTCATTTTATAGGTTTTAAAAATGAATAAATGCACTTATCAGCAATAGTGAACCTGAAAATTATTTTTCTGAGTTTTTTAAATTTCCGTAGATGTAAAGTGAATGATATATGGGAGTGAAATTGTGCAACTCGCCTGCAGTATTTATTATTTCATGAATCCTGGGGTCGCAGAACTCAATAACTTTGCCTGTTTCAATATCAATAAGATGATCGTGTTGTCCGCACTGGTATGCTTTTTCAAACTGAGCAATATTTTTTCCGAACTGATGCTTAATTACCAGATTACAACTGAGCAATAACTCTATTGTGTTATATAATGTAGCTCTGCTTACCCGGTAGTTTTTATTCTTCATGAATATATACAGCGACTCAATATCAAAATGACCTGTACGAGAATATATCTCGTCGAGTATTGCAAATCTTTCAGGTGTCTTTCTGTGACCTTTCTTCTCAAGAAATTCAGTGAAGATCTTCTTAACTGTTAGTTTGGTATCGTCACTAATCATATTTGGTCTAATTTAATATAATAACAAAAGTAGCATTTTTACCGGATATAGAAAGGATGCAGTAATATTAAATTATTAACGAAAATCTTCGACCCTTTTAACATTTTCAATACCATTGATATTTGAAATTTTCAGAATAAGATTGTTAAGGTCTTTTGTATGATGAACATATAAATCTATTTCACCTTCAAATATGCCGTTCTGAACAGATATGTTAACGTGGGTCATATTTACTTTTAGTTCTGAAGAGATAATATTCGTTATATCGTTAACGAGTCCGATCCTGTCGATTCCTGTCATACTTATCCTTGCAAGGAAAGAGACAAGTTTATGGATCGCCCATTTAACTGCAATGATCCGGTTCCCCTCATTCGACATTATTCTGATAGCAACAGGACATTTAGGTTTATGAATTATAATTGCACCTTCCGGTGAATGGTATCCCGTGACCTCATCTCCGGGAATAGGGTTGCAGCATTTTGCAATTTCATAAGACTGTTCTGCATTATCAACATTTTCTCTAAGCAGAAATGGAACGCTGTTATCAATCTTATCCTTATTTAGTTCAGTATCTTTTTTTTCTTTTTTTGACCCAATCAGTTTTAGCTCCCAGTATTTAATGACATTCTTTGGCGGTGTCTTATTTACTATTTTTTTCAGATTATCGAGGTTTATTGTGCCAAGTCCGATTCCGGAATAGAGTTCATCTTTATTTAATACTTCATAGGCAGAAAGAAGATTCTTAAGAATTTCAGCATTTGCAGTAAGACCAAGTTCTTTTAATTTAAAGTCAAGAATTTCCATCCCTTTCTGAATGCTGTCTTTCGATTCGAGCTTTAGTGCATTTTTAATCGCCTCCTTGGCTTTTGAGGTCCTGACAAATGAAAGCCATTCTTTTTCAGGTTTCGCTATGTTGGAAGTTATTATTTCCACCTGGTCGCCACTCATTAGGATTGAGTTAATTGGATTTAACTTATAATTTATTTTTGCCCCAATAGCTATATTTCCAACCTCAGTATGTATTTCATATGCAAAATCAAGAGCAGATGCCCCTTTAGGCAGACTGACTAAAGTTCCTTTAGGAGTAAAAACCATTATCTCTGAAGAGAAAAGGTTCATTTTGAACTCATCCAGAAACTCAATAGGATCTTCATGAGGATTCTCAAGCATCAGACGGATTTTTTTGATCCATTTGTCGAGTTCACTCTCAGGCGATTCATCACCTTTGTATTTCCAGTGAGCAGCATAACCCTTTTCTGCTATTTCATCCATTCGCTTACTTCTGATCTGAATCTCAACCCATTTACCTTCGGGCCCCATAACAGTAAGATGCAATGCCTCGTAACCATTTGGTTTAGGACGACTTACCCAGTCTCTAAGCCTGTCAGGTTTTGGCAAATATGAATCGGTTATAATTGAGTAAATATTCCAGCATTGGGTTTTTTCAGGAATACCGGGTACAGGTTCAAATACTATCCTTACAGCCAGAACATCATAAACTTCTTCAAACGGAACATTTTTTGCCTGCATCTTATTCCAGATAGAAAAGATGGATTTAGGTCTTCCGCTGATGTCGAATTTTAACCCTGCCAGAGTAAGTTTTTCAATTATAGGAAGTGAGAATTTATTTATCAGAGAAATATACTTCTTCTCACTATGTTTCAGTTTAGCTGTAATTTCCTCATAGATTTGCGGCTGCCGGAATTTGAAGCTAAGATCCTCTAATTCACTTTTAATTGCATATAATCCAAGTCTGTGAGCGAGCGGAGCGTATAAAAAAATTGTTTCTCCGGCAATTTTCATTTTTTTATGCTCAGGCATCGAATCGAGTGTTCTCATGTTATGCAGACGGTCTGCAATTTTGATAAGAATTACCCTAAGATCGTCAGAAAGTGTGAGCAACATCTTTCTGAAGTTCTCTGCCTGAAGTGAAGAGGAATTTTCTTTATTGTAGGTACCTGATATTTTTGTAAGCCCGTCAATCAGTGAAGCTATCTTTGGATCAAAATCCCTTTCAACATCTTCAAGTGTATAATCAGTATCTTCTACCACATCATGAAGAAGAGCGACAGCAATAGATTTGGCACCAAGACCTATCTCCTGATTAACTATTTTGGCAACAGATATTGGATGTATAATATATGGCTCTCCCGATTTCCTCCTCATGTTCCAGTGAGCTTCATTGGCAATTTTAAATGCCTTGTCAATCAGCTCCCTGTCTCCTGGCTTATTACACCTTAGAAGGTTATTTACAAGAGTATCATATTCAGATTGAATACGGTTTTTATCTTCTTCATCAAAAATATCCTTGTTCCCCATAAAATTTCTCAGCAACTCCTTTCTGTGCAGGATACAAAGATAACTTTTCCACACTAAAGTTGTTGTAGAAACTTGTAATTGAGATGATGATTTTATTATCTGTTGTTAATAAGCGTAATGGTTCCTGTCTTTGTTATAGTCTTACCCGAGGGGGTAGTAACTTTCAGAAACCATAAACAAACACCCTGTGGCTGAGGAGTACCTTTTTGAGAACCGTCCCATTCTGCCTGGTAATCAGATGTCTCAAACAGAATACTCCCCTTTCTGTCACTAATAATCAGATGATAATTAACTGGTGTAAAGGAGAGTACCGGACGGAAATAATCATTTATGAGGTCATTATTGGGAGTGAAAGTATTGGGAACAGTAATGATCTCGGTCGGAACTGTACAAACTCCGGAGGAGCGGCTTTGCCCTGTAATGCCGTGAGGATTAGAAGTTTCTGTAGCATTTACATAGAAACAAACATCACTTCCTGTTACTTCGTACATAAGATCTTTGTATCCTAATCTCAGAGTTGTATCAGATGCCTGAATTGTCATCTTTTCTTCAAATCCTTTTCCCGTATTAATCCATAAATGATAAGCTGAAATAATTCCATTCCAATCTTTATATCCATTCCATGATAGGTTCAAATCGTTTCCATTTCTCTCTAATGATAGCACTATGTTTGATGCAATATTTGAAAAGGTAACAGGATTATTACAGTTATTTATTGCTGATAGCCGGTATAGGAATACAGAATCAATTTTTGTCTTATTATCCGTAAATCCAACTGAACCATTTGAAGATATAAGTTGTGCCATTTCCTTATATGAGCCAGAGAACCCATTTTTTCTTTCCAGCTTGAAATGAGTTATTTCAGAAAACGGGTCAATTGAAAAAGAGAGCAAAATGTTTTTATCGGGGGTAACAGTTGCATAGTCAGCATTGATCCATAGGGGCGGCCGCTGCATTTTTGTCGAAACGCAGGCTTTATTTGAAGAGGAATAGGTACCCCCTTCAAGGTTAGCCCTGACAACGTAACAAATATTTGCATTTGTTGTAAAGTCATTAAATGTATAAACTGTCACATCCGGATTTACAATAGCTGCTTCAGTGTAGCTGCCTCCATTTACAGATACCAATACAGAATAGTTTAAAACTGTTGATGGAACAGAAGGATAGCTATTCCATGATATAGTAATCTTATTATTGCATGTGTCAATATCTGCCTTTGTAAAAATGGTATTGAGTACATTTGAGAATGTGCTGATACAAGGTGGTATTCGCATTGCAGTGACTACGTATGAAACAATTGAATATCTCGAAGCTGTGTTTGAAATTGTATAGGCGGTAGCTAACGGATTCCATAAGGTATCTATGGGAATGCCATCGCCATTTGAATAGGAGTACACTATATAGGCTGCAATATCTGACGAAGGACTCAAGTCCCATTTTAGATCGGTTTTTTCTGTTTCAGGTTGTACTGAAACCGATCGCAGCACAGGCGATAGCGGATGAGGACAATTCTGGGAATAAACGCTGTTATACCAAAAACAGGATAAGACAGAAATAACTAACCATTTTTTCATTTTGCACCGACTGTGACCTGATAAAGTTCGTCAATATTGTAATAAGTTTTTGCAAGTTCAATTATTTCGTCGGGTTCTATAGTTCTTATTTTTTCTACGAGTCTGTAGTAATAACTATTATCAAGACCGAATTCCCAGGCTGATTTAAAACTTTCAGCAAGGGCAAATGGCCCATCGAACATTCTTAACATTTCACCAGACATAAAATTTCGTACCACTGCTAACTCTTCTTTCTCCAGCGGAACACTCTGAAGAAGACGGATCTCCTTATGAATTTCATCAATAGCCGCCTGAAGGTTCTTCTGACCTACTTCGGTTGAAATAATTTTATATCCGCAAAGATCAAGGGAGAATACAGAAGAGCCAATTCCATAGGTATAGCCTTTTTCTTCACGTATATTTTTCATAAGTCTGGAACCGAAATATCCTCCCAGAACTGAATCGAGGATCTTTAGACCCGGGTAGTCAGGGTGACGTTTGTTAATGGTAGAGGAACCTATACGTATAGCTGATTGAACAGTTTCCGCTTTATTAATATGTATTTTTTTCTTTCTTTCACCTTTAATAACGTTCTCAGAATCTTCAATATACATATTCTTTGAAGAAATTTCACCAAAATATTCATTAAGCAGGCTGGTTGTCCTTTCGTGAATTTTCCCTGTTACAATAATCGCCATATTATCAGGAGTATAATATTTGTCATGAAAATCTTCAAGCAGAACCTGACTCATCCCGGTAAAATCGTGTTCAGTCACCTGATGCCCATAAGGATGTTGTTTTCCAAAAACAGATTCAAAAAACTGATCGATAGCAAGATTCTGAACCTTTTCTCTGTTCACATGAAACCATCTTAGCCTTTTTTTCATGAGTGAGTTAAGTTCTGTTTCAGGAAATGTCGGGCGGAACAATATTTCACGGCTTAGTTCCAGAACTTTTTCAATGTGCTTATTCAGGAAAAACAGGACTATTCCTGCCCGGTCCTTTTCAGCAGACATATTTAGAAATGCTCCGTGATAATCGAGTACTCTGTTTAGCTCTTCAGAACTGTAATTCTGCGAACCTTCTGAGAGCATTCTGTTTGTGGTTGACGCCAGGAGAGGAAGATCTTCATTTACCTGTCCTGCTTTGAAAGTGAACTCAAGGCGCATTATATCTTCTGTTCCTGCTTCAATCAGATATACCGGCACCCTATTATTAAGTATGAAAGATTTTGCTTCAGGAATGACTATCTTTTCAGCAGGGAAAACCGGAGGCTGTATTCTTTGCAGAGTATTCATTATTTCTCTTTTCTGGTTGATTTGTAATAAATTGTACTGCAATTTGAAGGGACAAAATACCTCCTCGTTGCTTCAAGCACCATCTCAGGTGTTACCTTTCTGTATGAATCAACCTCCTGGTTAATTAAATCCGGGTTTCCTAGAAGTTCACAGAATGACAGATTCATGGCTTTATTTAATATACTTGTATTGGAAAAGACAGTTGAAGATTCAAATTTATTTTTAACTTTTTCCATTTCATCTCTTATCCTGTCTCCATTTAGCAGGCTGGCAATTACATCATTTACAGCCTCTTCAGCATGTTGAATATCAACGCCTTTCATTAACTTCCCATGAACGGTTATAAGTCCGGGATCAATATCTGAGCTAATATATGCGTTTATTTCGCTGAATAACTTCTTCTCCCTTACCAGTTTTGTATGCAATCTGCCAGATTCCCCTCCGGCCAAAAGGTCTGTTATCAGATCAAGAGTAAAAAAATCTGTACTGTTTCTTGTACCTACATGCCAAACCTTAAAGAGTGCCGTTGAGGGTACATCTTTTTCAATTGTCAGAATTCTTTCTTCAGTCTGTAAAGGTTCGACCGGCAAGTTTCTTAACTGGACTTTTCTCTTTTTTATTGGACCGAACCATTTTTGAGTAAGGCTGAAAGCAAGATCATAATTTATATTTCCTGAGAGGGTGAGAATTGCATTATTTGGCGCATAATGTGCGAAGAAGAACTTTTTAATCTGTTTAAGTTCAGTATTCTCAATATGTGCTATATCCATTCCAATTGTAGGCCAGCGGTATGGATGGATCTTATAAGCCAATGGCCGGAGTTTAAGCATCGCATCACCATAAGGCTGATTCAGATAACGTTGGTTGAATTCTTCTGTTACTACATTTTTTTGTGTATCGAGATTCTTCTGAGAAAAATCGAGTTCCAGCATCCTGTCTGATTCGAGCCAGAAACCGGTTTCAATATTTTGTGATGGGATAGTAAGGTAGTAGTTGGTAATATCATTATTAGTAAATGCATTATTCTCACCTCCAACCAGTTGCAGTGGTGTGTCATAATCTGGAATATTTTTTGAACCTCCAAACATCAGATGTTCAAACAGGTGCGCAAGACCAGTAATCTCCGGATCCTCGTCTCTTGATCCAACATCGTACAAGACATTCATAGCTACAAGAGGAGTAGATGTGTCCTCATGCACCATAACCCTTAGCCCGTTATCAAGAGAGAATTTTTTATAATCTATCATTTAATATATAATCTACCAGTTGTTAATCATTTCTGTTGACAAACTTAATTAAAAAACAATGAAGGATTAGTATTGTTTTTATATTTGCATAATTATGTTCAGAAATCACTCTTTCAGAAAATTCTTTCATTCCAATTTTATCGAGATTGATCAGGTTAAGTTAGTTTATTTTCTTAGTCTGGTAGTAGGATTACTCAGCGCCCTGGCTGCCGCTTTTCTTAAAAATGCGATTCATTTTACCCATAAGATACTTACTCAGGGGATAATCGGTTCATCTGGGAATTATCTCTTTCTGCTATATCCATTGATAGGGATGTTCCTGACATTATTGTTTGTAAAATTTATTGTAAAGGATAAAATAGGGCATGGCATAAGCAGAATTCTTTTTGCAATCTCTAAAAGGAAAAGTATTTTAAAAGCTCATAACACCTGGACCTCAATCATTGCAAGCACACTAACTATTGGTTTTGGAGGATCTGTTGGTGCTGAGGCTCCGATTGTACTGACAGGATCATCTATTGGTTCTACCCTGGGAAGACTTTTTAAACTTAATTATAAAAATATTACACTGCTTATCGGTTGCGGGGCTGCCGGAGCTGTTTCCGGAATTTTTAAAGCACCAATTGCAGGTATAGTCTTCACTCTTGAGATACTTATGCTCGATCTTACCATCTCATCTATCGTTCCGCTTTTAATCTCTTCCGTAACTGCTGCAACGGTTGCTTATTTTCTGATGGGAGATACGGTCTTATTTACATTTAATGTTGTTGAAGCTTTTAATATATCAAATATACCCTGGTATATCCTGCTTGGTATTGTTTCAGGAATGATCTCCCTTTACTTTTCCAAAATGACGCTTTTTCTTGAGGGAAGTTATGAAAAAATCAAAAATATATACTTTCGTCTTATTCTGGGAGGAATAGTACTTGGCGGGCTTATTTATCTGTTTCCTCCGTTTTTCGGTGAAGGATATGATACAATTATGTCACTACTCCAGGGAAATTCAGATTTAGTCTTAAATAATTCTGTATTCCGGAGTTTTTCTGACAATTATATGGTTATGATCCTGTTCATGCTGGGTATGGTTTTGCTGAAAGTTGTAGCAAGCAGTTCCACAAACGGAGCAGGAGGAGTAGGAGGGATATTCGCTCCCACGTTATTTCTGGGTGGTATAAATGGATTTTTTGTTGCCAGTCTTTTAAAAAGGTTTGTGACTGTCGATCTTCCTGATAACAGGTTTGTACTGGTTGGAATGGCAGGCATGATGGCAGGTGTTATGCATGCTCCACTGACAGCCATCTTTCTGATTGCTGAAATTACGGGAGGTTATAATTTACTTATCCCTCTAATCATTACCTCAACAGTTGCATATATAACAACCAGAAGTTTTGAGAAGCATTCAATATATCATGTTCAACTGGCAGAACGCGGAGAGCTGATTACACATGATAAGGATAAGGCAGTAATGACAAGGATGAACTGGAAGAAGGAGATAGAAACTGATTTGAATAAAGTACATCCAACTGCTACTCTGGGGGACCTGGTTAAAATTATAGCAAAATCGAAAAGAAATCTTTTCCCTGTAGTTGATGAATATAATATACTGGAAGGTGTTGTATCGCTTGATGATGTGAGGGAAATAATGTTTCAGCAGGAATTATATGAAATAACCATTATGAGGGATGTTATGACAATTCCTCCATCATACATTGATAAGAAGGAGAGTATTGAAACAGTGATGGAAACTTTTAGAAAAACTGGTGCATGGAATCTGCCCGTACTTGATAATGGCTATTATGTTGGGTTCATTTCCAAATCCAGGATATTTTCAACATACCGTGAACTGCTTGTTGAGTTTTCAGATGAATAGAAATCTTAAAAATTATATAAAATGAAAAGAGATACTGTGATTTTTGACCTTATTGAAAAGGAACGTCAGCGTCAGATAAATGGAATTGAGTTAATAGCTTCAGAAAATTTTGTAAGCCCTCAGGTTCTTGAAGCAATGGGTTCGGTTATGACAAATAAATATGCTGAGGGTTATCCCGGTAACAGGTATTATGGCGGATGTGAAATAGTTGACCAGTCTGAGCAGATTGCCATCGACAGGCTGAAGCTGTTATTTAATGCCGAATATACAAACGTTCAACCCCATTCTGGTGCCCAGGCGAATATGTCAGTGTTCATGGCTGTGCTTAAGGCAGGTGATACTTTCATGGGATTAAATCTGGCTCATGGAGGACATCTTTCACATGGATCTCCTGTTAACTTTTCAGGTTTGTTTTACAAGCCGGTTGCCTATAGTGTAAAAGAGGAAACAGGGCTTGTTGATTATGATATGATGGAAGAAATTGCCCTGAAGGAAAAGCCAAAAATGATTATAGGAGGGGCTTCTGCCTATTCAAGGGAATGGGATTATGAAAGGATGAGAAAGATCGCGGATATGATAGGTGCAATTTTTATGGTTGATATGGCACATCCGGCAGGTTTAATTGCTGCAGGACTCCTGAAAAACCCACTGAAATATGCTCATATAGTAACATCAACTACTCACAAAACACTTCGGGGACCAAGAGGCGGTATTATACTTATGGGCAAGGATTTTGTAAATCCATGGGGTATTACGACATCAAAAGGGGAAGTCAGAATGATGTCATCGCTATTAAATTCTGCTGTTTTTCCGGGTATTCAGGGCGGGCCATTAGAGCATGTAATAGCCTCAAAAGCAGTTTCTTTCGGCGAAGCACTCGATCCGGCATTTGGAGAATATCAGCTGAGGGTTAAAAAGAATGCAGTTGTAATGGCAAAAGCTTTTATGAATAAAGGTTACAAGGTTATTTCTGATGGAACCGATAACCACCTTATGTTAATTGATCTCAGAACCAAATTTCCTGAAATTTCCGGGAAGAAGGTTGAAAATACCCTTGTTCGCTCACATATTACTGTTAACAAAAACATGGTCCCTTTTGACAGCCGCTCTCCATTTCTTACCTCAGGGTTAAGGGTTGGCACTCCGGCTGTTACAACCCGTGGACTTAATGAAGAGCACATGGGAGTAATTGTTGATCTTATCGATGAAGTAATTTCAAATATTGAAAATGAAGCTGTTATCGCAAGAGTAGGAGAGAAGGTAGTAAGCATGATGAAGAATTTTCCTTTGTTCTCAATGTAATTATTTGATATTTATTCTAACTTTGTAAGAGCCTATAATAAAATATTCTATAGATGAGTGCCCAGAAACTTATATTTATTGTTGATGACGATCCTTTTATTAACATGTTGGTTGTTAAGCGGTTTACATCTGAAGGTTACAGGCTTGAGGCATTTGCATATGGAGAAGATTGTTTAAAAGCTTTAAATCACTCACCCGATCTTATTATTCTCGACTATTTCTTTGTTAATGGAGGCAAAGAGGTAATGAATGGAATGGAAGTTTTTGACCGGATTAAGGAAGTAAAGCCGGATATGCCTGTTATTATGCTTTCAGGCCAGGAAAGAGGAGAAATAGTTCTTGAACTTGCCAGAAAAGGGATCGATGATTATATCATTAAAGACAATAATCTGATTGATAACCTGCATGTTGCAATAACGGAATTATTCGATAAAAATAATTAAATTGTATTGTAGGGAACGGTCGCGTATTACAGGGAACGGTCGCGTATCATAGGGAACGGTCGAATATTATAGGGAACGGTCGCGACCGTTCCCTACATAAAAATTTATTTCAATATAAAATTATAGGTTATTGACCCTTTCTGTATTGCCGGGGCATCTTGTTTTACTTCGAAGGTGGCTTTTAATGCTGCTTCTTTAGCAACTCTTAACAGATATTCATCAAGCGTAGTTGATCCTTTAATACCTGGAGTAGCTTGTATTACTTTGCCTGCCCGGTCAACGCTTACCTCTACAACAACTTTCCCTTCTCCCTGATAATCGTATTTTGGCGGTGGAAGTTTCTGAAATCCACGCCCCTGAAGATTATATGAAATCCCTTTGTCGCCGGTGCCACCGCCAGGGCCATAGACTTTTGAATCAAGTGACCCGGTTGGAACACCCTGGTTGCCTGTGCCGCCAGCAATGCCTTCACTGGTTGAATTAGTGCCTGCATTCTTTGAATTTGCAAGGGCATTTTTGGTCCGGTTAATAATATCTGACTGACGCTGCTGTTCTGCTTCAATTCTTTTTCTTTCAATCTCTGCCTGTGCTTTAACTATTCTTTCTGCTTCACGCTGATCTCTGAGTTTTTTGTCAGCTTCTTTTTTCTCAAGTTTTTTCCTTTCAGCTTCCGGATCAACTTTTTTAACCTCAGGTGCCTCTTCATTATTTTGGGTAAGTAGCGGGTCTTCTGTAGTTTTTACTGCGGCTTTGGATGGAGGAGGAGCAGAGATCGCTTCCTGAACAGCGGGAGGAGATGGTTCAATCATACCCAAGCCGGTTTCGTCAGTTCCGAAATTTACCATAATTCCTTCTTCTGATTTAGGTTGTTCTACCGAGAAACTAACAAGAACAAGCAAAGCAAACAATATCAAATGTATTGCTGCAGTTCCGGCTATTCCTTTAATTTTTTCGGAAGGAAATTTGCGGATATCGTTATTTTGGAGAGGTTGCAATTATCAGTTTATAATTATTTCTTTGAGCAATATCTAAAATTTTTACAACATTTTCAAATGGGACTGTTTTGTCGGCATGAAGTGCTATATAAGTTTCAGGTTTGGCTCCAAGTTTTTGTTTCAAAATAGATTCAATTTGTTCAAAAGCAACTGGTTGTTGCTCAATAAAATAGTTCAGGTCGCTGTTTATTGAAACCGTTGTTTGCGGCTTTGCAGATGTTTGAGAACTCCCTTTCGGAAGAAGAAGCTTAATTGCTGAGGGATGAACCAGTGTTGATGTTAACATAAAGAAAATTAGTAAATTGAAAACAACATCTGTCATTCCAACCGAACTAAAATTGATACTTATTTTATTTCTTTGAGATAGTGCCATCTTACCGTGCAGTTTTTACCGGTTCATTCAGAATATCCATAAATTCTGTAAGCGTAGCTTCCAGATTAAATACAACCTTTTCCACTTTCACAACGAGTGTGTTATATGCAAAATATCCAACAATACCTACAATCAGACCGGCTACAGTAGTAATAAGAGCTGTATATATTCCGTCTGACATCATTGAGACATCGATATTATTACCTGCCTGCGACATAGCATAAAATGATTGTACCATACCAATAACTGTTCCAAGAAAGCCAAGCATTGGTTCTGCTCCGGTTATTGTGGCAAGAGTAGGAAATCCTTTCTCGAGTTTAGAAATCTCGAGCTTTCCAACATTTTCAATTGCTGTACTTATGTCTTGCAATGGTCTTCCCAGACGTGTTATTCCCTTAGTCACCATTCTTGCAGATGGACTGTCAGTTAACTTACACAAAGCAACGGCAGCATCGATCTTTCCCTCATGAATATAGTCTTTAATCCGATTCATGAAGTTTATATCTTCTTTGGATGCTTTTCTAATGACAAAGTATCTTTCAATAAAGATATACGCTGCAACAAAAGATAAAAGAATAATAGGTATCATTACCCACCCTCCCTTTATAGTAAGATCAAGAAGTGTCAGTTTCATCGCCCCGGTTTTTTCTCCTGTTACAACACCGTCGAGCTGAATGAATTGTAATAATGCCATATTCTTCTGTTTGTTAATTAGTTTCTAAAATGCGATATTTTCGGAATATCAGTCCATTTAAAGTGCGAAGGTATTAAAAAACGCAATTATACCTGTTTCTATTATGCCGGGTTAATAACAATGGTAAAAGATTTATTAACTTATTCTTTCTTTATGACCGTCACTTCTTCTTTTTTCATGTCCGATTTGACTTTTTTCCTGAAAAAATCAGAAAACTTAATGAAATCCTGTTTAAAGAATATTCCTAATCCCTGGGTATATGGTTCGGTCCTTCCTGTATAAGGATTGTTGTACCTGTTAAAGACCTTAAATCTTATTTTCTCTGTTATCTTATATTCAATATCAAAATCTCCGGTTATTGGGGTGTTACTGGTTGTGTTTCCTGTCCCTCTTACATCCAGATTACTATTAATTGAAACCTTATCATCCAGTAGTTGTGTGGAAAGATTAACCTGTACTTCCTGTGGATCAATAGAGCTGTAACCTGGCCGGTAATTAAATCCGATATCGAAATCTCTACTGATCTGCGATAACCAGTTGCTTAGCTGATTGGAGAGCATTTCGGTTGTGGTAACTGCCATAGCCGAAGTTCCGGCAGCTGTAGCAGTTGAAGGGCCCGTTGATCCATGAGAAGTGCCTGCATAAAAGCTATTCGCCACAAGAAGATAAGCAAATTGCCGGCTAAGCTCCTCTTCAGTCGATATTGCATTTCGAAGGGCTGTTCTCGTCCTTTCATCAGCGGTTGGAAGATAAATATTGAATTCAACAATCGGGTTAAAGAGTTTACCGGTAAGGTTGAGCTGACACTCAACCGGAATTCTGTCTTTATAATTTTCATCCTGAAGAATTTCAAAAAGGGAGGCTTTCAATTTATATATGGCTTTGATATCAATCTCTGCATTGTTAAGATCTCCATTAAACATTATTTTCCCACCGTTTTCCACGCGGAACGATTTATTTATAAAATTACCAAGTGTAAAAAGATAATCCCCCTCCTCAATAATATAATCACCTGACATTTTAAAATCACCATTTTGATTAAGGTTGATATTCAGCTGACCCGATCCACGACCTTTCATTACATCACCCAATTTTGAATCGAAAATAATCTGTACTTCCGCTTCAGGTGTGACTTCAAGATCGAAGTTTAAATCCATTCCGGTTTGATTTGATGAAGAAGGTTCCGGTGATGGTCTTATCCCATCTATACCCGGTTGTAATTTTTTTCTGGAACTACTGTCAATAAAAGTGATAAAAGAAGATTCTGAAACGGACAGACCATTATTCAAAGGGATGAAAAATTTTGTGTTTTTTCCTGTTTTTGCAGATATATCAAATGCAAGAGAATTTGGTCCGCTTTTAATAGTTGTAACTCCCAATGCATAGGCTGTTCCGTAAAATAATGGATTGTCCTTGGCTTTAGTGTTGAGTACCAGACATTCTTTTGATTTCATATTGATAGTGAGATCAGTACCGTATTCAAGAAAATTCTTATGATAAACAGCACCTGAAAGAATTGCACTGTTCCCTTTTTCATCAATTAGTTTAATATTATTGAATTTTATTCCGCTATTGTCGAATCTGATGGTGTCAGTCAGTCTGTATTTTGTCTGTAAATAATCAATTTTCAATGATGCATTTTCGGCCAGAATTGCTCCATTGAGTAGAATATTGTCAGGTCCGGCATGGAATTTCACCTTCCCTGAAGCTGTTCCGCTTATATCGGAAGCAAATGTTTTAAGCAATGGGTTAAGAAAAACCAATGGCAATTTTGTGGTATTGGCTATAAGGTCAATTTTTGATGTTGCAGGATCATATATTCCATCTATGTCAAACATTTTCGCACCATTCAGGTTATTTGTCGCATTGAGTTTTGCTACTTTCTTTAATATGTCCCAATTTGAATTAATTGAAATATTACCAAACTCTGTTCCGAGTATAGAAAAATTATTTACAATAATATTACTCTCAAGCAATAGGTTTTTGTAAACATTTGTCATCAATATTTTTCCATTCAAACGACCTTTGATATTAAGTTGAATTGCAGTGCTGTCATTATTATTGACCAGGTAATTCAATGGTGCGATATCAATTCCCTTAAACTCCAGATGCAAGGTATCAGCAGGATTGTTCGACACAGAACCATCAATCAGGTAGAATCGGTCTTTGCTGCTTATAAAAAGTCGGTTGATGTTAATTGCGTTTGAATCAACAAGTATAACAGAGTTGCTGATCTTCCAAAGGGTGTTTCTTGAATAGAGTTCAGAGGAATCGATATCAACTTTCAGAATTGCATTTCCTTTTCCGATTCCGGCAGTGTTTTTTGTTATTGATCCTCTTGCTATGATATTTCCCTGATTAAGGATCTTGTCTTTGTTATCCCAATTGGCAGTAAAAATGAAATTGTCAGGTTTTGTCGTTAAGCCGATTGAGAAACCCTTTTGTTCAGATTGTCCGAGAAGAGAAAGAGAGGAACTGCTAATTCCGGCTGAAAGTTCAGACCCTTTAACATTTGCATCAAACCGGAAATCTTTTATAGTTAAATTATTTATGGTAAGCAACTTTGAATAACTGTTTATCCTGATAGAACTGTCGGGGGTAACGGAACCATTGATATAACTTTTATCAGCCAGTAATATTCCAGTTTTGAAAAATTCATTAATCTTATCGGTATTTTTAAAGTTAATATCGAACGTGAAATTGTTTTTTTTCAGTTCCTCACGTTGCTTATTAGGCTTAAATTGTGAAGGCATGAGAGTTGAAAGTCTCGATTTGATTAAAGCTCCTAAAGCGGCAAAATTATAGTAGCCTTTTATATCTGCATCTACAAAATCGGTGCGCAGACTTAAAACAGGTTGATTGTTTTCAGAATGGGTCTTTATTGAAAAGTCATAAAGATCGAGGTTTTTATTATACTTTGTAAAAGTGGAGTTAAGAAGTCTTATTTCACCATCAAGGTTATCGATACTGTTCCCTTTAAAATTGGAAGTCAGGAGTATCGTCAGAGATGATGTAGTATCAAGCATGTCAAAATTCAGCTTATAAAGATTGGCATCAGAAATGTTTAAAGTGAAATCAAATTCGGGAAGCTTATTCTTAAAGTTCAGTAACCCTAAAAGTTCCAGTTTTATGTTTTTGTCTAGTATATTTATACTTCCGTCCCAGGTTTTCTCCGTAAAAGATCCATTGAGAGATACATTCCGGTATCTGTATTTATTTATCTCAATACTGTCAATAGTACCTGTAATATTCCCTTCAAATTTTTTAAATGAGTAAGCATAACCGTCAATATTGGTTTTCATAGTTAGTTTCCCCAGAAGAGCTGGACTGTCCGTCAGTACACCCAGATCAATATCATTTCCTGTAAGAAGTCCTTTTATTCTGTATTTTTTTGATGCTTCCGGCCTTAGCGAGATGTCAGTACGCATACTACCCAGACTGGTTCTGAACATACCATAGGTAACAAAATCAGTTATAAACCCCGTGAAACTGCCATCGAAAGAAATATTTCCCAGTTTGTAAAGAACATCGGGAACAATGATTAATCCGGTTTTGGGCAAGACTATCTTCTCCAGATCCTTTGCATTTGTTCTCAGACTATTCACACCAATATATATATAGGTATTTTCTATCTCAGGTAAGCCCGATAAATCAAAATCACATTTTAAATAAGTATAGTCTCTGTATGTAAATTCTATATTTCGTCCTCTTAGTTCTGAAATTGTCCCGAATATTCTGCCTGACAAAAAAACAGATTCATTCAGGCTGTCAATCCCAGGAACAAAGTATTTGAGATCGGATGTATTAATCAGAGATTTATCAAACTGTATATCGAGTTTTACCTTTTCGGTAAACTTTTCAAATGAACCTGTAGAATCGGGATATATACCAAGTTTCGGAATATTTAATATACTGCTGTCGCAGTTTAAAAACAGTGACTTGAAAAGAATGTTTCCTTTAGCTAAAGTTACAGAACTGCTCAATCTTTTCACTAAAAATCCACCAGTCTCTTTTAATTCCAGGTTGTAGATATTAAACGATGTTGTATCATCCATGATTTTAAAATCTTCTATAATACCATTTATTCCGGTAAGGTTGAGATTGTTAAAATCTAATTTATTAATACTTATTGGGCCGTTATGGTCAATAAGTGAAAATCGCGCATCACTTATATCAATCTGATCTATTGAGAATTGGCTTCCGGCTTTAGTTGTTGTGTCCTGAGGGTTTTTTATCTTATTCAGGTACCAGGTCAGGTTCATCATTCCTGTGGAGTCTGTTATGAACTTGACAACTGGCTTTATTAATGTTACTCTTCCCAGTCTGAATGACATATTTCTGAAATCGAGTCTTTTAATACCGGTTGTAACTCCCGGAGAATAAAGCAGTGTGTCATTATTTTGATCTTTGATTAAAAGATCGCTGATGATCAGACTGTTGAAAAATTTGTACTTGATTTTCCCAACAGATATAGTTGACTTGAAATTCTGTGAGAGCTGATTTGTGATCCTCTTTATTACAAAAGTCTGAACATCTGACATCTGCAAAGCAAGATAAAAGACAGTAGGGAGCATTATTAATACCCCCAGAACAATAATAATATACTTAAGTGATTTTTTAATATTTTTGAGCTTTGAAAAGGGTTAAAAAATCAAGAATCAAAATAACCTAAAATATACCGAAAAACAAAGTGTTGATGTCAGTTACAATATTAGCCATAGAATCGTCATGCGATGATACATCCGTAGCAGTAATTAAGGACGGATGCGTCTTATCTAATCTTATAGCAAATCAGGATATTCACATGTCGTATGGAGGTGTTGTACCTGAACTCGCCTCCAGGGCGCATCAGGCAAATATCGTGCCTGTAACACATCAGGCGATAAAAAACGCCGGAATAAAAGTTGAAGAGATCAATGCTGTTGCATTTACACGAGGCCCCGGTCTTCTTGGATCACTATTGGTTGGAACATCTTTTGCCAAAGGATTTGCTCTTGCCCTTGATATACCTCTTATTGAAGTAAATCATCTTCAGGCTCATATTATGGCTCACTTCATTCTTGATAAGGATAATGAAAACAGGCTTCCATCGTTTCCGTTTTTATGCCTGCTTGTTTCCGGAGGACATACAAGGATTATTGTGATGAAAAGTCATCTTGAGATGGAAGTGATCGGAAATACAATTGATGATGCAGCAGGAGAAGCTTTTGATAAGTGCGGTAAAGTAATGGGGTTACCGTATCCTGCAGGACCGTTGATCGATAAACTTGCGAAAGAGGGCAATAAAAATGCTTTCATTTTTGCTAAGCCTTCTGTAAAAGGACTTGATTTCAGTTTTAGCGGTTTAAAAACAAGTTTTCTCTATTTTCTGAGAGACAGAATTAAGGAAGATCCCGATTTCATTGAAAAAAATAAAGCCGATCTGTGTGCTTCTCTGCAGCATGTGATTGTAAGTATTCTTATAGGAAAACTTACAAAAGCTTCATTGCAGACCGGGATATCTGAAATAGGAATTGCAGGTGGTGTTTCAGCAAATTCAGGATTAAGGAACGGAATGAAAGATGAAGCTGAGAAAAGAAACTGGAACCTTTTTATCCCTGAATTTAAATATACTACAGATAACGCGGCCATGATAGGGATCACCGGTTATTATAAATATCTCAGAGGAGAATTTTCAGGACAGGATGTAACCCCATTGGCCAGATTGTAATTATGAACGAAAAGTGAATAAAATCAATAAAATTATATCCATTATTGTTTACACTGATATAAATTAATTAAATTCGGGACAAATTATTTTAGATGAAGGAGCTGAGAATTGCACCGACAAAGACTTCGCCGGAAATTATTTTAAATCCTGACGGGATTGTTAAAATCAGGGGACGTTCAATTCATGAGAACGTGACTGATTTTTTTGCCCCTGTTGAGGATTGGATATCCAGTTATATTCTGATGCCGGCTGAAGTTACCTGTGTGGATCTTAATCTTGAATATTTTAACAGTGCCAGCGCCAAAGTATTTATTCATCTTTTACAAAAAATTACTTATGTTTCATTAAAGCATAAGAAATTCATTATCAACTGGTACTATGAAGATGGTGATGAGGATATTTACGAACGTGGAGAGTATTTTGCTTCAGTTCTGGATGTTCCTTTCCATTTTATAAAACTCAACTGATTTTATAAATTACTGACCTGACGCAGAGAAGAATACACAGAGGACCGCAGAGTTATCAAGACTAAGTTTATGGTGTGCTAGGATTTCTTTTTATTCTTTCTTGAAGTCTCCCTGTAAGCCCTGAAAAAGATAAAAGTTACTACGAAGAAAGTCATGCCAAGGAACAAGAGCCCAAGGAAAGCAACAATTGAAGGTTTTTCATCACCGGGATAAGGGTTTTTGAGCCTGTATGTATAACCATATATCGTATAAACAATTATCATAACAGAGGTAATAAAACAGATAACGAGTGTTGTTCCGTCAAATATTCTGGTGGTTTTGTAGAACTTTGTATTTTTAAAAGAAGAATATGACGTCCGGGCATAAGCCTTTGCTCTTTTGTGTGATCTGTCCTGCCGGTATTTCCGCCAATCTTCCATGGCTTGTTTATAAGCTTGATCGTCAGTATTTAGTTTATCATGATTTGTAATAAGGAAATCGTATGCCTCAGTTACTCCTATGAACAGATCTTTAGCTTCAGGAGAAGGGTTGATATCGGGGTGGTAAAGACGGGCTTTTTTTCGGTATGCTTTTTTTATATCTTCAACCGATGAGTTGACAGGTAAACCAAGAATCTCATAGTATTCAGTTAGTGTCATATTTGCCTGTAGAAGAAAATATCACACAATTAACGAAATTATTTTCATTTTACAATACCAGTGAACCCCATGAACGCCATTGCAAGGATTCCGGCTATAACAAGTGAAATCGAAACACCTTTCATCCCTTTTGGAATATCCACTAATTCTAATTGTTCCCTTATGCCTGCAAGGATTACAAGTGCAAGACCAAATCCGATTGCTGTTGATGCACCAAATACAACCCCTTCAATAAGATTGTAATCTTTCTTAATTACAAGGATTGCAACACCGAGAACAGCGCAGTTTGTAGTAATTAACGGAAGGAAGATACCCAGAGCCTGATACAAAGGCTGACTAACCTTTTTTAGAATGATCTCTACCATCTGCACCAGTGCAGCAATAACCAGAATGAAGGTAATGGTCTGCATAAACCCGATCCCGAGCTTATTCAATACATAAATCTGAATCAGATATGTTACCATTGTAGCCAGAACTATCACGAATGTAACGGCGCCTGCCATCCCCAGAGCTGTTTCAACTTTGTTTGATACTCCAAGAAATGGGCATATTCCCAGGAATTGGGCAAGCACAACATTGTTGATAAATACTGCAGATATTATAATTAAAATATATTCCATTTCAGTTTCTGTTTATGTTCTTTTCAACCGGTTAATAAGAGCGATAAGATATCCAAGAGCCCAGAAAGCGCCAGGCGCCAGGATAAAGACAAGTATTCCGTCACCTTGAATAAATTTATGTCCGAAGATTGATCCACTTCCTATTAATTCGCGGAATGCTCCAAGAATTCCGAGTGCCATTGTGAACCCCAGCCCCATCCCTGCACCATCAATAAATGATGAGAAAACGGAGTTTTTACAGGCAAATGCTTCTGCCCTCCCAAGAACAATACAATTAACTACTATCAGAGGTATAAATATCCCAAGTTTTTCATATAGTCCAGGAACATAAGCCTGCATCAGAAGATCTACAATAGTCACAAAAGAGGCAATAATAACAACGAAAGCCGGTATTCTGACTTTGTCGGGAATAACGTCCGAAAGTAAAGATATGACAACATTCGATCCAATCAGGACGAATGTTGTGGCAATTCCCATCCCCATTCCGTTTAATGATGATGAGCTGGTCGCCAGAGTAGGGCAGGTGCCCAGAACCAGGACAAGGATAGGGTTTTCTTTAAAGAAGCCCTTGGTGAAGTTTTTAAACTGATTCATTTCAGACCTCCTTTTTGTAAGGTATTATAAGCACGTTGTATTGCATCGCAAAAAGCTCTGGAGCTTATTGTAGCTGCAGTTATAGCATCAACAGATCCGCCGTCTTTTTTTACTTTCATCCTGAACTCTGCCGGTTGTTTGTCGTTGAACTGATTCTTGAAAGCAGGCTCAGTCATTTTAGTTCCAAGACCCGGAGTTTCTTTCTGCTCAAGAACGGTGATATTTATTATCGTTCCGTCAGATTTAAAGCCTGCCATAAGATTGATATTACCACTGAAACCCTTTTTTGAGTATGTATTTACGGCATACCCGACTATGTTTCCATCTTTCTTAGCAGGATAAATATCGAGACTGTCTCCTTCTCCTGTAGGCAATCGGTACATATCGTCATTAGGATTATTTGTGAATTCAGGTACAACCTGTTTTATAGCTGCAAGTTTCTTATTCAGAACTGAAAGTTCAATAGGTGCTTTTGTCATTTGATAAACAATTCCCAGGAGTGCTGATGCTACAAGAGAAATCATAGTAAGCGATAGTACCATATTTTTAAATGTCGATTCGGTCTTAGCCATTTTTTACCTCCTCACCAAATCGATTAGATTTAATATATTTATTCATAAGCGGAACAAATGCGTTCATAATAAGTATTGCAAATGAAACACCTTCAGGATATGCTCCCCAAACCCGGATAATAACCGTAAGGATCCCGATACCACAACCATAAATTAACATAGATTTTGGATTCATTGGAGAAGTAACATAATCAGTTGCCATGAAGATTGCACCTAAAAGAACGCCTCCAGCCAATATATGAAACATAGGGTCAGCATTTTTTTCCGGATTTACGAGCCATAAAATAGTTGTAAATATTGCCATGCTTCCTATAACCGAAACAGGTATGTGCCAGGTAATAATTTTTCTTATAAGCATATATGCAAATCCTATAAGTAATGCAATTGCAGCCACCTCACCAATCGATCCTCCTATATTACCAAGAAACATCTGCATCGCTGTCGGGACTTTTTCCATTAGCTGTGATATTGACTCACCGTTTTTTAAACCCTCTTTAATTATGGCCAGCGGTGTTGCTCCTGTAATTGCATCAGTGTAACCTGTTGATAATCCTCCAGGTACCGGCCAGCTGGTCATCTGAACAGGGAAAGAGATCAGCATGAAGACCCGTCCGACAAGTGCGGGATTAAATGGATTGTTTCCTAGTCCGCCGAAGGTCATTTTAGCAATACCAATTGCAACAAGGCTTCCTAATATAATTATGAAAACAGGAATATTTGATGGCAGGTTAAATGCAAGAAGGAGACCTGTTACAAGTGCCGATCCATCAGTGATTGAGATTGGCTTTTTAAGAACATACTTTTGAATCAGAAATTCGAAGAGTATACATGAAATAATTGAAGTTGCGGTGACAATCACTGCCCCGATTCCAAAATATAAAACTGATGCGGCCAGGGCCGGCATAAGTGCTATTACAACGCCAAACATCAGTTTCCTCGTGGTTTCCTTCCCGTGCGTATGAGGCGACGGTGATATATTAAGTAAGTTACTCATGTGTATTATATTGCAGCTTTTGATTTCATGTTTCGTTCTCGCGTCATTTTTATTACTGTAGACTTGCCTAATCTGATATAGTCAAGCAGAGGTCTGTATGCCGGACAGGAATAACTGCATGATCCGCACTCCATACAATCCGTAATTTTCTCTTCCTCCGCTCTTTCAAAAAGACCTTTTTCAGAGAGTGTCATCAGCAGATATGGTTCAAGGTTCAGGCAGCAGACAGAGATACATTTCCCACATCTTAAACATGGACTCAGCTCTGACCTTTCAGATTCACTTGAAGGGAATAGAATAATCCCGGAGGTGCCTTTTACAACCGGAACATCAATATTACTAACTGCTTTTCCCATCATCGGTCCGCCACTGATAATTTTCCCTGTATGGTCAGGCATACCTCCTGCAGCTTCAATAAGTTTTTTTATAGATGTCCCTATCCTTACAAAATAGTTTCCGGGTTGAGTTACAGATTTACCGGTTATTGTAACAACTCTTTCGAAAAGAGGTTTATTCTTTTGTACAGCTTCATAAACCGCATATGCTGTTCCAACATTATGGACAACAACTCCAACATCCAACGGAAGATGGCCTGATGGTACTTCCCTGTTAATAAGGGCTTTAATTAGTTGTTTTTCTCCTCCCTGCGGATATTTTACTTTAAGTGCCTGTACTGATATTCCTTTAAATTTTGTTGCCAGTTTTGTAAGATGTTCAATAGCGTCATTCTTATTATTTTCAATACCAATAATAGCTCTTTCAACTTTAAGTGCTTTCATTAGTATTGATACTCCAACAAGGATCTGTTCTCCTTTTTCAAGCATCAGACGATGATCAGAAGTAAGAAATGGTTCACATTCAACTCCGTTTATAATTAGCAGATCGCATTTTTTACCTGCAGGAACTGTCAGCTTAACATGAGAGGGGAATGTAGCTCCTCCCAAGCCAACGATACCTGATTCAAGACATCTTTTAGTTATTTCTTCTGCAGTTAGTTTAATTTCAGTAACTAAATCATTGCTTCTATCTATTGTTTCTATCCACTCATCGTCTATTACGTCTATGATTACAGCAGTCTGTTTATAGCCTGTTGTATCGACAATTGTGTCAATTTTATTGATTTTACCCGATACAGAAGAGTGAATATTCGAAGATACAAAACCTTTTCCTGCAGCTATGATCTGTCCGGTTTTAACATAATCGCCTTTATTAACAATAGTTTCAGCAGGTGCGCCTATATGTTGAGAAACAGGAATAGTAACACTTTCAGGAATTAGAAGATACTTGATAACTGTTTTTGCAGTCAGCTTATCATCTGGTGGATGGATCCCTCCGACAGGAAATGTTTTCAGCACTTTTTATACTTTTAAATTGAGTAATTTATTTATCCATTAATAGTCTCAACCTTAGCCTCAGCCTCAACCTTAGGTTTGCGTGGAGGAAAGTTAAGCTCTATGATTGAGTTGGTTGGGCACTCTGTGACACATTTTCTGCAGAATGTACATTTCCTGGCGTCGATATATGCAAGATTATTTTCTATCACTATTGCATCAAACTCACAAACTTTAACGCATTTACTACAGGCAATACAGGCTACTTTGCAGGCTCTTCTTGCAGGAGCTCCTTTGTCACAATTTGAACACGCAACATAAATTTTTCTATCTTTTTTTGCTTTTTTGCGAAGCTCAATAATATTTCTGGGACATGCTCTTACACATGCACCGCAGGCAACACATTTTTCATCGATGATAACCGGCAATTCAGTCAGGTTATCCATATACATCGCATCAAATGTACAAGCCCTTACACAATCTCCATTTCCAAGACATCCGTAGCTGCAATCAGTCTCGCCTATATATAGATTGTTTGATATCCTGCAATCAGAAGCTCCGTCATAAATTGAAGTGTGGGGTCTGAATTCAGGAGTTCCATTGCAAAGTAAAACTGCAACAAGAGGATCAACAGCCGGAGCTTCTTTTCCAAGCATTTTTGCAACCAGACCCATTACATCAGAGCCGCCAACAGGGCAAATGAGGCCTTCCAAAGTATCGGCGCCGACCAGAGCTTCTGCAAAATTCCGGCAACCGGCAAATCCGCATCCCCCACAATTGGCTGCAGGAAGAACAGCCTGGATCTCATCAATTCTCGGGTCCTCAAATACTTTAAACTTTTGTGCAACAAAATAGAGAATTACAGCCGAGACAAATGCAAGAAGGCTAAGGCTTATAATTGTTATGGGTATGGTGGAACTCATTACTTAAGTTTTTAAAGTAAAAGTAAATTTTTCATTAATCCGGTTCCTGAAAAAATACAGGACAGTATAATAAGGTATAAGAATTGCGAGTGATGATATTCCGGCAGCCAGTTCAGGTACTTTTATTGAGATTAAGATTATAAGTACGGTTATTACTGAAATCAAAGGAAGGAGATAACCCAGAGTCAGGGCTGCATAACCCATCGATTGTTTCATAAGGACAATCACTTTATCGCCTGGCTTAACATTATAGATACCTGATACTTCAATAATTTTCTCCTGCTTTCCGGAAAGTGTGCAGGACCCTTCTGCATGACACCCTGAGCAAGCAGATACAGCAGATATACTGACAATTACAGATTTGTCTTCTATCTTCTGAACAATTCCTTCATGATTTATGGTTTCAGAACTTTTCATTATTCTCCTTGAAATTTCAGAACGCAAAATTAAAATTAACACTCATTTGATTGATGCTATTTGTCAGGTTTTAAAAAAGATATTATTATTTATTATGAATATAAATAGTCAGTCTTAGCTGATATTACTCCACGACTGTACCTGACTGAACAGTCTTTTGAGTTCGGAAATGAAAACCTGGTTTTGGACATCCTGAAATAGCGGGTCTTTTGCCAGAATATCTTCAGCGATATGTCTGACATACTCAATTAGTTGTCCATCTCTGGCAAGATTGGCAATCTTCAGGTCAAACGGAATTCCGCTCTGTTGTGTTCCTTCAATGTCACCGGGTCCCCTGAGCTGTAGATCGGTTTCTGCTATTTCGAAACCGTCATTTGTACTGATCATCACTTCAATCCGTTTTGCAGCCTCCTTTGATAACTTATCTGCACTCATCAGGATGCAGTAAGATTGTGAACCTCCCCGTCCCACACGGCCTCTTAACTGGTGCAGCTGCGACAGACCAAATCTTTCCGCGCTCTCAATTATCATTACTGTGGCGTTCGGAATATCAACACCAACCTCAATGACTGTTGTTGCAATGAGGATATGGGCATAACCATCCTTGAACAACTTCATTGATTGTTCCTTGATTGATGGAGTCATCTTACCATGGACAACGCTTATGCAATATTTTGGAGCAGGAAAAACTCTTGAAACAGTATCCCAGCCATCTTCAAGATCTTTATAGTCCATTTTTTCAGATTCCTTAATAAGCGGATAGACAATATATATCTGCCGGTGTTCTGCAATCTGGTTCCTTATGAAGCCAAATACTTTATTCCTTTCAGAATCAACAAAATGCATTGTCTTGATCGGCACTCTTCCGGGAGGTAGTTCATCTATTACCGAAACATCCAGATCTCCATAAAGCGTCATAGCAAGAGTTCGTGGAATAGGAGTGGCGGTCATAACAAGAATGTGAGGAGGGTTAGTGTTTTTTTGCCAGAGCTGTGCCCTCTGTGCCACACCAAACCGGTGTTGTTCGTCTATTATAACTAGTCCCAGATTACTGAACTGGACATTATCTTCAAGCAGAGCATGTGTTCCTATCAAAATATTTAATGACCTGTCGAGAAGCGATTCTGCTATTGATTTACGTGATGCTTTTTTTGAGGAACCGGTGAGTAGGCGTACTTTGATATCTAATCCTTCAAGTAATTTACTTATGGTGTTATAATGCTGATGGGCAAGAATCTCGGTAGGGGCCATTATACATGCCTGAAATCCATTGTCCAGCGCAATTAACATACTCATCAATGCCACAAGTGTTTTCCCACTTCCAACATCACCCTGAAGAAGACGGTTCATCTGTTTTCCGGAACCCAGATCTTTCCGGATCTCTTTCATTACCCTTTTCTGGGCTTCAGTAAGAGTAAATGGTAAATTATTATGATAGAAATTGTTAAAATTGTCTCCAACACTTGAAAAAACGAATCCTTTAAACTTCAGGTTCCGATTGGATTTAAATTTCAGGAGGTTTAACTGTATATAAAACAGTTCTTCGAATTTTAAACGATGCCTCGCTTTTTCAAGCTCTTCAGGGTTTTCAGGGAAATGGATCTTATGAAGCGATTCATGCAGCTCCATAAGCTTATATTGAGAGACAAGATATGGAGGTAAAGTTTCCGGTAATCTTATTTTTATCTGTTTCAGGAGAGTGCCAACAAACTTGCTGATTGTTTTAGATGTAAGGTATTGGTTTTTTAATTTTTCTGTTGTACTGTACTGGGCCTGGAGTGAGGAATTAATTCTTTCGGCAATCTTATTGGAAGCTTCAATTTCGGGATGGATGATATTTATTATTCCATTGAAAACGCCCGGTTTCCCGAACACAATGAACTCAATTCCCGGAGTATAGTTTCCTGTTATCCATTTCCCACCTTTGAACCAGATAAGTTTTATTGTGCCTGTCTCATCCTGAAAATCAGCTACCAGCCTTTTTCCCGGCCCTGCCCCTTCGGTAGAATATCCTTTTATTTTGCCTTTAATCTGAACATAAGGAAGATCCGGATCAAGTTCTGCAATTTTATAAAACTTTGTACGGTCAATATATTTATATGGAAAATAGTAAAGTAGATCACGATATGTAAAGACATTCAGCTCTTTGTTCAGAAGCTCAGCCCTTTTTGGTCCAACCCCTGGTAGATAAGTTATTTCCGTATTTAGAATATCCTGTAAAATCATGATGGAAAATACTTGACTTGTAATGCTTTAGTGTTGCAAGATTAATATTTTGAAAATCAATTTCTTTGCCCCATCCCTAAAGGGTGGAAATTGATTTTCTTCGCTCCCTTTAGGGTCGGGGCGAACGAAGAAAATCATTTAAGATCATCCTTGAAGACTGGGAATATTTTTTTAAATTATTATCCGAAAATACGTATTTTTGAAAAACTGTCCTAATTAAAATTTAGATGCTGAGATGAGTATTTTCAGTGCAGCCAAATATCTGAAATACATTCTACTATCAGGTCATAATAAGGGGCACGGTATTCATAGTCCATTTGTTTTCGACCTTGTATCCCGTGTCTTCCGGAATAAAATTGATCATGACATTGTCTTTAGTATTGAAAAGATCAGAAAGAAAATGGTATCTGACAAACGAACCATAAATGTTAAGGACCTTGGTTCAGGCTCAGAGAAAATGAAAACTAACTTAAGAAAAGTGTCAGATATAGCCAGATATTCACCTGTTCCGGAAAAATATGGTGTGTTATTGTCAAATTTAGCAGCTGAATTTGGAGACCGGCATATTGTTGAATTTGGTACCTCTCTGGGAATAAGCACTATGTATATGGCTGCATCGTGCAGTGCTGCAGTTGTGAATACAATGGAAGGGTGTCCTGCATTATCTGATATCGCCAGAACAAATTTTGAGGAAGCAGGATTAAATAATATAAAGTTATTAACCGGTGAGTTTGACGAAGTCATGCCTGCTATACTGGATAAAAATATCAAACCGGGACTAGTCTTTATAGACGGTAATCACAGAAAGAAACCAGTTCTCGAATATTTTAGACGGATGGTCGAAATATCAGATAATAAAACAGTTATAGTTATTGATGATATTCATTATTCAAAAGAAATGGAAGAGGCCTGGATTAATATTAAACAATCTGAATCAGTTTCTGTGACAATTGATCTGTTCCGGATGGGGATTGTTTTCTTCAGGGAAGGGATGAATCATAATGACTATATAATCAGATATTAACAAAAATTAAGAATATATAATTTATTATTTGACTAATTTAATCTAATTTCGAAAATTCAAATTTTAAGAGTTATGGACAGAGTAATTGAGATACAGAATATTGTTAAAACTTATCAAATTGGTTCAGTGATAGTGAGGGCTTTAAGGTCTGTCAGTATCAATATTGAGAGGAATGAATATGTAGCAATCATGGGTCCTTCAGGGTCAGGTAAGTCTACTCTTATGAACCTTCTTGGATGCCTCGACACACCTACAAGCGGAAGCTATATATTAAATGGAACTGATGTGAGCAAAATGGAAGATGACTTTCTTGCAGAAATCAGGAATAAAGAGATCGGTTTTATTTTTCAGACATTCAACCTTCTTCCAAGGTATACAGCGCTTGAGAATGTTACATTACCACTTATATATGCCGGAGTAGCTAAAGCTGACAGAGAAAAAGTGGCTATTAAAACGCTTGAGCAGGTAGGTTTGGGCGACAGGATGACACATAAACCGAATGAGCTTTCCGGAGGTCAGCGTCAGCGCGTGGCAATTGCCAGAGCTCTTGTAAATAATCCTTCGATAATCCTTGCTGATGAGCCTACGGGTAACCTCGATAGTAAAACTTCTATTGATATTATGGGTTTATTGGATGACATTCACAAAAAAGGAAATACTGTGATTGTTGTTACTCACGAGGAAGATATAGCAAAACATGCAGCACGTATTATCAGACTTTTCGATGGTGAGATATCACAAGACTACCGTAACGAATCATATGTAAAAGCTTAAGCTTTTCATTCACACTCATAAACGGCTGGTTTTCTTATTCTGAGCCATGAAGATATATACCCTTACCGGTGACGATGGCACTACATCCCTTTCAGGAGGGCGGCGTGTACCAAAACACTCTATAAGGGTTGAAGCGTACGGTTCAGTCGATGAGCTTATTGCCTGGATAGGACTGTTACGTGATCATAAGGAAAATCTCAAACGTAAAGATTTATTAAAATATATACAGAGTCAGCTTATGACATGTGCTGCTGCTCTTGCTTATGATAGTGAGAACAGTAAGAGCAGAAAACTGCTCCCTGATGCAGATTGTATTTCTGTACTTGAAAAAGAAATTGACCTTATGGAGGAGTCACTTCCACCTCTGAAAAACTTCATCCTGCCAGGCGGACATATTCTCGTATCGCATTGTCATATAGCCCGATGTGTATGCAGGAGGGCAGAGAGGGCTGTTTTAAGGTTAAATAAGACTGAAGAATCGCCTGAATTGGTGAATAAATTTCTTAATCGTCTCTCGGATTTTTTATTTATATTATCCCGTAAAATTGGCTCAGAGCTTGATATTGAGGAGATTAAGTGGCAAGTTTGATATATTAAAATTCTTAAAAAAGGATTTGTTTTTTAAGTAAAATAATATATATATTTGCAAACTTTGTTTAAAGCTTAATTTAATCAGGAAAATATGTATTGGACACTTGAATTGGCATCAAAACTTGAGGATGCCCCATGGCCAGCCACTAAGGATGAGCTGATTGATTTTGCCATTAGGTCAGGTGCCCCAATGGAAGTAATTGAGAATCTGCAGGAAATTGAAGATGAAGGAGATATTTATGAAAGTATCGAAGATATCTGGCCCGATTATCCCAGTAAGGACGATTTCTTTTTCAATGAAGATGAATATTAATAATAAAGGCTGACTCTAAATTGATCAGCCTTTTTTTTATTTCTTTACTGTTTTGCGAACATTTTAAGAATAGGTTCTGAAACGCCCAATTAATGGGAGTTGATTTTTGAATTTGGGTGTTGCAAGCTATCTTTTAGTTATGTTGCTTTTACACATTCCCGCTAACAAATTGACCCTGTGGCAAAATATATCTTGTCGCAAGAAGAACATCACAAAAAAAAGCCATTCAAAAAAGAATAATGTTGAATTTAAAGAGGAATACGTTTTTGAATTCTTTAGTGATATTTATGAATGGAATTAAATATTGCGGTGCTCTGCACCTATGGTTCTGTTCTTCAAATGTATTTCTACAAATATTTTGCAGCTCTGCTGCTTTTAGATCGATCAGAAAGGTGCAGAGCACCCCTAATATTTGTAGTTAAATGATTGACCTAGAGCTCAAAGGTGCAGAGCACCGGAATATTATATTAAATTGATATATAATACATTAATGAACAGTTTTTTAACATACAACAGACGAAGAAAATTCAGAATTAAGTTTTGGTTGTTGCAATGCTGAATACAGGAAAAAGGCTGATCCTAATTAGATCAGCCATTTTTATTATTTATAAGTTCAGTATCTACTCCATGAGATTCCTCATTCATCTACCTTGAGAAAGTTCTTAAATTTAATTGAAGATTCGTGTGCGGTAGATGAATTCGGAATGACAAGATTCTCTTTGGGTGGAAGGGAAGGAAGAAGCGGCGATTCGACCAGAAAATTACAAAATTGATTAAACTGCTTGTCGAATCGCCGCTTCTTCCTTCCCTCCCTTCTAATAAAATGACTTGTCATCCCGAATTCCTCCACAAAAAAACATTTACAGTTTCACTTAATTCTCATTTGTGGAGGAATGAGGGATCCCTAAGGCCTGTAATGTTATTTCGTATATGTAATTCATAACTCGCCCCAAAAATAGTGTCATCCTGATCCACCGGCTGGCGGACCTTCCTGATAATTACTCAAAGTCCCAGAATTAGGAAAGGATGAGTGAAGGATCTGCTACTCTGGTAAGTAATTTTATAGATCATCACTTGCAGATTGAGTACAAATAGCTAGTCAACACTCATTTATTTCTTTCTGAATATATCATCCTTGTTTTTAGGTCTCAGACTATCATACCAGTTATAACCTTTTAGTCTAAGATCCTTTGGTATCCCGGGGTCAGGCGGATCGATAGTCCCTTCGGGCTCCTGATATTCATAAATCTCAGTTACTTTGCCTTTCTCGAGATATACTTCAATATTTACGCTTCTTCCCTGGTTTACGCCTGAAATATCTTCTCCGTCAAGAAGATAGTAAATAGTTTCCCCGTTTCCCTTAACATCAATTTTATATAGTTCATTATTTTTAAAATAGCCGGTAAGTAATTTGCCTTTAATCTGATTGAATCTGATTGAATCAATCTGACTGGTAACAAAGGATGAATTATATAACTCGAGCCGTTCTGTCTTACGGTTTTTGGTAAAAACGGCCATAGAGTCTGCCGTAAGCTGGTTTTCTTCTGACCAGATAACAGGTTTTCTGTAAAGCCGTATTACAGAATCCTGAAATGAGTAGGAGAGAGAGTCGCATTTTGCCTGAAAACCACCACTGAAAATACGGGTTCCATAATATGCCCTGACAAGTCTGTATCCATTTGCTGAAGTATCTGATATGGTTATGGCACTTATTGTATCGGAGTGCATGAAAAGTGAATCTCCTTTTGATATCTGAATAAACACAGCTCTGTCGGTAACCATAAATCTTTCCGGTTCCTTGTAATACCAGGCATAATTTCCCTTCACGATCATTTTATTGGCTGTGTCTTCAATAACCACATTCCGGAATGATTCGCCATATCCTGTCTTTTTATTGTAAAATAATGAATCACCATGTATGGTCTGAATTTTATTATCAATCATTGCATTCTTCCAGACCGATGTAATATCTTTTTTTGTGTCGTACCATCCTTTTTCACAATAAAGATTAATGCTATCTCCAACTACATGGGTAGGACCAGTGAAAAACGCAGTTTCAGTTTGCGTATTGTAATCCATTGTATCTGCAGTCATTACATATTTAGGATTCACAATTTTTACACTGTCTTTAAAATGAAACAGGTTCTGGGAAACATAATCGACACCAATAATGCTTGTGAGAGTGTTTTTGGCATTTATTATCTTTCCCTTGTGTGTATACCGTGCAATTTTATTTCTGACATCATAATTTAATGAGTCGGTAAAAAGGTGTGTTTCTTTATCAATCAGTTCTACATTTCCGGTAACAATAGCTATTTCACTCGTCCCGTCATAAAACAGGCGATCACCAAATAGATTCAGTGTATCTCCCTGTGCAATATGAACTCTGCTGAATGCCGTCAACTGATTTTTATCCTGTGAAAAATGAGCACTGTCGCACCACATTGTTGTTATATCTTGAGTAAACTTAACATGCCCGCGGAAATGATCGATATATTTTCCGGTAGAAAGAACCCTTTCTCTTACATCAATATCAGCGGTATCGAGTTTTATATATTTCTTACCCGTTTTATTAACAGGAGCTACCTGCGACTGAAGAGCAGTAGAAAATAACAGTAAAACCAAAACATAAGGAATATGTCTGACAGAAATTTTATTTAACAGATTTCTGAAGTTTTTTACTTTAACCATCCTTTTTGCAGGAATTCGCACGATTTAAATTCAGTGCTTATTTTAATATAGGTGATCGCTGTCTTGTTCTTGACCCATTTATCAAAAACCTTTGTTCTTTCAGTCACCAGTGCGGCATTATATAAGTTCTGATAATCATCTTTCAGATTTGCGGTATGGGCAGGTAATTCATTGTCGATTTTCACTATCCTGAAAACCACATTGTTATTCTCATCAGTGGTTCTGAAAGGGTCAGATATCTCTCCAACCTTCATGTCTCTGACTTTTAAATACATCTCATGATTAAGCTCCTCGAGCGTGAACCATGTGATTCGCTCAGAGGGATTTACGCTGACTAACTTACCTCCGTTTATCCTGCTGTCTTTGTGTGTTGAGAATCTTAATGCTGCATCAGCAAATTTTATACTGTCTTTTCTTATCAGATTAGCCAGACTGTCGAGTTTAAAGATAGCCTTTGCTTCCTGATCAGGCTTAACTTTTGGTCTGACAAGTATATGACGGGTATTTACCATTTCACCTTTACGATCTATGAGCTGAATGATATGGAATCCAAATTTAGTCTCAACTATTTTGGAAACAGTATTTTTTGTGAGGCTAAATGCTGCATCGGCATACTCTTTTTCAAGCTCCCCTCTGGTCAGAAATCCAATCTCCCCACCGTTCTTCGCAGATCCAGGATCTTCCGAGTACATAATTGCCAGAACATTAAAGCTCTTTCCTCCGAGTATCTGACTTCTTATGTCAAGAAGCTTCTGACGGGCTTCAGCTTTATTATCTTCATTAGACGGAGGGTCCACTTGGATAATACTTATTTCATATTTTGCAGGAATCACAGGAAGACTGTCTTTTGGAAGGGAAGAATAATATCTTTTTAATGCGTTTGGTGTGATTGTAATATTCTTTGCTAATTTACTCTGGACTTCTCTCACAACCTCTTGTTCCAGCATTGTTTTCTTAATATCCCTTCGTATTTCAATCATACTTTTCTTAAAATAGGCTACCAGGGCGGCTTCACTTCCGGCACGTCTGATCGCATCATTCATTCTCATATTAAGATCACCGTCAACAGCGTCATCAGTAACTGTAATGCTGTCGATCCTTGCCTGGTCAAGGAAGAGTTTTGAAACAAGCATTTCCTGAAATACATTGCAACTGAGCTGATCGACAGATGTTTTGGTACCATTTCGTTTTAAATCGGCGATTGTATTCTCCAGATCTGATAAATAAATAACCTCATTTCCTACAATAGCTGCTATTGATTCAATCAGTTGCTGAGCATTTACAACGAATGCGCCGGGAAGTAACAGACCTATCAGAACCAGGCAAAATCTTAATTTTCTTTTTATCATAATTAATATATCTTAAAACTGTTTTGTTTAAGTGCTTCGTTATAAATTCCGTTTTCAAGAGCCTGGATGAATTCAAATCTTCTGGCGTTCCAGATTATCCTTTTAATATCATCTTTAACATATTCGAACGGGGCAAGAGACGATCTGAGCCTGTAATCTCTGATTGAAATCAACGTCACAGAAGCTGAGTCGGTTGTTTCAAAAAAGGTATTTCTTTTGAGAAAATTATCCTCGTTTTCAATTTTCTGCTGAAGTTCAACTGAGAGTCTGTCCATTGATACCCATTGCTCATTAAAGTCATCAAACTTTTCGGCAAACTGAAAGCACAAGCTTTCAAGCTGCTGAAGATCTTTCTGATCACTTGAACGGGCAAGAACTTTTATTTTATCAAGATTTGGTGTTTCAACCGGAAGTTTAATATAGAGAGCTTTAATAATGTTTGAACTGAGGGTAAAACTATTTTGATTGGCAGTGTAATAATTTTCCAGTTCTGATTCAGTTAAAACAGTATCCAACTTTTCAAGCATTAACTGTCTCTGATACTGATATATTACAAGGCTTGCCCTGGTCTCTTCTATCTGTTTAACTATTTCAGCTTTTAATTCCGGAGATAAATTATCTTCAGCTTTCTGCAGAAGGAGTTCTCTCTTTGCCCATTTGTTAATATAATTCTGAATTAAAGCTGTGCTGTCAGTTTCATTTATTCCGCTCTGGACAAGGCGTGGTATCTCATCGTAATAGAGTACAACTTTCCCAACTTCTGCAACAGCTATCCTTTTTACAGCATTTTTATTATTCCTGCATCCGGCAAAAAGACTAACTGCCAATATTAAAATTACTATTTTACTCATTGTTTAATTTCTTCTTCACCTCTTCAAGTACTACACTATCAACCTTAACGTTATATTTTTCTTTTAATTGTCTTATCCATTCACTCTCCAGAAATTCCTGGTAACCGGTCATCATTTCTCCCTGAACCTCATCAAACTTTAAAGGAGTGGGATCGATCAGTTTATTAATAATAATTATTGAAGGAAAACTATCCCTGAGAAATGATTGTTCTCCTTTATTCCATTGCAATCTATCTATATCAACATCATCACCTTTAAACCATTTTCCCTCATGGATAGTCAGTAAGGTGTCATTTTTTTTATTATAATATTTTAGTAAACGACTATCTGCATCCGGCTTCTGTGAATATTTTTTATATACAGAAACAAATGATTTTTCTTCTTTTAATGATTTCAGAGTATAAATTTTTGCATCAATTCCCGGTTTCGAAAGATAGTTGTTTTTATGATCATTGTAATATTTATGCACTCCTAAGGAGTCCAGAGTTACCTTGTTCCATACCTTTTTGCCGGAAATCTCAAATAAGAGTATCCCATCGTGGAATTCAGTCATGAGATATCTGAATTCAGGATATTTTTTTTCAAGCATCGAATTTTCATATTCAGTGATATCCTCAGTAACTCTTGATTCTATTGAACGGTCTATGAAAACGGATGAATCTTTAGTGACTATCATAGATCCCCGTTTTTCGATATAATCTGCAAACTCTTTTGTTGTAAGGTATTGATTTGCAAATGAATATAAATTGCCGGTTGGAATGCTGTCCCTTTCATACTTTTTTAATCCCTGAATTATAAGAGTATCAGTATTTTTAACAAACCAGGTATAGGCAACCTGATTGATACTGAATTTATATTCTTTTTTAAGTTTATCGACAAATGATTTTTTACTTATGGAATTAAGAGACGACTGATTAATTTTACTTTCCAGAAATGATCTGGATTCTTCAAATGACCCAGGTTTTTTCTTGTCTAAAAGTTTAATAATATGCCAGCCATAAATAGTACGGATCGGTTTTGTGTATTTTCCGGTGTCAGTGATAGAAAATGCAGCTTCCGAAAAATCACTTACTATTTCACCGGCACCAAACCAGTTTAGTTCACCTCCTTTTTGGGCTGATTCTTTATGATCGGAATATTTTTTTGCCAGATCTGAGAAAGATGCTCCTTCCTGCAGCATTTTATAAATATTATTAATCTCTACCTCAGCTTTTTTAACTTCACTTTCATCGGTTCCCGGAGGAGCAACCTTCATAATATGTGCCACTTTAACTTTTCCTTTGGAGGGACGTTTATCAGCTACCTTTATGATATGATATCCGTAAGGTGTTCTGACTGGCATCGAAACTGACCCCTTCTTTAGAGAATAAGCAACTTCTTCGAAGGGCATAATCATCTGAAAAACTGAAAAATAACCAAGATTACCTCCATTCACTTTAACTGATTGATCGTCTGAAGTTCCCCGTGCAACCTGTTCAAATGGTTCGCCCAGAACAATCCTGTCCCTGATAAATGATGCTTTCTGATACGCTTTGAGTGTATCTTCAGGAGAAGCTTCAGGTGGCAAAGCTATCAGAATATGCCAGGCGTTAATTTCTGTCAGTGATCTTTCGTAAGCTTTCCGGAGTAATTTTTCTTTTGTCTGATTGTCTGTAAGATAGTTCTGGGCTAGTTGGTTCCTGTAACCGCCAAGTTCACTTCTGAACGCCTTTGTAGTATCATATCCCTGTTTTATAGCATCAGCTACCTTGAGTTTAAACACAATATATTGCTGCAGATAACTATCAATATCGAGTTTTTTTTCAGGCTCCCTGCTTTTTTTGTACATCCTGATAAATTCCCCTGACTGAACCTGATTTCCTCCAATATTAAGCAATATTTTATTATTCAAATCCTGTGCCTGGCAAAAGACCGGCAACAAGAATAATATACTGATCAGTAAAGATGATTTGATCTTCATCAGGATTAGAGGGTACCTGTTATTCAAATGATTTTCTGCTGTAGTTAGGAGCCTCCCTGGTAATTGTAACATCGTGGGGGTGGCTTTCTGTTATACCTGAATTGGTTATCCTTACAAATTTGCTGTCTTTTTTAAGAATGGCAATGTTTTTAGCGCCCAGGTATCCCATTCCGGCTCTTAAACCACCGGTCATCTGATAAATTACTTCAGCGAGAGTACCCTTGTATGGTACCCTTGCCTCAATTCCTTCGGGAACAAGTTTCCTTATGTCATCTTCAATATCCTGAAAATACCTGTCTTTTGAACCCTGCTGCATCGCTTCAATAGACCCCATTCCTCTGTATGCTTTAAACTTACGGCCATTATAGATAATTGTATCGCCCGGGGATTCTTCGACTCCTGCAAAGAGCGATCCGGCCATAATTGAATCGGCACCTGCAGCAATAGCCTTAATAATATCTCCTGAGTACCTTATACCCCCGTCTGCAATTACCGGAATGCCTGATCCTTCAATAGCTTTAGCCACATTGTATATTGCAGATAGCTGAGGAACACCCACACCGGCAATTACTCTTGTTGTACATATAGAACCCGGACCAATACCGACTTTAACTGCATCAGCCCCCTCCTTAACAAGAGCTTTTGCAGCTTCCGCTGTACCTATATTCCCTGCAATAACATCAATTCCGGGATAGTTTCTTTTTATTTCTCTAAGGATATTAATAACACTTTTTGTATGAGCATGTGCAGTATCAATAGATATTGCATCGACACTGGCAGCTATCAGTGCTTCAACCCTTTCAAGCGTATCTGCTGCAATACCAACAGCTCCGGCAACTCTTAGTCGCCCTTTATCATCTTTGCATGAATTGGGACGATCCTTGGTTTTTGTAATGTCTTTGTAGGTTATCAGGCCGATAAGTTTACCGGCCTCATCAATTATTGGAAGCTTTTCAATCTTATGCTTCTGAAGTATTCTTGCTGCTGCCTCAAGATTAGTCTGATGATTTGTTGTAATCAGACTGGTGGTCATAACCTCTGTTATCTTTCGTGAGCGGTTATTTTCAAACCTGAGATCCCTGTTAGTAACAATGCCTTTAAGAATTCCATTGTTGTCAATAACCGGAATACCACCGATTTTATATTCACTCATTAAATTCATTGCCTCACCAACAGTTGCATCGAGCCTGATAGTTATCGGATCAAATATCATAACATTCTCAGCCCTCTTGACACGCTTAATCTGTGATGCCTGTTTTTCGATAGACATATTTTTATGTATCACGCCTATGCCACCCTCACTCGCAATGGCAATTGCAAGTTCATCTTCTGTGACAGTGTCCATCGCTGCCGAGACAACGGGCGTATTGATTCGGATGTTTCTTGTGAACATTGAACTGAGATCAACCTCTCTTGGAAGGACCTCTGAATATGAAGGAATCAGAAGAACATCATCAAATGTTAATCCTTCATAAAGTATCTTATCTTCAAAAAATGACATCGAATGAAATTTTAAAGTTTTCCTGGCGCAAATTACGAAATATTCAGGACTCTTAAAACAACTCTTTAATTTTAGCCTTCATAAAAAATTGGTTAACAGTTATTACCTTTGTGTATGATGCAAACTGGTTTTGATATTGAGCCATATTTACAGGTTTTAACCAGGTATTGGGGTTATACCTCCTTCAAACCATTGCAGGAAGATATTATAAGATCTGTTGCTGAAGGGAAGGATACTCTTGGGCTTATGCCTACGGGAGGAGGAAAATCACTTACATTCCAGGTTCCTGCCCTTGCCAATGAGGGAATTTGTCTTGTCATCACCCCACTGATTGCTCTCATGAAGGACCAGGTTAATCGGCTTAATAGTCTGGAAATAAAATCTTTAGCAATCCATTCGGGAATGAATGCTGAGGAGATAGATAATGCACTTGAAAATGCAATCTATGGCGATTATAAGTTTCTATATGTATCACCCGAAAGAATTTCAACTAGGGTTTTTCAGGGAAAGGCAGGTCGGCTGAACCTGTCACTGGTTGCAATTGATGAAGCACACTGCATATCTCAATGGGGTTATGATTTCAGGCCATCTTATTTGAAAATTGTAACTCTGAGGGATCATATTTCAGATAAGGTACCATTTTTGGCACTTACAGCTTCTGCTACACCTCAGGTAATTGATGATATAATGAGTAAACTGGCTTTCAGGGAAAAAAATGTTCTCAGAACCAGTTTCGAAAGGAAAAATATATCATACCTCCTAAGAAAAGTTGAGGATAAAGGAACCTATCTGATAAAGACTCTGCAAAAAGCAAAAGGAAGCGGAATTGTTTATGTCAGAAGCAGGAAAAGATGCAAAGAGGTTGCTGAGCTTCTGGTTGCAAATGGTATTAATGCCGATTTCTATCATGCAGGATTATCTGTGGAATTGCGTGATAAAAAGCAAAATTCGTGGACGACAGGGGAGACCCGGGTTATTGTATCTACCAACGCTTTTGGAATGGGTATCGATAAATCGGAGGTGCGATTCGTAATTCATTGGGATATACCCGATTCGATAGAAAATTACTTTCAGGAGAGTGGGAGGGTTGGTAGGGATAACTTACCGGCATCAGCTGTCATGTTATATTCACCGGCTGATAAAAGCAGGTTGCTTGACACTATCAGAAAAAAGTTTCCTCCTGTTGAAAAAATTAAGGATGTATATGAAGCAATATGTAATTTTCTTCAGGTGCCTCTTGGTTCGGGGAAAGACAATGTGTTTGATTTTAATATGTCGGAATTTGTTTCAAAATACAGGTTGCCTGTAATCGAAACTTATAACAGTCTTCAGTTTCTTCAGCGTGAAGGATATATGGAGTTTACAGAAGAAATAAACAACCCTTCCAGAGTACATTTTATAGTTAGCCGGGACGATCTGTATAAATTTCAGGTTGCAAACGAATCATTCGACGGATTTATTAAGCTCCTTTTAAGATCATACACCGGAATGTTTTCAGAATTTGTTCCGATCAATGAGGAAACACTATCCAAAAAATCAGCAGCTACCCGTAATACCATTTATCAGTATCTGGTAAAACTGGCGTCATTTAATATTATAAGATTCATTCCGGGTAAAAAGACAGCATTGGTGATCTTCACTGAAGAAAGGCTTATGCGAAAAGCCCTGCTGATATCGCCCGACAACTACCTTCATGTTAAGGAAAAATATGAAATAAGGGTGAATAAGATGATAGAATATGCTGAATCTGAAAACCGTTGCAGGTCTGCATTTCTCCTTGATTATTTTGGCGAAGAATCTGATCGTTGTGGCATCTGCGATGTTTGCCGTGAGAGGAACGAACTTGATCTCAGCAAATATGAGTTCGATCTTATTCTTGAGGAAATAAAAAAATTCCTAAGTGAAAATAACCCTGATCCTGAGGAACTTGTAAAAGTAATTAATCATCCTGAGGATAAAGTTATTAAAGTGATCCGATGGCTGCTTGACCACAATAAAATTGAGCAGGATAAGGATCATAAGCTTACGTGGAAAGCATAACCTATATTTCGCAATTAAAGAATCGTTTTATTTTTGATATTTTAGATTCGAGTGGAGATTCCTCGCTTTGCTCGGAATGACAATTTATTTATGGTCAACAGGTTAGCGGAGATGATTTGCCCGGGCAAATCCTCACCGCTAACCTTCTAACCTCACCAAAAACGTGTCATTCCGAATGAAGCTACTGTAAATAAGCAAATTTAAAAAAGAATATGGGGAGCGAAATGAGGAATCCCTAGGTTCTCCCTCACGAAAGGAGATCCCTCATCCATTCATACCATATCTGCCAGTTATTTAGGACATTGCCGGATGAATGGATTCGGGATGACATATGGTTTTGGTTCATAGGGAGGAAGGAAGAAACGGCGGTTTGCTTTTAAAAATCGGGACTTTGAATTTCCCTGGGGCAAACCGCCGTTTCTTCCTTCCTCATAATTCGCCCCAAAGATAGTGTCATCCCGAACTCATCCTACCTGGATAATTTCCTCACAATACGTGACATACTGGAGGATGAGTGAGGGATCTCTTTCTCCCGAATTAGAGCTTATAATGTGTATTTTACAGAATTATTTGCATTTCTCAAACTTATAAACTAATATTATAGGTGATTATGTATTTATTTTGAACATGGAACCTTGATTATAGATTATCTTATAATTTTATATGTTATAAATTTAAATTAATCTGACTCATAATTATCGAAACAATTAAATGTATTAAAAATGAAAACACCAAAGCCATTAAGAAGGACTCTCATCATTATTCCTGGACTAATTGTAATTATAGCATTCATAAGTCTTCAGGCTGCAAAAGATACTACAGCCCGCATTGTAAAGATTAACGGGCATGATGTTGTTGTATGTCCTGTAAATGAAATCCGTGATACACTACATATTCCGCTAAGTGAGTTAGTGGAGTCACTCGAAATAGTTAAACTCGAGACAATCATACCGGCTCTTATCGAAAATGTATGGTTTACCGATATATCAGATAAATTTATCTGTATTAAAACTCATGGTGCTTTTCCTGTCAAACTTTTTGACCTGAAGGGTAAATTCATTTGCGATCTGGGTAAGATTGGAAGGGGACCAGGGGAGTACGGCCAGCTATACGGAATGCAGATTGATAACCTGAACGATCTTATATATCTCTTTCCATTTGCAACCACAAGAAAGATACTTGTTTACGATTCAAAAGGAATTCAGAAGAAAGCAATCCCATTGGCTTTTACTCAAAGAAAATTCAAAGCATTTGTATCTGATAGATCAGTTGTTACAGTCCTTTCGATGCCATTCAGGGGCGACTCGGCTATCTGTTTTCAGCAGACAACCGACGGGAAGCTTATTAAAAAAATTACGCCAGCTCCCTATATGATTAATGTAACTTTCGATGGTGAGGTTTTTGTTAATCATTGCACTTCTGATTTCGATTTCTATAATACAGCTATTGACACACTCTATCATTACAATACTGTTAAAAACAGACTGGAAGCTAAATTTACTTGCGAGTTCGGTGGTGAGAAAAAGCCAATATCAATCCTCCATGAAGCGCCATTGTTCTACTATATGGGTGTAAGATCAAAGGAGGGAAAGTGGAACAACTTGCTCGTAAATAAGAAAACCCTGAATTCCAAATACTTCACTATAACTAATGATCTGTATGGAGGGATCATTGCCTCACCCGTATTCAATAATGGCTATTTCATAAACAATATTCCTGCAATCACACTTAAGAACCAAATCAGATCAGCTCTAAAGAATAATAAGATGTCTGAATCGATGAGACAGAAACTAACTGAAATGGATAACAATCTTAAAATTGATGATAATAATGTTTTACTATTCGGTAAACTGAAGTTAGAGTAATATTTGCACGTTTGAAAAAGTGTAAAAAAACAGTGCTGATGGTAGAACGCCTGATCCCTATACAATTTTGCACATCAATTTTTGATTCAATTTCAGAATTGTTATATTTTTGATCTTGTCTAATCGATAGGAGATTCCTCGCTTCATTCCGAGCACAGCGAGGAATCTCATCGAGCTTATAATGTGTATTTTACAAGAGTTGCGGACTTTTATATGCTTCTCAAATCTTAATAAATACCCGGTTCTTATACAGCCAGTAACAGATATACCACAATGCAGCCCAAACACTCAGGCTAGTCATTATCTCTACGGTAAGATTTCCGCCCCATGAGAATAATGCTTTGGTGAAAGGGATGAAAATTTTTCTTACCAGTTCTGCCCCGCCTACTTCAAAAAAGAGGTAAATAAAAATGCAGTTCATTCCGACAATAATAAAAAACTTCGATCCTTTTATGAAGATCTTTTTTACATCAATAAGCCAGTAACAGAAGCAAAGTGCAAGTATTGCCCATCCTCCGCTTGCGAATACAAATGAGGAGGTAGCAATCTTTTTAATAATTGGTGTGATATTCAGAAGATCGAGTCCGAAACCAATAATCAGGCCTGTAAGCCCTGCAATTATCATTATCTGAATTTTCTTTCTTATGGTACGGTTACTCATTAATAACTGACCAAACAGAACTCCCCATACTGTGTGGGCCGTTGTTGATATTGCATTTATTGATGCCCAGATGCTTGTCTTTTCAACACCCTCAATTTTAATGTTTGTCCAGGCGCCAAGATTATGAAAAGCCACCCATGGCTGATTGAAGCCTTCAACAGGGAAAAACCTGTATGCCAGGTCAATCAGCAGAAGTATAACTAATGTGAATGTAAGTTGAAAAGTAAAACTCTTTTTCATTATCAGGAAGGCAACCAGGTATGTTACTGATAATTGTGCAAGCACATCCTGAAGCCTCCATACAATTCTTCCCGGAACAACACAATACAGAGCCCAGCCCAGAAACAATAAAAGGAAGGAACGCTTAAGAGCATGAAGCAGTATCTGTTTATCTGAATCTCCTTTTTTTATCCTGTTAGCAACAGCAAAGGGGATAGCCACTCCGACAATGAACATAAAGAATGGTTGGATCAGATCCCAAAAGTGCAGCCCGTGCCATTCATGATGACTGAACTGAGTACTTAAAAATTGCATTATATCACTGTTTTCAAAGGATCCAAAGTGGCTGTATAGCCTGGTGCTTTCGCCAATCAGAAGAAACATGGTAAAACCACGAAAAAAATCTACAGATGTAATCCTGTCAGTAATAGGAGCTTCAACATTTTGTGAATTTGCGTTCATATTTCTTGTTTTTTAAGTTGTTTTCGCGCTGCTTACCCGGTCTACAAGATAAACAATAGATTTATATGATATTCCGGTGTGGAGACTTAATCCTATTTCACAGGTACGGCTTGTTGAATATCCATGTTTTATATTAACTGGCAATTGAGCTTTTAATTCCCGTAATCCATGTTCATTCAGTTCAGGATATGTGAATCCGCGATCACCTGCAAAACCGCAGCAATTCGTTTCAGCAACAATTACATCAGTTGCACAGAGTTTCGCCAGACCGACCAGTTTTTCTTCCAAACCCATTTTTTTCATGCTGCAAACCGGAAAAACGGTTATAGTTTCATTAACCGGGGCAATGTTCAGCCAAGGCAGTAGATAAGATGAGATGAATTCAACCGGTTCATAAAGTTTGAGAGTTGATTTCATGTTTTCCTTCATTGTATAAAGACAAGGACTCATGTCACAAAGAACAGGATACTCCCCATTTCTACTGGCTTTTAAAAGAGCTTCTTCCAACTCCAACGATTTCTTTTCGCCTGCTTTTGTGTATCCTTTACTCGAAAATGCCATACCGCAGCATAGGTTATTCAGGTTTTCCGGATAGATTACCTCATAACCTCCCTTATGTAAAAGACAAATCATTTTCTCTGACAGTTGAATCTTCTCCCTGTGATCTTTTGATACTCCCATAGAACGGTTAATGCATGAGGGGAAATAAACGACTTTCCGGGGATGGTAAGACGTGAGTTCATTCTTTACTCTGATCGCTTTTGATCCGTCGGGCATATATGGATTCCAAAGAGGAATTGTGTTACAGGATAATTTACGCAATCCTCCGGAAATAAATTTCATAACCGGAGTTCCAAGAAGAGCATGAAAAAAGCTGATTGCCGATAAGGTAAACCGTGCTGCAGCTGTAACAGCACTCATCCTGTCAGCAAACCAGAGTGCTCTGTTCTGACTGCCTGAAGCTAAATCTGACCGCAGGTTTTTTATGAGTTTTCCTGTATCTATCTTAACAGGACATTCAACTGCACATAAACCATCAGTAGCGCATGTTTCATTCCCTGAATAAGAAAAAGATTTCGCCAGTGAGGCCGCAATATGAGGTTCTTTTCCGCTTTTCGCAAGAGAGGTTATTTCTCTGTGGATCACTATTCTCTGACGCGGAGTGAGAGTCATATCAGCAGAAACGCATGATGGTTCACAAAAACCACATTCAGTGCACTTGTCAATTATTTCGTTTGCAGCAGGGATCGGTTTGAAATTTCTGAGATGAAGCTCTTTATCATTTGTCAGAATAACCTCCGGATTCAGAATACCTGAAGGGTCGAAAATGTGTTTTATCTCCTTCATGAGCTGATATGCTTCCATGCCCCATTCCATCTCAACATAAGGAGCCATATTGCGGCCTGTACCGTGCTCAGCTTTAAGTGATCCGTCATATTTATTAACAACAAGATCTGAAACTTCGGACATTAGTTTTGCATACCTGTCAATCTCCGATTGCGTATTAAAATCCTGAGTGAAAACAAAATGAAGATTTCCTTCAAGAGCATGACCAAAGATCACTGCTTCATCGTATTTGTATTTTTTAAGCAGGTTCTGCAGATCAATTGTTGCTTCAGCCAGCGATGGAACAGGAAAAGCAACATCTTCAATTATAACTGTGGTTCCTGTTTTTCTCATTGCCCCGACCGAGGGGAAGAGGCCTTTACGGATTTTCCAGAGTAGCTCATACTCAGCCGGGATATCTGTAAAAACGACTTCTTTTTCGACCTGAATCCCTTTTATTGAGTTACAAATTATTTCAATATTCCCATTTATTTCAACCTTATTTCCTCCCACAGTTTCAACCAGTAAAGCGCAGACATCATTATTCAGCAACTTCAGATATTCCGGCATCCCTTTTTCGTTTTCAACAGATCTTAATCCGGCACGGTCAATCAATTCTACAGCTGAAACAGGTGTCGATTTCAAAATGGAGACTGCTTTGCATGCTTTTTCTATATCAGTAAAAATCATCAGAGAACTGGCCCTGAATGGATGTTCTATAACTGTTTTATAACTGATTCTGGCAATAAATCCTAAAGTTCCTTCTGATCCAATCATCAGGTGTTCAATTATATCAAAAGGATCGGTAAAGTCGATAAGGGCATTCAGGCTATAACCGGTAGTGTTCTTCATTTTATATTTCTTCATGATCCTCTCATAAAGAATTGTATTTGATTTTGCCGAGTTAGCTATGCCTTCAATATCTGACAAAAACTTTCGATGCGATTCCCTGAATTCCTTTCTGCTTTTTTCATCATTTGTATCAAGGACGGTTCCGTCAGCTAGGATGATCCTTATTCCTGAAACTGTTTTATATGAATTCTGAGCAGTTCCGCAACACATACCACTCGCATTGTTGGCTGCTATTCCGCCGATCATCGCAGCATTTATTGAAGCGGGGTCTGGGCCAATCTTTCGGTCATAAGGAGCGAGCAATAGATTAACACGACCTCCGGTTAATCCTGGTTGAAGTTTTATTTCTGTCCCGTTCTCATTGATCTCGAATTTTTTCCAATGATTACCGGCTATTATCAGAACCGAATCAGTAATTGCTTGTCCTGAAAGACTTGTGCCTGCAGCACGAAAGGTTGCAGGAATATTCAATTCAGTACATTTTCTTAGTATCAGAGATATCTCGGATTCATCTTTAGCTTTGATCACCATTTTCGGAATAAGCCTGTAAAAGCTTGCATCAGTGCCATATGCAAGTGTGTAAAGCGGGTCGTGAAAAATCCTTTTCTTATCGATTGTTCCAATCAGATGGTTATACAGAAGCTTATAATTGCCGGAAAGCATATTTAAATTTTGAGTATTGTAAAGATATAATTAAACTGCATTGAGAGCAATCTCGGGTACACACAACATGAAATCCTTCCCAAAAGAAAGGGTTGAGTTCATAAGCATCAAAAATTTTCTAATTTTGTACCACTTTTAATAAGAACTATGGAGACCAATACAGAACCGGTTTATTCAAGGAATGTAATTGAATTTGTGGCTGTTGCAAATGAATTCTGTAAATATGCCGAGCATGCTTCAGAACTTAAAGGTGATGAGTTATTGAAAATTCTGCAGCGTATTCTGCCCTTTATGTATCTCAAAGCTTCGCTTTTACCGGAGTTGAATCCGTTTTTTGAAGATGGGAATGAAAAGTTCGTTACAGAGTCTGATTGGACGAGAATGCAGGAAATATTCAGGGAGAAATTTGGAACAGCCGATGATTATCCTGAGGTATTTGATGAGAAAATAAGTGAATCGGAAGGCCATGTAGTATCATCCATATCAGAAAATATGGCCGACATTTATCAGGATATCAAAGATTTTCTTCTGCTATACCAGACAGGTACACCGGAAGTGATGAATGATGCCGTTTGGGAATGCAGGCTGAACTTCGAATCGTTCTGGGGCCAGAAGCTGGTTAATTCAATGAGAGCGATACATAAGTTTATATATTCAGGGGAGGAAATTGGAAAAGTTGAAAATGATGATGATGGAGACGATGAAAGAAGAAATACTTCAGACTGGTTTATTGCCAGACGACAAAAGGAATTCAGGGGAAATGGCGAGTGATATTTATAAGGAGGACATCACTGTTGAGGAGCTTGCTGAATTGGACCTCTCATGGTTTAAAGGTGAAATAGTACTGGTGGATGATCTGAAAACTTTTTATGAGGTCTTTCCACGACTTCTTGGATCAGATTTACTGGGCTTTGATACCGAAACAAGACCTACATTTACGAAAGGGGGCAGAAACCAGGTTTCTCTCATTCAGCTTTCTACTGCTGATCTGGCTTGTCTTTTCAGAATAAATAAAATTGGACTTCCAAGAGAACTTATAGAATTACTGGCAGATCCGAATGTGATCAAAGCCGGAGTAGCTGTTCATGATGATATCAGATTCCTTAAAGTGGTAAAAAAATTCAATCCGGAAGGATTTATTGACCTGCAGAATTTTGTAAAAGATTATGGAATACAGATAGCGGGATTAAAAAAGCTGACTGGAATTGTTCTTGGATTCAGAATATCAAAACGTCAGCAGGTAACTGATTGGGAAGCTGAGCATCTTAGTGAAGCACAGATGATCTATGCAGCAACTGATGCGTGGGTATGTTACGAGATATATAGGAAGTTGGAAGACGGAAGACGGGAGACGGAAGTAAGAATTAGTACTTCGGTCTTCTGACTTCAAACAATTCAAAAACAATTCATATCGTTAATTAAGATAAAAAGTGGAACGAATTAAAATAATCCTGAAATCAGGAAAAGAGCAATCTGTCCGCAGGTTTCATCCATGGATATTTTCAGGTGCAATAAAAAAAATGTCGGGGGAACCTGCTGAAGGAGACCTGGTTGATGTCTACGACAATAAAGATACTTTTCTTGCTGTGGGGCATTATGCTCCAAGTTCAATCGCAATAAGGATCCTTTCATTTGAGCAGGTAACACCCGATATCAGTTTCTTCAGAAAAAAAATTGAAAACGCAATTGCCTATCGTAAACTCATTGGTATAATTGGTAATCCAATGTTGACTGTTTACCGTTTGATTCATGGTGAAGGTGATGGTTTACCCGGATTGATCGTTGATTATTACAATGGTGTAGTTGTGTTACAAATGCATTCCATTGGATTTTACCGTATACGAAAAGAGATAGCTGCAATTCTGGTCGAACTCATGAAAGATCAGATTATTGCAGTTTACGATAAGAGTGAGGGAACTATTCCTCACATGGCTGAAACAAAAGCTGTTAATGAATTTCTGTATGGAGATTCTGCCCCTGTGATAGTTACTGAATATGGCTACAAGTTTAAGATTGACTGGACAACCGGACAGAAAACCGGATTTTTTATCGATCAAAGGGAGAACAGAAAACTTCTTATGGAATTTACTGAAGGGAAAAAGGTCCTCAACATGTTTGGATATACCGGTGGATTTTCAGTTTATGCAATGAAAAATGCTGCTTTGGTTCATACGGTTGACAGTTCCTTTCCAGCAATTGAGCTTGCGAATGAAAATATTAAACTAAATTACGGAGATGATGCCAGGCATGAGTCGTTTCAGGTTGATGCGTTTGATTATCTGAATCATATTAAGGATCAGTATGATATTATCATTCTTGATCCCCCTGCTTTTGCAAAGCATCACAATGTTCTGGCAAATGCACTTCAGGGATACAAAAGGCTTAATATGAAAGCTATTGAGCAAGTTAAACCGGGAGGAATAATTTTTACCTTCTCATGTTCACAGGTGGTAACAAAAGAAAACTTCAGAAAATCGGTTTTTGCTGCTGCTGCAAATACAGGAAGGAGCGTCAGGATTATTCATCAGATAAGTCAGCCACCTGATCATCTGGTAAATATCTATCACCCCGAAAGTGAATATCTGAAAGGACTGGTTATTTACGTTGAATAGGATTATCATGGAAACAAACAGAAATATATTACTTGTTGCAAAAAAGCTTGGACTGCATGACTGGCAGGTCGAAAACACCATCAGGCTAATGGATGGAGGTGCTACCATACCATTTATAAGCAGATACCGTAAAGAGATGACAGGAAGCCTTGACGAGGTTCAGCTAATGAACGTTAAGGAAGAATACGAAAGATTAAAAGAACTTGATTCACGTAAAGAAGCAGTAATAAAATCTATTGAGGAACAGGAGAAAATGACCCCGGAACTCAGAAAAAAAATTGATGCTGCCATAACGATTTCTGAACTTGAAGACATATACCTCCCTTTCAAACCAAAACGCCGGACAAGGGCCACGATTGCAAGGGAAAAAGGACTGGAACCTCTTGCTGTCCTCATCCTTGATCAGAAAATTACTGATCCGTCACTCAAAGCAGAAGAGTTTCTGAATGATGATGTATCAACTGTTGAAGATGCAATTGCAGGTGCTTCTGATATTATTGCAGAATGGGTAAGTGAAGATGAAAAGGCCCGCAAACAGCTTAGGTATCTATTTGAAAAGGAGGCAGTTATTTACTCTAAAGTAGTAAAAGGGAAAGAAGCAACAGGAATTAAATACAGTGATTATTATGACTGGTCCGAGCCTCTCAAAAAATGTCCGTCGCACAGACTGCTTGCAATGCGAAGGGGAGAAGAGGAAGGTTTCCTGAGACTCTCGGTTGAACCTGTTGAAGAGAATGCTCTTGATACGTTAAAATCGATTTTCATTAAAGGCAGGAATGCTTCATCTGACATTGTTTCTGATGCGGTAAAGGATAGCTGGAAAAGACTTCTTTCCTCATCGATGGAAACAGAGTTCAGAAATCTATCAAAAGAAAAGGCCGATATAGAGGCAATTTCAGTATTTGCTGAGAACCTTCGTCAGCTTCTTCTGGGATCACCTTTGGGTGAAAAAAACGTTCTTGCGATAGATCCCGGATTCAGATCAGGATGTAAAATTGTTTGTCTCGACAGGCAGGGTAATCTGCTGCATAATGAAACAATCTATCCGCATCCTCCCCAGAATGAGACAGCAATGTCGATAAAAAAATTACTTACTCTTGTCAATGCTTATAAAATTGAGGCTATTGCAATTGGCAATGGCACTGCAAGCCGTGAGACTGAAGATTTTATTCAGTGGGTCAAGTTTGAGAATGATATCCAGGTATTTGTTGTAAGTGAAGCTGGTGCTTCAATATATTCTGCTTCAAAAATTGCACGTGATGAATTCCCTGACTATGACGTAACTGTGCGTGGTTCAGTGTCAATCGGACGAAGGCTGATGGATCCGTTAGCCGAGCTGGTAAAGATCGATCCAAAGTCTATAGGAGTTGGTCAGTATCAGCATGATGTAGATCAGCAAAAACTTCAGAAATCACTCGATGATGTTGTTATGAGTTGTGTAAATGCTGTTGGTGTTGAGGTGAATACTGCAAGTAAGCATCTTCTTACTTATGTTTCAGGTCTTGGACCACAATTGGCCCAGAATATTGTTGATTACCGAACCGAAAACGGGCCATTCAAAAAACGGAAGGAGCTTCTGAAGGTAAAACGCATGGGAGAGAAGGCTTTTGAACAGAGTGCCGGGTTTTTAAGAATACGTAATGCAGAAAACCCTCTGGATGCGAGTGCAGTTCATCCTGAAAGTTATCATGTTGTTGAGCTCATGTCGAAAGATCTGGGTTGTGATGTTAAGGAATTGATGACCAATGAAACTAAGAGAAAAGAAATAAAACCTGAACGTTATGTAACTCCGGTTATCGGATTACCTACACTAAAAGATATTCTGGAAGAGTTGGCAAAACCGGGAAGAGATCCCCGGTCAAAAATTAAAGAATTCAGGTTTGCTGATGTTCATACTATGGAAGATCTGATTGAAGGGATGATCCTTCCAGGTATTGTAACAAATATTACAAAATTTGGCGCCTTTGTAGATATTGGCATTAAGCAGGATGGACTGGTGCATGTATCAAATCTCAGTAAGAATTATGTAACCGATCCATCCACAATAGTGAAATTACATCAGCACGTTATGGTAAAGGTCATTGCTGTTGATATCGAACGGAAACGGATCCAATTATCAATGAAGGATGTTGAAATTCAAAAATCATAATTATTTATATATTGTAGAGACGTGCTATTAGCGCGTCTCTACAATATATAAATAATCGCATTTCTGAAATTCAAAGATTTTTTATCTCTTTGTAAAAGTTATTATAAAATAAACAATTCGCTTATGAAAAGATTAACTTTCTTCAGATACGCATTAATTGCGGTACTGCTTGTCGCATGTAGCACCAAGCCTTCAATAAAAGCTCCGGTTGCAGAAAAGATCCCGCATGAATTAGCCAATAACCGTATCGATAATTACTTCTGGATGCGGCTCAGTGATGAACAGAAAAATGCAGCAAAACCCGATGAACAGACCACTAAGGTTCTCGATTATCTGAATAAAGAAAATGATTACTCAAAAACAGTTCTCAAAACTACAGAAGTGCTTCAGAAAACGCTTTACGATGAGATAATCGGAAGGATGAAGAAGGATGACGAATCTGTCCCTTACTTTGATAACGGGTACTTCTACTACAATAAGTATACTCAGACAAGTGAATATCCTGTGTATTTTCGCAAAAAAGGAACCCTTGAAGCCACAGAGGAAATACTACTTGATGTGAACAAGCTTGCTGCTGGAAAGAGTTATTGCTCTGTAAACGGCCTGAGTGTAAGCCGGGACAATAACCTGCTTACCTATGGTGTAGATTTTGTAAGCCGGCGCCGTTATACTCTTAATTTTTTTGATGTTCGATCCAGCTCACTCTTACCTGATAAGATTGAAAATACAACGGGCCAGTCGGTTTGGGCAGCTGATAATAATACAGTTTTTTATGTTACCAAGGACCCTGAAACACTACGCTCAAATAAAATATTCAAACACAAGCTTGGTACTCCTTCTGAAAAGGATTTACTCGTCTATAATGAAGCAGATGAGACTTATAGCGTTAGTCTGTCAGAGACAAAAAGCCGCAAATTTATTCTTATAAATTCACGCCAGACTCTTGCATCGGAAACAAGATATATCGATGCCTCAAAACCGGATGGCGAATTTATAGTTTTTGAACCAAGAGCTGTAAATCATGAATATAGTATTGATCATCTGGGGAATGAGTTTTTTATAAGGACAAACTCGGAAAAGGCATCTAACTTCAAATTGATGAAAACTGCTGAAGGAAAAACCGGTAAGTCAAACTGGACTGAGGTAATTCCTCACAGAACTGATGTGCTGTTTGAAAATTTTGAATTATTTGACAACTGGCTTGTTCTTCAGGAGAGAATTAAGGGTCTAAATAACCTGAGAATCATAAATAAAAAGGATAAAACAGAACATTATCTTAATTTTGGTGAGGAAGCTTACACAGCTGGAATTAGTACCAATCCAAATTCAAATACTGACATTTTAAGATTTAGCTATTCATCTCTTACAACTCCCAATTCCGTGATCGATTACAACATGATTACAAAAGAGAAAAAAGTGTTGAAAGAGGATGAGATCCTTGGCGGATTCGATAAAAACAACTATGAATCCAAAAGACTCTTTGCTAAGGCAACCGATGGCACATTGGTGCCTGTTTCGATTGTTTACAAAAAGGGCTTTGTACAGAATGGAAAAGCACCTCTGTTACTATACGCTTATGGATCTTATGGAATTTCTACTGATCCTGGTTTCAGATCAACAATATTGAGTCTGCTCGACAGGGGTTTTGTTTATGGGCTTGCTCATATCCGGGGGGGAAGCGAGATGGGTCGTTACTGGTATGAAGACGGCAAATTGCTAAAAAAGAAAAATACATTTACTGATTTTAATGATTGCGCGCAATATCTTGTAAATGAGAAATATACCAGCACTAATAATTTATTTGCTATGGGTGGAAGTGCCGGAGGGTTATTAATGGGAGCAATTCTTAATATGAGGCCTGATCTGTATAAAGGAGTAATTGCTGCAGTTCCGTTTGTTGATGTGGTTACAACAATGCTTGATGAATCAATACCTCTTACAACTTCTGAATGGGATGAATGGGGCGATCCAAGGAAAAAAGAGTATTATAATTATATGTTGTCTTATTCCCCATATGACCAGGTGAAAGCAATGAATTATCCGAATATTCTTGTTACTACAGGTTTATGGGATTCACAGGTACAGTATTGGGAACCTGCAAAATGGGTTGCTAAACTCAGAGACATGAAAACCGATAAAAATATTCTTGTAATGGACTGTAACATGGTTGCAGGTCACGGAGGAGCATCAGGAAGATTTGAACGTTACAGAATAACTGCCCTGGAATATGTCTTTATCCTGGATTTGGCCGGGATAAAAAAATAATAATTTATTTTAATTCATCCTGCGGCCCTGATCTGCATTAGGATTTGGTTTCATTGCTGGTTTGCCAGGTAATTTTGCATTCCGCATAGCAGCATTGTAAACGAATGATGCAGTAATTATGGCATTCTGTTTCAGATCGGCCATTACAAGTCTTTCGTAAGTGTCCATAACTGTATGATAGGTACGGTCATATTCTATTACATCCTGGATAAACTGGAAGCCAGGTAATCCTACACGGTCAAAGGAGAGGTGATCAGTTCCTGAAGTGTTTCTTATTGCTATTGTCGTAGCCCCCATATCAGCAAACGGCTTCAGCCATTCTTCAAATATTGGTCTTACAAGTTCATTCTCCTGCAGATAGATCCCTCTGTATTTGCCTGACCCGTTATCCATATTAAAATAAGCGGCGAAATTATTAAAATCAGCCTTGTGCTCTTTTGTCTGAGGATCGACAAGATATTTCTCTACGTATCCTGACGACCCGTAAAATCCCTGTTCCTCACCACCCCAAAGAGCCACCCTGATTGTTCTGCGGGGAGCGACATCGAGGTTTTTAAGTATCCTGAGAGCTTCCATCATCACGATGCAGCCCGATGCATTATCGGCAGCGCCTGTTCCTCCGTTCCATGAATCAATATGGGCACCTAAAAGGACTATTTCATTTTTAAGAAGCTTATCTGTTCCGGGTATTTCACCTATTACATTGAAAACAGTAGGACTTGCAAAAAATTTATTCTGAATTTCAATCTCCATCTCTACCGGAACATTATGACGTAAAAGCCGTTCCATTCTTGCATGGTCCTCCATTGGAAGATTTAGCTGAGCAATAGGTTCCGGATCACCTGTTTTATAGTTAGCCCCGTTTGATCCCGGAACATTGAACGTACCGGAACTATTGAGAATAACTGCTGCTCCTTCACTTTTCAGAAAATCAGATATTTTTGTACGCAATGCCCTCTGAACCATCATCGCGGCAAAATCTATAGTTGGCCTTCTTCCCTGTGTAGAAGCCATTGTAAGATCTTTAAGCTGAGCATCAGTATATCTGCTTGCCAGTGGTTCGTATTTAACTTCGTAAGTGGCAGTAGAAGGAATAAGTACAATCTTCCCTGCTACTTTTCCTTTATATTTATCAAGATCTGCTTCTGCTTTTACATCAATAAGTAAAACTTCACCTTTAATAGCTCCGCTTGTGCTGCCTGTCCATGCAACAGGATTGCATGCAAAGTTTGTGTAATAAGGCGCCGTCATTGCTGCATAGGTTTTAACATTATCCCAGCCGCCACGACTGAAATCTTTTGCTGCCTCAATCCTTACATTTTGAAATCCAAGTTCTTCCATTTTTTTCTTTGCCCATTCAGTTCCACGAGTGTAACCGGTAGATGCGGTAAGTCGTGGTCCAACAAAATCAGTTAACCAGAAGGCAAGATCCTCAATACTGGAGTTTTTTAATCCTTCCTGTTTGATCTTATAAATCATGCTAAGATCAACATTCTCACTCTGCGACATTAACCATAATGGCAGAAGAAGCATAAATGTAAGCGTAGCTGCGATTTTCTTGATTTTCATTTAATTACTATTTTAGGTTTAGTTTCAGAAGTTTCAAATGTAGAAAAAATTAATACCCATTAACATCAGACCGCTTACTGATTTAACATTAATTAACTGTATTGCGCCAGTTAAAGACAAAAGATAAAAGTAAAAAGACAAAAGTTAAAGCATCCCAATTTGTTCTTAACTTTTGTCTTGTGACTTTTGTCTTTTGTCTTGTTTCAAACTTTTGTCTTTATCCTTTTGTCTTTTATCTTTGCTTATGATTTATCCTGAAAATTTTGAGAATAAAATAGGCTTTGACCGGATCCGTCAGCTGCTCAGCGAAAAATGCCTCAGCCCAATGGGACTGGAGAAAATTGATGAGATAAAATTCATTGATGACTATGAATCATTAATGCATAATTTATCAGCAACTTATGAGTTTCAGCAAATTCTTCAGTTTGAGGATTTTTTCCCTTCAGAACATTATTACAAAATCTCAGATTGTCTTAATAAAATACGCATTGAAGGTACATTCCCCGATGTGCAGGAGGTTTTTGATCTTAAACGCACGCTCGAAACAGTAAAAACAATACTTAATTTTTTTAAGAGCAAAGATGCGGTTAAGTACCCGGTTCTTACATCTTTGTGCGGTTCCGTAAAAACTTATCCTTATGTTCTGGATACAATTGACAGGATAATTGATAAAAGAGGTGTTATAAAGGATAATGCTTCCACCAGATTGAAAGAAATCAGATCAGAACTTGTCTCAAAAAGTATCCAGGTTTCCAAACGGCTAAATGCAATTCTTAAGCAGGCACAATCAGACGGGATAGTTGATTCAGATACTTCTGTGTCACTGAGGAATGGGAGAGGTGTAATTCCTGTCAATGCATACGACAAGAGAAAGATACGCGGACTTATTCATGATCAATCGGCTTCCGGAAAGACAGTTTTTATAGAGCCTGAGGAAATTGTTGAAATAAACAATGATATTGTTGAGCTGGAATATGAAGAAAAAAGGGAGATAGTAAGAATCCTGATGGCGCTTGCAGATAATATCAGACCCTATATTGACGATTTGCTGGAGTCAAATTTATTTCTCGGTGAGATGGACTTCATAAGGTCAAAAGCTATTCTTGGCAACCATCTTCATTCAATAAAACCAATTATAGTTAACAAGCCATTTATTGCATGGAAAAGGGCTATGCATCCTCTTTTAACTCTTACTTTTGAAAAACTTAAAGGGAGGAAAGTTGTTCCGCTTGAAATTATTCTTGATGACAGAGACAGGATCTTATTGATATCGGGTCCGAATGCCGGCGGTAAGTCGGTTTGTCTGAAAACAGTAGGATTGCTTCAATATATGCTTCAATGCGGACTTACAATACCAGTTGCTGAGGGCTCTGAGACAGGAATGTTCAAGAATATATTAATTGATATTGGCGATGAACAAAGTATTGAGAATGATTTAAGTACGTATAGTTCTCATCTCCTGAATATGAAATTTTTTATTAAAAACGGGAATGAAAAAACTTTAATTCTAATTGATGAATTCGGAACAGGTACTGAACCGATGCTAGGAGGTTCTATCGCAGAGGCAATTCTGGCGGAGCTCAACAGGAAAAAAGTTTTCGGAGTTATAACAACACATTACACTAATCTGAAGCACTTTGCATCACTGACTGAAGGTGTTGTCAACGGTGCTATGGCGTTTGACAATCATATTATGCAGCCTCTCTTTCAGCTTACAATAGGAAAACCCGGTAGTTCATTCGCATTCGAGATAGCCAGGAAGATTGGTCTCCCTGAAGAGATCCTTGCTGAAGCGTCAGGAAAAGCAGGGGTTAAAAACATTAACTACGACAGACATCTGAAGGATATTGCACGTGACAAACGATATTGGGAAACAAAACGTCAGAGCATTCGTCAACAGGAGAAGAGGCTGGAAGAGCTGATGGCTGAATATGATAATGAGCTCTCCGCTGCAAAATCACTAAGGAAAGAAATCATTTCCAAAGCAAAAGATGAAGCTCAGCAACTGCTTAAAGATTCCAACAAAATGATTGAAGGAACGATCAGGCAGATCAAAGAATCTCAGGCTGAAAAGGAAAAAACAAAAGATGTCCGCCAGCAGCTGGAGGAGTTTAAAAATATTGTTATTGAGGAGACCAAACCCATTGAAACTGAATCTGAAGAGAAGATTGCTGAATTGAGTTCCAGGGCAAAAAAAATTAAGATTGACAGGGAACAGGTTAAAGAAAAGCCGGTCGCAATAGTATCACCTGATAATCCATTAAAACCCGGAGATGCAGTGCGGATGATAGATACTCTCGCTGCCGGGGAGATTATCGAAATTAAAGATAAAATGGTAATGGTTGAAACCGGTAGTCTTAGATTCTTTGTCCCGGCCGATAAGATAGAGAGAATTACCAGATCAGAGCTAAAGAAGAGCCTGAGGGCAAATCAGCCTCTAAGGGAAAATGATAACGCTATCGTTCAAAGAAATATTAATTTCAAACCTGAGATTGATATTCGAGGAGTGAGGGGTGAAGAGGCTGTGAATCAGGTGCGCGAATTAATTGATAATGCGTTGATTGTACGGCATCGCAATCTTAGGATTCTGCACGGAAAAGGAAATGGAATATTGAGGCAGCTGGTCAGGCAATATCTCGATACGGTTGATGTTGTTAAATCATTCCGTGATGAGCATGTTGAATTTGGAGGTTCGGGTATTACAGTAGTGGAAATGGATTTATAATAGACGTATATTCATTTATCTCAATTTATCTCAATCTATTTCAATCTATTTCTTCCATCTAGTGCTGCTCAATATAAGCCTTCTCCGCAACAGGTGCTTTTCGTTCTGGTGTTTTTGGGTTCAACTAAACTAATGTTCATCTTTTTGAGCAATATTCTGATAGCCTTATGAACTCTTTCCTCTACTTCAGGAAGTCGAACTAACAGCGATGTGAGTTGTACCCTTCTGAACCATAAGCGTATCAGAGCTGTAAACAATACAATTTTGTTTGATATAATTCAATTATATTTCAAATCACTGTTGTCCGGTTAAACATCAATATAACTTTTCATTTAATATTGCGCTGCTATGCAGCTTTGACACATACGTGCAATTACCTCACTACAAATATTTTGCTGCTCTGCAGCTCATTTTAGCGGCAGCGCCGCCCAAATATTTGTAGAATGTGTGAAAAA